>Ga0075163_10004825_pt1 | contig 18045 bp, 10 predicted proteins | sample JI1023141ADNA_FD_71478 | JGI IMG/M metagenome (GOLD analysis project Ga0075163, IMG submission 71478) | Wastewater effluent complex algal communities from Wisconsin, to seasonally profile nutrient transformation and Carbon sequestration -... | ecosystem: Engineered > WWTP > Effluent > Algae...
TAAGAGTTGCAGTGTGCAAGTATGTCAAAATTATGCTACACCAGCTCCAGGTAATAGTTTAACCTATACACTTACTATTCCAAATAATGGTCAAAATGCTAGTTGGGGTACGGTTACATTTACATTACAAGCTTCTGCTGCGATTCCCATTGCAAGCGATAATTGCGGTCCGGTTACCATTACTCAATCACCTCCATCGGGAACAATACTTGGTGTTGGTACACAAGCAGTAACATTAATTGCTAGCGACCCTTCCGGAAACACTACTCCATGTACTTTCCAGGTAAATGTGGTGGATGTTACGCCTCCGGTAATAACCTGTCCGGCAAATGTTACAATAAATAATAATTGCCAGCATGTGCTTGCGGATTATACTGTTTCTAATGCAGTAAATTTAAACCTTACCGTTACCAGCGGAAATTCGGGAACCAATTGCACCGATGGATTTCTACAAGGTGCTCCTGAACCACAATGGGCTATGAGGGTAAACGGACTATCCTATATTAATTATCCGCAAAATGGAATTTGTTATAACAATCCTCCCTTCTTACAATTTTCACAACAATACAGTATTGGCAATTATCCAGCTTCGGTTCAGGTTTGTTTTAATCCTTACGAAGACGATGGAACGAATTGTATACCGGTAAAAAGTTGCAGCACGCAAGTATGCCAAAATTTTAATACTCCGGCACCCGGCAACAGTATAAACTATTCGCTTAGCATCCCGAACAATGGTCAAAATGCAAGTTGGGGAAATGTGAATTTTGCGCTTCAGGCATCATTTAATGGAGCTCAAGCTTCGGATAACTGTGGCATTGCAAGTATTACACAAGTTCCTGCACCTGGTACAATACTGGGTGTTGGTAGCCATCCAATTACACTAACGGCAACAGACTTATCTGGAAACACCGCTAGTTGTACTTTTCAAATTAACGTTGTATCCAATCAATCGCCTCCTACACAAATAACAGGCACAACTAGTATTTGTATAGGTGGGGCTACAACACTTACTGTAACTGGCGGTAATCCGGGCACAGGTGGATCCACCCAGTGGTTTAGTGGTTCATGCGGTGGAACCTTATTAGGCACAGGCAATAGCATTTCTGTATCTCCGCTAGTTACAACCACATATTTTGTTCGCTATACCGGACCTTGTGGAACAACCGTATGCATAAGTGTAACTGTAAATGTTAACCCAACTCCAGGACCACCGGTACCTTTAATCATCGCAAATGGGCCAATTTTTTTATGCAGGGGTGGTAGTGTTACGCTTACTTCTTCTCCAGGAACTTCCATTTTGTGGTCAACTCTTGAAACAACTCAAAGTATACTTGTTACCCAACCAGGCACCTACAGAGTGAGTGATACCGACCTTAATGGTTGTACAGCTTTTTCAGACACCATTAGCGTAACATTTAATTCAGGCAATATCAGCCCATTTTCACCGCAATTGGGTATTCCTTATGAGTATGGTTTTGAAAATGCATCTCCTCCTGCTTTGTTTTGCGGAATGAGCATTAATAACGATAATTATCCTCCTGATGATGAACAATGGGAAACAGCTACTAATGCCCCTCACAGTGGAAATAATCACATGGCCATACAAGCAAATAGTAACAGTGCAATTGCCAAAAATGATTGGTTTTATTCTGCTCCTTTACATTTGCAGGCAGGTAAACTTTACCGTCTTTCATTTTGGTACATGAGCAGCAATCCCAATACCAGCGAGCAATTTCAAGTTTATGCCGGCAACACTACAAATTCATTTGATATGCTTGCAACTGCTCCAATTTATTCAAAAAGCAATATCACGAATCAACTATATGTAAAAGATTCAGCAACTGATTTTATTGCTCCACTAAGTGGTATCTATTACTTTGGATTTTATGCACACAGTGCTGCGGCTCAAGCCAATTTGTATATCGACGATATTTCGGTAAAGGAAGTAACCATTACTCAATTGCAAACCAGTTCATGCAGCACACTAAATTCGCTTAACGATGTTATTTATGCCACCCCTGTTTATGGAGCCAGCAATTATCGGTATAAATTAGTAAACAGCGCAAGTAGCTTCAATTATGAATTTACACGAAACTTAGCATTGAATGATTTTCGACTGAAATGGGCACCGGGGGTTATTTATGGAAATAATTATGATGTTTCGGTCGCCTTTCAACGAAATGGAGTTTGGAGCGAATATGGAGCCTCTTGTACAGTTAGTTTGGGAGTTTTTCCTCAAACTCAATTACGAGTAGGATCTTGTGGTAGTTCTATTACTTCCTTATATACTCCATTATTTTGCGATAGTATTTCCGGTGCCAATGATTATGAATACCGTATTGAAAATTCTTTACTCGGATATGATCATACTTGGCAGAGAGGTTCCTCTTTGAACGATTATAAACTAAGTTGGGCATATTCCTCAACACCTCCTGTGCAAGGTTTACCCTATGGATATAGCTACAACATTCAAGTGAGAGCTTTAGTTGGTAAAACAGCTTTACAACAAGGTGAATGGGGAACATTTGGCCCCGCATGTTCAGTTACACTTAGTGGAATGCCAACAACACAATTATCGAATTTATTTTGTGGTTCAACACTTACGAATCTAACTTCAAAATTCTATTGTATCCCTGTACCGGGTGCAACAGACTATGAATACCGAATAAGTAATACTGCACTTGGTTATAGTCAATCTGGAACTCGAGGTAATTCGTTAACTGATTATCAACTTAATTGGTTGCCTTCTGCAAGTGGTGGAATTAGATACGCAACTACCTATGATGTGGAAGTAAGAGCTAAGGTTGGAGGTGTTTGGGGACTTTTTGGAAGTGTTTGCCAATTGAGTGTTTCAGCTGCCCCTTTAACTTCTTTGCAAACTGCTTATTGCAATTATTTATTGACTTCTTTTACTACTCAAGTATTTATAACAGCTGTTGCCGGAGCAAGCAATTATCGCTACCACATTAGCAATGCTAGCGGATACGACAAAACCTTTTTACGCAATTCAGGAGCAAATGATTGGCGTTTTAGTTGGACACAATTATGTTGCAATCAACTAAACATGCAACCGAATACTACTTACGATGTTGAAGTAGCAAGTTATGCAGGTGGTGTTTGGAGTGCATATGGACCTGTGTGTCAAATTACCACCGGTGCTTCAGTTCCTAGATTAGCAGCTTATTCTTTTGAGGATTACTTCGACAATCAATCACCTACAAACAATGTGACAATTTACCCTAATCCTGTTGTGGCAGCTCAGCCTTTTACAATTGAAATTGATGGTGCATTAAGCGAAGTGATATCACTACAATATAGCATTTACAACACTTTTGGCCAAAAAGTTTATTCTAACAATCTGTCAATTGAGCATGAAAAGGGTATTTTAATTCAACCTGAAGTCCAACTCAGTTCGGGAGTATATATACTGGAAGCCACTATTGATGGGGAATTTTATAGAATGAAATTTATAGTTCAGTAGTTGGAGGTGTTTAAAAAAAATCGATAGTGCTTTTTTAAATTGCTTTATGAAAGGCATTTATTGTTTAATAGTTTTTACTAAGTAAGAAGTAGATTTACTTTGCTTGATGCAGACATCACTTTTTTCCAAAAGCTTTTACCGGGCTAATTTGATGAAGCATATCAAGCAATACAATGAGACTATCAATAAAAAAATAGTATAAAAAAAACAACCTGCTTCATTGCTGAAACAGGTTGTTTAAACTTAACACATGAAAAAAATCTACCAAATCTTTACGCGGTCCTTATCGGCAACATACATTTTATCGCCTTCTTTTACACCAAATGCATCATAAAAAGGTTGAAAATTGCTTAATGGTCCAAGTGTACGGAATTTACCAGGTGAATGTGGATTAGTTTGCAACTGACGCTTTAAAGCTTCATCGCGGTATAAACCACGCCATACTTGAGCATAATTTAAAAAGAAACGTTGTTCAGGTGTAAACCCGTCAATTTTTTCTTTCTCTTTACCTGCTAATGCTTTTTGCAATGCAGCAAATGAAATACTTACTCCTCCTAAATCGGCAATGTTCTCGCCTTGTGTTAAAGCACCATTTACATGCATGGTATCAATGGCAACATAATTATTAAATTGTTTAACAATGCCTGAGGTACGCTCTTTAAATTTAGCCTTGTCTTCAACTGTAAACCAATTATTCAAATTTCCTTTTGCATCGTACTGGCTACCTTCATCATCAAAACCATGGGTAATTTCATGTCCGATAACTGCACCAATTCCTCCATAATTAAAGGCGTCATCAGCATTTTCGTCAAAAAATGGAAACTGCATTATACCGCAAGGGAACACAATTTCATTTTTACTTGGATCGTAATAAGCATTCACAGTTTGAGGACTCATTAGCCATTCAGTACGATCAACAGGTTTACCTAATTTGTTTATGTTGCGTTCAAACAAAAATGCTTGAGCATTCATTACATTCTGCACATAAGATTCACGCTTAATTTCCAATTTTGTATAATCTCTCCAAGTATCAGGGAAACTTAATTTGCGATCAATGGCTGCTAATTTTTCCAAAGCTTTGCTGCGAGTTTCCGGACTCATCCATTCCAATTGAGATAAGCGCTCTTTGTAAGCACTCATTAAATTATCAACCAATTCGTTGATGCGCTTCTTAGCATTTGCACTAAAATGTTTTGCAACGTACAATTGACCTAAAGCTTCTCCAATTGCAGCATCAGTTTCACGTAAAGCACGTTTCCAACGAGGCTTCATCTCTTTAGCTCCAGTTAATGTCTTGCCATAAAAATCAAAATTTTGTATAACAAAATCATCGCTCAAATAATCGGCGTAGCTATTTAACAAATTCCACTTAGCATAAGCCTTAAGTACAGGCATTGGTGTGGATTTAATTTGCTTGTCTACAGCTTTTAGAAATTCAGGTTGTGATACTACTAATTCAGTGATTGCAGGAAAGCCATTAGCTGAGAAGTAAGCTTTCCAGTCAAATGAAGGAGTTAATTTTACTAATTCCTCAATTGTCATTTTATGGTAATTGGCTTCTGGGTCTCTTTGTTCAACACGTGTTTTAGAAGCTTTTGCTAACTCTGTTTCCAGTTTCATAATTGCCATGGCATCAGCAGCGGCTGACTTTTCATCTTGCCCAGCTAAGACAAGTGTACTTTTAACATGCGCCAAATATGCCTCTTGTATTGCCTTTGATTCAGCATCAGTTTTTGTATAATAATCACGGTCAGGTAAACCTAATCCGGCTTGATAAATTTGAACTATCAATTCATCACTCTTCTTAGCATCCTGGTTCACAAATGCAGCGAAAAATGAACCGCTACCTGTTTTATGTAAATGTGCAATTTCGGCAACTAAATCCGCAGATGTTTTAATAGCATCAATTTTCGCTAATTCTGCCTCTAATGGCTTTACGCCATCAGCATTTAATTTTACTGAATCCATCGCTACAGCAAAAAAATCTCCAACCTTTTGTTCAATACTTCCCGGTTTCGCATTTTTATTTGCAGCTGCTTCGTCAAGCAGTATATGCAGGTTTTTCTTAATGTTATCATTTAACATGTCAAAACTACCCCAACGTGATTCAGATGCTGGAATTTCTCCCTTTTTTAACCATCCACCATTGGCATATTGATAAAAATCATCGCCTGGTTTTACTGTGGTATCAAAGTTTGCTTTATCAAAAGCCACAAATCCTGAAGTTTCGGCATTCTCCTTTTTAGTATCGGTGCCGCAGGCTGTTAATAATAAGCTTGCGACTGCGCTAAAAGCGATGAATGATTGTGAAATTTTTTTGTTCATTTTTTTAAATTAAGATTTTGAATTTAACTCTATTAGAATCCCTCTTTATGCTTCAAAAAAAAGGTCTGCGAAGATAAAAATATTTTTTCCTTTCCGCTGCAATTATTCAACTTCAAGCAATTTTTCGCTTTCGGTATAAATTAAATAACTTGAAATAGCCGAATGCCCCATTTGGCGTAGTATTGAAACATAATTTAGCAATTGAGTTTTATGCTTTTCAAGTTGAACACCTGTTTTATAATCCAATACAACCACCTTTTCAGGATAAAAAACAACCCTATCAGGGCGATAGGTTTTTGTACCTGGTAGAAGTATTTCTGCTTCCATTTTTACTGTTAAACCGGGTGCGAAAAATGGAGCAATGGATGAATTATTTAACAAGGAAGTTAGCTTTTTATTCAGGAACAAGGACTCTTCTTGTGTCATCATACCACTTAAAATAAGTTGTTCAATTGCACTCGAAAGTTTGGTAGAATCAGTCATTAGGGCCAATGCCGCATGCATTAAATTTCCATATTCTCGCTCAGATTGGCTTGCTTGCTCCTCTTTTGTAATTACAGAGGCATCACTCAGTCGCAAACGTTTTCGCCAATCACTATTGCTACTTCCTTTCAAATATGCAATCGAAATAACATCCGGCGAAGAGTTTACACTAATCTTTTTCTGCTTTGTTCCAATTGTATAGCTTGATTCTGTGTCAATCCAAAGTGAGCTATGCTTTAAATAATCAACATAATAGTTCGCCAGTTTTTTGTAAGATCCTGGCATTTCACACACAATATACAAGCGATTTACTGCACGGGTAAATGCCACATAAAGTACATTTAATTTATCAAGTTCCTTTTTACTTGTTTCGGCTTCATATAAGTTGCGGTATTCAGTTTCCTTAAGCGAACTCAAAGGCAATAGTGCGGCATGAAGTTCTGGAATTTCCATGTGGTGAAAATCCACCCATAAAGCCTCTCCTTTTTTGTTATCCATCCAATTAGCAAAAGCAAAAATAACTACCGGAAATTCGAGTCCTTTTGATTTATGCACTGTCATTATATTCACAGCATTTAAACCTTCCGGAATAACAATGGAGAGCTTTTGCTTTTTATTTTCCCACCAATTTAAAAAGTCAGGAATAGTAGCTGTATTTTGTGAAGCAAACTGATGTACGGCATCTAAAAAGAAAACCAAATACGGATCGGCTGGTTGGTTCAAATTAAACAAACGCACTAACGTTTCGCACAATTCAAAAAGCGGCAATTGATTCAATTTCGAAGGATTCCAGCCCGGATATTTATCCTTCATAAATTTTTTAAAAAAATCTTCTTCTTTAAAATGAGTATTCAAATCCCAGCTTTCAACTTTATCCGCTTTCAACAAATAGTGCATCATTAGGGTACGAGCAATCGCATTACCTGACTGGTATAATAAAGCAAGACCTGCAATTACTAAATTAACCTCGGCTGAAGAACTAATCAATAACGATTCCTTGCTGATAACAGCGATTCCTTTTTCAAGTAAAAACTGCGCAAGTAGTATCCCATCCTTATTTGTACGACACAATAAAGTAATATCTCCCAACTCATATCCATCTTCGAGCACTTGCTGTATTGTATTCAAAACTCGGTTACAAATCTCCTCTTGAACATCACTTTCAACTTCGTCACCAGTAACAAATTGAAAGTTTACCAATCCTCCTGTGTTTTGTTCATCATACTTTTGTTCGAGAGAAGAATAAATTGCTTTTAAATTCTCCGGTAAGCCCGAATGTTGCACCGTGTATGCAAAAAAGTTGTTATTAAACGCTACAATTTCCTTCTTGCTTCTTCTATTTTGAGTCAAAAATTTTTCTTCAAAATTCCGGGTAAAAATTGCTTCTCGTTCTTGCAATAATGGATACTTGCTACTTTCGAAAATTTTGGGAAGCAATGAAAACTGTTCAACTTCACCACCACGCCATCGATAAATTGCTTGCTTCCCATCACCAACTAACATGGTAAACTCATTTACAGATAGCGAATTTTCGAGCAAGGGTATAAAGTTTTGCCATTGAAGTACCGATGTATCTTGAAATTCATCGATCAGGTAATTCTTGTACTTCTCACCAATCCGCTCGTAAATAAAGGGCACCGGCTCATTTAAAACAATATTGGAAATTTTTTTATTGAACTCAGAAATGTGTAAAAGACTATTCTCTCGTTTAATTTCTTCGCACAACTTATCTAATTCATTCAGTAAACTTATTCCATAGCTGTTTTTATACAGTGCACTAAACACTGTATAGGTCGAGAGCTCTAGTTCAATTATCTTTTGCGCTGTATAAAACAAATTTTTTAATTCTGCTTTACACTGTTCAATACTGTGGCGAGCTTCAGGGGTGGCTTTATCGGCATACCACTTCTCTTGATCCACATTTTTGAGGTGTGTTGGGCTAGGTCTAAATTTATCAGTTGTAACTGTGGTGAGATATAAAAAATATTTGCCCAATCCTGCATTCGCTCCACTGGAGAGATCACTGTGATTGATTCCATTACTTGACAAAATATCCAGTGCCTGCTGCCCGATTTTTTGCAATTTAGTTTCAAAATCTAAAATGAATTTATAAATTTTAGTTCTGATTTTTTCAAAATCTTCCAACTGCAAAGGCTTCAATTTTTTAATAAAACCAGCCGATTGCTCTTTCATTAAATCACGTGAAAAATCGAGCAAGTCCTGTTCAATTCTCCAGTTCTTTTCGGTATCAACTTTTTGAAGAATAAAATCAATCAAGGTACGAGTTAACGTTTCATCGCTTCCAACCTTTGCCAACAATCGCTCGATGGCGGTTTGAAGCAATAAATCGCTTTCCATTTCCACCATAAAATTAAAAGGGACCTGCAAGTCAAACGCAAAAGTTCGTAGTACCTTATGAACAAACTTATCGATGGTGCTAATTGCTACGTCGGAGTAGTTGTGCAGCATCGAACGCAATACAGCTTCACATTTGAGTCTTATTACAGGCTCTGGCAGTTGCAACTCATTTTTCAAATCCTGCAATAAATAGTAAGCTGCTCCTTCAGGTTTCGGACTAACCGAAATTGCAATCAACGCATCAATTACCCTGGCCTTCATTTCGGCAGCAGCCTTGTTGGTAAAGGTAATCGCTAATATATTTTTATATCGACTATCTGATTTAGCTTGTACGCTAATTTTGAGGTATTCCTTAACCAGCGCATAAGTTTTGCCCGAACCGGCAGAAGATTTATAAACAACAAAACTCAAAGCCTACAAATTTTCTAAAGGGGTGATTACTCCATTTTCATTTTTATAACACTTCAATTTATCTTTAAACATGGAAGATTTATAAATTGATTTTCCAAGCAACATTCTTGCACACTCCTGTATTCCTTCAATAATGCTCGGATGCGGATGCAACATGTGTCCCAGCTCTTCAATACCTTTATTCATGTAAATCAGTAAAGCTACAGCCTGAATCGCACTTGAGGCATGTTCACCTACAGCACGCATTCCCAAGATGCGCATTTCATCGTCGTTACTTACCAGTATTTTAAAAAAGCCGGTAGTTTTGCGCATGGCTATTGCACGGGTAATTGTACTATAATCAATCTTTGCAACTTTATAGCTTATTCCTTGCCTTATAGCTTCTTGTTCGCCCAATCCTACTGAAGCAACTTCAGGATTTAAGAACATAATGGTGCTAATATTCTTATAAACCAAAGCCCGAGGCATTTTTCCAAACATGCGCACTACAGCATGTCGCGCTTCACGTTCGCCCACATTAACCAAGGCAATTTCAGCAGTTAGATCGCCGGCTACAAAAATATTTTCAACAGTGGTTTGGGTATCTTTATCCCAAATACTTCCTCGTTCCGTTACCTTTACTCCTACTTCTTCTAATCCCAAGTTTTCAATATTGGCAACTCTTCCCACTGAAAGTAGTGCTTTCTCAACGCGCAATACTTCCACGCTTCCATCGTTGTATTTTAATTCGTACTCAACTTCGCCATCCTTAATTTCCATTCTCACCAATGAAGAGTTTTTATGAATTACTACTCCATTTTTCTCCATGTTCATACTTACCATCTCGCTCACATCGCTATCTTCAAATGGAAGGATACGATCAGCTTTATCAATAATATAAACTTTGGTTTTTCCGAAATTTGAAAAGATGGTAGCAAACTCACACCCAATAACACCGGCGCCTAAAATTACCATGCTCTTAGGGAAATCAGTCATTTTATCAATGTCATCACTAGTAATAATTGTTTTGCCGTCGAGCGGAATATTGGGCAATTTTCGAGGACGACTTCCGGTTGCCAACAAGATAAAATCTGCTGTTATGAACTTAGCTTCTCCACTGCTTTTTACAATTGAAACTTCGTTTTTAGCAATGAGTTTTGCTGTACCTCTTTCTAGGTAAAGTAATCGTTGACGTGCTTCCTTTTTTAGCAGAGTAAGGTGAACGTCCATTTGAAATTTTTTCTCATAAACAGCTTCATCTACCACCGCTTTTAACGTATCAAATTTCACTTCAAACGAAGGTATTTCGCTTCGAATTGCAGAAATTTTTTGTGAATACTCCCACATGGTTTTCGACGAAAGTGCTCCATTAAATAAGCCTGCACCACCAATGCGGTCTCGCTCAACAAGGAGTACTTTTTTTCCGAAATCAATAGCGCGCATAGCGGCGGCATATCCACTTGCTCCACCACCAATTACACATAAATCATAGTGTTCGGCTTGCTCCATAGTTTTAGTAATCTAGTTAAAGTGACGAACAACGAAAGTAAGAAAATTAGTGACATTTAAAGGTAAAACACTAGTAGGTATAGGTCATTTTATACAATCCCTTGAAGTAAATAATTTCCCTACTTTTATACCCTTCAAAAACTAAACTATAGCAACATGAAATTTTTTATTGACACCGCAAATCTTGCTCAAATAAAAGAAGCTCAGGAATTGGGCGTACTTGATGGAGTAACAACAAATCCGTCGCTAATGGCTAACGAAGGCATTAGTGGTACCGATAATATTTTGAAACATTATGTGGATATATGCAACATTGTTGATGGTGATGTTAGTGCTGAGGTAATTGCCACCGACTACAAAAACATCATTAAAGAAGGTGAAAATCTGGCTGCGCTACATCCGCAAATTGTAGTTAAAGTTCCCATGATAAAAGATGGTGTGAAGGCTATTAAATACTTTAGTTCTAAGGGAATTAAAACCAATTGCACACTTGTTTTTTCATCAGGACAAGCTTTACTAGCAGCAAAAGCAGGTGCCACTTATGTTTCGCCTTTTATAGGAAGGTTGGATGATATTTCTTACGATGGATTAGAACTCATCGAATCCATTGTTCACATTTACCGCATGTATGGTTTTCAAACACAAGTTTTAGCTGCTTCTATCCGCCATACTATACATTTGCTTAAATGTGCAGAGCTTGGTGCCGATGTAGCTACTTGCCCATTAAATGTAATCACAGCATTGTTAAAGCACCCGCTTACAGATAGTGGTTTAGCTACCTTTTTAGCCGACTATGCCAAAGTGAATACAAAGTAGAATAAACTAAATGAACCGTGGCCTTTTACTCCAGTAATTTTGATAAAAAATTATTTCATAAAGTACTTGTAAGGCAATTCAAAAAATTGCTCGACGAGGATGATTTTGTGAGTTCAGCCGAAGATCATTTTACAGAAAAACTCAACGAATTATTACAAACACCTTCCACCGAAAAAAAAAACGCGTTTGTTCAAGAATTACTGTTATTGCTTGATTCGGTTAGTGAAACCTACGAGCAGTTTGACCATGTTTTGTCAATTAAAAGTAAAAACCTTGAATTGAGTTCAATTGAACTAATTGCTGCTAATAATAAATTGGCAAAATACAATACAAACATCACGCGTTCAATTGTAAATTTGAAAAGCGGAATACTTGAATTGCTTGGTAATAAAGACAAGGAAGATATTTCCATGGCCGATTTCGAGCTCGAAGATTTGGCTGAATTGGTACAAAAATTAATCACAAAAAATAGCGCTGCTGAAAAAAATTTAAAGCGCAGCAATAAACAATTAAAGCTTCAACGAGAAGAACTGGAATTGAAAAATCGAGATATTTTGGAAGGTATTGAATATGCCCGCCAAATTCAAAATACCATCTTAACCGATAGTGAAGTGCTGGGCAAATTTTTCGCTGATTCTTTCGTCCTAAATTTACCTAAAGAAATAGTTTCAGGCGATTTTTTTTGGCTGCATCGTCAAGAGCATAAATTGATTATTGCTGTTGCCGATTGCACAGGGCACGGTGTTCCTGGTGCATTTACTTCCATCATTTCGAACATGGTGTTAAACGAAATTGTGGCTGTAAATACCGCTCTTCAGCCATCAGAAATACTTAGTAAATTACATCAACGCATCATTCATATTTTTAAAATGAATGAAAACAATGCACATTCACACGAAGGACTGGATATTGCCTTATGTATGATTGATTTTGAAAACGATCGTTTGCAATTTGCCGGAGCCGGACGACCATTGATTTTAGTTCGTAATCATGAATTAAAATTGCTAAAAGGTACTAATCAATCGGTGGGTGGTTTTATTTCATTGGATGAAATAAATTACAAAACACATGAAGTTTCGCTCGAAGATGGCGATATGATTTATTTATTTTCGGATGGCTATGCTGATCAATTTGGAGGAACAAGTGGAACTAAATTTTCATCTAAACGTTTTCATCAACAACTTCAACTAATGGCACCACAAAATTGCACACAACAGTATACCAATTTGCTACAACAACATACTGATTGGAAAATGGAGTACAACCAATTAGATGATATACTAGTGCTAGGTTTTCGATATCAAATAAACTAATATGCTTCTTCCTATACATCCCAAAAATCCCAATCCACGAAATGTGCGCATTGTGCTCGATTGCCTGCAAAACGGAGGAGTTGTAATATATCCAACCGACACTGTTTATGGTATGGGTTGCGACATCTACAATACAAAAGCTGTAGAACGAATTTGCCGCATTAAAGGTGTGAAACCTGAAAAATCAAATTTCTCTTTTATTTGTTCCGACCTAAGTCATATCTCAGAGTATGCGAAAAATCTCGATACTCCCACTTACAAAGTAATGCGAAAAGCCTTGCCTGGCCCTTTTACCTTTATTTTAGAAGCCAATAGCAATGTCCCAAAATTGTTTAAAAGTTCAAAAAAAACAGTAGGTATTCGTGTGCCCGATAATACCATTTGTCTTGAGCTGGTAAAGGAGTTAGGTAATCCCATTATGAGCACTTCTATTCACGATGAGGATGAAATTATTGAGTATACTACCGACCCTGAATTAATTCATGAAAAATACAAAGACATTGTTGACATTGTAATTGACGGCGGATATGGAAATCAAGAACCCTCCACAATTGTTGACTGCTCAAAAGGAGGGTTTGACATTATTCGACAAGGAATTGGAAGATTGGAAGATTTTTTATAACCCTTTAAATAATACAACTATAAGCCCCATTCTCGCTAACACTATAGCAACTGATATTATTTTTCTTACAATATTTTTTCCACCACTCAATTGCGAATGTTGAATTGCTTGAATCTAATATTACCTGCTTAGCCATTATACGTTGATTTTCGGTGCTTCTTGGTAAAATTTTATTATTCGATACTACTAAAAAATCAACTTCACCCAATTGGTGGAGCTGGTGTAACTCGTTCGTTGAAAATTGATTAATCGTTAGTAACTTGATGTTTTTAAATTGTATAACATTGCTTTTGGCTCTCAAAAAAGTTTTGTAAAGCCCTCTCTGTAAAGATTCCAATGAATTTACAGTAGGTTTTTTTATACCTGATTCACACCAATTTGGCTTTACATGAAAAAGTAATTTTCCTTCATTATGCATCAACCCGGTATCACAGAAAAAGTAATTCTCCCTGCCCAAAATAAAATCAATTCCACTGTGCTTTTTGATACTGTATACTACCAACTTACTCTGCCTTAGTTGTTGCTGTTTAGAATAGCTTAAAAGCCCAATAAAGAGAACCAATGAAAGTAGTCCCATTTTCAAAAAAGCAATTCGTTGAAACATCAAAAAAATTATAAATCCAAACATAGCCACATAAATTGCCAGAGTTTGATTAGTTGTAAATGGAATACCCTCAATGGTTGAAAAGGGCAAGCCCTGAAAAAAAGAAACCGAGGAATTAAGTAAGGTTAGCGAAAGCTTTAAAATTTTACACAACACAAGTGCAACAGGTTTTATTTTTGAAACCACACATACAGCTACACCCAAATAAAGTACAAGTGTTGATAAAGGAATTACGACTATATTACTTAGCAAGAAGTAGCTAGGAAATTGATGAAAATAAAGCAAACCAAGTGGAAAGGTTGTAAGTTGGGCAGCAAGTGTAACGCTAATAATATCCCATAATTTTTGAAGTATAAATGTTTTGGGAGCCAGTAAATTCCGAATTCCTTCCTGCAAAGAAACTATGCCCAGCACCGCTAAATAAGACAATTGAAAGCCCACTTCCATCAATAAAAAAGGATTGTATACTAACAATAAAAACATGGAAGCTGCAAGGGTATTGTAAATGTTTGTATACCTATTAAGTGCCTTTCCCAGAATAATAAATGTAAACATAGCTGCCGAACGCAACACTGATGGAGATAATCCTGTTAATGCTGCATAGAACCATAAACAGAGTATCAAAATTGCAGCTTTTAAAAGTTTACCCTTCGGTAACTTCTCAAAAAAAAGCAGCATATAATTTAAAACAACAAATACAATTGCTACGTGTAATCCTGAAACCGACAAAACATGCAATGCACCGCTGGCTGCATAAGCACTCATAATTGATGCATCCAATCGATCTTCGTAGCCCAATATTAATGCAGCACCAACAGCAAATTCTTTTCCATCAATCCCGTGTTGCAGAAATACAGATAACAAATAATCTCTCAAGCGATAACAATAATAACGAAGGGCATTTCCCTTTTGCGCATTTACTTTTTTCCAGCTTCCACTATTTTGATAGGTTTGAGCCGCAATATTTTGGTATTGCAAATAACGTTTGTAGTTAAATTCGGAAGGGTTTTGTGGACCGGCAATTGGAGTAAATTTTGGACCAATTAAGATCTGATCGCCATAATACAAATCATCTTTGGTTGAATCATTCTGAAGGTAAAGCAGTGCCTTTCCACGACAGTGAATCCAATGCCCATTTTGGTTCACTGCAAGAACACGAATTTCGGCTTTTCGCGTTTTGCTCCGTTGAATTAAAGGCTCATTTAGTTGAACCAAATAATGTGAAGCAGTGTTGGAAAAGTTTGAAAAATGGATGGAAGTAGCTAGCTCATTTTGCCTTTCTGTTAGCTGTAAACCTAAAATAAAAAAGATAGCTCCAATTAAAATTCCATTTATCCAACGGTAATGGTAAAGCAACTCTGAATTTTTGCTTTCGGAAACAATAAACAGTAAAAAAAGTAGTATTCCGATAAGTAGGTTCGGAAATGTAAATTGCAAATCAAAATAAATCCTGAATAGTATTCCAGTTGCAAATGAAAATAAAATACGAACTAAGCTTGCCTGATTCCAAAAATTCATACCTAAAAATACAGTGTATGAAAAAGTAAAGGCAAAAAAAAACCTCCCCAAAAGGGAGGTTTTTTTATTCAATTATGATAAAAAAATTAAGCTCTTTTTACATTAATTGCATTTAACCCTCGTTTACCTTCAGTAATTTCGAAAGTTACTTTGTCGTCTTCACGGATTTGGTCTACTAAACCTGTTGCGTGAACGAACACTTCTTGTTGCGTATCATCAGCTTTGATAAAACCAAAACCTTTGGTTACGTTGAAAAATTTTACTGTACCTGTTGTCATTGAAATTTGTGATTAATAATTAATAATTGCGCAAAATTAGGGTAATTTATTGGAATAAAAAAATAGAAACTCAACCTGGCTATTTAATCTTTAAAAAAATGAAGTTGATTTAAGTTAATAATATCAACGTCTTTATAGTAGTAATGCAATATATAATTGTATTTCAAGCCTGCTTTGGCCATTTGTATTGCGCCTTCCTGACAAAGTCCCACTCCATGCCCATACCCTTTTCCCACAAAAAGCACCGAATCGGGAAGTAACTGTATCGCAAAAAAGGATGACTTGAGTTTTAAATCACTGCGAATATTTTTTAGTGGAATTTGAATAGTTGAATAATTCAAACTGGTTTTTCGCTCTGTTTGATCAAAATTGCAACAAAGCAAAGTTGTGTCGTTGGCACAAGGCTTACAATTTTGATTTAAGTAATTTACCCAGTTAGCTTTGGGAACCGACTTTACCCATGTTGCATTGCGTTGTCGTGTACAAAACGTATCACGCACACTTCTTAAGTAAGGCTTACTCATTCCCCAAACATCTTCCGAATTGCAGGTTTGACCTCCGCAATTACTATGAAAGGCTGTGGTTATTAACTCAGATTTTTTATCAACCAATACCAAATTTTTAGTTTGTAAAGTTGCTTCAGTTATTTGTTGATTTAATCGGTTATTCCCTTTGTAAACCTGGCAATGCACATTATCGCATAAATTATACCGCTCGGTTTCATGCCTTCTTAAATTACTCAAGGCATAGGTTCTACATATTATTGCCTGTACTTTATAATACTCCAGTGTATGACTTGAACCTGCCTCCATTTCAACCACTCCTGCTACATAATTTTCGAGTTCAACTTCATTTCTTACTTTCAAACTACCATTCTCCGAAAATAACACCAGGTTATTATCAAAAAGCTTGGTTGCTGTTGAAGGTAAAATGCATCTAACTTTTAAAACTGAAGGAGTATTTTCTTTAAACTCAATTCGTTTAAATCTTCCCAAAATTTGTTGATTCGATTTAACCAAGATAGAATCATTGATTGCGAAGATGAAATAAACCGATTCATTGTCCATTTCTCGCTTACTCGAATTGTCAAAATGCAGGTAATAGTTTCCACTTTGCTGAGTAACCAACATGGAGGTAACCTGCAAATCGGTGTAAACACCAATATTAACAGTAGTAGCAAAGTTAAAAAGTGGTATAGTAAGTAAAAAAACAACGAGTTTATTTAGCATCCCTTTTCAAGTACTTAATCATAAGTTCGGCTGTTTTTGCGCTCGCACCGCTGCCTCCTAATTTGGTTTTCAATTCCAAGAAATCCTTTTTTAATACAAGTATTCTTTGTTCGTTGTAAAGTAAATCATGCAGCTCTTTTTCGAGTTGGCTTTCATTAAACTCGGCTTGTATTAACTCTTTAACTACGAGCCTATCCATAATTAAATTTACCAGCGATATAAACTTTACTTTAATTAATTGACGAGCTATCCAGTAAGAAATTTTACTTCCTTTATAACAAACTACTTCAGGTACTTCAAACAAGGCTGTTTCGAGTGTTGCTGTGCCTGAAGTAACCAATGCTGCGTTTGCACGTTGTAATAATGAATAGGTCTCATTATAGACTATTTTAACTGGGTTATTGCCAATAAATGTTGAATAAAACTCTTCAGTTAATGAAGGTGCCGCAGCAATGTAAAATTGAACATCCGGAAATTTATTACACATACTCAACATTAAAGGTAATGATTGCCTCACCTCCTGTTTTCGACTACCTGGCAATAAAGCAACTATTTTTGCTGTTGCTTTAGGCTGATTTTTTGCGTCTTGCTGATAATTGTCAATCGCATCAAGTAGTGGGTGACCAACAAAATCAACTTCGTAATTAAATTTCTGATAAAATTCCTTTTCAAAAGGAAGAATAACAAACATTCGATTTACACACTCCTTAATTTTATATACTCTCGACTGTTTCCAAGCCCATATTTGAGGGGAGATATAGTAATATACAACTAGCTTATTTTGTTTTGCAAATTCAGCAATCCTCAAATTAAATCCGGGATAATCAATTAATATTAAAACGTCCGGTTGATACTGAAGTATATCTCGCTTACAAAATTTTATGTTGGATAAAATGGTTTTAATATTTAGCAGTACTTCAACAAATCCCATAAAAGCTAAATCGCGGTAATGCTTTACGAGTTGGGCTCCTTGTGCTTGCATTAGGTCGCCGCCCCAACAACGAATATGTGCATCAGCATCGCGTAACTTAAGTTCTCGAATTAAATTTGAGCCATGCAGGTCGCCTGATGCCTCACCTGCTAGTATATAGTATTTCAATTTCGCTTATAGAATGTTCT
>Ga0075163_10004826_pt1 | contig 18044 bp, 17 predicted proteins | sample JI1023141ADNA_FD_71478 | JGI IMG/M metagenome (GOLD analysis project Ga0075163, IMG submission 71478) | Wastewater effluent complex algal communities from Wisconsin, to seasonally profile nutrient transformation and Carbon sequestration -... | ecosystem: Engineered > WWTP > Effluent > Algae...
CGTCTTGAGGTGCTCCAGCACGGTGGCCGGTCCGGACACGCGCACCCGCAGCTGGGGCACCGACAACGGGACGTCGCTCTGGACCAGGGCACGCAGGATGCTCAGCCTGTGCCGATGGCCCAGCGCATTGAACACCGCGACGAGCGGCACGATGTCGTGGTCGCTGTCGAGCGGCCGGGCGGCGAACAGGGCGGGCGGCATGTCCATCACAGCATCTTGACCTGACCAGCCCGCCCAGCGGGGATGCGCTGCTCAATGAACTTGCAGCACGCTCAACGCAATCCGAACACCAGGTTTGGATCTGCGGGGACAGGTCGCACCTGATCGACCGACACCCAGCGCATCACCACTGTCGGTTCCTCACCCTCTGCCACCTGGTCGTCGACGAGCACGACAAGGCATGACCATCGGTACGACTTCCGTCGCCACGACACGACCAGACCTTGGCGGGGAGGTTCATGCGGGTGGGCAGTCTTCAGCTGCGCCCAGACGTGCCGAGTCGACCGTGGTGTCCGCCACGTGCGCTCGGCCTTCGACTGTCCCACACACGCAGTATGCGAACAGATGTTCGATGTGCACGCCTGGAGCCGAGGGTGCCACCCCTGCAGCAACTCACAAGAGCGGCACCCTCTCGACGCCTCAGTACATGCCGGCGATGTGCCCGGCGACAGCCACCAGGAACAGCACAAGTAGCGCGTTCTCGATAACCCAACCGCGACCATGTCCAGGCGTTCCGCAAGTCGTGCCGCCCAGCGCGACCGGTTTCGAGCAGTGCCACGAGCCGCTGTTTCGACCTCGCCTCTTCAGTCGTGCGCCGCACTGGCTCGTGCCGCGACCGAACCACCAGGCTTCGCCCAACAACCACAACGCGATGCCTACCAACCCCAGTGCGACCCACGACCCAACTGGTGACGGCAGCTGTGCCATCGCCGACCAGATATCACTGACCGCCCCCTTGACTGCGTCGCCGACCGCTCCAAGTTCATCATTGCTGTCCGTATTGAACATGCAGAAAACCTTCCTGTCGCAGCAACCTCGTTGCCGTACGCGCCGCGGTGATGCAGCGCATGAGTGACAGGTGCGACGAGCACACCAACCACCAAGAACCGAACCCATACTCGCCGTAGAATCGACAGTCAGAACAGCGACAAGGACGTGTGTACATGGTGTCCCAGACCACTGACAACCCGACTCTGATGGTGTGGAACGACTGGTGCACGGTGACCGGCCACCCAGCGCAGCATGTTGATGATGTGGCGTTGGCTCGCTTCACCCGACAAGGCAGCTGCGGCACCGACAGCGGGACGTCGCTCTGGACCAGGGCCCGCAAGATGCTCGACCTGTGCCGATGTCCCGGCGCGTTGAACACCGCGACGAGGGGCACGATGTCGTGGACGCTGTCCAGCGGTCGGGCGGCGAAGAGGGCGGGCGGCATGTCCATCCCTGCATCCTGGCGATTGTGACCTGTCCGCGGTCACGACGGAGCGATCGATTTGGCCCAGCTACGGCGCACGGCTCACAGCATGGCAGGCGTGCTGTAACCAGACAGGTGCTCCGCCGACCGCCGAGCCGGCGCTCTTCCTCCCGCACAACGGCGAGGAGGTCGACGAGGAAGGCCCTGAGCATCCTGCTCGCGTCCGACGGCTGAGCAACCGGTTCACCGGCTCCGCACACGCGATGACCCCGGGCACCAGCCTCGGGGGTCGTCTGCTGCTCACCGCCGTACGGCTGTGGGGGCGGGCACATGGCGTCCATGTATGAGGATGACTGCGAGGTCCGCGGCTTGGCGCAGCGGAGATGGGACGACTAGAGGTACTGCCTCAGCCAGTCGGGCATGCTGGGGTCGTCGCGCCCCCAAGACTCCTCGAGGGACTCCTCTTCGTTCCAGGTGTTCTCGTCGCCGTCGAAGAACTTCTGCCGGTGGCACTTGTACTTGACGACCTGGTCGCCTTCGAGCCTGTACTCGTTCCAGTAATAGTTCTGCTTCCCGTAGCCGTTCCACTCCTGGGTCCTGTAGATCGTCGTCATCGTCTGAACATATAGCGCAGGCCTTCCGCCATGGCTTCAGTGATCGTGCACACGGACATCGACGCACGGGTGAATCGCTCCGGCCAGCGCTGCCGGTCGACCACCGCGCGTCTCGAAGACATCACCCTGACGAGACATGGGCGGCGGGTCGGGCGTCACCGGTGGGTCTCGCGGCCGCCGGGTGTCTCGCGCTCGCGAATCCGGCCGAGGGCATGTTGAGACATCTACGAGCTGCAGCTCAACGACGAGGAGCTCGCTCGGCTCGGGCTGACCGACTGACTGGTCGCCCGCTCAGTGGCCCTGCCCCCGGCGGGCATCCTGCTGCCCCCGGTCGTAGGCCTCGATGCCTCCCTCGAACCAGCAGTGCGTCGCCAGATGGATCAGGGCGGCCTCAACGCCCTCGGTCGCCAGTTGCCGGCGAGCCTGGTCCAGCAGCGCCCGCAGCGTCGGGTCGTCCCGCGAGGGCCACGGCGGGTCGGGCATCTGCGCCCGGCGCGGGTCTGCCCAGTCTCCCCGGGCAGCGTCCTGGGCCTCGACCTTGGCGAGGGACGCCGCCCACAGCCGCTGCTCCTCAAGTGAATCGCTCATGACTCGACCGTCCCATCGCCCTCTGACACCGCGTAACTGCCCTCGCCTGCCAGCGCCGTGTACAGGGTCTGGCGGCTCACCCCCAGCTCCCGGGCGACGACGGCCTTGGGGACGTCGGCGGCGATGCGCTTCCGCGCCTGCGCGATCTGCTCGCCGGTGAGCCGCAGCGTGCGCTCGTAGACGCCGTTCTGTTTGGCGATGGCGATGCCCTCGGCCTGCCGCTCACGGAGAGTGGCCAGCTCGAGCTGGGCGCACGCGGCCAGCACCGTGAGCAGGAACTCGCCCTGCGGCGTGCCGGTATTGAGCGACGGATTGTCGACGAACTCGACCTGCGCGCCTTTGCCCTGCAGCTTCTCGACCAGCTCCAGCAGGTCCCGCGTCGAGCGCGAGAGCCGGTCAGGCGACTTCACCCGCGCGACGTCGCCGTCGCGGACGTAGGCGAGCAACTCCTGCAACTGGGGGCGGTCGGTGGTGCGCCCGCTGACTTTCTCCGAGAAGAGACGGTCGACTGACCCGAGCGCGGCGATCTGCCGCGCCTCGTTCTGGTCGACGGCGCTGACGCGCACGTAGCCGACCACCTGCCCCATGTGTCCACTCATGTCTTAACCCTCTCTGCAGTCATGTCCATCTCTACGTCCACTGACCTCGATGGACGCCTCACCCGTGGGTGCCGTGCGTGTCCAGCAGGGGAGACCCCGCTGGACACCCCTCACGCCGCGCGATCACTTCGATCCGACCCCGAGGAAGTCGGCGACCTCCTCGCCGGCGTCCTTGCAGTGCCGCACGAAGGCCCGGGTCTGGCCGTCGGTGTCGCTGACCGCCTTCTCGTGCAAGGGTGCGCGCACGTCGCTGTCAGTGATCTTCAGGGAAGTGGTCTCGGTCTCCGCGTTGCCGACCCACGGGTCGTCGGCCTTGCCCTCGCCGTTGTCGATCCAGCGCACGGCCTTCCCGTCCGGGCCGTCCTCGAGGGTGCCGGTCGCAGTGCGGACGGCGGTGCCCGTGCAAATGATCTCGCGGTAGGTGAGCTTCGTGCCATCGAGGTGCCACTGCTCGATCCATGGGCCAAGGACCTTCGGCGGCGACATCATCCCGGAGGCCGGGAAGGCGGCGAGGTAGGTCTGACCCGTCTCCGGCGTCAGGTCCACCACCGGCAGCCTCGGCTTCGAGGTCGAGCTGGCACCCGGCGACGAGGGCGTGCTGCTGCCCGACGTCGAGGAGCCGGTGCTGTCGCTCGGCACTGCGGTAGAGGACGTGCGCGGAGGAGCCGTGCCGTCCTGCGGCGTGGTGTCGACTCGCACGCAGCCGGTCAGCGCCAGCGCCACGAGAGCAGCAACCGCGGTGACCATCGTGCCCTTCATCGCGCGTTTCCCCTCTTGACCATGGACCCGCGGACCCAAGACCAGATCTGGTCCTGGGCGACGACCAGCGCGCCGGCGATGAGGCCGACACCGATGGCCATCCACATCGAAGAGAGCAGCCCGAGTCCGAAGGCCACCGCGGCCCGGAAGATGAGGAAGGCTGCGGTCTGGACGGCGGCGAACAGGATGAGCCGCGGCATCGAGCTGTTGACGATCGCCGCGGTCAGCTCGTCGTAGATGCGCCGCAGCGTCGACTTCGTGAACGCCAGGTCGTCGGGCCCCTGGGTCTCGGGAAGCCGCAGGATGCCCGCGCGGAACATGAAGGTGACGAGCGTGGTGGTGAACATCGCCAGGCCGGTGGCGACCACGTCGGCCAGCGGGCCCAGCGAGAGCTGGTAGGCGATCGCCGTCAGGCCGGCGACGAGCAGGAACGTCACGAGGACGTTCCAGCCCCGGCCGTTGTCGAGACGAATCGCGTTGTGTACGTGGACGGTCGGGCTCGCGGGGTCGGCCGCGGCGCGGCTGTCGTTGTCGGCGTCGGTGCTCATGCTGCTCCTCCTTGATGGATGTGGTGGGTGGTGTCGGTCTCGGGTACGTCCTCGTCGCCGTAGATCAGTGCGAAGAGCGCGTCCTCGTCATAGGGCGGCTCGTCGTCCTCGTCATCGCTGACCACGACGAAGGGTGCGTCCTCGATGGCGGGGGCTCTGGGGGTGTCCGGCACTGGCGGCAGTGCCGGGACTGGGGAAGGCTCGTGCGCGGCGGCGGGCACCGTCGGGACCTGCGGGATGCTCGGCACCGTGGGTACCTGCGCCTGGTCGGCGACCGTCACACCGGGCCAGCCGTGGCGGCGGACCTGCCAGGCGACCAGGGCCAGGCCCACGGAGGTCTGCCACCAGAGGTACATGAGTCCGACGCGGCCCCAGTGGACGGCGACCGTCTGCTCCGGGTAGTACCGCAGCGTGGCCACGGTGGCCAGGTCGGGCAGGAGCGCGGCGGCAGCGATACCGGCCACCGCGAGCACAGCGGCCGCGACGAGCCAGGGCCGACGCACGGGAACCGAGCCGCGCCGCAGCGCCTTCTCGGTCGTGGCGCGGTAGGTGCCGTAGGACAGCGCCAGCGCCGGGCCGAAGGTCAGCGCCAGGGCCGGGCCGACCCCGGCCCACAGCAGGAGCGCCCGGGCGGCGGTCTCCTTCGAGTCCTCGCCGGAGGCGACGAAGCGCGACCAGATCGGCTTGATCCGTCCCTCGTGGTGCGACGACTCGGCGGCACTCTTCGATCGTCGGCCGACGCACTGAAGGCGGTCTCCGACGCCGTTGCTGAGTCGAGTCTGTGGCTGAAGATCACGCCAGAGACCGCGGAGGCCATCAAGGAGCACGGCCTCACCGACAGCGGAGTCCCCGGGATCGCGTGGGCGATGGCGGGCAAGCGCGGCAACATCAAGGAGTGGCTCCAGGTGGACACGACCACTCGCGCGCAAGCCGCGAATCCCGGCGTGCTGTCCGGCGCGGCGGGCATGCTCTCTCAGGCCGCTCGCCAGCAGGAAGCGGCGCAACTTCGGGACCTGCTCGGATCACTCGACCAGAAGCTCGATCTGGTGCTCCGCGGGCAGCAGGACGACATTCTCGGCGACCTGGACGGCATCGAACGTCAGATCCGGGTGACCCGCAAGCGAGTGAATACCGAGGGCGACATCGACGAACTCACCTGGTCGACCCTCTTCGGCACCTCGGTCGGCCTGCGGCAGGTCCAAGCCAAGGCGCTGCGCAAGCTCCAGGGAATCGACGCCGACCTAGAGGGCCAGAAGCGCTTCGGCGACCTCAACCAGCGGCTGCAGGAAGCCAAGGATGAAGTGCAGCAATGGCTCTCGGTGGTCTCCCGCTGCGTCATCGCGCTCGACGAACTGGCAGTCCTGGAGCTTGACTACTGCGCCGTGCTAGAGCCGAACAAGCTCGATACCCGCCGCGCGACGCTGGACCACGAAAGGCAGGACGACCGGCTCGAGCTCGAGCGAGGCATCGCGGTCATGATGCAGCGGATGGACGAGGCGGCGGTCACTGCGAACCAGAACAAGCTCCTGCATGTCCGCGGTGTGCCCATGGCCCTCGCCTCGATCGAGGAGGCGCGCACGTTGGTCCAGAGGGTCTACGAAGCCTTCGGGATCGACCTCGAATGGGAGTCCGTGGACCCGGTGTTGCTGCGTGTTGCCCTCTTGCAGGCGCGGCAGTGGAAGAACGGCGTGAAGGAAGGTGGATCCTTGGCGCTGGAGAAGGGGAAGCCAGTCGCGGGCGCAGCAGCGACAGCTGTCGCGGGGGCTGCCGTAACTGCACTCGCGAAGGGGAAGTTTAAGCCCAGAGGATGAGTCAGTGCGCCCGATGTGCGCCCTGTGCTCCGAGCAGGCCCTGATTTGTCAGGGAAAACTCGCGGTCCGACCCTGCTTTGCAAGCAGGGGGTTACGGGTTCGAGTCCCCTTGGATCCACCACGTTTGTGCAGGTCACAGCCGCTGTTCCCAGCATGACTTGCCCGGTTGACGTCGGGTGCAAGGTGTGCGGGGGAAGGATCTGGGTGCTCACGTCCTGGATTCTTCTTGGAATCCCTATTCTCCGCTATCAGCGGAGAACTACAGCGATGCCGTCGTCATCATCGGCGCCCCAGCGATCTAATTGCGAACGCCCGCCGCGCGGTGGCGCTGGCCGAAGCAACCGACGCCAGCGACCTGGCGCTCGACCCACGCCCGCCGGGTGACTCCCCGCTTATCGAGGAGGCAATGGCTAATGCCGTGGTTTAGCACGAAGTGCGGGACAAATAACTGCGGCAGTTCCGCCTAAACCAGGCAGTTCGGGCCACGCGAGCCCACTGGGCCGAGCGTCAACTCGTCGCTGACGTGCCGAGACTGGCGGGGAGGTCGTGCATGCGTTCCCAGAGCACTCGGAACTCGATCGAGGACAACGAACGCCGTGAGGATCCGTGTCGTGCTGATCGAGCACGGCGTGTAGATGGCGCCAAGCCCGGCTCACTCATGGCGCGCTGGACGTGCCACGATCGGCGGATGCCGGTGGCGTCAATGCGGAAGCGGTGGGCGGGGGACACGTGGCGTTCGCTGGCTGCGCTCGTCCACGACGAGTCCGGCCTGCCGGCCGACCAGATCGGCGCGGACTTGGCACCGGCGACGCGGTTGGCGCACACCTCCCCGACGAATATTGGCGGCTACCTGTGGAGCGTGGCGGCGGCATACGGGCTCGGCCTGATCGACGAGAGGGAGGGGATCGAGCGGTGCCGGCGCGCGCTGCATACGCTCGACCGGCTCGAGCGGCACGAGCCGACGGGCATGTTCTTCAACTGGTATGCCTTCGATACCGGCGCGCTCATCACCTCCTGGCCCGGTACCGGCGCCCGGGTCATCCCGTTCCTGTCCAGCGTCGACAACGCTTGGCTCGCGGTGGGCCTACGTGTCATCTCTTCGGCGTTCCCCAAAGTCGCAGACGAGGCGCACCCACTGCTCGCCGCTCAGGACTTCGGCGCCTTCTACGATCCCGACGCCCGCCCCGGTTCGCCGGCGGGAGAGATCAGCGGTGGGTTCTGGTTGACCCGACCGCGCCGGCCGCACCGGGCCGGAACCTATTGCGCGGGAGTCGAAGTCGTCTTCCACACCCGCCACCACTATGACCTTCTCTATTCCGAGACCCGGATCGCGAGCTATGTCGGCGTCGTCGCCGGTCAGCTACCCCGCGCGCACTTCGACATCCTGGACGCCGGCACCCGGACCTATCGCGGACGCACGGTCGTCGCGACGTGGGGTGGCGCGATGTTCGAGGCATTGATGCCCGATCTCTTTGTGCCGGAAGGCCATTGGGCGCCGGACACGTTCGGCCGGAATCACAGGGACACGGTCGCCTGCCACCGGGAGTTCGGGCTGGCGGACAAGAGATACGGGTATTGGGGGTTCTCCTCGTGCGCCCACCCAGGCGGGGGCTATTCCGAGTTCGGGGTCCGCCCGATCGCCTGGCTGCCACGCGGCTATCCGAGCACCAAGGGCGGTGAGGGCATCGTGACCCCGCACGCCGCCGCGTTGGCGCTGCCGTATGCGGCGCAGCCCGCGGAGGAGAACCTGAGCCGGATCGAGAGCGAACTGGGGTGCTATGGGCCGGGTGGGTTCGTGGACTCCGTCGGCGTCGTCAGTCGCCGGACGGCCGACGGCTACCTCGCCGTTGACCAGGCCTGCGTCCTGGCCGCGCTGGCGAATCTCGACGCGGACGGCTGCCTGCAGCGCTGGTTCGTGACGCCTGACGTAGAGGCGTCGCTGCGGCCCCTGGTGGCCGGTCGGCCCTGGCCGATCGCGAGCAGGGTGGACGAAGCGTGAGCCTGCACCGCCCCCGATCGACAGATCCTCTTATTCGCTTCCTTCGGCAGCGAGGTCGCGCTCGGCAGGGTCTCGGTCATCAACTGACCCGTCCCGCTAACCCTCGTGGGCGTGGCGAGCAGCAAGATCGTCAATCGGACAATCTCCCAGCAACTCACGGCACGAACAGGGATTCGCCAACGATCTGCAGAATGGCTCCACCAGAGGCTTAGAGGCTCGTGAGGGAGCCATTAAGCGCCGCAATTGCCACAAAGTTTACCCCGCGCGCTTTGGAAAGACCTGCACTCCGCAATGAATTCGAGGATCGTCGGGAGACGGCGCCGGTCACACATGAACTTCAGATGGCGCCGATGACGGACACGGGGGCCTGTCCAGCGCCAGGCCGACCGCCAACCCGATCAGGGCGTCCTCAAGTCCTGGTTCCGCCCTGTCAACCACACGCTGCCGCCATCGAGGCCTCTAGGGCATTTTCACACCCCCAAGGGTGGTTTCCGAGTCATTCGCTGGTTGGGCGGATCCTCTGCCGCTTTTCGACCCCGCGATGTCCCTATGGTCGTGGCCCAGGCCCGCTGGCGCGCAGTGTCGATTGGATGCTCCCAGGGGGTGCCACCGCCAGAAAGGCAGGCGAATGTCAGATTCCGTGTTCGACCAGAACAACGTGGTTGACGAGAACTACATGATTGACCAGGACAAGCTCCCGGACGGCCAGCCCGGGCAGCAGTCGACCTCGTCGCAAGCCGTTGACGAGGCCAAGAGCGTTGCCGCCGACGCGGCGTCCAGCGGCAAGGCCGTCGCCGGGGCCGCCAAGGAGGAGGTTGCGCAGGTCGCCGGGGAAGCCAAGAACCATGCTCAGGACCTCTATCACCAGGCCCGATCGGAGGTCAGCTCGCAGGCTGCCACGCAGCAGGACCGGGTGGCGGGGCTCTTGCGGCTGCTGACCTCAGAGCTGCAGGAAATGGGCCGCAGCAGTCAGAGCGGTATCGCCAACGGCCTGGTGGGCCAGGCTGCCGACCAAACCGAGCGGGTCGCCGGATGGCTGGAGTCACGGGACCCGAGTGACCTGCTCGAGGACATCCGGCGGTACGCACGCCGCAATCCCGGCAACTTCCTCGCCGGAGCAGCGCTTGCCGGATTCCTCGGCGGCCGGATCACGCGCAGCCTGGCGAGTCAGGACGACGACGCGGACCAGCAGTATGTCCAGCAGCAGCGGCCCGTGACCACGGGGCCGGCAGGCGCGGTGACGACACAGCACATACCCAGTGCCGTCCCGGCATACGGTGGCTCGCCCACCCCGGCCACGGCGCCGAACCCGGCGAGCGTCCGCACGGGGACCACCCGAGAGGCCGGCGGGGAGCTGCCCCGATGAGTCAAGTCGGCCATGAGGGGTCGACCGCAGCCGGCCCGCCGGTCCGTGAGCCGGCCGAGATCGGTGAGGTGCGCCCGGCAGAGCAGATCGAGGGTGCCCATGACACCTACGACAAGGGCGAGATCGGCTCCATCGGCGCATTGCTGGGCGACATCGCCGGCGACGTCACGACCTTGATGCGTCAAGAAGTGTCGCTGGCCAAAGCCGAGGTGCGCCAGTCGGCCACCGACGCGGGCAAGGGCGCGGGGATGCTGGCGGGCGCGGGCGTCGCTGGCCACCTGGCTCTGCTCTTCCTGTCGATCGCCCTGTGGTGGGCGCTCGGGTCGTGGTGGGACAACTTCGGCGTCGCGGCTTTGGTCGTCGGCGTCATCTGGGCGCTCATCGCCGCCGTGCTGGCGGCGCGTGGTCGCACCGAACTCAAGAACGTCACTGGAGTGCCGCGCACAGTCGAGACCGTCAAACAGGTCCCGGATGCGCTGAAGGGAAACGAGGATCCGCGATGAGCAATGACATCCCCACGATCGACAGCAACGACCCGGAGCAATTGCGCCGGGACATCGAGCAGACCCGGGTCAACCTGAGCCAGAACGTCAACGCCCTGGGCGAGGCGGTCGAACCCGGCGCCGTTGCCAAGCGCCAGGTCGAGAAGGTGCAGGACAAGGTGGTCGGCGCCGGCCGCGGGCTGAAGGAGAAGGTCATGGGCAGCGACGACGACTATGGAGACTCCAGCGGCCTGACCGGGAAACTGAGCGACGCCGGAGACACGGTCGGCGACATGGCCGCGTCGGCACGCGCGCAGGTGGAGAACGCGCCGTCCGCCGCCCGGCGCCGCACCCGCGGCAATCCGCTCGCGGCCGGCCTGGTCGCCCTCGGGGCCGGGTGGTTGTTGGGCTCGTTGTTGCCCGCGTCCGAGAAGGAACGGCAACTGGCCGCGACCGCCAAGGACACCGTCGAGGAGAAGGGCCAGCCTCTGCTCGAGGAGGCCAAGTCCGTTGTGCAAGAGGCTGCGGAGAACCTCAAGGAGCCGGCACAGGACGCCGCGAACGCCCTGAAGGAGAGCGCTCAAGAGAGCGTGGAAAAGGTCAAGGCCGAGGGCCAGGGCGCTGCTCAAACCGTCAAGGAAAGCGCGCAGGAGTCGAAGGACGCGGTGCAGCGCAACAGCTGACGCCGAGGTCGTCGTCGGCGTCGACCTGGGTCGTCACGTAGTGATCCAGTGGGTCGCCGTTTCGCCGACGCGAAGGTGGGCGCTCTCGACAAGATGGTCGCGCGGGGCGGCGGACTCGGTTCACCGCCCCGCGCCGCACGCTAGGAGACGCAGCCCTGCTCACGGCATACGGCACCGCCCTGGCCGTCTTTTCCGGGTATGCCGCGGCGAGCCTCGAGGCGCGGGCGGACCGGTGCCGGCGGGACAGGTGCCGTCAGGCGTTGTCCCCGCCGGTTGCCAGGGCAGCGTCCACCTGACCGCGGTCGGCCATGTCGCCCGCGTCGCCCCACTGCCACTCGCGCACCTCGGGCAGGTCCTCGCCGTGCTCGTAGGCATAGGCCCGAGCCATCGTGCGCTTGTCGACCATGTACTGGCGCAGGTTCGCATAGCGCGCACCCAGCGACGGCACCCGGTCGATGACGTCCATCACGAGGTGGAAACGGTCGAGGTCGTTGCGCATGAGCATGTCGAAGGGCGTCGTCGTCGTGCCCTCCTCCTTGAACCCGCGCACGTGGAAGTGGGAGTCGACGTCGTGCCGGTAGGCCAGCCGGTGGATGAGCCACGGGTAGCCGTGATAGGCGAAGATCACCGGGCGGTCGCTGGTGAAGTAGTTGTCGAACTCGCGCGCCGACAGGCCGTGCGGGTGCTCCCGCTCGTCCTGCAACCGCATCAGGTCGACGACGTTGACGACGCGGACCTTCAACTCCGGGACCGCTTCTCGCAGGATCTTGGCCGCAGCGAGCACCTCGATCGTCGGGATGTCGCCGGCGCAGCCGAGCACGACATCGGGGTGATCGCCGTCGTCCTCCGTGCCCGCCCAGTGCCAGATGCCGATGCCGCGGGTGCAGTGCTTGACGGCCTCTTCTATGTTGAGCCAGTTGGGATTCGGCTGCTTGCCGGCGACGACGACGTTGACATACTGCCGAGATCGCAGGCAGTGGTCGAAGGTCGACAGCAAGGTGTTGGTGTCCGGCGGCAGATAGACCCGGATGATCTCGGCCTTCTTGTTGACCACGTGATCGATGAATCCCGGGTCCTGGTGGGAGAACCCGTTGTGGTCCTGCCGCCACACGTGCGAGCTGAGCAGATAGTTCAAGGACGCGACGGGGCGCCGCCAGCCGATGTGGTTGGTGACCTTGAGCCACTTGGCGTGCTGATTGAACATCGAGTCGACGATGTGGATGAACGCCTCGTACGAACTCATCAGCCCGTGCCGGCCGGTGAGCAGATAGCCCTCGAGCCAGCCCTGGCACTGGTGCTCGGAGAGCATCTCCATCACCCGGCCCTCGGGGGCGAGGTGGTCGTCCTCCGCGTCCGTCGGCAGGTAGTCGGCGTTCCACTGCTTCGACGTGACCTCGTAGACGTCCTGCAGCCGGTTGGAGGCGGTCTCGTCCGGTCCGAAGATGCGGAAGTTGTCCGGATTGGCCTTGACCACATCGCGCAGCCAGCTGCCGAGCACGCGGGTCGACTCGTTGATCGAGCCACCCGGGTGGGGGACATCCACGGCATACTGCCGGAAGTCCGGAAGGGCGAGGTCCTTCAGGACCGCGCCCCCGTTGGTGATCGGGTTGGCGCTCATCCGCTTGGTGCCCTCGGGGGCGAGCGCGGCGATCTCGGGCTTGAGGGCACCGTCGTCGGTGAAGAGTTCCTCGGGCCGGTATGACGTGAGCCAGTCCTCGAGGTCCTGCAGGTGTTCGTCGGTGTCGCGGGCGCTGGCCAGGGGCACCTGGTGGCTGCGCCAGGAGTCTTCGGTGCGCTTGCCGTCGATGGTCTTCGGGCCGGTCCAGCCCTTGGGGGTCCGGAAGACGATCATCGGCCAGAGCGGGCGCTCCTGATCCGTGCCCTCCGGCCGGGACTTGATCTCGGCGATCATGTCGAGCGCCTCATCGAGGATGCCCGCGAAGCGCAGGTGGCAGGCGATGTGGTCCTCGTCGTCGAAGCCGCCGGTGAAGAAGAGCGGCGTATGCCCGTAGCCGCGCATGAGCGCGCCGAGCTCCTCTTCCGGAATACGCGCCAGCACAGTGGGATTGGCGATCTTGTAGCCGTTGAGGTGCAGCACCGGCAGGACGACGCCGTCGGTCTGGGTGTTGACGAATTTGTTGGAGTGCCAACTCGTCGCGAGCGGCCCGGTCTCCGCCTCGCCGTCGCCGACCACCGCGAAAGCCAGCTGGGTCGGGTTGTCAAAGATCGCCCCATACGCATGCGAGAGCGCGTAGCCGAGTTCACCGCCCTCGTGGATCGAGCCGGGGGTCTCGGGGGCGACGTGCGAGGGTATGCCGCCGGGGAAGGAGAACTGCTTGAAGAGCCGTTGAACGCCGTCGACGGTCGGGGGGATGTCCGGGTAGGTCTCGGTGTAGGTGCCCTCGAGGTAGCTGGCGGCGACCAGGCCCGGGCCGCCGTGCCCGGGCCCGGTGATATAGAGGGCGTCCAGGCCGCGCTGCTTGATCGCGCGGTTGAAGTGCGCATAGAGGAAGGTCAGGCCGGGCGTGGTCCCCCAGTGGCCGAGCAGCCGCGGCTTGACGTGATCGCGGGTCAGCGGCTCGCGCAGCAGCGGATTGTCCAGCAGGTAGATCTGGCCGACCGACAGATAGTTGGCCGCCCGCCACCAGGCATCAAGCAGCCGGGCTTCGTCCTCGGTCATCGGGCTGCTCGCGCCGTTGGGCCAGCTGCTCGGTTCCGTCATCGGTCCTCCTGGGTCGAGTGAAAGGAATCCCGTCCATTCTCGCCCGAGCGGCCGCCGCACGGGACGCGGGATTGATGAACACTTGGATTTCGGGTGCTCCCCGCCCGACGTGGCCCGCTGCGTCCGCGCGCACCGTCGCCGAGGGTCATGCGGCGGACAAGTCTCGAGACCGCTCCGGGCGGTATGCCGTGGGATGCGGCCGTGGAGGTCGAGCGAGCGCCGCAGATGTGGTCGTTGCGCCGCAAGCACGGCCCAGCATCCACGAGCGCGTGACGGTCGGTCGAGGACTACGGCGCCGATGTCGGCCGAGACGCAACGCCATGCTGGAGATGCGCTCGGCCAGCACATCGGCCATGCCCCGAACACCCTTGATCTGCCGGTCCAGCATCTCGTGGACCCCGTGAACCCTGGGCCACGAAATTTCAGTGGGCTTGCTTGGGCGCTAAGGCGAGGTCGTTGAGCGCATGCGGGCGCACCTGCAGCTGGGCTGCCACCTGGTGCCCCACCGAAAGCGTCAGGCCGGGGACGGTGATCGGCGCGTCCGCCTCGGACGACACAGCGGTGGTGGATCAGTTGGCAGTGCGGGTGGCGCGCTGCGTGGTTGCCATCGCCGCAGGCTATGGCCCGAGCGGACGCTCGAACGGGAAATCGGTGGGTCCATTCGGGTTTGCCATGTGGGGGAGAAGAATGGCAATCGCTTCGTCCGCCACGGCGCGATGCCACTGGCCCGGTTTCTGCACCATGGCATGGCCCGCTCCGGCCATCTGCTGAAAGCGGGCGGAGACGCCCGCTGCCACGAGCCGCCGGACGTATGCCGCGGACCGGGCCGGATCGGTGACGCGATCGCGGTCGCCGTGCAGGATGGTGACCCGAGAACCGCGCAGGTGCTCGACCGGTTCGCTGCCGGACAGCCACGGGGCAAGCGCGATGATGCCGCCGCAGTCAGCCCCGGCTGCCAGGGCCACGTGCCCCCCCGACGAGTGCCCGGCAAGGACGATCTGCGCTCGTGGGAGATCGAGGCCGCTCAAGAAGTCGTCCAGGGCGGCTCGGCCCTGGCCACGGGGCCAGCCACCAGCCGGGTTGTGGATCTGGGCGACCGTGATCGACCGATGGCTTCGGCGACGGACCTCGACCGCGAAGGGAGTCATCCGCAGGAAGCGCAGGTCGGCCATGGCCGAGGTGCTGGGTCGCCGGCCGGTTCCACCGTGCAGGAGCACGAGGACCGGCGCGGAGCCATCTCTTGTCCCAAACCAGCGCACGCCCAGGCTCATGAGGTCTCCGGCTTCACCGACGCACGGTATCCCGGATGATGGGGGAGTTATCCGATGCGTCGTGGAGACGTGTTGCGCGACGAAGGGTGGCACGAGCAAGGTGGCGGAAGGGCATACGATCCACGCCCTGGCGGCCCGCCTCAACACGGCGTTCGGCGGACAGCCGGTCCGCGTGAGTTCACCGCAGCACACCTTCGCCGCGGAAGCCGGGCGGCTGAACGGGCACGAGATGCGCCAGGCGAGCGCTCACGGCAAGAACCTCCTGGTGGCTTTTGCCGACGCACCGACTCTGCACGTGCATCTGGGCATGTTCGGGTCCTTCTCGGTCCGTGCTCACAAGCGGGCGATCAGGGACGGATGGTTGCGCACCGAACCGCCCGCGTCGGGTTCCGAGCGGTTGCGCCTCCTGACGCTGACGCACCTCGGCGACCTGCGCCGGCCGATGCAGTGCCGCCTCCTCGACGACGACGGCGTTGCCGCTCTGCTTGACCGCCTTGGCCCGGATCCCCTGGCCCCGGAGCAGGATCCGGACGCCGCCGTGCGTGTGCTGCATCGCTCCCGTCGTGAGATCGGGCTGCTGCTGGTGGACCAGTCGGTCGTCGCGGGCATCGGGAACGTCTATCGCGCCGAACTGCTCTTCCGGGCCGGGCTGTCGCCGTGGTTGCCGGGGTCCGCAGTCGACCTCAACCTCCTACGCACCCTGTGGTCCGACGCCACCTACCTGATGTCGATCGGGACCGCGGCGGGGTGGATCATCACCGACACCCGCCAGGTCGAACAAGCCGCCCCTTATCTGGATCGAGGCGAACGGGTCCCGAGGTGGCCCAAGGTGTATGCGGTCTACGGCCGCGCCGGCCAGCCCTGCCGACGCTGCGGCACACCGATCGATTCTGCAGCGCAGGGTCGGCAACGCATTTTCTGGTGTCCTCGCTGCCAGCCTTTCGTCGATGATTAGCGACTAGGGTGCGGACAGACTCGGCGTGCAGCTCACCGAGCGTCCCCGAGAGAGGCCCAGCACCCATGTCCATGTCCCTCAGTGAGTTGTCGAAACTGTTGCGCAAGCTGGATATTTGCATGTTGGGCACCCATGGAGCCCGGGGCACGCTCGCCGCCCGGCCGATGAGCAACAACAAAGACGTCGAGTATGACGGCACCTCCCACTTCTTCACCTGGGCGGACTCCCGGATGGCCCGGGATATCCGCCGCGATCTCGGTGTGCTCCTGACGTTCACGGATCCGAAGGGGGTGTTCGTGGCGGTTCAAGGGACCGCAAGGATCACGACCGACAAGAAGCTCATGGCCGAGCACTGGGTCCCGGATGTCGAGCGCTGGTTCGCCGATGGTGTGGAGACCGCGGGCATTTGCATGATCATCGTGGACGCCAACCGGATCAGCTACTGGACCTACGAGCACGGCGACGGCGAAATCACGATGAGGAAGTGACGTGATGGACGCAGATGTCGTCGTCGTGGGGGCCGGACTCGCCGGTCTGCAGTGCGCGCGTACGCTGACGGCGGCCGGCCTCCAGGTCGTCGTCCTCGAGGCGGCGGACGCGGTCGGCGGTCGCGTGCGCACGGAATGCATCGACGGATTCCTGTGCGATCGCGGTTTCCAGGTGCTTAACCCGGCGTATCCGGCAGTCCGTCGCTCGGTGGATCTGGAGGCGCTTGAACTGCAGCAATTCGCGCCGGGGGTCTTGGTCCGTGCGGGTGATGGGTTGCGAGTCGTTGCGGACCCCGTGCGGGCCCCGCAGCTGCTGCGATCCACGTTGTCCAGCGGGCTCGTCAGGCCCGGGGAGCTGCTCGCGCTGACACGCTGGTTGGCGCCGATTCTGGTTGCACCGCAGCGGAATTCGCGATCCCGCGACGAACGTCTGACGCTGTCTCTAGACAACGCAGGAGTGACGGGGCCGCTGCGGCGGGTGATGGATCGGTTCCTGGCCGGTGTGCTGGTGGACAGCTGGGGGACCTCGTCCGCGAACTTCACGCGGCTGCTGCTGCGCAGCTTTGCGCTCGGTGCACCGGGGCTGCCGCGGGACGGGATGAGCGCGTTGCCACAGCAGCTGGCATTGACGCTGGCCGACGTGCGGCTCAACACGGCCGTGCGGTCCGTGCACCCCTCGACGACGGGAGACGGCAGCCACACCGTGACGACCGACGGCGGGACGATAACCGGCCGTGCTGTGGTGATCGCCAGTGACCCGGCGAGTGCCGCGCACCTCGCGGGACTGCCACCAACGCCGATGAAGGGCCTGGTCACGTGGTGGTTCAACGCTCCGCAGGCGCCGGACCACCGGCCGCTGCTCGTGGTCGACGGCCGCCACGGACCGGACGACGGACCGCCGGGGCCGGTCTGGAACACCGCGGTCGTCACCGCCGCGGCCCCGTCGTATGCGACCGGCGGGCGCGTGCTGATTCAAGCCACCACGCTGCTCGACCGGCCCGACGGCGACAGCGACGAACGGACCGTACGAGCGCACCTGGGCGACATCTACCAGTGCGCCACCGGTGACTGGGAGGTCGTCGTGCGCCACCGCATACCGCGAGCGCTGCCCGCCTCCCCGCCGCCGCTGCAGCATCACCAGCCCGCCCGGGTCGCCCCCGGTTTGTATGTCTGCGGCGACCACCGCGACACCGCCTCGATCCAGGGAGCATTGGTGTCCGGTGAGCGGGTCGCGGGGCAGGTTCTCGCCGACGTGGGGGCGCCGCAGTAGCACGGGATGTGGGGTGAGGCAGCCCGCCATGGTTGCGCCCTCGCCGATCCCGTGATGCCGGCGCCCGGCGGCAAATCGCCACCCCATTGGATGAACCGTCCCAGGTTCTGTGCCGCTCTCATGCGGGCTGCGGCTCGGGGTTGAGGGCAGCGTAGTGGGCGGTCTCGTACTCCACGGGGGTCAGCATGCCAAGGGTGCCGTGGAGGCGTCGGTTGTTGTACCAGTCGACCCAGCCGGCGGTGGCGTACTCGACATCGGCCAGGGTCTTGTAGGGGCCGTCGTGGAAGACCGTGGTCCGGATGCACTCGGTCTTGTAGAGGCCGATCACGCACTCCATCAGGGCGTTGTCGTAAGCGTCGGCAACCGACCCGATCGAGGGCCGGATGCCCGCCTCGGCAAGGTGGTCGGTGAACGCGATCGAGGTGTACTGCGACCCGGCGTCCGCGTGACCTATCAGCTCCCCGGGCACCACGGG
>Ga0075163_10004828_pt1 | contig 18042 bp, 17 predicted proteins | sample JI1023141ADNA_FD_71478 | JGI IMG/M metagenome (GOLD analysis project Ga0075163, IMG submission 71478) | Wastewater effluent complex algal communities from Wisconsin, to seasonally profile nutrient transformation and Carbon sequestration -... | ecosystem: Engineered > WWTP > Effluent > Algae...
GAGTCCGGTGTAGCTGCGGACCAGGCTTTTGTCGAGCGTGCGGACCGGGAAGTTCGCCGTGTCGTAGCTGCCCTGCCTGGATGCGTAGGCGCGCTGGAGGATGGTCTTGCCGAGGGGCGTGCCGCTTGCGCTGGCAAATAGCTTCGGTTCGTCGACGATCCGCAAGCCGCCGGTGAGCACCCAGCGGAAGGTGTCGATGCCCTGCATCGTCGCCCAGTTCATGAAGTTGCCGCTCCACTGGTCGGAGCAACTGTAATTGCTCCCGGTGAAGCCGACCGGCACGAAGTACGAGTCGTTGTAGGTGTAGCACTTCCTGGAGTCGAAGTAGCCGAGGTACTTCTTGGTCGTGATGAACTGGTCCTTATCCTGCTGGTGGGCGCGGGTGATCGCGGTCGGGAACTCCACCGACAGCGCGAGCATCACGTTGGCCGGCACGTCGGCAATCGAGATCGGCTGGTCTGCCAGCGGCGTGGGCGCGGCGGTGACGCCGCTTGTCATCGATGCGGTCGCGACGCCGGCGAGCACGAGCGCCGCCTTGCGCAGGCTGGGCATGAAGGTCGTGGATTTCATCTGATGTTTCCTTTGTGCTGCGGCGACGATCATTTGACGCGAGTGGTAACGGTTGCCTGGACGTAGGTCTGGGTGTTGCGCACCCCGTCACTGCGGACGGTGACGCGGTAGAGCGGCAGCGAGATCGAGCCGGGCTTGTCCTGCCGGTACGAGCCGCCGAGCTCGTAGCGGTCGGAGACCGAGCATTTGGATTCGTTGGACGGGCCGTAGTCGGTGCACATCCGCTCGATCAGGAAGCGCACCTCCTGGCCGTCTTCCGAGATGGGCTTGATCGTCGCGAACTTGGCATCGAACTCGGCCTTGTTCTTGAGGATGAGCGGAACGCCATTGGCGTCGGTCTCGAGCAGGCGCGGCGAGTAATTGAGCCCGATCCAGGTGCTGGCGGCGTTGCACGGCCCGGGGTTGCAGCCGGCGTCGCTTGCTTCGTTGGCCGTGAACTCGCTTTTCTGCATCGTCTCGAAGGCCTTGTTGAGGCCGACGCTGGTCCGGTTCACCGAGTCGCGCTTGAAGGCCAGGTTGCCCGACAGGAGCGCCGAGGTGTCCACCGAGCGGAGCAGCGAAACGCCGCCCAGCATCATCACGACGAGGACCACCAGCACCACGGCCAGGACCGAACCCCGGCTGCGGGACGGATGCGGGATCGGGAAGGTATGCGTGCGCAATCGCATGGATGCACCTGAAAATTATTTGGGAGTGGATTTCATGTTGCGCAGGGGGATCACCCAGTCGAACACCTGGTAGCCGTAGCGCTGCTGGTCGGATGACAGTTTCACCGTAACCTGCCGGCTGGTCTGGAGATCCTGGAACAGCACCAGCTGGGTCGACTTGGCGTCGACGGACAGCGGCTGCGGTGTGCGCAGGATCACGCCGATGCGGACCGCCTTGATCTGGTCGACCTTCTGCTGGGTGCTGGCATTGCCGTCCATCAGCTCGGTGATGCTCCAGCCGGATTCGGACGGGGTGATCCATTCGTCCACCACGTCATCGTTGGGGATGCCGCCGACGCCGTTGTCGACACCGTAACGGGCCTTGAAGAGCAGGATGTTCTCGCCGAAGGACTGCAGCGGGCGCCTCTGCAGCAGGTCGTATTCGACCAGCTCGTTGCTGCTGTTGACCGAGAGCAGCGAGAACGTCGGCAGATCCTCGCGCCCGAGGTGGAAGGCCGAGGGGCTGTTGGTGGTCGACAGCAGGGCGCCGTAGGAGGCCGAGCTTTGATTGAGGGGGATCACCGTGTAGGAGGCCGGCGAGACGACCTGCGCGGCCGCCGGCATGACCTTGAGCCCCATCGAGATGTCCTGGGTCGGGGTGCCGCCGGAGTAATCGGCGGCCACCTGAACGATCTGGCAATCCGCCGGCCCGCCGGCCACGTCCTGGGCGACCGCCAGCAGCAGGTCGGTGCTGCTCTGCCCGGCGTCCTTGACGCCGATGCCGTTGGGGTTCGAGACGGTGAGGGACGTCCCCGTCGAATCAAAGGGAATGTCGCGGTTCGAGGAGCCGGAGTTGCTGGCGATCACCATCACCGTATCCGAGCCGGTGCCGCCGTCGCGGATGCCGACGGGCAGCACCCGAACGGACTTCGGAAAGCTCTCGAACGGGGCCGGGAGGCTGGAGGCCGGCAGCAGAGGGCTGCCTGCGCGGTTCACCCGTAGCAGGCAGCTCCAGATGTTGCGGCCCTGCACCAGCCCGGCGCCGCCCTCTTCGAGCATCAGGTTGAGCCGCGCGCCGACGACGGCGGCGCTCTGGATGGTGTCGGCGGCGCCGCCCACGTTGCGGCGGAACATCTCGCTGGAGCTGAACGACTTGAAGATGACCAGGGAGGCCAGCAGGCCGATGGCCATCCCGACCATGACTTCGACGAGGCTGATGCCGCGCTGGGCTGCGAGCTTCGGCATGGGGCGCTTGAACATGGGGGCTTCCTAGAAAAGCAGTGCGCGGGTGACGTAGCGCCCTTTGACTTCCTTGATCTGCTTCGGGTCTTTGGCCACGCCGGGCATCTCCCACTCCACGACGAGGGAGACGAGGAGGGTGCTGGTGGTGGCCGACTTGGTGAAGGTGGGCGTGACCACCGCGTTCGGCAGGCGCGCCGCGGCGATGACCCGGTCGTTCAGCCAGGCCTTGAACTTGGGCCCGTTGGGGGCGGCAAACTCGGTCTCCACCTTGCTGACGTCAGAGGCCGTCATCTTGGCCAGCAGCTCGTCGGCGAGCATGGCGGCCTCGGTGCGGAAACGGCTGTCGGTGGCGATTTTGGTTGATGCGGCCTGAAAGCCGATCATGCCGAGCAGGCCCAGCGAAAAGATCAGCAGGGCCACCAGTGCCTCCAGCAGAACGTAGCCGGACTGGGCGGATCGAGACTGTTTGATGTTCATGGTCGGACTCCCGGGCTCAGGCTTTCGGGCACTTCGAAAGGCTTATCTGCGGCTGGCAGGCGAAGGGTTCGCCCGAGGCCAGGGCAGGGTTGCACAGCTTCACGCCGCCGCCCGGCGTCACGAAGACGCACAGAGCCTTGTCGGCGCTGGTTCGCGAGATGCGATAGACCTGATGGCTCGCAACCGCCACGCCCTTGTTGTCGAGCACGCGCCCGGAGCCGCTGAAGAGCACGCTGGCCGGGCCTTCGACGGTGAGGTCGGGCGACACTTCCTTGAGCAGGAAGCCATTTACGTAGGCTGCGTTCTGGTCGGCCAGCGGCGTCAGGCCATCGAGTGCCCGGATGGCCCAGTTCTTGCCGTTCATGGTGGCGTTCAGGGTCTTGATGCTGGAGGCCGCGGGCACCTCGTTGGTCAGCATGAACTCCACCCGCAGGTTGCGCCGGATGGCCTCGGCCTCGGCCTGGCGCAGCCCGTTCTGGAGGATCTCGGCGGCCGAATTGACCGAGCTGTTGCGGATCCACTGCCCCATCTGCGGAACGCCGATGGCGCTGACGATGCCGACGATGGCGACGGTGATCATCAGCTCGAGCAGCGTGGCCCCCCGCTGCCTGCGGCGCGTCAGGTTCAGCATGAGGTGGCTCCCTTGGACAGCAACCAGCAGGTCTGGGACGACGAGACGGCGGGCGTCTTGGAGGTCTTTTCGCCGGACTGATTGATCGTGTAGGTGTAGCCGCTCATGCCATTGGCCGATTTGCCGGTCGCGGTCATCGTGAAGGTGGTCGTCGAACAGTTGGAAACAGCGATGTCGAAGGGCGTGCCTTCGAAGATCGGGTCGAACTTCAGGGCACAGTTGTACGTCCGTTCCGAGTTGAAGACCTGCTCCATCCGCACCTTGGCCTCGCTCAGGGCGCCGACGCCCTGGGCGATCTTTCCCTTCACGATATGATCAGTGTAGGCGGGCACGGCAATGCTCGTGAGAATACCGACCACCACCACCACTATCATCAACTCGATCAGGGTAACGCCCGCTTGCTTGCTCATCTGCACAATCTCCTTTGAGGCTAAGATGACACCGAGAAAGGGGGAAGGCGAGCCCCTTGCGACCGGCGGGAAGTGCCTGCCGACAGGCGGCATCGGCCCCTGAAATCACCGCCGCTATCGTGCACCGCATGTTTCTCCGTCACCCCGCAAGTCACTGATCCGGTGTTTCAATTTCGTCCCGCCCGGCCCTCTCCGGGCCTCCGTCTGGCGCTGGCCGTCGTGCTTTCCGTGCTTGCCCATGCGGCCCTGATCGTGGTGTCGGCCCGCCCGCGCCAGGCGCCGCAGGCGACGCCGGTGCCGGCAGGGGCGCCGGCGCTCGGGGTCCGGCTCGTCGCGCCGCGGGCGGTGCCGGCGCGGCCCGCAGCGCAGGCACCGCCGCCGGTGCCGGGTCCCGAGCCTGTCCACAAAACTGCGCCCGCCGAAGCCGGTGAGCCCGCGGCGCCCATGCCGGACGACGCGCTTCCGGCCCGCTATCGTCCGGCCTCGCAGCTCAGCCGGGGCCCCGAGCTGCTCACGCCGCCCGCCGAAGACGCCTGGCCGAGCCTGCCCGACACGCCGCCCGGCCGCTTCCAGCTGGAGCTGGCGATCAGCGCCGACGGTAGCGTCGACCGGGTCGTGCCGCTGTGTGAAGCGCCCCTGTGCCCGGCGGCGGGGGTGTATGCCGAGCTGGTCAGCCACTGGCGTTTCCAGCCGGGCGATCTGGCCGGCGAGGCCAGCCCCAGCCGGCTGCGCCTGGAGTTCGAGGTGGGCCTGCCTCCGGATGCCGGCACCGACGATCAGGCGCCGCGCCAGTAATCCGGGCGCCCGAAGAGGCCGCGCAGATAGTCGATGAGCAGCCGCACCCGCAGCGGCAGCCGGCGGTTCTGGGGAAACACCGCGTAGATGCCGGTGGGCGGCGCCGCGTAGCGGTCGAGCACCGACACCAGCGCGCCGCTGGCGAGATCCTGCTCCACCTCCCACATCGAGCGCCACGCCAGCCCGATGCCGCCCACGGCCCAGTCGTGGAGCACCGTGCCGTCATTGCACTCGAAGCGCCCCGAGACCTTGATGGTGCGTGTCTGGCCCGGCGTGTCGGGGTCGGAGAACACCCATCCACGCTGGGGGTCGAGGGACAGGCAGTCGTGGCGCGCCAGATCGTCCGGGTGGGCCGGGGTGCCGCTGCGGGCCAGGTAGGCCGGGCTGGCGACCACCACCCGGCGGTTGTCGCCCAGGCGCACCGACACCAGGCTCGAGTCGCTCAGTTCGCCGATGCGGATGGCGCAATCGACGCTTTCATTCACCAGGTCCACCAGCCGGTCGGAGAGATCGAGGCTGCAGCTCACCTCGGGGTTGGCGGCCAGGAAGTCGCGCAGCAGCGGGGCCACGTGGCGCCGCCCGAAGCCGGCCGGTGCCGAAACCTTGATGTGCCCACTCGCCTTGACGCCGCCCAGGCTCACCGAGGCCTCGGCGTTGGCGAGGTCGTTGAGGATGCGCTGGCAGTCCTCCAGAAAGGCGCTGCCCTCGAAGGTCAGGCTCAGTTTGCGCGTGGTGCGCAGCAACAACTTGACGCCCAGGCGCTCCTCCAGCGCGTCGATGCGCCGCCCCATCATCGCCGGCGTCACGCCGTCGGCCCGGGCCGCGGCCGACAGGCTGCTGCGGCTGGCGACGCTGACAAAGGCGGTGATCTCCTTGAAGTTGCTCATCTTGTACTAAAAGTAAAAAATCATTTGATTTTATTATGGCTTCTTTTTTCTTTATGCATTGAATAAACTTCGCTGCATTGCAGTAAAAGAGATGCCGTCCCGCATGTAAATCCCGGGCCGGTGCTCCAGCAAAAAGTCACCCGTCACCCCACGCAGCGAGGAGCAAACCAGCATGGCGCAGCAAGCCCGAATCCAGGCCGTCGCGTTCGATGCCTTCGGCACGCTCTTCGACGTCTACTCGGTGGGCCTCCTGGCCGAGCAGCTGTTTCCGGGCAAGGGCGCGACGCTCGCCGAGCTGTGGCGCCAGAAGCAGATCGAATACAGCTTCATCCGCAGCCTGTCGGGCCGCTACAAGCCCTTCTGGGACATCACCCGCGACGGCCTCGATTTTGCCGCGGCTCGCCTCGGGCTGGCCCTCGACGGCGCCCAGCGTACCCAGCTGATGAACCAGTACGCCTGCCTGTCGCCTTTTCCCGAGAACCTCGCCGCGCTGCGTCGCCTCAAAGACGCTGGCCTGCCCACCGCGATCCTCTCCAACGGCACGCCCGAGATGCTCCAGGTGGCAATCAAGAGCGCCGGCATGCAGGGGCTGTTCGACCACGTGCTGTCGGTCGACGCCGTGCGCAAGTACAAGACCCACCCCGACGCCTACGCCCTGGCCCCGGCCGCCTTCGACTGCGCGCCGGAGCGCATCCTGTTCGTCACCTCCAACGGCTGGGACGCCGCTGGCGCCGCCTGGTATGGCTTCACCACCTTCTGGATCAACCGCAGCGGCCAGCCCCTCGAAGCGCTCGATGTGGCGCCCACCGCCACCGGCCGCACGATGGACGACGTGGTGGCCTTCCTCACCGGCGGGCGGGGCTGAGATGGACGCCGCGCAGATCCTCCTTGTTGGCGGCGGCGCCTTTTTGGCGGGTGGCATGAACGCCATCGCCGGCGGCGGCACCTTCTTCTCGTTCCCCGCGCTGCTGGCGGCCGGTGTGCCGCCGGTGATGGCCAACGCCAGCAACACCGTGGCGATGTGGCCGGCCAGCCTGTCGAGCGCCTGGGCCTACCGCCGCGAGGTGAGCCGCCACCCGCGGTGGACCTTGCTGCTGGTGCTGGTGTCGCTGATCGGTGGCATCAGCGGCAGCCTGTTGCTGCTGGCCACGTCCAACGCCGCCTTCTCGCGCCTGGTGCCGTGGCTGCTGCTGGTGGCCACCAGCCTGTTCGCCTTTTCGGGGCAGATCAGCCGCACCGTTGCGGCGGCCAAGGCGCGGGTCGGGCTCGGCACCCGCGCAGCGGGCACGCCGGGCGGGTTTGGCGGTTTGGTCTTCCAGAGCATCGTGGCGATCTACGGCGGCTTCTTTGGCGCCGGCATGGGCATCCTCACGATGGCGGCGCTGGCCATCCAGGGCGTCGACGACATGCAGGAGCTCAACGGGCTCAAGAACCTCACCTCGGCGGTCAACTACACCGTGGCCGCGGCCACCTTCATCATCGCCGGCGCCATCAGCTGGCCCCACACCCTGCTGATGATCGCCACTGCCATGGCCGGCGCCTTTGCCGGGGCGGCCTTCGCGCGCCGCCTGCCGGCCGTGTGGTTGCGGCGGCTGGTGGTGGCGGTGGGCAGCGTGCTCAGCCTCATCTATTTCATCAAGACTTATTCTTAACCTTAACCTTCACCAAAAGGAGCTTCCATGAGCCTCAACCTGCCCCAAGGCATGCAGATCAACGCCCCCCTCCAGCCGGGCTACGAAAACATCCTCACCACCGAGGCCCTCGAGTTCGTCGCCAAGCTGCACCGCGCCTTCGAGCCCCGTCGCCAGGAACTCCTGAAGGCCCGCGTCGAGCGCCAGGCCCGCATCGATGCCGGCGAGATGCCCGACTTCCTGCCCGAGACCCAGGCCATCCGTGAAGGCGACTGGAAGGTTGCCCCGCTGCCCAAGGCCCTCGAGCGCCGTCGCACCGAGATCACCGGCCCGGTCGAGGCCAAGATGATCATCAACGCCTTCAACTCGGGCGCTGACTCCTACATGACCGACTTCGAGGACTCCAACAGCCCGAAGTGGGACAACCAGATCCAGGGCCAGATCAACATCTTCAAGGCCATCCGCCGCGAACTGTCGTTCAAGAACGAAGCCGGCAAGGAATACAAGCTCAACGACAAGATCGCCACCCTGCAGATCCGCCCCCGCGGCTGGCACCTGGATGAGAAGCACGTCACCGTTGATGGCCAGCGCGTCTCCGGCGGCATCTTCGACTTCGGCCTGGTGTTCTTCCACAACGCCAAAGAGCAGATCGCCCGCGGCGCCGGCCCCTTCTTCTACCTGCCGAAGATGGAGAGCCACCTCGAAGCCCGCCTGTGGAACGACATCTTCGTGATGGCGCAAGACCACATCGGCCTGCCGCAAGGCACCATCAAGGCCACCGTGCTGATCGAGACCATCCTCGCCACCTTCGAGATGGAAGAGATCCTGTTTGAACTGCGCAACCACTCCGCCGGCCTCAACGCCGGGCGTTGGGACTACATCTTCTCGTGCATCAAGAAGTTCAAGAAGAACCAGGACTTCTGCCTGGCCCAGCGCAGCGCCATCACCATGGAAGTGCCCTTCATGCGCGGCTACGCGCTGGCCCTGGTGCAGGCCTGCCACAAGCGCGGCGCCCCGGCGATGGGCGGCATGTCGGCCCTGATCCCGATCAAGAACGACCCGGAAGCCAACGAGAAGGCCCTGGCCGGCATCCGCCACGACAAGACCCGCGACGCCAACGACGGTTTCGACGGCGGCTGGGTGGCTCACCCGGGCCTCGTCGCGATCGCTGCCGAAGAGTTCCAGAAGGTGCTCGGCGACAAGCCCAACCAGTGGGAGAAGCAGGTGGAAGGCAAGTTCGGCCCCGAGCAGTGGCTGGATTTCCGCCCGACCACCCCGATCACCGAGGCGGGCCTGCGCAACAACATCAACGTGGGCATCCACTACCTCGGCTCCTGGCTCGCCGGCAACGGCTGCGTGCCCATCCACAACCTGATGGAAGACGCCGCCACCGCCGAGATCTCCCGCTCGCAGGTGTGGCAGTGGGTGGTCAGCCCGAAGGGTGTGCTGGACGACGGCCGCAAGGTGACCGTCGAGATGGTCCGCCCGATGATCGCCGAGGAGCTCGCCAAGGTGAAGGCCACCGTCACCGCCCAGGGCGAAGACACCGCCAGCTACGACCAGGCCGCGGTGATCTTCGACAAGATGTCGCTGACCCCGGAATACCCGGAGTTCCTGACCCTGCCGCTGTACGAGGCGATGGAGTAAATCCGGCTGCTGCCCCCTGCCTTGGTGGGGGGTGTAAATGCACAACGGCACCTGCGGGTGCCGTTGTGCGTTGACGCTCGGTGCGTCGCCTTTGACCGATTGCCTATCGTGGCGCCCATCTATGGTCTTACGGCGAGCTTCCTGCGCGGGGTTCGGTGCTGCCCTCGAGGAGATGCTCAAGGCGATGAGCAAGCCAGTGGAAGCCGATGTGCTCCTGCTCCAGCCGTAATCCTGCGCGAAGACGGTTGTCTCGCAGATCGTCGTAGAGGGCATTCTCCTCGGGCGTCAGCCGGTGCAGGTCTGCGCGGAGAGGCTTGTCCTCGCTGCCCCATGCGGCGGTGTGGGCATCGAGGGTTGCCCTGTCCATCAAGAACGAGGCCACGTGCTCAAAGTGGCCGCGCAGCTGATCCAGAATGCCAAAACCATGGGTGTCGATATCGCCCCAGTAATGGATTGAGCAGTTCTTCAACCATTGACCGCGTGCCAGTGCGTCCCAACCGTAACCCGCGCCGAAAATAACCATCGCATCACGCGCCGGCGGGAAGGCCAGGAAGTTGGTTTCGTTTTCGGTGATGAAGACGCGCTTCACCGCCACTTCCAGCTGACCGAAGCTATCGGCGTCCAGCGTCATGTCCGGGTATGCCGGGCCGGGCACGATGTGGATCGCAGAATCAAGCACGCGGAAACGAATGCGCGTCGGCTTTTCCAGAAAGCCATAACGGGCCGAGAACTGGCTGATACCGGTCTTGCTGATGTCCACGGCCTCGGCAGGCAATACCAGATCCAGCAATTCGGCCAGCACGCCGCGATGGGCTTCGATGAACTTGCTGTGCACGCCCGGTAAGTCCACCTGCCGCAAGTAAATGCGTGGGCGCGGATGGTCTGAAAGCCACGCCACGACGGCGAGCAATTGTGGCCATTCGTCGGCCAGCGCCAGCGCCTGCAGAGGGCGCTTTTCCAGCCAGGGCAGCAAGCCGGGGTTCGCCTCCCGAGTGGCGGATACTTGCGCCGCGAAACGCCCCCAATCCTTGCGCTTGCCCAGCCATGTCAGTGCGTCTTCAAGCGTCTCGACCCATGCGCAAGCCGGTAATATCTGCGCTCCCTGCACGCGGTGTCGAATTTCTTGCCACTCCACACGAATCGAATCCGCGGCTGCCAGTTCGGCAGCCCAGGTGCGAACTTCGTTAAAACGATCGGTGATGTCCCGTGAGCCTGGCAGCTTTAGCGACAGGCGCAAGGGAAAACGCACATCGCCCGTCACCGCATCCCGCAGCAGCTCGCCCCGCTCCCACTGCCGCGCCAACTGTGCTTTCAACTCCTTCGGGCCGGTCCATGTCACTACGCTAGCTCCTGCGTGGATTGAGCAGGCATCAAGGCTTTTTGCGCCCGATATTCCTCAATCGAAATATTGCGCAGCTTCGAGGCTCGTCCGCCTTCGTTGTGGACGAAGCCGACGCTTGAGACGTAGGGTTCGATGATGTGGATCTTCTGCAGTGGCGTCACGATCAGCAGTTGCAGGTTGAGCTGTCGGAACAACTTCAGGCCGTACTGGGCGGACTCATCCGAACCACGCCCGAATGCCTCGTCGATGACCACGAAGCGGAAAGAGCGTGAGCGGACAGCACCCCATTCCAGACCGAATTGATACGCCAGACTGGCGGCCAGAATGGTGTAGGCCAGCTTTTCTTTTTGCCCACCCGATTTGCCGCCGGAGTCCGAATAATGCTCGTGCTCACTGTTGTCCTCGCGCCAGCGCTCGCTTGCGGCGAACAGGAACCAGTTGCGCACATCGGTGACCTTGGCGGTCCAGCGGCGATCCTGTTCAGACAAGCCTTCGCGGCCGCGGAAGCGGTCGATGATGGCCTTGACCTGCAGAAACTTCGCCTCGGAGTACTGAGCGTCATCTGAACCTGTGACAGTGCCTTCGGTGCAAGCGCGTAACTCCTGCTGGAAGTCACGGATTTCAGCGTCGGGGCTGGCTTGCGACTCCAGCACGATAAAGCGCCCTGGGTTGTAGTCGATTTCGCCGAGCGATCTGTTGATGTGAGCGATACGCTCCTTGATTGTTTCGCGTTCTCGGGCGAGTTGGGCATTGAAATTGGCGATTTCGTTGATCGTGTTGACGTTGAGCAGTTCTTTGAAGCGCTCAACAAAACGTGGCAGATCGTCGCGGTTCAACTGCATCAGCAGGTTTTCATACTCAAAGGCTGCCTCAAGGCTGGCGTCCATCTCGGCCGTCTCGAGCTTGAAAGCCTCCTTGAAGGAAACCATGGCCTTGATGATCTTTTCGGCCAGGCGTTTGAGTTTCAGATCTTCGGCGTCAATCCGTGACTGCAGCCAGGTGCGTACATCCTGCTCTCGGTTATCGCATGACTCGACCGTGAGTTGATGCTCGCCCAGCGCCTCTGCCCGCATGGATTCGAGCCTTGCCGCCAGCGCGTCATCCACGACAGCCCCATGACGCAGCGCCTCGGTTTGCTGCCGGAGCGCTTGCGCGTCCGAGCGTCGCTGTTCCACCTTGGCCCGCTTGTCGCGGGCGGCTTGGAGTTCTTCCCGTGTTTCCCTTTGAGCCTTCTGCAATGTGCGCAAGTTGTCGTTCAAGCGTTTGAGCACATCCGACGCCGACTCCAGCTGACTGAGCTCATCGACCAGCTGAGCGATCTCGGTGGCGATGCTGGACCAATCCAGCTCATCGAATGCCGTGAACTCTTCAAGCCGGGTCAGCGCATCGAGGCGGCTGGCCAGCCCGTCACGTTGTTTCTGAACTTCACCGATCTGGCTGCCAATGTCACCGAGCCGTGTTTCCAGTTGGCGGCGCTTGCCTTCCAATGCCGCGATCTTGGCGTTGTTGCTCCAGCCCAGCACATAGCGGCTGCGGTCATCGATGCGGTGGCGGTCGTCCTTTTCGTGCCGGCCGCTCGGGTCTTTGATCTGGCCCGCGCGGGTGATGGCGCGTGTCTCACGGCGAAACTGTTCCTGGGTGGCGCAACATGCCACGTCAAACCGATGGGAAAGTTCGCGCTCCAACCAGTCGTAATGCGGGGAGTCGGGCTTGATGGCCAGCTTGCGAACCAGGGAATCACGGTGCAGGCCGGGGAGTTCCGCCGCCTTGCGCGGGCGCACATGGAAGTACACCAGGCGGCCCCGAAGATGGGCACCATCCACCCATTCAGCCACCGCCTTGTAGTGGGCATCGGGAACCAGCAGCGCGAGTCCAAAACCGCGCAGCAAGCGCTCGGCCGCGCCTTCCCAGTCGCGCTCATCGTCACGCACCTGGATCAGCTCACCGGCGAAAGGCATGTCATCCACGTTCAGGCCCAGTGCCGCACACATCGCGGCGCGGATCTGGATCTGCTGGTCATCGATGTTGCTGCGCCGACGCTTGAGACTGTCGATTTCGCCGCTCAGTTGATCGTGCTCCTGCTTCCCCTGGCGTAAGGTCACAGAGTGTTCAGTGAAGGCGTTTTGCAGATCGGCATCGCGGTTGCGTGCCTCCTCCCGCCAGCTTTGATACGTGCCACGCTGTGTGGCAAAGGTGGAGGCATCGGTTGCCAGCGGCTCGCCCAACACGGTGGCCAGCGCTTCGTAGCGGGCGGCCTTGGCTCTCCGTGTGTCCCGCAGCTGCTCTTTCTTGCGGATCTCGACGGCAAGGCGTTCCAGCCGGTCGCCGCCGTTGTCATTGATGGCCTGCTTCAGCTCATCCACCTGCTGGCTTTGTGCCTCATGCGCAGCATCGAACTTTTGTATCTGGGCATCGACGCGGTCCCACTCGTCCGCCAGCAAGACCAGCCGCTTGTCGATCAGGCCAGTCTTCAGGCCTGCGAAATGGGGGCGCAGACCATCCCGGCACTCACGCAAACTGTCGACCTCGGCCACCAATGTGCTGTGACGGCCGCAGTCAGCAATCAAAGGCGTGAGCAACTCAAGCTGCTGCTGGGTTTTCAGCACGGCCTGATGGGCACGGTTGAGATCGTCGAAGTGGCCGATCAGGGCTTGCAGACGCGGGCCAAGCTCGAAGGGTTCGAGCATGTGACTGCGCACGAAGTCAGTCAGGTTGCCCACAGACTTCATCGACACCGTCTGGTGGAACAGTTCCAGGGCCTGATCGTTCTCGATGCCAAAGCGGCGACGGAACCATGCCGCATACGGCGGAAAACTGTCGTGCAATTCGGCCCCCAGCCCGCGCAGCTTCTTGCGCAGTTGGGCAATGTCCGATCCGAAATGGGCGAAATCTGTGGCAATCGACAGCGCACGCTCGGCCCCCAGAAAGAACCGCGCCGGTTGCCCCTGCGCCTCCTTCATCCAGAACACCTGAGCCAGTGTGACCGTCTGGTCGTAGCCCGCGTTGTGGAACATACCCAGAATGACGGAGTAGCTGTTGTGATCGCGCAGGCTCACCGGCCTGGCTGCGCCCGTGACCTCATTGCGCTCGGATTTGTAATGCCCGAGCACGTAGGAGCGCAGCGTTCTTTCCTTGCTGTCTGCACCGGCCGCCTTGTTGTAGGCGATCCGGTTGGCCGGCACCAGCAGGGTGGTGATGGCATCCACCAAGGTGGATTTGCCCGAGCCGATATCGCCCGTGAGCAGACCGTTCTTGCCATCGAGTTGCAGCGTCCATACCCGGCTGTCGAAAGTGCCCCAGTTGAGCACCTCCAGTCGGGCCAGCCTGAAGCCGGACAGCGTGTCGTCGGCACAGAAGTCCAGGCCAAGCGATTGCGGATCATTCATGGTTTGCCCTTTCAGCGGCCTGCGTCACGCCCGCCAGCTGGCACTGGTATGCGGCCAGGCGCGCGTCGAAGTCGGCCAGCCACTGGGCATCGACAAAGGCTTTCAGGATGCGCCGCACCTCGTAGCTGGCGGGGCCCGCCGCGGTGCCACTGGCCGGTTTCAATTTCTGCAGAAAGCCCAGTTCGGCTACTCTGTTGATCGTGGTTTCGATCTGGTCGATCAACTTGGCTTCATTCGGGCCGTCGGGAAGGAACACCCGCACCAGCTCCACGATGTCGTCGCGGGAGAGCACCAGCCGAATATCACCGCCGCCCGCGTCGAACTCGGCCAGCTTCTTGCGCAACAATGCGAGCAGCAGACTCACAGGGAAAGATAAGGGTCGGCGCGCTACCAGGCGTGGCAAACGTGGAGAAGGATCATCGTCGGCAGGCTCGGGGCGGCCTTTCAGAAAGGCGTAGCCTTCGGCTTCATCCAGCATCAGGTCAAGATTCAGCACTGCCGCATGGTCACGCACCCGCGCTTGCAGATTCAGCAGGGCCGCCCATTGGCGCTCGTCGTCATCGCGGTACATCACGCTTTTGAGCAAGCTGATCAGCAGCACCGACAGATCGGCGCCCGGAGCTGCCACCGGTTGCGCCGCTCGGGCCGTGTTCGAAAGCTCTTCTTCCATCTCCTGCCTCGGCTCTTGTTCTTATTCAGCGCATGAAGATCACGCGCGGCAGTCGCGCGCTGCGGGTGAGCACCTCGCTGTCAGTGGTTGTTGTCTGCCAGCGTATAGGCTCGGGCGTGTCTTCATCGACGGCGGTGCTGAAGGCCTCGCTGCCCAATTGCAGATAGGCCACCAGCTCGGCCAGCCCCTGTTGCAAGGGTTGGTTGATCACGAGTTCGCTCAAAGTGATCTGGGTGCGGTCCTGCAAGGCGTGGCGGATATGGCGGGTGAGCCGCGCCTTGTCGACGACGACCTGGTCGAACAGTGCGGAGGGGTCGATCTCTTCATCGCCTGCCTGCAAGGCCAGATCGGCAATCACTGGCTTGATGGCCGGGGTGAATAAGGGGCGTTCCATCGCCAGTTCGATATCGGCGCAGGCCTCGGCCATTTCCATCATGTTGCCCGTGGGAGGCGTTTCTCGCAGCGCCAGCGCCTTGCTTTCGATGCCATGCAGGATGTCCATGATGCGGCGGTTTTCCAGCCAGGCCTGGTCATCGAGAAAGCGGCGCAGTTGCTGTGACAAGGCGGCAACCGTGCGCTGGGTGTGCTCGCCCGCTTCCAGCCAGTCGTAGTGCACACGGCGCGTGCGGGTATCCGGGTTCAGGCTGGCCACTATGGGCAGGGCCAGCACGCGATCCAGCAGTTCGGTCAATTCTTCCTGTCGACGGCTGGACAGCAGAAAGTCCCAAAAGGCACGGAAGCTCTTGCCCTGATCGGAATCGGCAATCGCATCACGCTCGCCCATGATGTCTTCCAGCAGCGCCCCCTTGCTGCCTTCCCACAATGCAATGCGCTCACGCACGCGCCGGTCAAGCTGGCGAAAGTTGTGCTCGACCTCGCGGAAGTCTGTGAGCAATTCGCGCGCACCCTGCATGAACTGCTGGAAACGATCCTTCAGCGCCGTGTCGTCCAGCAGTGGCATGTCACCCGAGAGCACTCGCGCGATCTCGGCATCGATGTGATCCCGCTTTTTATGCAGCTCTGCCATGCGCTTGGCCGGGTCGGCCTCGCTGCCTTCGCTCATCTGCTTGAGCAGGTCAAATAGCGTGAGCAAGCGCGATTCAGTGCCGACGAACTGCCGCTCGCTGAGTTGCGCCAGCCAGGCAATGGCCTTCTCGGTGGCAGGCGTTATATCGAACTGCGCCTCGTCCGTACCGGGGCGGTAGTACTTGCGCAGCCAGCCTTTGTCGGGGGCGGCCCAGTCGTTCAGGTACTCTAGCGCCGGTTTGGGGAACGCTGCCTCGCCGAGGTGCAGGCGCAGGGCATACAGCTCATCCTCCAGGGCCTCGGCCAAGTCCGCCGCCGCCATCACCCGCACATTGGGCGCCACGAACACCCGCTGCAGAAAGCTCGCCACCAACGGTGCATGGTCCGACCGCAACAAGCGCCACGCAGGATTGTGGGTGCGCAGGGTGTCGAGGGTGGCGAAGTCGAGGATCATGGAACATCAAACCTCAGTGATCATGGTGGGCAACGGGGAAAATGCCGAATGATACGATATGGCGGCTCATCGCATTCAGATGTCCTCAACGACCGCAGCAAAAAGCTTTTTCCGGCGGCAATGGCAGGTTTGACGAGCAGGCGTTGCTCCACTCCCTTCTTGACGCATCAGACCTTCAGTGGGCACCGGTCGGTCGAGGCGCGGGCGTAAGCGACAGTGGCGGACATTGCGGGTTTCTTTCTGGATCAAGATGTATGGTTGAGATGCTGGCCTAGCTCAAAACCTATACCTTTTGAGCTATCCGAAATGTTCATACCGGCCCCAGAAAGCACAACGCCGGGACAGGCCCGGCGCTGGTGATCGTGTCACCCGCATCAAGCGGGCGTAAGTGCCACGGTTATCCCTGCAACGCTTTCACGGGAACCGCTTCACCAATGGCGTGCCCGTCTGGGGCGGGAGTTGTCGTCAGCCTTAGGTCGGGCACGGGCTTGCCGCGGATGCGGGCAATCATTTCCTTAACTCCTTGCAGGAGGGCGGAGAAGTCTTTTTCATTCATTGCGCAGATCTGTTTCAAGCCGCGCGCCCGTGCGCAACCTCTACCGGCAGCGCACCGCTTGCACGGGCGTCCAGAACAACCACCTCCACGGCGGTTCCGTCGGCGGCGTAACTGATATGGGTGTTCCAGTCCTGCGACACCTCGCGAGCAATCGGCTTGTCACTCAGGCGGATCACGAGAATGTCGTCATCGTCGTAATACGTGGTTCTCATGGTTGGGCCTCCAAACTGAAGTGATGCATCACGGTCTTGACCACCACCGAATCTTCGAGCACCAGCACTGCGCAAACAAGATTGTCGGCACGCCAAGCCCCGGCGGGCGGGCGGCCCCGAGTCGGGCCAGATCCAGGCGCCCACACGGGTGCCAGAAAGCACAACGCCGGGGCAGGCCCGGCGCTGCAATGGAAGATTGCGGGAAGAAGTTCGACAGCGACTACACCCGTTCCCCCAAGGCAAGCCGGGCGATGTAGCCCGACCGGGTTTCACCGGCAGCCCGTGCCGCACGATCGAGACGAGACAGCACCCGCCGGGGAAGGGTGATGTTCACCCGCTCGACTTGGGTATCCAGCATGGCGGGCTCAATTTCAACCACTGCCCACACCCACCCCGCAAACTCGGGGCGGCCTTGGTGTTCGCCTACCGGGTGCGGCTGGGGGATAGCCTCCCCGTCATCAAGCAGGCCGTCGAGGTGAAGAATGATCGCTTCGCGGGCCTGTTCAATGGCTTCGTCAAGGGTGTCGCCAGCCGAGAAGCAGCCCGGCAGATCGGGCACAACAACGCCCCAAGCGTGGGCATCGTCGCCAGGTTCAATTGCAATGGGGTAGCGCATCGCGGGGCCTCCTTTACTTGATGCCGGCTTGTTTCAGGATCGAATGCAGGGTTCCGGCCGGCAGGTCTTTCTTCGGGTGGGGCACCGTCACCCGGCCAGGCTTGCTAGGGTGCTTGAATTGGTGATGGCTTCCCCGCGTGGCGACTTCCTCCCACCCATCGGCCTTGAGCATTCGGATCGCGTCGGCACTGTTCATGGTGTGTAGGATACACATCAAGAGGCCAGCAGCAAACCCGCCATGCTTCGGTGCGGAGAAGGCGGGCGCTCCCGAAATTTCCCCCATACACCCACGCGGGGTCACTGCCAAAACTGCCAAATTGAGAAAAGACAGTTTTGACTGTGCGCTCCCTGGTGCATGTGGGGAAAATTCGGCCCGCTCAGTGTCTCGCCCCGGCTGGCTGTGCAGACTTCGGATTGACGATGTAGAGCGTTCGCGGTTTGGTGCGGGTTGGCTCCTGCCAGGCTTCGAGGTGCCCCAGCTCGGCAAGCAGATCCAGCCCGGTGGCGACCTGCTTTTGATCGGCCAGCCCCGACCACCCGGGGCGCCATACGTCCCGCGTCCCGAAGCCCTCCCGCGGCAGATCCCCCTTTGCAATCCGCTCCAGAATCCGCCGGGCCGTGTCGGCCTCGCCTGCCTGTGCCACGCCATAGCAGCGCCGGGCATGGCTTTCGAGATACACCGCCCAATGCAGCGCCCGCAGCGTGGAAGGGAAGCCCACCGGGCCGCCGTGCCCGTCCGCCAGGTGGAAGACAAGGGCGAGGGCCGGGACCAGCTTGCGGTACTTGGCAAGGTGGGATTCCAGGGCCGGGAACAGATCGCCCGACCGTAGCCCCGCCTCGAAG
>Ga0075163_10004829_pt1 | contig 18040 bp, 26 predicted proteins | sample JI1023141ADNA_FD_71478 | JGI IMG/M metagenome (GOLD analysis project Ga0075163, IMG submission 71478) | Wastewater effluent complex algal communities from Wisconsin, to seasonally profile nutrient transformation and Carbon sequestration -... | ecosystem: Engineered > WWTP > Effluent > Algae...
ACGTAAAACGTAAAACGTAAAACGTAAAACGTAAAACGTAAAACGTAAAACGTAAAACGTAAAACGTAAAACGTAAAACGTAAAACGTAAAACGTAAAACGTAAAACGTAAAACGAAAAGGGATATATTCATTCATGATCATTAGTTGAATAGGGCTTTGTTGCACAAACCTATCTGTAAAGGCTTTTTCAGCGATATAATTTTCAAATGAAGAAGCCTACACATAAAATCTACCGCACAACCAATTAGCCCGCATATAACCGAGCTCTCATTAATCGTGGGAATATTGCCATTTGTTTTGATCCCAAAACCCAATGGTATGCAGAACCACAAGGCAGGCACGGACGAAATCAAACTTATTTCGATACAGCGATTCAATGCTTTTTAATGATCAAATCTCTATTCCGTCTATCTTTACGTCTGATCACTGGCTTTGTGCAAAGTCTGATTAAGCTTTGTGGTTTAGATTGGACAGCACCAGATTATTCCGCTATTTGTAGAAGACAAAAGTATATTGATATTGGCATTCACTATCAAAAAAGCAGTAATGTTCTCCACCTACTCGTCGATTCTAGTGGCTTAAAGTTCTTAGGTGAAGGCGAATGGAAACGCAAAAAATATCAGCCTGAATATCATCTTCAATGGCATAAACTACAATTGGTATCAATGCTGAAACCCTGCAAATACGCGCTATTCAGCTCAAAACCAACAATGTGAGTGATTCACAGGTGCTTGGTTACTTACTTGATCAGATTATACAAGAAGAACAGATTGAATCTGTCTACACTGATGGGGCTTATGACACCAAATAATGCCGTCAAGGCATTGCAGAAAGACAAGCGCTTACGGTAATTCCGCCAAAAAATGCGAAACCTTGGAAAGATATAAAGATGAGCTCGCTAGAGCGCAATGAATTACTCCGAACTGTTAAGCGTTTAGGTATGATACTATGGAAAAATGGTCAGGCTATCATCGCCGAAGTTTGGTAGAAACCAAAATAGATTGCCTTAAATTATTAGGCGATAAGTTGTCAACTAGGCATTTTTCAAGTCAAGTAAATGAAATACATGCTCTTATAGCCGTACAGAATAAATTTAAGGAATTAGGCCGACCTCATACCCTAGTTGTAACTTAAATTTGGATAACTTGGAGAAAGTTCAGCTTTTGAATGTTTATGCAACAAAGCTAAATAAAACTACTATTTATCTAAAATATAATGTTATTGTAATTTTGAAAAATCTGATTAAAAAAAGCCAATTATCTCAGTAAGATAATTGGCTTAAGTGAGAGTTAAGTTTATCCGATTATTCTTTGATCATCCCAATAACAGGGTACTACAATCAAATTGTTTTCATGTAATCGTGACCATAATCGGACACCTAAATCCCGCTGCATATTTTGGACTGTGAAATTGGAAATCAGCAGAGTAGATTTCATGTTGTCATAACGGCTATATAAGACCTTATGCACCATCTCCAGGCGTTTTTCATGCCGGTCATGCAGGCCATATTCATCAATCACCAATAAATCAAAACTGGAGAAATGGTCGATGACTTCTTTCTCAGAGCGTGAAGCATCTGACCAGGTATCCATCATTTTTTGAGCAATTTCTGCGCTGGTATAGTAGCGTGCAGATTTTGTACTGTTATGCAGAATGTTGCGAATGATTGACGCACTCAGATGAGTCTTTCCTGTACCCGGTGTACCAATGAGCAGCAGGTTTGGATAATGGTCAGAAATAATCTGCTGTGCAAAAGCCTGACATAGTTTGATGGCATTGTCTTGTGCAGGACATGCAACTACATAATTCTTGAAGCCACGATCCAGGTAGCGTTTATTGAGCCCTGAGTTTTTGATTTTCTGTTGTAGCAATCGCTGTTGCAACTCATCTGCATAGGCTGCATGTGAGTGATGGACGGTTTCTTTGGCACACAATTTACATAGCTTGTGACCAGCGATTTCCATCAGGGGTATATGATGGGTAGGGCAAAGTGTTTCCGTTGTTTCTGTGCGAAACTGGAGCGTTTTAAGCATGGTATTCATGACTGATCTCCTAAATCCACTTTGAATTTTCTAAAAAACTCTCATTTTTTTCTTCAAAATTTGAAGATGAAGATGAAGATGAAGATGAAGATGAAGATGAAGATGAAGATGAAGATGAAGATGAAGGGCATGATTCAAGCATGGCTTGAGTAATACTCGAGCTCTTCTCAGGAGCTGCTTGAGCATTTACTTTTTGTTGCTTAGTTGATGCTTGAGCATTACTTGCGGATTTCCCCCAACGTGCTTGAGCTGCATTTTTAGCTTTATCAGATTTCATTTGCTGATTTTGCAATGCCTGGCTTTTTAAACTGCTTAAAAAATTTGAATGAATCTGCTCAGACTCGACTTCAAACAATTCTAGGGCCATCAGCGTATTTAACAAAGTTTTAGCCTTGGTGTGCTGCGGTAATTTCGTGATGCTGCATACTGTTGCTAAATCATGAGGAATGGCACCATTTTTCCAGAAATCCATCATTAACAGCAGTGCCGCACCAATTTGTTCTGCTGTCATTCGTGCAAATTTCGCCTGTAGGTCGCCAATATAGAGTGGCATCCAAATTGAAATATCTTTATTCATATGTTCACCTTTTTATAGGTATAAAGGGGCTAAGGTCATCGATTTGATGACCTTTTATGTTTGTTTTATGAGTGAGCGAGACTCATTAAGCGGAGACGGGCCTGTTGAGCCAAGTCATCGTAATGAGCTTGCCCTTCATCCAGCATTCGCTGTAGCCAGAGTCTTAATGCTTGGTGATCATCGAAGCATTTATTGATTTCCAGCAAAAAGGCCAGATTGTGCAGTTTGGGAATGTGTAGCTCATGGATTAATTCACGAGCGACCATATCTGCTTCAGGGCTGACGACCACACCACCAAAGAAAGCTTTACTATTCATGTGCAAGCTCCTCTGTATTTAGTTTTTCCAGCATGGCTTCAAAAGCGCTACCATCGCGACGTGTAACATTCGGAATGTAACGGCTATAGACCCGAAACAGCATTTCAGTCGTTGAATGTCCCAATTGACGTGCGATCCATTCCGGATTTTCTCCTGCTGACAGCCAAAGAGTTGCTGCTGTATGGCGTGTTTGATAGGCTCTTCTAGACTTCAATCCTAGAAAGCGCAAGATCGGATGCCAGACACGTTTATTCACCAGACGATAATCGAGAGGTCCACCATCACGATTGCAGAAAACAAACTCTGATTTACCATTATTTAAGCTTTTCTGTTGGAGAAAGGCTTGGTAAACGCGGTCATTCATCTGGATCGTGCGGTCAGAACCATAAGTTTTGGTTCCACCAAGCACACCATTCACTAACGCTTCTCTGATATGGATTTCACGACGCTGTAAGTCGATATTTTTCCATTGCAGACCATCGATTTCACTGGTACGCATACCCGTAAAAAAGCGAATGGTGTAATAGGGGCGGAAGTCTTCACGCACTGTGGTAAGAATTTTATGCACCTCTTCCAGAGAAAAAGGTGTGACTTCAATCTTGCTTTCCTTCAGATTGTTAATATTTTTATAAGGCGACTCAAACTCGTATCGTTCAGCCGCATCATTGAGTATCATACGTAAAGGCGTCATGATTTGATTGATCCTCGATGCTTTCAGACTTGTTTGATCTTTTCCGTGTGTCACTTTGGCGAGAGAGGCACGGAAGTTCAGCAAGTCTGACTTCTTGATTTTCGAGAGAACCTGATTACCAAAAGCAGGAATCAAATAGTTTTTGATCACAATTGAAACCTTTTGCTGGTATGAGGTTCTCCACTCAACTTGTTTCTGCTTAAACCACAATTCAGTAAACTCTTTAAAAAGAGGAACTTTGGTCTGTACAGCAATTTGCTGACTTCTTTTTTCCTTAAACTCCTCAACACGGTTACTTTTTGGAAAGTACTTTTCGTATTCAAAAGTTCCCAAAGTAATTTCAGCTTCAAGCTGTTCGAGACGTTTTTTCAAAATGCGTCGGTTATAAGCATTGTCTTCAAGACTAGTTGTTTCTCTGCAACGAATGCCCATGTAGCGAAAATCGGCAATCAGTTTGCCACTTCGTTCCCGTATGGTAGCCATCAGTTAAACCTCCTAAGCCTTATTGCAGGGCATCCATGCTTAAACCAGTGAATTTAAGCATTTCAGTTTCAATGCGTTCCCAAACAAAAAGAATTTTGCGGCCACCAAAAGGACGGATGTAGTGAACACCTTCGATAAAGACACTGTCCTTTAGCTGGTTGCGAATAGTACGAGCGTCGTACTGGATTTTTTCAGCCAGTTGCTGGGCTGTGAGATAGGTATATGACATAATAGAGCCTCATATTTTTTACTAGGTAACTAGGAAAAATTATTCCTAAGACATAAATTATCATATTTTTATGTCGTTGTAAGTACTTTTTATGATTTAAGTAGGAAATTTTATGATTATTTCAAACTTGGCAGTTTTATTAGCAGAAAGGAAACTTAAGGTTGCTGATTTGGTAAGAAGTACTGGAATTAATAAATCTACTTTGCACAAACTTTATAATGATGAATCTGTACGGATTGATTTTGAAACCATTGATAAAATTTGTATTGCATTAGATGTGGGAGTGGGTGATTTATTGATTTTTAAGAAAATTGATAATAATAAAAATGATAATGGCTAGTTTGGTCACAAATGGTCACATCAAAAAGTGAAATGGTCACAAATTATTAAACGATCGGTAAAAAACACTGTGCTTTGAAAAGAGTTAGGTGTTTTTTACAGCCCAAAAAGCTCTGAGAGGGCTAAAAAGTAGAGATGGAATGAGAGCATTTGAGATCAATTAAGACCATTTTTATTGTCGTGGGCACGCCATGGTCACATCTTGGTCACAAAATACAAATTACATTAAGAATATTTTTTATTGAATTGAATCACAAAGGAAGGCGGAATTTTGAAAAATATAGTAAAATCAATAACAAAAAAAGCCCTAATCTTTCGACTAGGGCCTTTTAAATCTGGAGCGGGAAACGAGACTCGAACTCGCGACCCCAACCTTGGCAAGGTTATGCTCTACCAACTGAGCTATTCCCGCTTATCGAGCAGTTTTTACTAAAACTTACACTAAAAAATTTGAGCGGGAAAGGAGACTCGAACTCCCGACCCCAACCTTGGCAAGGTTATGCTCTACCAACTGAGCTATTCCCGCATGCCGTGTATAATACATTATGCAAAAATAGGGTCAATAATTTTATGCAAAGAAAATGATTAATTGCATAAAATAAAAGCATTTCTGCACTTTTAAAAAGCGGAAAGGCAAAATTTTGTACAAAATTTTCTCTAGAGGTCGGGTCATGTATACTAATGGGCTATCTCAATCTGACCTTAATAGAGTGACTGATGAACTTAGAACAACAGTTGATTGAACGTTTACAAACTTTAGCACCTACCCATCTTGAAGTTATCAATGAGTCGGCAGGGCATGGTGGTTATTTTCCTGGTAAAGAATCACACTTTAAAGTGATTGTGGTGAGTGATGAATTTCAGGGCTTACGTTTGGTACAGCGTCATCAAAAAATCTATGCTGTTGCGACTGAGTTAATGAATCCTGGGAAAATCCATGCTTTAGCGATTCATGCTTATGTGGCAAGTGAATGGCAAGGGCAAGCACCTGCAAGTCCTGAATGCGCGCATGCACCTAAAAGTTAAGGATTGATCATGGACGCACATTTACTCACCAAAATTATTCACATGTCCGCAGTGAGCTTGTTGATCATTGCTTTTGTTCTCCGTGCAGCGACTTTATTTATAGGTGTACAAAACCAACAACCCAATCCAAAAGGTTTTAAAGGTCTCGTCGGTTTACAACATTTGTCGCTGACCCTGATTATTTTGACAGGGGCTATTTTAGTCGTGATGAAGAACTTTGACGTCGCACCTTGGTTTTATGCCAAAGTGATTTTGTTTTTTGTCTTGTGGTCATCTTTGATTAAAACTTATAAAAAAGACAGCAGTGTGTTATTGCAACAGCGCCGTGCTGGTTTGTTGATCGGTACAGTGGCATTAGCAGGTATTGTTGGCTTAGTGATTATTAAACCTGTTTTTGCGTAATTGTTTGACATTGTTTTAGTAATTGTTTTGGCACTAAGTTAAACTGCGTGCAGTTTACAAAAATATTGTAGAGGGAAATCATGTTAACTCGTGTGGTGTTTAACCAAAAAGGTGGTGTGGGGAAATCAAGTATTACAGTCAACTTAGCTGCAATTAGTGCTAAGCAAGGTTTAAGAACTTTGGTGATTGATCTTGATCCACAAGCAAACTCAAGCCAATACCTTTTAGGTGAAGATGCAACATATTCTGCGGATAAAGCCGCATTAGAGCCAAACATTGAGAATTTCTTTGATGATATTTTAGGCAGTACTCAGCAGAAGGGATTAATTAGTAATGCCATCGGTTCGATCCTAAAATCACCACGAGGCAAAGGTTTAGAGAGTTATGTTCACCGAACATCTTTTGAAAATCTAGATGTGATTCCTGCCAGCCCAAGCCTTGGTGCGCTAGAACATGCTTTAGAAAGTAAACATAAAATCTATAAATTGCGTGATTCGATTCAGTCACTCAGTGCGCGTTATGATCGTATTTTCATTGATACGCCACCTGCATTTAATTTCTTTACCTTGTCTGCATTAATTTCCGCAGATCGTGTCTTGATTCCATTTGACTGTGATGTGTTTTCGAAACGTGCGTTACAAACTTTGATTGAAAATGTACTCGAAACCCAAGATGATCATAATGATCGCTTAGAGATTGAGGGAATTGTTGTGAATCAATTCCAATCTCAGGCAAAATTACCGCGTGAAGTGGTTCAACAATTAAAAGATGAAGGTTTACCTGTTTTAGCAAGCATGTTACCGCCATCGATATTGATGAAAGAATCACATCAAAAGAATTTACCCCTGATTCATTTGGCATCAGAACATAAATTGACCTTGGCGTATGTCACTTTATTTGGTGAGATTGAATCAAAAAAATAAGAGAATCTTATGAAACGCTTATATTGGATGCCTGTGTTAGCACTCAGTATGTTATTGGGTGCTTGCGCATCGACGGTTAAACCCGCTTATGTTTCACCAACCCAATACCAAGCTTTAAACTGTCAACAGTTGCAAGCAGAGTATAATCGTATTCAACAATACATTGAGAATGGTGTGCAACCAGCGAAGCGTACAGGCGTTGGTGTCGGTGTTGGGCTCGGTGGCGGTTGGGCGAGAGGTGGTGGCTGGGGAATTTCACCGACGATCTCTGTCAATATGGGGCAGTCGATGAATACCAAGAATACTGAACTTGCCAACCTACTCGGTCAGCAAGACGCAATTGTCCAAGCTGCACAGTTCAAAGGTTGCCCAATGATTATCAAGCAGCGTCCAAAATCATAAGTCAAAAGAGATATATCACTGTTGATGATTACAGTGATATATCACTAAATATTAGCAAAATGTTTCAACCTATTTTAATAAAAATCAATCATTTGAATTTTTGGCTGTACGATATTTTCTGATTTTCACATACAGGCATTCCCTCTAAAATTTTATTTTTACTCCAAATTCGTTTAAGGTGGCGACCTATATAGTGGTTCGGTATCTTTATGGTTGAAAGTTGGTTTTTTGTTTTGGCGATGTTGGCGGTGTTACTTATTCCAGGTCCAAGCAATGCTTTACTTGCGAGTGCAACACATCAATACGGTCTATCTAAAACCATGATTTTTATCCCTGTTGAATGGTTGGGATATGTATATGGCATCAGTTTGTGGTCACTGTTTATTCATTTATTTGAACCAATTTGGTCAGCGCTAGATGTGATTTTGCATACAGGCAGTCTGGTTTATGTACTTTGGATGGCATTTCACTTGTGGAAGAGTTCGCACTTACAAAAATATGATCAACGTCATCAACAGATCAGAAAAGCACAACTATTTTTTTCCACATTAAAAAACCCTAAAACGGTGCTTTTGGCTGTGGGTATTTTTCCCGCTGAGACGTGGAACTCGATTGAGAATGCAGGATTGGTTTTTACAGTCTTTAGTTTACTGCTCATACCTGTGAGCATGTTTTGGATGCTATTTGGGCGTGCATTGCTAGTTGGTAGTTCGCATCGAATCAAAGCCGACCATTTGTATAAAGGGTCGGCAATGTTACTGCTGGCTTGTATGTTACCGATGATTTTTCGTTTATTTTAATCGGAGCTTATTTGGCTTTGCGCTCATTTAATTTTTGGCGAATAAAACCAATAATGCCCGGTAAGATACTGATAATAATGATGCCAAAAATTAAATGGGTGAAGTTATCTTTGACGATCGGCATATTACCAAAAATATAGCCTAGCGTAATAAACGAAGCGATCCAACACAAAGCACCAATCACATTATAGGTCAGGAAAAACTTATAATTCATATTACCTGCACCAGCGACAAATGGCGCAAATGTTCGTGCAAAGGGAACAAAGCGAGCAAAAATAATGGTTTTACCGCCATGACGTTGAAAGAATTGCTGTGTTTTGAGTAAATGCTGCTGGTTAATAAAGCGAGAATTCATTTCAAAGACACGAGGGCCAATATAACGTCCAATGTGATAATTTACGGTATCGCCTAAGACCGCTGCGATAAATAATAAAACCCCGAGTACCCATGGGTCCATTGCACCAGTTGATGCTGCAAGCGCACCCGCAGCAAATAATAAGCTATCTCCTGGTAAAAATGGCATCACTACTAAGCCAGTTTCAACAAAGATAATTAAAAATAAAATGGCATAAATCCATACACCATAATTGGTAATAAATTCTAAAAGATGTTCGTCAACGTGCAGAATAAAATCAATGAGTTCCATGAAGGTGTTAACAGTATGAATTTGAGCTAAATCCTAGCAGTGCAACTATAGAATGTCAGTATAAAAAGCTATTTAATTGGTAACTTTCGTTGCGCGTTGGCAAGCTGCGTTCTACCATTGAGAGAGTGAAATTGTTTCAAATATGGAACGATTCGTTAACTAATATAATATTTATTGCAAAATAGAACATACATAAACTGTTGGTACGTTAAAAAACAAATAGTGTGGAATCCGTCATGTTTAATCCGAATGTTGTTGTAAAAAATATTGTAACGCAACCCAGTGTCGAAAATGTTGTCACACTGATTGCACGTATCTTAATGGCTTATATTTTTATTATTGCAGGTTGGGGCAAGTTAACTGCCTATGGTGCTACTGCTGGTTATATGGAGTCAATGGGAGTGCCTGCTGCATTGTTACCTTTGACCATTTTGGTTGAGTTTGGTGGTGGTCTTGCCTTGCTATTTGGTTTCCAAGCACGTTTTGCTGCGTTTGGTTTAGGTATTTTTAGTATTATCACCGCCTTTATTTTCCATGGTGCGGATGATCAAATGCAACACATTAACTTCATGAAAAACTTAGCCATGTCGGGTGGTTTATTTTACTTAATGTTGCATGGTGCAGGTCGCTTGAGTCTAGATCATGTGATTGAAAAATAAGACAGCGTAATCAATTGCCTCACTTCGATGAGTGGGGTTAGATTTTGATATACATAAAGTTGACGTTTGATTACAAACAGAAGCCGAAGCAAGGGCTTATCTCTGTTTAGATAATAAGATGTTAAAACCATGAGGGAAGTACAATGAAAAAAATGCTAGTCAGTTGTGGGATCGTCATTTTAACAGGATTGTCAACGTTCACATGGGCAGGTAAAGATGATCATGTGATTGTGCAAGAAGCAGCGAAAAATAATGTAAGTGTCGCTCAGGCTACGAAATTGGCAGATGAAACAGGTGTCACTTTAACGGGTCAAATTACGAAACATTTAAGAAGTGATCATTACGAATTTAAAGATCGGAGTGGCACGATTGGCATCGAAATTGATGATGATATTTGGCGTAAGGCGGGCTTGAAAGTCGGTGATCATGTTCGGTTAGTGGGAGAGGTAGATACTCATCGTCACAAACCAACCGATATTGAGGTCATCAAAATTGAAAAGCAGATGCACTAGTCATAAAAAAACAAGGAAGCCGAAGCTTCCTTGTTTGATTTTGATGGTATTGCTTTAGAGCATAAAGTGAATCTGCATTTCCCCAACAAGGAAACCGAGTGCTGCGCCCACAAGAATCAATGACCATTCATCTTCTTTAAATGCAGGGCGGAGCATGCCTTCAAATTCTTCAGGGCTTAATTTTTGCATTCGTTCGACTAAGGTCGTGCGAACATCCATTGCATCTTCAGCATAAGACTCTACATAGCGCATCGTCTCTGGGAGTTGTTTTAAAATACGCTCAGCAACTTCTGCTTTCAGATTTTGGTATTTTTCACCACCAATCGCATAAACAACCAATGGACGAACAATACCTGCCTGTAAATCAATTTCTTGTTTGACATGGCGGCTGACAAGTTCGATGACTTTATCTGAATTGGTTCCAGAAAAAAGCTCTTCCATCATATTGCGTGATGTAAGCAATTGCTTGGAGATTAAGGCTGCATAATCGGCTGCAACTTCATTTTGACGTTTGATGAACAAACCTTGCCATGTGTAACCCAAAACCTTTTTTGGATACAGTGGTCTAAACATCATTTGTAAAGCCATCCAGTCACTGAAAAAACCGACAAAGCCACCAAACATCGGCAGCATCCAAGGGTATTTTCCTTGAGTGACCACCCAACACAACATTTGCACCACACCAATGGCGAAACCAAAAATAAAGCCGACGTTACTAAAGAATTTAAATTCTTGTTTGCCGACTTTTTTGAAGATTTCATTGAGGAGACGTTTATCTTTGAGGAGATTGCTAATCACCATGTGCTTGATGTCAAAGTATTTGATGACATCTTTTTGCACTTCTCCCATGATATGTTCAACAATTTCAGGGGCTTTGGCTTGAACTCGCTTAATTAATTTCTTTCGTGCGAACTCAGGCATACCTTCCCATAAACCCGGTTGATATTGTTGTGCAACTTCGCGGGTAATGTCTTCAGCGGCAGCCATTAAAGGCTTTTCAATTTCTTGAGCAATCCTTTTCGGATCAAGTCTGGCAAAAATTTCTTGAGGTTGAATTAACTTCGAGGTCATTAATTCAACGGCTATGGTCGCCATTTTTTCAGCTTTGCGAGGGACGATCCCTTGCCATCCAAGTGGAAGACCAAATAACCTTAATCCCTTAAATTCAAGTGGTGCAAACATCATTTGAATGGCAATAACTTTGGTTACATAGCCAATAAAGCCACTAATAAATGGGATCGAAATATATAACCAGAAATTCTGTTGAAAATCCGCAATCATTTCTTGAAACATTATTTTATTGGTCCTTCAAGTCCTAATTGTTGCTCGTGATAGGGCAAGCCATAGATGATAGTGAAAATGTTAGAATATTGACCGAGCCAATATTTTTAGGCTTTTAGTTACCTTTTTAGTTTTCCTCTTTCCAAGGATAGTGCAACTGCACAAAAAGGAAACGATGGTACCGATATTGCATACCTTTCCGTGGTCATGCATCTTTTCGACTCATCATCTTAGCACCAAATTCTATTTTTTGTTGATCAGAATCGCCAAGAAGAGTTGATTTAACACTCTTTTTAGGCATCATTTTATGAAATTTTAGTTTAAATATCAGTCATGATTGGTGATAAAAGTTAAAAAATAAGATAGATGATGAATTGCGATGCGCCAAAGCGTGAAAAATGTTAGAATATGGCGCTTAATTCATTTGCCTTTCTGATTAGCCATGACGACCAATACTCAAATTACTGAAGATCGCATCCTTATTCTGGATTTCGGCTCTCAATATAGCCAGCTGATTGCACGTCGTGTGCGTGAAGCAGGTGTCTACTCTGAAATGTATGCATACGATATGTCTGAAGAAGATATTCGTGCATTTAATCCGAATGGGATTATTTTGTCAGGTGGCCCTGAAAGCGTACATGAAGAAGGTAGTCCACGCGCACCGCAGTTGGTATTTGAATTAGGTGTACCTGTTTTAGGTATTTGCTATGGTTTACAAACCATGTCTGAGCAATTGGGCGGTAAAGTAGAGCCAGGTACAGTACATGAATTTGGTTATGCCGCTGTTGATGTATTGGTTCGTGATCAATTGTTGGGTGATCTCAATGATGGTGACAACAAGCTCAATGTTTGGATGAGTCATGGCGATAAAGTCAGTGTGATTCCAGCAGGTTTCTCTGTTACTGCAAGTACACCAAGCTGTCCATTTGCTGCGGTAAGTGATGAAACACGCCGTTTCTATGGTGTTCAATTCCATCCTGAAGTGACACATACAGCGAAAGGTGCTGAGTTATTATCTAACTTTGTTCACAATATTTGCGGATGTCGTAATCTTTGGAATTCTGAAAACATCATCGACTTACGTGTTGAACAATTACGTGAGCAAATTGGCGATCAAAAAGTTCTGTTAGGTCTTTCTGGTGGTGTTGATTCTTCTGTTGTTGCTGCACTTTTACACCGTGCGATTGGCGATCAGTTGACTTGCGTATTTGTAGACAATGGTTTGCTTCGTTTAAACGAAGGTGAACAAGTGATGGACATGTTTGCAAAAAACATGGGTATTCGTGTGATTCGTGCTGATGCTGAAGAGCGTTTCTTAACTGCGCTTGCAGGCGAAGTTGATCCTGAGAAAAAACGTAAAATTATTGGTCGTGAATTCATCGAAGTGTTTGCTGAAGAAGCACGTAAACTTGATGGCGTAAACTTCCTTGCACAAGGTACGATTTACCCAGATGTGATCGAATCTGCTGCAACTAAAAATGGTAAAGCACATGTGATTAAATCACACCATAACGTGGGTGGTTTACCAGAGGATTTAGCTTTTGAATTGGTTGAGCCAATTCGTGATTTGTTTAAAGATGAAGTACGCCGTTTAGGAACGACACTCGGTCTTCCATTCGAAATGCTTTATCGTCACCCATTCCCAGGTCCAGGTTTGGGCGTGCGTATCTTGGGTGAAGTGAAAAAAGAATATGCTGATATTCTTCGTCTTGCTGATGACATCTTTATGCAAGAGCTTCGTGCAAGCGGTTGGTATGATAAAACTGCGCAAGCATTTGCGGTATTCCAACCTGTAAAATCTGTGGGTGTTGTTGGTGATGGTCGCCGTTATGCATGGGTGATTGCGCTTCGTGCTGTTGAAACGGTTGATTTCATGACAGCACGTTTCGCTCATTTACCGTATGATTTGGTTGATAAAATCTCAACCCGTATCATGAACGAGATTAAAGATGTTTCACGTGTTGTTTATGACGTGTCATCTAAGCCACCAGCAACGATTGAATGGGAGTAAAACTGGGGTTTCAAGCAGCAACGCTGCTTGACAGTTTTACGCCAAGCGCTCTGCGCGCGGCAGTAGGGGATTTCAAGAAGCGAAGCTTCTTGCCTGAATTACGCCGTGAACGAGTTTTAAAGTGAAACTTTAAATCGAAGCGCAAGATGCCGTGGCAGAGAGATTTCAAAAACCTCTAAAATAGAGCAAAAAAGCCGACTTGGAAAAGTCGGCTTTTTTGTTGTTTTATTATAAAATACTTTTAAATATTAGATTTAATTCGTATAAGGAATATGATGTAAAATTGAATTAATCTTTATCATGTATATTTGTTGCTAATATTAATGGACAGGTTTTGAAACATGAGTTTTTTCACAGAATTACAAGTTAGATATACTGATTTTGATAAAATTGATCTTTCATCCCAAAAGAATAAAATTTTAGAGATATTAGCTAATGATGGAATTCATGAAGATGTTTATGGCAGTCTAGTTAATGCTTTTAATAATGGTAAGGAAGAAGGTCTTAATGTTGATCCTATTTATTGTTTAGAGCTAATAGAAAAAATATCAGCACTATTCCCTGAATCAAATTTTGAATGCCGTGGGCTTGGTGAAGAATATTTCTATACATGGATTCTTTGTATTGAAAATGGTCAAGTAATTTTTAAAAACCAACCATGGGAAAGTGAGAATCCTTTCATTTAACATCATAGCCGTAATATGAAATTAAATTTCAAATTATTAGTCAGTACTTTAAGAAAGATACAAAAACAGTATTAGCCAATAAAAAAATTTGCACTTTAGTCCCGTTTTGGCAATACCATGTTAGCGGTAGTTGAAATTATTTATTTTTTCCAATATTTGATTTTTTATTGATTGGGTGATTCCAAGCATAGCGTCTATTTGTATCCAATGATTTTTTAAATTATCAGTGAGTTCGTTTAAACTTTTATCATCATCAAGAATTAAAAATTCAGCAGTTTTATTATTTGAAAACCATTCTTCAATTTCAATATTTCTCTTCTTAATGTCGATTGCTTTTTTTGCGTCATTTATTTTAGATATTTTACCAACATGTATACCTCTCAATTCAAAAATTTGTTTCCATTCCATTAAGTTGTAATTAACTCTGTGAGTAGTGGTCAAAATGATTTCAGGATTTATTTTATCAATAATTTCAATGAGATTTTTTCGAGAGCTTTTATTGAATTTATAGAATTTGTCTTCTAAAAACGCTGGTTTTTTCCAAGAAGGAGAAGTTTCCAAAACTCCATCAATGTCAAGAAGTAAAATCATTATGAAAATTGACGCTTTGTTGGTTTGCAATTACCATTAACTATAACATGACCCAATTCATTACTTTAAGGGTCGAATAAATTTTGCCTACATGTCCATAATTCTATAAAGAGTAGGAAAGATGCATTTGAAACAATTTGATTGTTTTGTAAACATATCTGACACCTATTGCCAATAACAAGAGCGCTCAGACGCTCTTTTTTTATTACTTAACTTTCCTAAAGTTCTTTCTTTAAAATAAATAACGCATTAAATATCAAAAGTATAAAATATAAAGATATATCTTAACTTGATTAAAGATGTATTAAGATATATCTTTATATGCATAAATTAGTCGATATGAGAAAAATAAAGATGAGACATCAATCAGATCACCATCACGAAAGCGAACGAGATATTCACCATCGAGAGCATCACCGTACAGGTCGCCGTGGACGTTTATTTGAATCAGGACGTATGAAACTGTTAGTTCTGCATTTAATTCAGCAAAACCCAAAACATGGCTATGAAATTATTAAAGAAATTAGTGATTTAGTGGGTGATGGCTATACACCAAGCGCAGGAACAATTTACCCAACTCTCACCAGTTTAGAAGAAATGAACTGTATTTCTTTACTCGATGTCGAACGTAAGCAATACCAAGTCACTGAATATGGTGAAACTTATCTAAAAGATCAGCAGGAAATGTTGACAGCTTTGTTGGAAAAACTACGCATTAGACGTGAAATCCATAACAACGATCAATTGATAGAGATTCATCGTGCTATGGAAAATCTAAAAACAGCATTGCGATTAAAACTCAATATTGCCGATCTACAGCAAGAACAAATTTATCAAATTGCTGAAAAGATTGATCAAGCCGCAATTGCGATTGGACGTTTATAAGTTGGGGGCGAAGGATGTTAGCGCTACAGCAGAAAATTAAACAGGCAGGATTACGAGTGACGCATCCACGCATGGCAGTTTTATCTTTACTGGTACAACAGACGGATGACCTCACCGTGAAACAAATTTACCAACGTCTAAATCTACAAAAGCAGCAGTTAAGTTTGGCAACCGTCTATCGCGTGGTGAGTGATCTTGTATTGGCAGGTTTATTGGTGAGTTATCAATTTCATCGTGCGGAAACGAAATTTAATCTTCCAAGGGTTTCTAAACATCAATTGCTACAAATTCGCTGTGCAGATTTAACCACAGCAAAACAAGCACGATTTTTACAGTCCTTAGAAGCCGTATTTACTCAATTTCAAATTGATTTGATGCAGATCGAAATCAAAGAGAATGCTTAATTAAAAATTCATTGGAGCAAATGATGAAACAACATCAATACCATGTCACGGTGCAACATTTAAAAGATGCAAAAGGGCAAGCCTCGACCTATACCGAGCGTTTAGAGTTCTATACAGGGAATCATGACGATATTTTCGAGATCGTTGAGCGTTTGAAAAAAGCTGAGTTGTTCGATGATCAAACCACAAAATCTTTTGCGGTGGGGCTAAAACTTTTTAGTGAAGTGATGCTAGAGCATCGAGATCATCCTTTATTTGAAGACTTTGTTCCACAGTTTGGGCAGTTTATGAAAACTTTAAAGCAGCAAGTGAAGAGCAAATGATGACTTTTTTAAATGTGGAATTGAGGGACAGCATTGAACGCTAGAAAATTATCGATGACCAAATTACCTGCAAAATACGCTGCTTGGATTATGCCTTTATTGCTATCAGGTTTAATGAGTGGCACTTTGTCACTGATCAATATGCTGATTAATTTAGGGTTAACCACAAATTTTATAAGCCACTGGTTGAATGCTTGGATGCTATCTTGGTTGATTGCTTATCCTGTAGTTTTGATTTTTCTACCTTTGGTTAGGCGTTTGACAGGCTTAATTGTGGAGATGCCATCACATTGATTGATCCTGTTCATTCAGTGTGAAAAATAAATGCAAGATTGTCTCATTGATAGCACTCAGTGTATTACCAAAAGACTATATTGAATGATGATTGTATTGTTAAGATCAGTAAAACAACTCATTGCAATAGCATAGGTAAAAGAGAGCGATATCATGAGCAATAATAACGATTACGATATTTCTAACTCCAAAGATTGTGAAACTTATATCAATCAGTTTATTCAAGAATTTACGATTCGCTCGGCAGAAATTGGTAAGGGCACAATCATTAAGCGAGCCTTGCCGAGTCGTCAGAAGCGTTTGGTTGGGGCGTGGTGTTTCCTTGATCACGCAGGGCCTGTGAGTTTTCCTGCGGGAGATGGTCTAGATGTTGGGCCGCACCCACATATTGGTTTGCAGACTTTTACATGGATGATTGAAGGCACCATGATGCATACCGATAGTCTGGGTTCAAAACAACTGATTCGTCCTAAGCAAGTGAATTTAATGACCGCAGGTCATGGAATTTCGCATACCGAAGTTGCGCCCGACATTGAAACCAAAATGCATGCGGCACAACTTTGGATTGCTTTGCCTGATGACAAGCGCAATATGGAGCCAAAGTTCGAACACTATCCAGAACTACCTATCGTAACTAAAGATCAGGTTGAATTTACTATTTTAGTGGGGGATTTCCTTGATACGGTTTCTCCTGTGCAAGTACATACACCTTTGGTTGGTGTTGACTTAACCGCACAAGCAAATACTAAAACCCGTATTCCACTCAATCCAAACTTTGAATATGCCTTTATGGCACTTGAAGGCATCGCTCAGGTAAATGGGCATGAACTCAATGCCGATAATATGGTGGTGTTGGAGACGGGACTGACTGAAATCGAAGTTGAGCTGACTGAAGGTCATCGTGTGTTACTCATCGGGGGTGAACCGTTTGAGTCGCCAATTTTGCTGTGGTGGAACTTCGTTGGACGTACGATGCAAGATTTACAGCAAGCACGAGAAGATTGGATCAATCATGATGCCCGTTTTGGTGAAATTCCTGATTATCAAGGTAAGCGTCTCGAAGCACCTGTATTACCTGAGCAAATGAGGGCTTCAAAATGAGTGTGATTGCGAGTGCAAAAGTTCAGGCTTTAGCCGAACCGTGGAAAGGAGAGGTGACAAGTGGCTCACATCAATTTCTCACAGATAAACCAGAATCTTTTGGAGGGCATGATACAGGGCCAGCGCCCTATGATTTTTTGACTGCAAGTTTAGCATCATGTACCATGATTACCTTACGCATGTATGCGCAGCATAAGCAAATAGACTTGGGCGATTTCAGCGTTGAAGTTGATTTTCATACCAACCGAGAACAGCAAGAAAAGATGACACGTCGTATTATATTTGAGCATATTCCATCACAAGTGTTACAAGAGAAGTTGCTGAATGTATGTAGTAAAACACCTGTGACGAAAACTTTGTTACGCAGTTTAGACATACAAACCGTGATTGTTTGAGACTAAAATGCTATTGTGCT
>Ga0075163_10004830_pt1 | contig 18035 bp, 16 predicted proteins | sample JI1023141ADNA_FD_71478 | JGI IMG/M metagenome (GOLD analysis project Ga0075163, IMG submission 71478) | Wastewater effluent complex algal communities from Wisconsin, to seasonally profile nutrient transformation and Carbon sequestration -... | ecosystem: Engineered > WWTP > Effluent > Algae...
GTCGACGCCGAGCACGGACTCGACGCGGCCTTCGGAGTCGTACATGGGGTGGAAGGCACTGACCCAAGTGCCCCACCGATCCTCGTACATCTCGTCCTCGAACGTGGGGAAGCCCTCGAACGCGTGGCGCAGCGAGGCGCTCACGTCGGCTTCGTCGTAGATCTCGCCGAGCGGCGTCCGCTGTTCGCGTTCGCCGACGTACGCGCCGTCGCGGTCGTAGTCGGTCTCCGAGTCGACCCACAGCGCGAGACGACCGTCCTCGAGTCGGTGGAACGTGTAGATGTCGGCCACGCGCACGTTGGCTTCGATCCAGCGCTTCTCGGCCGCGATCATCGCCAGGTACGTGGGATCGTCCGCGGGCGTGTCGATGCGCAACCGCGAGTGCCCCATGTTCTCCAACTCGTGCGCGTAGACGGGAGCGAAGCCCTCCACGGTGCTGACGAGTCGTTCGCGCTCCTCGCGTTCCGCGTCGCGGATCAGGAACAGCCCGGGGATCGCGACGACTCCCAACGCCAGAACCACCATCCAACGCCCCAGGACGTTGAGACCGAGACGGTGGAGGTGCCACATGGCCACGGCCGTGGCCACCGCCACCAGCGTGAGGAACACCACGATGTCGACCGTGGAGTTCATGTTCGAACACGACTCACGCGATCGCCGTCGATCGACGACTCGCGAGCGGTGGCCGTGGGGTCCGAGCCGAGTCGAACCGTGGAGCGGTCACGCGTCGCGGCGACGTCCTCGATGCGGACGACGTTCGACGTCGCTCGGTTCGAAACGAGCGAACGACGAAGGCCCGGAGGAAGAGCCGGTGCACGGGGAACGGACGACATGGGATATCGGCCATTCGACGTCGGCGACACGGCGACTTGAGTCGTTCCGAACTCGGGCCCGTCGACGGACGCGAAGGAACTTCTTTCGGGGAGTGTCGGGGCTCAGGAACCCCATGGACGACGCGCCGTCGCGTCGCGGTCACGCCATCCCCGATCGATGCACGTCACGCGTCGTAGCCGTCGGCGAAGGACGGTTGCGCTCCGCGCGGATCAGGGCATCCAGTCGATCTCGTACCCGTTCGTGAGGTTGAACGTGGCGGTCGTGCAGAACGTGCCGTTGTTGCGGTACCAGGCTTGGTAGAAGCGCTGTCCGCCCGCCGTCGGGATCATGCCCGTGACGGAGATCTTCGGCTCGCCCACCGCGGGATACACCACCGACCCGAACGTCGCCGTCTTGACGCGCAGGCGGATGCCCGTGCCGCCCACGCAGCGTACGCCGTCACCGAACGAGGCTCCGTAGCCGCTGGCCTGCTTCGTGGTGCCTTGGAAGAACATCACGGACGAACCGGCGGGCACGCCGTCGACTTGGAGCTGCAACGTGTCGAGCGAAGTCTCGGCCGTGCCGGTCGCGAAGATCTTGGCACCCACGCCGGTCGAGTTGCGGCAACCGCTGGGCGTGCCGATCGCGACCGTGTTCGAGCAGGGGCAGATCGTGGCGGAGACGCCGTCGCCCAAACAAAACGCGTGGCCCACGTCCGTCTTCGTTTCGAGCAGGAACGCGCCCTGGGCGCCGATGAACCCGGCGATGCGGATCTTGAGCACCTGTCCCGCGCTGACGGGATAGGTCAGGTACGAGTCGGTGGACTGGTACCCGCAAGGCGCTCCCTGCGGAGCGTCGTCGTTGCACGCCAGTTGGATCGTCGACGTGCAGCTCGCGTACAGCGTGATCGACGTGTCGTAGGACGAACCACAGGTCGAGAGCGACAACAGACCGGTGCTCGTCGCGGTGTAGGAGTACCACACGTCCGGCGCGAGGCCCGAGAGCCCGCAACCGTTGATGCTGTTCGTCGCGCCCGACGTCGCACCCGAGATCGATCCGTCGCCGATCGCGATCGCGTTGAGGCAACTGTCGTTCGGCGGCGGGACGCTCGCCTGCGCACGGGCCGTCGACGAGGCGACGAGGAGACACGTCGAGAGGAGGGCGGCGATTCGTCTCATGGCGCGGGTGCCCATAGGATACGGGAGCACCCGATTCTCCGGTATCGGCGCACCCGAACCCGCCGCTGGATGCCGATCCAACCCGCGTGGCGCCCCCGGGAGGCTCGTGGAGACTCTCGCGGGGGGCGCGGCGACCGGGCCGCCCGGTGCGCCGCACGACGCCTCTAGCCGGTCGCCGGCTCCACGGGGGCCCGCGGCCTCAACTCGCCCGACCCTCCGCGTGGGCCACGATGTCGTCGAGGTCCTTGCCGCATTCGGTCATCATCTTCTTCGCGAAGGGCTTCATGAGCTTGCCCATGAGCCGCGCGAAGAAGGTCAGGCCTTCGGCTCGGAACTGCATCTCCATCCGTGTTCCGGCGCCCGAGGGCGTGAAGAGGAAGCGCGTGCGGTAGCGACAACCATGGTTGTCGCAACCCATGACGAACGATCGCGGCGGGTCGAACTCGAGGATCTCCATCTCCTCCGTGGCGTCGCGACCGAACATGCGTCGCGTCTCGCGGAAACGCGTCCCCACGCGCACGGGGCCGGGGGTGAGGACTTCGAGCTTCGTGATCGCGCGGATGCGGCCGACCGCGGCGTGCAGGTCGGAGGCCACCGCGAACGTACGCGCCGGAGTGGCTTTCACGTCGCGATGGATGTTCATCTCCAGCACGGCGACGTCCTCACTTCGCTCGGGTCATCGTGATTTCGACGACCTTGGTGCCCACTTCGCCGATCGGCAGGTCGTGCACTTCGAGCACGATCTTGTCGGCGGACACGAAGCGCCAGACGTACTTGATCATCTTGTCGTTCTCGCCCGTCAGGTACTCGTCCAGCGTGCCGTACATCAAGAGCGCCTTGCCGTCCGGCGTCATGTCCCCTTCCAACCGGACCATGGCCGTGTCGAGGTTCGTCACGTGCGTCGAAACGTAGCTCATCTTGAAACGGTCGTAGCCGATCACGTGGAACTGGTCCGCGGGCATCCCCATGAACGTCCCGGCGCCGCGCGCCTGGATCCAGCGACCCGGCATGAGCCAGGAGAACTCGAGGCTGCCGCGGCCCGCGGGGCTCGTCTGCGACCCCATGCAGAACTGCGCGTCGGTGTCCCACTTGCCGATCAGGCGCTCGAGGGCCTTGTGCTCCTCGCCGGGCTGCGTGTAGCGGGCGGCCTTCTTCATCATCTCGGCCATCGCGTCCTTCCCGTCCTTCGAGTCGCCGGACGTCTGCGCGACGATCGCGTTCGTGGGCTCGGGCTCCGCGGCGCGGGTGCCGGCGAACGTCCACGCGCCGACGGCGCCGACGAGCGCGAACAAACTGGCTTGCATCGGATTCATGGTTCTCTCTCTCCTCGGATTCGGGTTTCGGTCGTGAGCGTCTTTGGGTCGCGCGTCGGCGCGCCCGCGGATCGGATCAAGGCGCGTCGCGCGTCGGATCGGACGACTGCGCCATCGCGGCCATCACGAGGTAGCGCTGGCGCAGGCAGCCCTGCACCTCGTCCAGCCCCGGCAACGGAGCGACGTTCCGACTCGGGACGACGCCCACGGGCAAGCAACACGCGCACGCGACGAGCACGAGTGCGGCACCCAGTGCGCCGTGGCTCGCCGGTGCGCGACACTCGCCGCGCGCGAGCCGCTCCAAGCGCGCGACGATCTGCGCGCGCGAGCCCAGGAACGACACGGCACCGGCGCGCATCCGCGGTTCGGCGGCCAACGGTCGCGCGAGTTCCAAGAGCGTGCGACGGTACGCGTCCAGGCCCGCCGTGGCGGTGCGCGCCGCGCGCTCGTCGCAAGCCATCTCGCGCACGAGGGACGCGCGCGCGGCGGCCGCGTGCACGCACGGGTGGAACCAGTACACGCACCGGACGAGAGTCCACGCCGCCGAACGCCACGCGTCGCGACGCGCGACGTGGGCGAACTCGTGCAGCAGCAGATGTTCGAGCTCGCTTCGACGATCCGCGCGGAGCGCGCTCGCCGGGACCACCACGAACGGGTCCAGGAGCCCCACGGCCGCGGCGCCGTCCTCGTCGTTCCCGACGCGCAGTCGCGGCGTCCGCGCGAGCCCCGAACGACGCGCCCATTCGTCGGCGCGGGCCGTCAGCCACGCGGGTACGCGCTCGTCGGAGCGTCGCGTCCAGCGCACTCGCTCGCGTCGCGCACGGACGACGGCGACCGCGAGCAGTGCCGACGCGACGGCGATCCCGAGCGCGACGAGGCTCCACCCGAACGGGCCCGTCCCCGTCGGGGGCTGGGAGTCGACGGACCACGCTCCGATCGGTGCCTGCGTCGCGCGCGCCAAGACAGCCGACGGCGCCCACGACGGCACGAAGGACGACTCGACCGGGAGCGTCACGGGCACGACCAGCTTGAGCCAGAAGGCCCCCCACACGAACGCACGAGCGCGCACGTTGCCGCGTCGCTCCAAGGCCGAGTCGGCGATCCAGACCGCGACGAACACGATCGCGATCGACACGACCTGCGACGTCGCCGCGGCCACGAGCGCGTGCACGTTCACGAATCGCTGCCCTTCCGGTCGAGCTCGGAAAGCATGCGCGCCAACTTCTCGCGCTCGCGTTTGTTGAGCTTCTCGGCCGAGACCATGTGCTGGACGAGCGAACCGAAGGTCCCGTCGAAGGCCTTGTCGAGCAGTGAACGCACCGCCTCGCGCCGTGCCGCTTCCCGCGTGACGAGCGGCTCGTACAGGCTCGTGTTCGCTCGCTTCTGCTCGCGCAACGCCCCCTTCTCGACCAGGCGCGCCAACACCGTCTTGACGGTCGAGTAGGCCCAGTCCGTGTCGTCCACGACGCGCTCCAGCACGTCGCGCGCGCTGGCGGGCGAGCGCTGCCACACGGCTTGCATGACGGTCCACTCGGAGTCGTTGAGCTTCATGGTCGGTGCGTGGTCGGAGCGCCCGAACTCGGCCGGGACGCATCTGCTACAGGTGTCGCAGATGATGCCACAACTGTGGCAGGCGTCAAGCCCCCTGGCGGAAGGGCACCAACGGGAGATCCCAGCACCGCCCGCACGTGCCCGGAGTCGTCCCGTGGACCTCCGCGCAGCGCGGGCAGTAGCTCGCGCCTTCCTCGCCACCCCCGGGCGGAACGCCGCGCCATCCGCTCGGTTCGAGCCCCTCGCGCTCCGCGAAGCGCTCGAACGCGGCCAACGTGCGCTCGCGCCAACTCGCGTCGGCCGCGACCAAGACGGGGTCGTCCCCTTCGCGGCGGACCGGCAGCGGATGCAAGGCGTCGCGCAGCACGCGCCACGCGAACGCCTCGAACTCCGCGCGAGCCAGCAACGCGCGAGCGACGGCCAGCGGATGGAACTCGGCCAGCAAATCGCGCGACAGTGCGTCGACGGCGCGCATCGCGACGGGCGGCGACACGGCGATCAGGATCGCGGCGCCCCGCCGCGAGCGCGATTCGGTCGGGAACAGCACGCGGTGCGCACGCACGAACGACCACGTGACGAAGGCCTGCGACGCGGCGAACGCGACGGCCAAGGCGATCCACGTCAGCGCGAGTCCCCAGGTGAAGGCCAACAGGGGGAACACGACGAACACGACCGTCCACAGCAGCGTGCACGCGACGCGCAAGGTCGGCACCGCGCGCTCGAACGCCGCCACACGCTCCGCGGCGGCGCCGGCGTCGAGGGAGGCCTCGAGCTCGCGATCGATGCACGCGTCGCGCTGCTTCGGCGGCGTGCCGCGCAACGTCGCGATCGAATTCGCGATGCGACGCGCCAGTCGCTCGGATCCGGCTTCGACGAACGTGCGCCCGCCCACCAGCACGCGACGCGCTTCGGTCTCGACCCGTGCCGCGGTCGCGCGCGGCTCTCCGTCGCCCGTGCGCGTCGGGGCGCCGAACGACACGAAGCGCCCGAGCTGTCCCGCGCGCGTGCCGGGATTCGGAGCGTGCGCCACGAACGAACTGGCTCCGTCGCGCGTCCACGACACCGGATGGATCTGCGTCAGGAACAGTCGCCCGAACGGCGGCAACGGCTGCGCGAAGACGAGCCCGTAGTTCTCGTTGCCGGGCATGTCCTCGCCCGCGACGATCCGGGGCCGTCGCCCCCACCACGCACGAAAACCGATCGTCTCGCGGCGCGCCCAGTGCACGCAATCGAACAAGTAGATGCCCGCGAACACCGCGAGCAGTTGGTTGAGCTCACTCACGCACGATCTCCGCGTCGCGCGGCATCGACGTCGCGCCGCGCTCGCGCGTCCTCGTCACGACGACGCGTTGCTCTCGCCGTCCTTCTTGCCGAAGCCGAACATGCGCTTGAACAGCGCCGCGATCGCCACGATGCCGCCCACGATGAACTTCCAGAACTTGGCCAACAGACCGGTCTTGAAGGCCACGGCGCCGGCGCCACCGGCCACGAGGGCCGCGAGCCCGTACTCGGCGATCTTGTCGCCGGAGCGGAACTCCCCGTACGTCTTGCCCGGCACGTAGTGGAAGCCCTCGATGAGCTTCTCGAACTCGGGCAGCACCGCGTCGACCTTCTCGGGCGACAGCACCAAGTCGACGTTCATGATGCCGCCGCGGCCCAACAATCGCGTCGACCAGTTGACGGTCTGATGGTCGCCGCTCCGGATCAACAGACTCCACGTCAAGTTGTTCGTCTTGGGGTCGTAGAACGGCGGCTTGTGCCAGCCGACGAGTTCGAGCTTGCCCCAGCCGCGGCGCTCGCGTTCCTCGTTGCCGGCCGCGATGCCCTCCTTGTAGTTCTCGAGCGCTGCGTCGGCGTCGAGGTTGTCCTTCTCGTCGTCCTTCACGTAGCCGGACGCGTCGTACTGGAAGAACACCTGCCAGCTGAAGTCCGTCGCCGAGACCATCCCGAGCTCCGTGCCGCTGGTCAGGTTCTGGCTCATCTCGAGCACGCGTCGCGCACCGTCGCCGTCGGTGAACAGGAGTCCCTCGGGCACGACCAGTTCGGCTTCGGCGCCCAGCTTCCCGGTGCACGGACCCATCTGGAATTCGATGCCGTCCACGACGACCTTGCCGTCCTGGATGGCGGAATCCGGTTCCTCGCCGGACTTGGTCGCGGGAGTCGGACTCGCGGGATCGGCGGCGGCGGGCGTTTCGGTCGAGGGTGCCGGCGCGCCGGGATCCTGCGCGATCGACTCGACCGAGTCCGCTTCCGCGTTCTCGTCGATCGCGGCGCGTGCGGTCGGAAGCGCGTGCGGCGCGACGTGCGGACCGACCGCGGCGAGCGAGGGAGCGAGAGCACCGAGAGAGAGAGCCGCGAGACCGTGAGCGAGACGGAGGGTCATGGGACGTTCCTGAAGCGTCGGGGAGGATGTGGAGGCGACATCCTAGCCACGGAGCCCACGGGGCCCATCGACGATTCCCCGCGCTCGTCTCTCCCGCGCGCGAGTCGGGCCGACGCGACGCGACTCCATTCGGGGACCGGCAATTGTCGACAGTTGGACGACACGGGACACTACCGTCCACGCCGATGACGTTCCTCGCCCCCACCGCCCTGTTCGCCCTCGCGCTCGCGTCGGCCCCGCAAGAAGGTGCGCCTCCGATCCCGGAGAGCTTGGGCACCTACGCACGCGCCGTGCGCGTGGCCGCCGACCGCGTCATGAAGGGCGACCTGGTCGGAGCGCAACGCGAACTCGACGCAGCGCCGTTGGCGCACCGCGGGTTCGAGTGGGAGCACCTGCGCCTCACGGTGGAACTCGCGCGTGAGCGGCTCGCGTCTCCCGCGACCGGCGACGGCGACCGCTGGCGCGGTGGACGCGGCGGAGGTCGAGGCGCTCGCGCCGCCGCGCCGTCCGAGACGCCGACGGATCGCGTCAGCACGCTCCGAGGTCACGCGACCGAGCACCGCGTCGCCGCGTTTTCCCCGACCGGCGACCGCATCGCGACGGCGGGCATCGAGAACGACGTGCGCCTGTGGAACGCGCGCACGGGCGATCCGCAGCACATGCTCGCGGGACACGACGCGCCGGTCACGAGTCTGTCGTTCTCCCCCGACGGCAAGCGCGTCGTCTCGGCGTCGAAGGACGGCACGGCGCGCGTGTGGGAGTCGTTCGACGGCACGCCGGCGCTGGTGTTGCGCGGCCCCGGATCCCCGCTCGTGTCGATCGCGTGGAGCGACGACGGTCGTTGGATCGCCACGGCCGACGAATCGCTCGTCGTGCGCTTGTGGCCCGCGGACAGCACGCAAGCCACCGTGGCGATGCGCGGCGCGACGGGATCCGTCACGGGTCTCTCGTTCTCGTCGGACGGTGCTCTCCTGGCCGCGGGATCGACGGACGGCTTCGTGCGCGTGTGGAACCTGCCGGGCGGCGACCTCGTGCGCAGCCTCGGCGTGGGCGACACGAGCGTCACGACTTGCGCGTTCGATCCGGCGAACGGAACGCTGCTCGTCGGCACGGGTGACGGCTACCTGCGGCGATTCCAGCTCACCGACGGTGCCTCGCTGGCCAAGCTGCGCACGTACGACGGCGCGTTGACGGCGCTGACGTTCACGCGCGACGGTCACCGGTTCGTCACGGGTTCCGAGCGTGGACTCGTGCAGGTGTGGGACACCCTGGGGTTGCCGTTGTACCAATCACGCGTGGCCGAGGGCGCGATCACGTCGTTGGCCTTCGACGCGCGCGCGACACGACTCGTCACGTGCGCCGCCGACCACGCCGTGCGCGTCCTCGAAACCGACGCCTCGGTCGCGCGCGTGGTCCAGCGATCGAGCGTCGAGACGTTGCCGACGGTCGAAGAGTCGCTGGACATGCGACCGTTGGCGATCGACGAGCTGTGCCGCCGCGTCGTGCACCGCGCCGGACTCGAGGTCGAGCGCTACGAGGCCGCGGAGGCCCTGTCCGCGTCGGCCTACGAACGCATGTCGGAGAGCGGACTCGTCCAAACGACGTTGGGAGCGGCGCGCTACCGATTGGAGCGGTACGAGGACGCGCTGTCGACGCTCGTCGAGGCGTCCGACAAACGCAAGGGCCTGCCGGCGAACTTGGCGTACCGCGCGATGACGTTGGCCAAGCTCGCGAAGCTCGACGACGCGCGGGCGATGCTCGGTAGGCTGGAGACGTTGATGCGCGAAGATCGTTGGAAGAACGACGTCGAATCCAACGTGCTGTTCGACGAGGCCCGCACGGTCGTCGCGGCCGCGTTCACGCCCAAGCGCTGAGGCGCGTTCGATCCTCGCGCACGAGCTCGTGCGCGAGGCGCGTCGAAGGTCACGGCAGCGTCGTGGCGTACATCATCGTGCACAGGTCGATCGGCTCCGCACGCGGGCGATCGAGCGGCAACCACCACTCGCTCGGAGCCGGCGCTCCCGTGGAATCCGCCGGGGATCGACCGGAGACGGAACTCGGGAGAGGGCTCGACGGGCGGGGCGCGGCGGGTCCCGTCGGACCGTCCGCGTCGACGGTCCGCGGCTGGGTGCCGTCCGTGCACGGCGCTTGCGGTCCCGCGGCGGACGAGGACTCTCGGGTTCGGTGGATCGCGTGCATCTCTTCCCTCTTCGGCGTGATCGTCCGCGGACATCGTGCTCGCGGCTTCGCGGCACGCGCTCGGATACGGGAGATCATCGACCGTTCGAGTCAGGTCTTCGTTCAGAACCCGTGAGTCGACCGAGAACTCGCGGACGCGAGGGCGACTCGTCCCGAATTTCGGACGGAGCCCGGGTGCGAGCACCACACTTGCCGCGCGCACCGTCTCATGCTCGCCGCGCGGCCGGGGTCAACGCGCCGAGGCGTTGTAGACGTTGACTGCCGCGCCGAACTCCTGCGAGGCGATCTCGACGACCTTCGCCAGCAACAGCGGGTCGTTCGTGTCCGCGAACACGTAGAACTTCCACAGGTCGCGGTAGCTGCGCTCGAGATCCGCCAGGCGCGGGATGCGCTGCGAGAAGGTCGACAGCGGCTGGACGTCGCGCACGCCGGGCCAACGCACGTGCATGCGCGCTTCCTTGAGCTGCATGCTCTTGGCCGGGCAGTACACGATGATCTCGATCGACTTGCCCGTCGCGAAACGCACCAGGTCGCCGATGCGCGCCTCCGCTTCGGAGCGCGCCTTGGCACCACCCGGCGCGAAGTAGCGGGCCACCAGGCTCTCCTGCACGGCCTCGTTCTCGTAGCGCGGAAAAACGCACGCGCGCTTGGGCAGTTGCCGCTGTTGGAAGCGCGTGACGAGGTTCTTCACGCGATCGCGGACGCGCGGGTCGACCTTGCCGCGCGCGGGCGCTTCCGTGCGGCGCACGAGCAGGTCGAGGACGCTGGCGTCGGTCTGGTCCTGGAAGTCCTCTTCCTTGACCACGCCCGCCGACAGCGCGGTCTCGACCGCGCGCGCGATCAGCGCGCCGGCGGCGACCTTGGCGTGATGGTAGTAGACGCGCTCGCTGAAGTAGTAGCGCGCCTCCAGCATGCGCACGATCTCGGAGACGATGTCCTCGCGCAGGAGCTCGTGCTTGGCGCAGTCGATGTAGAGATTCTGCGTCGCGCGGTCGACGCGGAAGTAGCTCGTCACGCGCGGATCCACCGACAACTTGAGGCCCGTGAAGTACGCGTCGCGCGCCAGGTAGTCGAGGATGTCCGACGCGATCGTGCCGCCCACGATCTGGCGCCAGTACGGCGGGATGCGCGTCGGTTTCTCCGCCGCCTCGAGGATCCCCAGGACGTCGTCGACGACGCCCAGCTCGCGCAGCACCTTGCCCAGCTCGGTGTTCGAGCCGAAGAGGCGTTGGAAGCGGTGCGGCAGGTCGTGCCGACCGAAGATGCCGTCCTGGTCCTCGATGCTGTGACCGAACGGGACGTGCGTGACGTCGTGCACGAGCGCCGCGATGCGCACCACGCGCGCTTCCTCCTCGCCCACGGCCACGCAACCGGCCGGATCGAGCTCGAAGGACAAGTTGACGGCCTCGATCATGCGCTGCGCCATGTGCAGCGAACCGATCGAGTGATCGAAGCGCGTGTGCACCGCGCCGGGAAACACGAGGTACGCCGTGCCGAGTTGCTTGACGCCGCGCAGGCGCTGCATCTGCGGCGTGTCGAGGATGCGCATCTCCTCGTGGGTCAGGTACACGTCGCCGTGCACGGGATCGCGGATGACGCTGTAACGCTTGCGGCCGGCCATGGGTGAGCCGCACAGGTTAGCGAACGGGGCCGATCCCCGCGCGTTCCCGCAGGTTCTGCTTCACGACGTCGGGCACGCGGTCCCAGCGCAAGCCCATCAGGGCCCCTTCCATCGCGTACAGGAGGTTCGCGGCGCTGGGCATGCCGCGCGCGCGCAGCTCCCGGTACACGGCCACCGAGCCCCGCGCCCGCAATTCGGCTTCCGTGTGCACGCCGACGAGCGCCAGCCAGCGCATGGAGACGGGGCCCAGGTTCTGGATCTTCGCGGGCGTCGACTTCCGAGAGGGTTCCTTCGTGGACGGCTTCTTGGCGGACGACACCTTCTTCGACGGCGCGGCGCGTGCGGCCGACGCACTGCCGCGCGACCGCGTGCGCTTCGAGGGCGACGTCACCTTCGCCGCGCGCGCGGCGGCCAGCGCGCCTTCGACCCACGGACGCAAGCGACGCGGATCGTCGATCAAGTCGGCGGGCACTTCGTGGTACGCGAGCGTCGCCGGGCGATCCGCGAACGGACGGAACGCGGCGAGTCCGCGCGACGTGTACGCGGCGCGGTTGGCCTCGTCCGTCTTGAAGTACAGAACGTCGTTCGCGATCAGCGCGAAGAAGAGCTCGCCCGAGTACAGGCCGAGACCGCCGAACATGCGCTTCTCGCGCACGGGCGCCACCTTGCGCAGGCGCTCGACGAGGTGTCGTTCCTGGTCGGTAACCATGATTCCGAGGCTCGTACCGGGGTCGTGACGGGAAGGTGGGGAACGCTTGCGTCCGGTGCTAGGATCCGCGTCGTACCCCTACGGAGCGACCCCGTCCCATGAACGCCCTCCCGTTCCTCCTGGCCTTGATCCTACCCGTCCTCCCGGGTTCCGCGCCGCAGTCCGAGCCCGAGCGCAACCTCACCGAGAACGGCGCCGCGCGCCACGAGGATCCGGACGACGCGGACGAGGACGGCGACTCGCTCGTGGCGTTGTCGATGATCGGCGATCACGACGCGCTCGTCCCGGGTGGCACGATCACCCTCGCGCTGCGCTGCAAGATCAAGCCGCGTTGGCACGTGTACTGGGGCCCCAACGCCGGCGACTCGGGCCTGGCGTTCAAGGCGGACGTGACCGGCCCCGAAGGCTACGTCGTGGGCACGCCGCGGTTCCCCTGGCCCAAGCGCGACGTGTCGGAAGGCGACATCGTCCAGTACCTGCACGAAGGCGAGCTCGTGATCCTGGTGGACGTGAAGGTCCCCGAGAGCGCCAAGGTCGGCGCGAACGCGACGTTCGACGTCGCCGCGCGTTGGCTCGCGTGCACGTCGGTGTGTTTGCCCGGTTCGGGCAAGACGAGCTTGTCGCTGCCCGTCGCCGCGACGTCGAAGCCCAACGAAGCCGCCGTGTTCGCCGCCGCGCGCGCGCGCTTGCCGCGACCGTGGTCGGAGCTCGGGCGCGTCCTGATGACGCCCGCGGGAGAAGGCGCCGAACGCAAGCTGACCTTGGTCGTGCCCGGAGCGACCGCGCTGGAGTTCTTCCCGTACTTGACGGACGCAACGACGTTCACCGGCCGCAAGATCGAGGTCGGCAAGCAGGGCGGCACCGTCGCGATGAACTTCGAGTTCAAGAAGAAGCACGACGGCGACGTGCCGCGCGCGAGCGGCGTGCTGTGGGTCAAGACGGACAAGGGCGAGTCGAGCTACGAGCTCGAGTACAAGTTCCAACCATGACCACCGTCGTCACACGAACCGCGACGGCGGCGCGCGGCGCGATCCTGTTCGCCGCGCTGCTCGGCGCGGGCTGCCGCAGCACCGCCGTCGACGACGGTTCGATCCCGTCGTCCGCGTCGACGATCACCGCCGCCGCGAACGAGCCGCGCACGTCGTTGCGCACGGTTTCCTCGGTCGAGCGCGGTCCCGTCGCGGACGGCATCCTGCGCGCCGGGATCGGCGACCTCGCGCCGGATTTCGAGCTCCTCGACCTCGACGGGCGTCGGCAGCGACTGTCGACGCACCGCGGGAAGATCGTGGTGCTCGAGTGGTTCAACCCGAAGTGCCCGGTCGTCAAGTACGCCTACGACGAGGGTCCCCTGTCCGAGATGAAGCGCCGCTACGCGATGACGGGCATCGTGTGGCTGGCGATCAACTCGAACGCGCCGGGGCAAGAAGGCTCGGAGCCCGACGACAATCGCGCGTTCCTCGCGCAGCGTCGCCTGACCACGCCCGTGCTGCTCGATCCGTTGGGTCTCGTGGGCCGTACGTACGGCGCGCGCACGACGCCTCACGTGTTCGTCGTCAACGAACGCGGCGTGCTCGTGTACTCGGGCGCGCTCGACAACGCACCTCAAGGTCGCGTCGAGAGCGCGGCCGCCAAGACGAACTACGTCGAGACGGCCATCTCCGACCTGCGCTCCGGACACGCGGTCACCACGAGTTCCACGCGGCCGTACGGCTGTTCGATCAAGTACGACCGGCTCTGATTCCGATCGGGGTCGGTGGGTCCGTTTCGTTCCTGTCAGGGGGCACGGTGTCCCCGGCGTTCCGTCGTCCGCGACTCGCACGAGTCGCGGACGAACAGCAGGCCCGCGGCGACGCGGGCCGATCGAGTCCGCGATCCTCGATCCGCGCGAGCGGCCTCGTGGCGCGTGGACTCTCATTCAGGAGATGTTCGATGCATTGGAAGACTCATGTGCTGCCGCTCGTGGTCCTCGCCCTCGCGGCGACGGGCTGCAAGAGCGGTAGCGAGGAAGCGGATTCCCCTCGTCCGGCGCCCGCGGCGGCGTCGGCACCGGCGGAGCCCGCGAAGCCGGCCGAGGCCCCGCGCGCCCGAGCCGCCGAGGTCGCTCCCACCGCGACGACGACCGAAGTGGTCGCCGCTCCGGTGTCGACGACCGAGACGGCGCCCATGGCGAACGGCAAGTTGCTGGCCGAGGTCGGCAAGCTCGCGCCGAACTTCGAGCTCGTCGACCTCGACGGCAAGAAGCACTCGCTGAGCCAGTACCGCGGCAAGACCGTGGTGCTCGAGTGGTTCAGCCCGGGTTGCCCGGCCTGCAAGTACGGCTACTCGAAGGGACCGTTCACCACGATGCCCGAGGCCTACCAGAAGGCCGGCATGGTGTGGCTCTCGGTCAACTCCGAGGCGCCCGAGAACGACGCCGCGAAGCCCAAGATGAACCGCGAGTTCGTCGAGAAGTACAAGATGGAAGCGCCCATCCTGTTCGACCCGACGGGCGTCGTGGGCCGCAGCTACGGCGCGAAGAGCACGCCGCACATGTTCGTGATCGATCCGAAGGGCGTGCTCGTCTACCGCGGCGCGATCGACAACGCTCCGGGTGGTCAGGTCGACGGCGGCAAGCCGATGATCAACTACGTGGACGCGGCGGTGGCCGACATGAAGGCCGGTCGACCGGTCGCGACGGCGGAGACGACCTCCTACGGTTGAAGGGTTCACTACGCCAAGCCGTAGTTACGGCTTCTGACAGGACGCGGCGCGGTTCCACGGGTTGGAGCCGCGCCGCGGTCTTTGGGGACGGATCGAACGCAAGTGTCGCGAGCCGGAGGCCCACGCGACCGCGGACCGCGCACCGCATCGGCGCAGGTCGGGAGTCCCGCGGGTTCCGCGAGAGCGGATTCCGACCGGTGCCGCGTCGTGAACGCGGCGCCGATCCGCGCGACCGGAACCCGCTCGCGCGATTTTCCGGAGAAAGGGTTCCAGCCTCGTCTCGACGCGTCACGGGGAAGGCGAGTCCTCCCTCTCCCGACTCACCGTGGCGCCGTGCGGCGGCTCCACGGCGAGTCCCGACTCCTCGAACGCGTGTTCCAAAGGACACCCCCATGACCCACTCTCGACTCTCCGGCGTCCGAGTGCCCGTGCTCCTCCTCACGGCCACGGCCCTCGGTTCCCTCGCGCCCAGCGCGCGCTCCCAAGTCCTGTTCTCGATCGACTACCGCGGTGCATCGATCGGCACACCCGCCGGCGGCGGCGGCTGCATCACGGAAGCGGACATCCTCACTCCGGCGGGCGGCGCGCCGGGTTTCGGACCGATGCCGGCTCCGTTCATCGCGATCAGCGGCGGTTTCGGTCCGCCAGGCCCGGGTCTCGGTCTCCCGGCTGCGATCGGTTGCTTGTGCCACGCTCCCGGCGTCGCGTGCGCGCGCGAAGTCGACGCGCTGTCGATGGGCATGGACGCGCCGATCAAACCGGTACCGATGCCGGCCGGCACGTACGTGTTCTCGGTCGATGCGTGCTCCGGCGGGCTCGCGGGTCCGCTGCCGCCCAACGTCGCGAGCGAGTTCCCGTTCGGCGACTCCGCGGCGGACGTCTTCGAAGGGCTCAATGTCCCGGCCGCGCCCGTCCCGCCCGGCGCTCCCGTGGGCAACGCCGGCATCGTCGACGGCAACGGTCTGCCGAGCGGATCGGGTGCGCTCTACAAAGGTCTCGGCCTCATCGAACCGCGGCTGCCCGGCGCCGCGTTGACCGGTGACGATCTCGACGCGCTCGACATCGGCGCGGGCGCGATCGGCGTGGGTGGCGGCGTGTACTTCTCGCTCGACGCCGCGTTCATGAACCCGTGCACGGGTCTGCCGAACACGGGCTCGGCGTTCGCGAACGGCTTCATGCCCGGCGCCGTGCTCGTCACGTTGGGGCCCGGCGGTCCGCCCGTCGTGTACGCGCCGCCCGCGGTGTTGGGCCTCGACGTGTTCGGTCCGGGCACCGACGACCTCGACGCGTTGGCGTTGGCGGAGAACGGCGCGGCCGGCTATCAGCCCGCGCCCGGTCCGTACGCGTGGTTCGCCGGGAACGCGGACATGCTGCTCTTCTCGGTGCGCCGTGGTTCCGCGGTCATCGGCATGCCCGACAGCGTGTTCGGCATCCCGATCGAAGCGGGCGACATCCTGATCCCGCCGGTCGCGGGCGGCGTCTCGATCTTCCCGGGCATCTTCGTGGCGGCCGAGCAACTGGGTCTCGCGACGTTCCGCAGCGGAGCGGCGATCGCGGCCGACCTCGACGCGCTCGACACGGTGTTGCCGCCGCAGACGGCGGTCCCCTACTGCTTCGGCACCGTGGCGAACTGCCCGTGCGCGAACGGCGGCGCGCCCGGCAACGGTTGCGCGAACTCGGCCAACGCGTTGGGCGGCAACTTGGCCGCGACGGGCATGGCCAGCGTCGCGGGCGACACCGTGAGCTTGAACGGCTCGAACATGCCTCCGGGCGGTCCCGCGCTCTACTTCCAAGGCGGCGCGCAGATCAACGTCCCCTTCGGCGACGGATTGCGCTGCGTGGCGGGCGGCGTCGCGCGACTCGGCATCAAGATCAACACCGCCGCGGGCACGTCCTCGTACCCCGTCGGCGCGGACTTGCCGGTGTCGATCAAGGGTGCGGTGCCCGCCGCGGGCGGCACGCGCTTCTACCAGTGCTGGTACCGCGACGCGGCGGCCTTCTGCACGCCGTCGACGTTCAACCTGACGAATGCGTTGTCGATCGTGTGGACTCCATGATCGAGAACGACGTGACCTGAAGAGGTCGGACCGGCCGCGGGTGACGAACCCGCGGCCGGTTGCTTTTCTGGCGGCCTGCGCCGGGATCCGCGAGACGGAACGCGGCTCGTGGAGATCGCGATCTCGCGCCCACGCGGAGACGAGCACGCGACGTGATCGCTCGACAGGCAGAGTCGCCGTTCGCGAGCCCGCGAACGCTCACGCTCCGGTCGCGCCCGGCAGCGGACGAAAGCGCGACCGAACGCGCGCGTGCAGCGCTTCCGCGAGTTGCTTGCGGTCGTCGCCGCGCACGACGTCGGGACCGAACTCGAGCGTGGCGTGCACGCGATCGAGCGCGAGCAAGACGAGCACTTGTCGCGTGAACGGCACGTCGACCCACGGAATCGCGCTGGCGGCGGACGGATCGCGCTCGCCGGTCGCGTAGTGGAGCACGGCCCACGCCACCGGATGGCCGCCGCGCGCCGCGGGCTCGAGCAACGACGGTCGGAAGGGCAACACGGTCGCTCCGCGCGTGTGACGTCCCTCGGGGAACACGACCACGGCGGAGCATTGCGACAACGCGCGCTCCATCGCCGCGTTGACGTCGGGGATGTCGCGCTTGCGCGATCGATCGATGAACACGGTGCCGAACTGACGCGCCATGGTGCCGAAGACGGGCCACGCCTCGAGTTCCTTCATCGAGACGAACGTGGCGTCGACGCTCGCGGCCAGCACGAGGATGTCGACGTAGCCCAGGTGATTCGCGACGAGGAAGCACGGTTCGACGGGCAGCGCGCCGCGCACCTCGACGTGGACGTGGCAGATCGAGAGCAACGCGCGCGACCACGTGCCGAACACGCCGCGACGCCATCGACGGCGACGGGACGCGCTGCCGATCGTGAACGGCAAACCCACGAACCACGCGGTCGCCAACGTCACCGTCGCGACCGACACCCATCCGCCCCTCCATCCGCGGCGGAACCAGGCGACGAGACCGGGCTGCGGAGCGGCAGGTTGCGGTTCGTTCACGCGCACCGGGCCCGTCGCTCCCGTGTGCGGAACGGCTCCCGGGGAGTCGTGGCGGCCGGTGGGGTCGTCGGTCTCCAATCGACCGCCCATTGTGCTACGTTCCCCGTCATCGGTCGACGCACTCGGTCGGACGTCCACCCCCGGACGTCGCCGTGAAGCGGCCAACTCGGCGCCGTCGTCCACGTACCGAACGTCCGCGTGCGGGACACTCCGGACGCCCCGTACCGACCCCCGACTCGAAAGGTCCATCGATGAAGATCACGAAGTTCCTCGCCCCGCTCGCCGTCCTGGCCGTGCTCGCCGCCACCAGCGCCGTGGCCGCCAACCTCGACAACCACAAGGAAGCCCCCAAGGCCGACAAGCACGCCGAGGGCGAGAAGAAGGACGCCAAGAGCGAAGCCAAGTCGGACGACAAGGCGATCCTCCAAGCGCAGCGCTGGTCGTACCCGCTCGCGACGTGCCCGATCAGCGGAGAGAAGCTCGAGGACAAGCACGTCGACTTC
>Ga0075163_10004832_pt1 | contig 18034 bp, 16 predicted proteins | sample JI1023141ADNA_FD_71478 | JGI IMG/M metagenome (GOLD analysis project Ga0075163, IMG submission 71478) | Wastewater effluent complex algal communities from Wisconsin, to seasonally profile nutrient transformation and Carbon sequestration -... | ecosystem: Engineered > WWTP > Effluent > Algae...
ACCGGCATCACGCATCGCGACACGCTGCGCATGAACTGGACGCATGGTCACAACCAAACCATCCACAACGGCATCGGCCGCATCGGTTTCTACACCGGCGGCACGGCAGCTCGCTTCCGCGATGAAGACCTCGGCGATGCCTGGATCAACGAAACGAACCGCTGGATCGAGACGCATGCAAAAGAGCCCTTCTTCCTCTACTTCGCCAGCCACGACATCCATGTGCCGCGCATGCCGCACGAGCGTTTCCAAGGCAAAACCACGCTCGGCTATCGCGGCGATGCCATCGTCGAGTTCGATTGGAGCGTCGGCGAAATCGTGAAGACGCTCGAACGCCTCAAACTGGCCGACAACACCCTCATCGTGCTTTGCTCCGACAACGGTCCCGTGCTCGACGACGGCTATGCGGATGGCGCGGTGGAAAAACTCGGGGCTCACACACCTGCCGGGCCGTTCAGCGGCGGCAAATACAGCGTCTACGAAGGCGGCACGCGCACGCCGTTCATCGCCACCTGGCCTTCTCGCATTCAGCCGGGCGTTTCGGATGAGGTTGTCTGCACTGTCGATCTCGCCGCCAGTTTTGCGGCACTGACCGAAACGCCTCTCGCTGACACCGCCTGCGTGGACAGCCAGAACATCCTCCCGGCTCTTCTCGGGGAAAAAGGTGCCAAAGGCCGCGATTCGCTGCTCCAGCAGGACAACAACGGCAACAACCTCGGCCTCCGCATGGGCGAGTGGAAGCTCGTGCGCATGAAAACCAAGGGCAAATCCCAAGCCGTGGTCACGATGAAGACCCGCGACGAAAGCCAGACCCCGCTGCACCGCCTTTACCATCTCCCCGATGATCCCGCCGAGCAGAAAGATGTGAGCGCGGAGCAGCCCGAGCGCCTGAAAGCGATGATCGCGAAGATGGATGAGATCGTCGCGGCACCGACGCGGAAGTAGCCCAGCTTGAGCTGGCTAAAACTTCACGCTCATCACCCACGCAGGGCCTTTGCCGCAGTCGTAGGTTTTGAGTGGTGTGAGCGCGCCTGTTTCAGCATTGCGGCGGAAGACGATCAGTTTGTGCGATCCCTCGCCAGCGGACACAACGAACTGGTCACCGGGCACGAGGCAGAACGAGCGTGGTGTTTTCTCCGTCGGCGTCTGACCCAGCGCGGTCAGCGTGCCCGTCTGCGGATTCACGGAGAAGACAGCGAGGCTGTCATGGCCGCGATTGGAGGCATAGACGAAGCGTCCGTCGGCGCTGACATGGATGTCCGCGCAGGAACCTTTGTCACGCCAGTCCTCGGGCACGGTGGGCACGCTCTGGCGGGCTTTCAGTGTGCCTTTCTCCGCGTCGTAATCACAGAGCGTCACACTTTTGCCCTGCTCGTTCACGAAGTAGGCCCACCTACCGTTCGGGTGAAATTGCATGTGTCTTGGTCCCTCGCCAACGCCACCAGGCAGGTGCGGCGGTTCGTTGCGCGTGAGAGTGCCCGCTTCGGCATCAAAGCGGAGTTGCTCGACTTTGTTCAACTCGCCGACATGCGGCACGAAAGCGAACTTGTTCGCTGCATCGACTTGGATGCAGTGCGCCTTCTTACCTGTTTCGATTGTGACCACCGGCATGCCGCTCACGCGGCCATCTTTGATCGCTGACAATCCAACCACGCCCTCGCTGTAGGACGCAGCGAGCAGCCAGCGGCCTGTTTTGTCGGCGAAAACATAAGCCGCATTGAACCCCGCGTCCGCGAAGGTCGGATTCGATAGCGCTCCGGTTTTCACATCGACATCGAGCGTGGCAAACTGCTTCGCCGACCGCACTGAAGCATACAGATGCTTGCGATCCGGGCTGATTGAAAGGCTGCCCGGCGCTCCAGGAAGAGCAGCGGCACCCGTGCGTGTGAGTTCGCCAGTGCTTTCATCCACCTGATAAATTGCGATGCGCTTCTCGCCGCTTTCAGAGACATAGACAATGGCCGGACCTGCCAACGCGGTGCTGGCGAACAGTAGAAGGCTCAGGAGTGCTTTCATGATGGTGTGGGGGATCGTTTTTGCTGTGCGGCAGGCGGGTGAGTTTACTCCGCGTAGTCTGCCCCGGTGAGGCTCTTGAGCACGCTGTCCTGCCACTCACGAAGCCCGGCTCGAAGCTTCCCGGCGAGTTCGGGCTGCTGGTCGATGAGGTTGGTCTTTTCCGCAGGATCAGACGCGAGATCGAACAACTCAAGCTTGGCGCTGCCGTTCTTGGTTTCGTGGATCACGAGCTTGTGATCGCCGTCAATGATGGAGCGCGGGCCGAGGTAGTCTGCATCGGTGATCGCGGGATGATGATAGTTGGTAAAGTCGCGCGTGGACTTGCCTCCAGATTTTTTGGCGAGCGGTGTGGTTCCCTTCTGTAGCGTCGGCTCAATGTAAGGCTCTGGCTTCGATCTAGCGACGGGGCCGGTATTGAAGGACCAGACGCAGTGCGGTTTGGAGCGCTTGGACATCCGTCCGTCAATCAGCGGAGTGAGGTCGATGCCGTCGAGCGGACGATCCGGCAATGTCTGACCACTGAGCGCCGCAACGGTGGGCAGCAGATCACTTGTGGTCGCGCGGACATTCGTGGCGCGCGGCTTCTGGATGCGCGCTGGCCATTCGATGAGACCAGGGACGAGCACGCCGCCCTCATAAACGTCGCCTTTCTGGCCACGATGTGGAAAGCCGAGCGCGCTGTCGCCCGAGGTGCCGTTGTCGCCGCAGTAAAACAGCAGTGTGTTCTCGCGCAGGTCGTTTTGGGCGAGATGCTTACGCAACCGGCCGATGGCCCGGTCCATCGCCGTGATCTCGGCGTAGCGCTCTTGCAGCACCTCGCCCTGAGGGCGCTGTGTCTGACCGCCGGTTTCGTTCGAGGTGAGCTTGACCTTCTTCGTGTATTTCGCAGGCAGGTCGTCGTAGAGCGCGAGATCAGCCGGGAGACCGCTGTAGGGCTCGTGCGGGGAGCCGAACCAAACGATGGTGAAGAAGGGTTTGCCAGACTCTTTCGCGGTGTCGATGAAGCGAACGGCCTCCGCGATGAGCACCTCGGAGCTCTCGCCTTTGAAGACCTGCGGTGGACCGCCGTTGCGCGAGAGCGAGGGATTCAGCTCGAAGAAGTTGTCATGCGAGAGGCACTCATGAAATCCCATCGACAGCGGACTGACAGGCGACTCCTTCTTCACCGCGCCGACATGCCATTTACCGAAGTGGGCGCAGCGGTAGCCAGCTCTGGAGAGAATGTGCGCGCTGGTGATTTCCTCCGGCCGAAACGACCAGCCAGGCGCAAAAGTGCCCATTCGGTTAGGGTGCCGTCCGGTGAGGAAACTCGCCCGCGTGGGCGAGCAACTCGGATGCGCGGCGTAAAAGCGATCCATCCGCAGGCCGGTGGCTGCCATCTCATCGAGAACCGGCGTCTTCACATGCGGATGGCCGTGGTAGCCAGTCTCCTCCCAGCCGTGATCATCGCCCATCATGAGGATGATGTTCGGTGGCGCTGCGAATGACGAGTGCAGAATGGCAAATGAGGAAAGCAGAAGAGCGAGGCGCATGACGTGGCGGAGAAAACGACAGCAAGCCGAGACTCTCTCACACAGGGCAGTGCGCGCGTGAAGGACGGGTCGAAAGCCCCATCATTGATCTGATCCTCGGATCAAGAGTTGCATCACCATTTTTGAGGAGGCCGCTTCTGCTTCCATTCGTGAATGATGATCCTTTGCTGGACACCTCCTGGGCTGGCAATGTAGTTTCCCGCCATGCCGTCGCCGCTTCGAGAAACGGAATTCATCACGAACCTGCACGCCACGCCAGCCGAGTGGCAGCGTGATTTGTTCTATTCGGTGGTGCGCGCCGGCCATCTGCGCGGAGGGATCGAGCACCGCATCGAGCGCGAGACGTACCCGGGCCATGAGCTGATGCTCTGCATCCGTGGCAAGGGATGGGTGCGCGTGGCGGGCCGCAGGCACGACGTCTCAGCCGCGCAGCTCGTGTGGGTGAATTGCCATCACGCGCATGCCTATGGCGCGGTGACAGATGATCCATGGGAACTGTACTGGTTGCGCGCGGAAGGCCGCTCGCTGGACCGCATTGCGCAGTTGCTGCAGGTGCGCACACAGCCCGTGCTCGACGGGATCGACTGCGACAAAACGAAGCCGTACTTTGAGCGTATCTTTTCGAGAATGCAGAGCACCAAGCCCGGCGACACCGCGTCGTGTGATGCCGCGGTGGCGGAGATCATTGCCATCGCGTTCGAGACGCGGCCTAGTCTTCTCGATGCCGCTGCGCCCGAGTTGCCACCCGCAGTCGTGAAGGCTCTAGAGCAGATGCGGCTCTATTATCACAAGCCCACGCGCGTGGCCGAGCTGGCGGCGATGGCGGGCATGAGCGAGTCGCACTTCAGCCGCATGTTCAAGGCGGCCATGGGCACCAGCCCCATCGACTGGCTCCGCCGCGAGCGCATCAATCAGGCTAAGCGCCGACTGGTGGAGTCCGACGATGCGATCAAGGAAGTGGCGCAGCAGGTCGGCTACTCGGACCAGTTCTTCTTCAGCAAGGATTTCAAGAAGATGACCTCGCTCACGCCGACACAGTTCCGGCAGACGGAGGGGAAGTCGTAACAGCCGATGACGCAGCCCATTCCCGTCGTCTGTGCGCTCATCATCCGTGGTGACCGCGTGCTCATCGCCCAGCGGCCTGCGGGCAAGCACCTCGCGCTGAAGTGGGAGTTCCCCGGTGGCAAGGTGGAACCGGGCGAGGAGTCTGCGGATGCTCTCGTGCGTGAGATTCGCGAGGAACTCGGCTGCGCGGTCGCGGTGACGGACGCATTGCCCTCGGTCGTGCATCGATACGAGCGCGGTGAGATCGAGTTGATCCCGTTCATCTGCAAACTCGCGATCGGAAGCTCCGAACCGCATCCGCATGAACACACTGCCGTGGAATGGCCGCGCGTGTGCGATTTGCGAGACTACGATCTCGCTGAAGCCGATCTGCCCGTTGTCAGTCTTCTTGAGCAGCGCGGCATTTGAGCCATATAAGGCTCATGCGTCACCTCAGTCTCGTCGGAGCAGTCGCCTTGCTCTTCACCACGCCGCTCGCCGCGGCGGATCACACCACGCTCACCGGCAAGGTCATGTGCGGTTACCAGGGCTGGTTCGCGGCAGAGGGCGATGGATCGGGACTCGGCTGGCAGCACTATGGCTTTCGCAAAACCGGCGGCTGCACCCTCGACATGTGGCCGGACGTGCGCGAGCTGGGGAAGGATGAGCTTTACGATTCGCCGCTCACGTTTGCGGATGGAAAGGCCGCGGCGGTCTTCAGCTCGGCCAATCCGAGAACGGTGCAGCGGCATTTTGAATGGATGCGCGACCACGGCATCGACGGCGTGTTCCTCCAGCGGTTCGGCACGACACTGAAGAGCGACAAGCACCGCGCCTTCAATGACCGCGTGCTAGAAAACGTCTGTGCTGCAGCTACGACAACCGGCCGCACATGGGCGCTGATGTATGACCTCAGCGGCCTGCGCGCGGGCGAGATCGAGAAAATCGTGATGCAGGACTGGAAACGACTGCGCAACGAAAAGCGCATCATCGACGACCCCGGCTATCTCCACCACGCCGGGTGTCCCGTCGTTGCGGTATGGGGCATCGGCTTCAACGACAACCGCGACTACACACTCGACGAGTGCGGCGCGCTTTTTCGCTTCCTGCGAGACAACCCCGATTTCGGCGGCACGATCATCATGGCTGGCGTGCCCTATGGCTGGCGCACGCTGGATCGCGATGCGACGAAGGACGCGCGGCTGCACCCAGTGCTCGAACTCGCCGGCGTCATCAGTCCGTGGGCTGTCGGGCGCTACGGCACGATCGAAGGCGTGGAGCGTGACATAGCCAAAGTTCACGAAGCCGACGCCGCGTGGTGCAAGGACCGCAAGAAAGACTACCTGCCGGTGATTTTCCCCGGATTCAGTTGGAGCAATCTTACCGCGAGACGTGGCGGCGAGGCCAAGCTCAACGCCATCCCGCGTCTCGGCGGACAATTTCTCTGGTCGCAGGCGATGCAGCGCATCCAGCGCGGAGCGGACATGCTGTATGTGGCGATGTTCGACGAGATGGATGAGGGCACAGCCATCTTCAAATGCGCCGACCAAGTGCCCGTCGGCACGCAGGGATTCGTCACGAACGACGGGCTTCCAAGCGATCACTACCTCTGGCTGACAGGCCAAATCGGTCGCGTGCTGCGCAAGGAATTGCCAGTGGATGCCCTGCCGGAAAGGTGATGGCGCCGGATTACCGCACGACGCGTGCGCCGCCGCCGCCCATCGTCTTCTCGACTTCCTTGCGTGTGGCCATCGAAGTGTCGCCGGGCGTGGTCGAAGCGAGAGCGCCGTGAGCTGCGCCGTATTCGACGGCCTTTTGCGCGTCGTTGAACTCCATAAAGCCGAATTGAACGCCGGATGCGAACGAGTCGCCGCCGCCGACGCGATCGAGGATTTCGAGATCAGGATACTTGCGGCTCTCGTGGAACTTGCCGTCGTGCCAGAGGATGGCGGACCAGTCGTTGACGGTGGCGGTCTTCACGCCGCGCAGCGTGGTGGCGGCGACCTTGAAGTTCGAAAACTCCTTCACCGCTGTCTCGATCATGGCCTTGAAGGCGTCGAGTTCGATGTTGGAAATGTTGTGGTCCACGCCCTTGACCTCGAAGCCAAGCGAGGCCGTGAAGTCCTCTTCATTGCCGATCATCACATCGACATACTTCGCGATCTCACGATTCACCTCCTGCGCCTTCTTGAGGCCGCCAATGGTCTTCCAAAGCGAAGGGCGATAGTTCAAATCGTAGCTGACGACGGTACCATGCTTGTTGGCGGCCTTCACGGCTTCAACGGTGAGTTCGGCCGTAGTGGCGGAAAGCGCGGCGAAGATGCCGCCCGTGTGGAACCAGCGGACGCCGAGTTTGCCGAAGATGTGCTCCCAGTCGATGTCGCCGGGCTTGAGCTGCGAGGCAGCCGTGTTGCCGCGGTCAGGATTGCCGACAGCGCCGCGAATGCCGAAGCCGCGCTCGGTGAAGTTGAGGCCATTGCGCACCGTGCGGCCAATGCCGTCATCGGGACGCCACTGGATGAAATCGGTGGCAACGCCGCCCTGCATGATGAAATCCTCGATCAGATGACCGATCTCGTTGTCCACGAAGGCGGTGACGACGGCCGTCTTGTATCCGAAGCACTTCCTCAAACCGCGCGAGGTGTTGTACTCGCCGCCGCCTTCCCAGGCTTTGAATTCACGGGCAGTGCGGATCCGGCCTTCGCCGGGATCGAGACGGAGCATGACTTCGCCGAGCGAGATTTGATCGAAGGCGCAGGATTCGCGGGATTTGATGGAGAGGCTCATGGTTTTGGAAGGGGTGATGACAATGCTTGAAAATGCAAAGCTGTAAATCTTGAATCAGAGACGCAGAGCCAAGAGAAGAAACTGCTCGGAAGTTCCTTTTGGCCGACCGGTAGTGCGAATGCGCGGAAAGCGGTTCAATGTCCGTCTTTTGCATCGTCTGCACTGCGGTGCATCGCGAGCTTTCGTCCGACACGGATCATCGGCAGGTCCACGGCAAAGTGCAGCGCCAGCGCGAGAGCCATGCTCAGCGGAATGCCGATGACATACAGAGTCCACATGGGCCAGGCATGGCTCCAGACCCACCAGACCACCGCCATCGCGATCGGGAAATGCAGAACGTAGATGCCGTATGAGCATCGTCCCCCCAGCACCAGAAGCGGGTGGCCGAGCGCCTTGCGCAATCCCGGGCCATGCAGCACGGCCAGCATCACCAGCGCCGCGCCGATGCCGACGGCTGGTTGATGCAGACGCCAATGCAGGTGAATGGCCGCAGCGTAGAGGGCAAGTCCGGCGAGCGCGATGGCCCAACTGCGCGACAGATTCACAATCCGATGATGCTGCGCAATCCAGGCACCGATGGCAAACAGCGGCAACAGCCCCGCTGCGGGAAGAATCACGGCGCTCAGCCACGGAGCGACGGCAAACAGAAGGCCAATCACCGCCAGTGCTGTTGTCTTCGACGCGCGCGCCACGCTCCAAGAAAGCCACGGGAAGATGAGCGACACGCGCATCTCCTCGGCCAGCGTCCAGATCGGCGGCACGATGAAGGCGGTGTCGAGCCCCGTCGAGATGAGCAGCAAGTGATGCAACCATTGCCACACATCGCCGTGATCCGCCGCGATCACGTGCGCGTTTGCCGCATCGCTCCGCAGCAGCGGACACTCGCCGAGCGGCAGCATCTGAGTGACCGCGAGCGCCACGATGAGCGCCGCGTAGTAGAGCGGGTAGATCCGAAACCAGCGCCGGATGTAAAAGCGTCCGGTCGCAGATGGCGTCGGCCATTCACCCGCCCAGCTCAGATGCAGCACCAGACCGCTGAGCACGAAGAACAACGCCACCGCCGACCGCGCATCCCACAGGCCGGCCAGGAAGGAATCGCCCGTGGGAGATGCTCCCGAAGCGCTCCTGAAATGCGCGAGCATGACGGCCGAGGCGGCCAGGAATCGCAATGAATCCAGCGCTTCAACCCTCGAAGCCGTCGCTCGCGCTTGTTTCGCCATCGTCGCGACGGTAGGGGCGTCGGCGTGGCGCGCAAACGATCTTCATGCGCGTTGCGATTGCCGCGTGATCGGACTGAGGAACCACACGACGGCAGAACAGGCAAAGAGGCACGCATCCTTAGCGAGTCCGCCATACGGATCGTGCCATGCGCCCGGTGAGTTGCGGATCACGAGAACCATGAGGACGAGTACTGAAGTGGTGGCGACAAGCTGCGCAAGCCGCTCCAGCCAGCCGGTCATGAGAATCACCCCGGCGACGATCATCGCGATGCCGAGCCACCGGAGCGTGGCCTCGGGCGAGCCCCACCAGAGGCCGGAGCGCTCGATCATTTCGATCTCGACTGGTGTGACGCGCAAGATCTTTGGCACGAGGCCCTCCCATAGCCAGACGAATCCGACTGCGACGCGAGCCGATGTTTTGAGCGCATGGAGAAGCGGGAGGTGATCGATGGGCAGTGGTGCGGTGTGGTTCATTATTGTGAGGTTTGGTGATTGAGAAAGAATGGACGGCTCATCCAGACTTCGGGAAAGCCGTCGGAGTGATGCGCGCCGATGAGCGTGGCCGTGCGGCCCCAGTCGCCGGTTTCAGCAAGCAGTCCGTTGTCATCGACCTCCACATCGAGCGGCGTGACGGGCCATGGCGGATGCCAGATGCGAAAGCAGCGGCGCAGTCCGCACTCGCTGGTGAAAGCGGTGTAGCGCTCGACCACAAACTCGTTCAGTGATCCTGCCTCGCAGGGAGAATGCACCGCGACGCCCGCCAAAGTGCCGTGGTAGGACAACGAAGCGCCGCTGCGCTGATCGACGATGGAGCCGCCTACCAGGCCGTCGCTCGGTTCGTTTTGGTAGCTCAGCTTGCCTTTCCGATACGGCAGACCGAAGACCGTCGGCCCGAGCGCGACGCTGAGTGAGTTCGGCAGCCACTCGGCGAGGAAGTGGATTCCGGATTCGCCGTCATGCGTGACATAGGTCCGCACGTTCAGGAACTCGTGCGTCGCGATTGGCTTGAACAGCAGCGCGGCGAGTTTTCCGCCGAGGCGCGGCCGCATGTCGCGCATGGTGAAGGCCACGAGGCTGACGTAGGCGCAACCGTCGCGCAAATCGAGCCGCCACGGCACCAGCGGTTGCAGCGCGGCGGGATCAACGGCGTAGTGGAGGAAGACAACGTCGAGCCAGTCCGCGTAGAGCATCGGCTCACCACGAGCCGCCAACATGCGCTCCCGGCCCACCGCACTCGGCAGCCAGGATTGGAGGCGTGCTGGCCGTTCCAGTTTCATCACCCCAGTGCAGCTTTGAGGTAAGTGGCGGTGAACGCGGCGTAGCTGACGAAGACAATCCAGTGGATCGCCGTGCGGTCCGGCATCCCGCGCCAATGCTCCGCGCTGTAATGCGTCCACTGCATCACGCAGCGGATGCCCCAAAAGAGCGCGATGCCGCCGGCGAACCAGCGGAGAAATTCATGAGCGCCAGCAGCCATCTCGGGCGCGAATCGCCAGGTGAGCACGCCGAAGATGCCGAGCGTGATGGAGATGAACCAGCCGTGAATCAGAAACACCTCGCGCACGAGCAGTGGCATGTTGGCGATGGCTTCCCTCCACCCAAGCAATCGGCCGAGGAAGAGGCTGAGGATGGCGAGCACGAGCTGCCCGGTGGCGGCGAGTTGCAGGCAGAGAATCAAGGAGTCTGTTTTCATGGTGTGCGTTTGCTTGAGTTCAGATCGCGGAGTGCGTCGCGCATGTGCGGGAGGCGAAACTCGAAGCCGCCGGCCAGCAGTTTGCCGGGCACCACGCGGCGGCTTTTGAGGATGAGTTCTGTTTCTGTGCGGAGGAAGAAGGCGCCGATCTCGAGCATCCATTCCGTCGCGGGCAGGCCGATGGGCGCGTGAACGAGTTCGCGGAACAGGCGCATCATCTCCGCATTCGGCAGCGGATTGGGCGCGGCGAGATTGACCGGGCCACTCACATCGTCGTGTGCGATCAGCCACTCGACCGCGCGGCAGAAGTCTTCCTGATGCAGCCAGGAGACGAATTGTTTTCCACTGCCCATCCGACCGCCGAGTCCGAGACGCGCGAGACGACAGAGGACCGGGAAGACGCTGTTCCGCGCGTGGCCGAGCACCATCGTCGTGCGGAGTGCGACCTTGCGCGTGTTCGGCGTGATCGCTGCGTTGAAGGTGTGCTCCCAGGCATGGATCACGTCGAGCGAGAACTCGTCGTGGACGGCTGGAGTCGGCGTGAAGTCCGGGCAGAATTCGTCCCACGCCGAGTCGAGTATGTGACGGTAGATGGTCGCTGAACTCGCATTCAGCCACACTCGCGGCGGCTTCTCACACCGGGCGATGGCTTCGCCGAGGATGCTCGTCGGTTTCACGCGCGAGTCCATGATGATGCGCCGGTTGGCAGGCGTGTAGCGGCAGTCCACCGAGCGACCGGCGAGATTCACGACGGCGTCCGAGCCTTCCAACTCGCGAGTCCAGGCACCGAGCGTCTCGCCGTCCCACGCGATCTCGCGTGCGAGCGTGTGGGTCGTCGAGGGCTTTCGCGTGAGCACGATGACTTCCCAGCCGAGTACATGGAAGTGCGTGGCGAGCGCTTGACCGAGAAAGCCGGAGCCACCGGCGAGAATGAGTTTGGGTTTGTTGATCATGGCATCAGAGGTTGAAGGCTGCGGCGAGGTACACCAACACGAGGGCGACAAAGGCGAGCGTCAGCGTGTGGTAGCCGAGCTTGCGCCAGCGCGTGGTCAGGAATTCCGTGGCGTCGAAGACGAAAAACTGCACTGCGAGCCGAGCCGACCAGAAAATGGCGATGAAGGCGGCAAGCGAACGCGCGACAGGCTCGCCAGCGGCTATCTCGCGAGCATGAAGCAAAGTGAGCGCTCCAAGCGAGCCGATGGTCAGCACGATGAAAGCGCCATAGACCCAGAACAGAGTCCGCAGGAACGACGGCAGCGGAGCGAGATGTTTTTTCCAGTCGAGCGCGTGCGGGACGAGAAAGCTCGCGATCAAGATGCCGAAGTGTCCGAGGCCGGCAGCGATGAGAAGGGGTTGGATGTTCATGGCAGTGCTCCGATGAATTGGAAGAATGGAATCATTACCCGGTGCACGAACGGCGGGTGGAACAACAGCCCGAGGGGCAGAAGAATGAAGCCAAGCGCCCACAGCCGCGCTGCGATGCCAGTGCGGATGTTGAGATTGCGCGCGAGGTGGATCCCAAGCGCCTGCAAAAGAAAGTAGGCCGTTGGCCCACCGAAACCCGCGCCCGCAGGAACCGACGTAACCAGCTCGTGCAACACACCCGAGAGACCAAAGACTGCCCACGTCGCGGCCGACGGACCCCAACGCGCCGAAACAGGCCGAAAGACGAGCGCGTGCGAGACATCGCGGAAAGCGAGGTTCCATCGCCGACTCCAGAAGTCAGTCAGTGAGGCTGCGGCAATGGGGCAGCGCATCAGCGGCTCCACACCTCGACCGCGTTGCATCCAGAACGCTGCGATCAAGCGGAACAGGCCGAAGTGGAGGACGAAGATTAGACCGACCATCGCGATCCAGGCTGCGATCATTGGTTGATCAGCCATCCTGCGCGTGACCATCCAGAGCAGCGTAGAGCCGAAGAGCAGATTGACAATGCCACCGCGCGCGATGCCAGTTTCACGATCGCGGGTTGCCGACACGAACCGGCTTGGGTTCAGCCCCGGCCACAGCAGCAGGTAGGCGATAAAATCCGAAGTCTCAGGGCGGTCTTTGATCGCCAGGATCGTGAGTCCCTTGCAGGTGAAGAATAGAGCGGACGCGATCAGCCACATGACCAGCCAGCGGCGGTCGATGCTGATGCAGCACGCCGCGAGACATCCCACCGCGATGAGGAAGGCGAGGGCACTGATGGTGAGCACTGGCTTTGGTCGCCGTATCTCGGTTGTGTCCGTTATTTCTGGAATTTGAGAAATCATGGGGCAAAAAAAGGATCACCTGGTGAATCCCAACAGCTTGAAGACGCGCTCGCCGAGCTTCACGGCCTTGAGCAGGATGGGGGTCGGCGTCTTCTGGACTTGTTCGGACCAAGTGTTCGCCAGCTCGAAGAACTCCAGCATCCCTTGCAGCCGCTCGCGGGTGTGGGCGTTGGTGCCTTTGCTCTTCTCCATCTCCGCAGCGGCCTCGCGCAGGAGGAGCAGGGTGGGGTCGATCTCGCGGCGCTTCCGCTCCATCATGATCACGCGGAACATCTCGAACACGTCCTTCATCGACTCGAAGTGGTCCCGCCGGTCGCCCATGATGTGGGCCACGCGAACGATGCCCCAGTTCTGGAGTTCCTTCAGTGCCGTGCTGACGTTTGAGCGCGCGAGGTCGAGCGTGTCGCAGATTTCCTCGGCATTCAGCGGACGCTCGGAGAGGTAAAGCAGCGCGTGAATCTGAGCGACCGTGCGACTGATGCCCCAGCGCGTGCCCAGCTCACCCCAGTGGATGATGTACTTGTGTTCGACTGGTGAGAGAGCTGGCATGTCGGTTATTTCGGTCGAGACAGAAATAACCGAAACTCAATGGTGATGCAAGCGGTTGTTTTTTGCCGAAGACAGAGGACGCACCTTGCGGAACGTTCACGCGGTTCTGCTACTTCGTCTCGGCTCCGCGCTTTTGCTCGAACATCCAGGTGTGCAGCTCGGGCTTGGCATAGACGACGCCGGTGATGCCGTGGCCTTCGCCGGCCAGCTCGGAATATTTGATCTTCTCACCGCCGATGTCCTGGATGGCTTTGACGATGACGCGGGAGCGCTCGACGGGCACCATGTCGTCCTTGTCGCCGTGGAAGACCCACATGGCCACGGGCTTGAGCGCGGCGGCATTCTTGGGGTCGCCTCCGCCGCAGAGCGGGACGGCGGCAGCGAAGACGTTGGGATACTTCGCGGCGAGATTGAAGGTGCCGAAGCCGCCCATCGACGAGCCGGTGAGGTAGATGCGATCCGTGTCGATCGGCAGGCGGTCGGTGAGATCGGCGATGAGCGCCATGAGGTTGTTGGCCACTTCCTTGTTCCAGCCGATGGCGGAGTCCGGGCACTGCGGGGCGACCATGAAGCACGCGCGTTCCTTCTGATTCTCCTCGGAGGTGAAGACCTTCGTCGCGCCGCCCATCTGCGCTTCGTTGTCGGAGCCGCTCTGGCCGGAGCCGTGTAGCCAGATCAAGACAGGGTAGCGCTTCTTGCCTTCCCACTTCGGGTTGCCGTAGAGCTGGTAGTTGAGCCCCTGCTTCGAGGTGATCTTCTCGAACTTGCCGGTGATCTTCGCCGCATACGGGCCGGTCTTTAGGCCCGCATCGCGCCACTGCTCGCGCACGACGCCCATGACGAACTTCTGGTCGTCCGCCGAGAGGCGCTCAAGCGGTAGCCGGAAGATCTGGAAGTCGGTCGCGCGCTTGATTTTCACTTCCTTCTCACTGGCTTCGACGAGGTCGCCCTGAAATGATTTGCCGTCGCTGGAGGTCCAGTTTCGCGGAGCGGCAGAGGCGGCGGAGACGAGCAGTGTGAGAAGAAAGGCAATGGTCTTCATGAAGGCGGATGGTAGGGGTAGCTCGTGGTCCACGGCAAGCACAAAGATCGGAGGACCCTCGGTCTCTGAAACTGAAGATGCGCTCACTACGAGGCTTAGGCTTTCAGTGCCGTGAGCAGTTTCTCCACGGACACGCTGACGATGGCGGAGGCTTTGTCGCTCATGGCGTAGGGGAGGATCAACTCGGTGCCGTGGATCATGGAGCCGCAGCTATAGACGACATTGGGGACGTAGCCTTCGCGCTCGGTGCCTTCGGGTGAGAGGAGGGGCTCGCGCAGGCGGCCGATGACCTGGGTGGGATCGTTCAAGTCGAGAAGGACGGCACCGATGCAGTATTTTCTCATCGGGCCGACGCCGTGGGTGATGACGAGCCAGCCGGCCTCGGTCTCGATGGGCGAGCCACAATTGCCGATCTTCACGGATTCCCACATCTCGACGGGCCGCAGGATGATCTGCGGGTTGCTCCAGTGGTGGAGGTTGTCGGAGAACATGATGAAGAGGTTCTCGTCATCCTGGCGCGAGAGCATGGCGTAGCGCCCGCCGACGCGGCGAGGGAAGAGGGCCATGCCCTTGTTTTGCACGGCGCTGCCATTGAGCGTGAGCACGCGGAAGTGGAGGAAGTCCTGCGTCTCGAGGAACTGCGGGAGAATGGCGCGACCGTTGTAGGCGGTGTAGGTGGCGCAATAGACCACAGACCCGTCGTCGTCGATGAAGCGGACGAAGCGCGCGTCCTCGATGCCATTGCTCTCATTGGGCGAGACTGGAAAGATGATGCGCTCGCTGATGGCGAGCTTGGAGGAGAAGTTCAGCTCGTAGTTCGACTCGGCAAGCCAGCGGAAGCACTCGAGTGCCCGGCGCTGATCGCGGCCGATGGGCTTGGTCTCGCGGCGCACGCGCTGCACGCTCTCATCGAGTTCCTGGAAGGTGAAGACTTCCTTGAGAGGGTCCATCACGGTGGCGGCGAGGCCGTCCTCGAAGCCCATCTCCTGGAGCTTCTGGATGAAGCGCCTCTTTTTGTAAGTGGGGTTCGGCACGATGTCGGGCAGTGCGACAAAGCGTGAGACAGGATCGACGCTGATGGTGCCATCAGGCGCGATAATGCCGGTGCGGAACTCGATGGAGGAGATGTGCCCTTCGCCAGTGGCGCGCAGGCTCAGGATGAAACGCAGGCCACCGGTGGCCACGCCGGTCTGATCGGGGTGAGGCACGATGGAGGGATTGAAGAGTGCGGCGGACTCCAGCGCATACTCGCCGGAGAAGAGCGCTCCGATGAGAAGCTGGCGCACGCGAGAGAGTGGCGGCTGCCGGGTGATCTGCGGCCGCACCTTCTCGTAGTGCGAGAGCAGCAGCGACTCGATGTCGAAGTGGCGCGAAACAAACTCGGCGAGAATGCGCTGCAACTGCGCGTCAGCCTCCGCCTCAGTGAGCGCGAGCGCGCGGTTCAGGATGCGGGTGACGACCTCGGCCTTCCCCGGAATGAACGGTCGGATGATGACACGCGCGCTCTCGGGCTGGAAGGTGATGTCGTGGCGGCGGAGTCGGATAGTGCTCATACGACGGGACGCGCCGGGTCGGGGATCAGGTGTTCGGCGTAATTCATTTCGGCAAGGGACAGATGGAAGGCAAGCGATGACTCGGCCCCCTGGTTTTCATTCACGCGGTCGTCGTGCAGACCATCGCTGCATCCCCCTGTGCCAGAGTCGTATAGCGGCAGGCCGAGATCATTGCGTCCGAGGAACCACTCAAAGGCACGCCGCGCTTCGCGCGACCACAAATCGTCCTGCGTGGCGCGGAAGGCTTCGAGGCAGGCGGAGACCATGGCCTGCGCTTCCACCGGTTGCTGATCGAAGTCGGCGCGCGCGCCATCGCGTTGATAAAAGCCGTTGCTGCCGATGGGGCGAAAGTGGCCCGCCTGTGTCTTCTGGATCGACGCCAGCCAGCGCAAGGATTTGAGGCCGATGTCGAGCGCCTCGCGGTCAGGCATCCACTGGCCGCTGAGAAGGAGCGCCTGCGAGATGCGCGCGTTGTCGTAGGTGGCGCATGGCTCAAACCACGGCCAGTCATCAGTGGCGCAGTGTTTCCAGAGCGTCACGAGCTTGCCGGTGAGCACTTCGCGCACGGACTTCACTTCTGCGTTCGTGTCAAAGCGGCGGAGATATTCATGAATGCCCAGCAGCGTGAAAGCCCAGGCGCGTGGAGAATTGAACGACGAAACGACAAGCAGCCCGCGCTCGAAGATCTGCGCCGAGAGCCTGCGATGTCCTTCTTTGCGTGAGCGGCCAGCGGCTGTGCCCAGCGCCCACAGCGCGCGCGCGTGGCTGTCCTCGCTGCCTGCTTCTTCGAGCCACTGGCGTCCGTGGCTCATGAAGTTGCGGAAACGTCCGGTCTTCTCATTGAAGGCCGCGAAAAGGAACGCGAGGTAGCTCGTGGAGAGCGGATCGAGATTTTCCGTGGAAGGGCGGTTGGCGAGTTCGTCGAGCAGATTGCAGAGGATGAAGGCCCGTGCGTTGTCGTCGGTGCAGTAGCCTTCGTGGAAATTCGGCACGTTGAAAATCGCGTGCTGGAAGATGCCGGTGCCGTCGCTCATGCGCACGATGTGATCGAGCCGCGCCGGTGGCAGCTCATAGGGCCGGCTGGCGAGCGTCCATCCGGCAAAGGCCGCGCGAGGCGTTGCTTTGCGATCCGCGCGTGCGTGCTGGAAGGACTCCAGGTAGCGCCGCGCGACCGCAGGCCAGATCATCTCGCGGCCCATCTCGTAGGCGTCGTGCCGGATCTTCTCAAAGCGAGCTGGGTCATCGAGCAAACCGCAAACGCCCTCGGTGATTGCAGCGGGTGCATTAAACGGAACCAGCACGCCGCGACCATCGGCCAGCAATTCCTGCGCGTGCCAGTAAGGCGTGGAGACCACCGCTTTGCCCGCGCCAAAGACGTAAGCCAGCGTGCCGGAGGTGATTTGCGCCTCGTTCAGATAGGGCGTGAGATAAATGTCCGTCGCGCCGATGAACTCCTTGAGATCGTCGAGCGACACGAAGCGGTTGTAGAAGATGACGTGCTCTTTGACTCCGCGATCTTCCGCGAGACGCTCAAGACTCAGGCGGTAGCGCTCGCCCTCACGCGCCACGAGATGCGGATGCGTGGCTCCGAGCACGAGATAAACCACGTTCGGATGACGACGCACGATCTCCGGCAGCGCTTCAATGGCGTGCTCGATTCCTTTTCCAGGCCCGAGCAATCCGAACGTGAGCAAGACCATGCGCCCTTCCACGCCGAGCTGCGCTTTGTAAAAGCTCGACGACGTGAACGGAACGTCCGGGATGCCGTGCGGGATGATGTCCACCTTCGCGTCCGGCACGCCATAGGTCTCGCGCAGAATCTCCGCGCCCTTGCGCGCCATCACCACCACTCGGTCGCTGCGGCGCACCAGTTCGTCCATCACAGCTCGCTGTTGCGAGTTGGGATCGCGCAGGATCGTGTGCAAAGTCGTGACCACAGGCATCCGCACTTCTTTGAGGAGCGTGAGGATGTGACTGCCAGCCGCGCCGCCATAGATGCCGAACTCATGCTGCACGCACAGCACGTCCGCGTTGTTGAAGTTCAGGAAGTCCGCCGCACGTCGGTAGGAAGCGATGTCCTTCTCATCCAGCTCAAAGCGCACACGCGGCGGATACTTGTAGCCAGCGATGCTGTCATTCACCGCGCCGGCATAGCATTCCGAGTCGCGCGCCTCGCTGGCCACCGCCTCACACACATCGGTCGTGAAGGTCGCGATTCCACATCGCCGGGGGTCGAATCCACCCAGGAATGCAATGCGCTGCGGCAGTGCGGCAGTGCTCAGGATAATCCTCTCAAATGCTGCGACATGGTACACAAGACAGCCCGACGAGCACGATAGCAAC
>Ga0075163_10004834_pt1 | contig 18032 bp, 9 predicted proteins | sample JI1023141ADNA_FD_71478 | JGI IMG/M metagenome (GOLD analysis project Ga0075163, IMG submission 71478) | Wastewater effluent complex algal communities from Wisconsin, to seasonally profile nutrient transformation and Carbon sequestration -... | ecosystem: Engineered > WWTP > Effluent > Algae...
GAGCGTGCGGCGTTCGAGCAGCCAGGGGACGTGGCGCCAGATCGTGGGCGCCCTCGCGACCCATCCCGTGGACGACGCGAACAAGAAGAAGCCGACGGATTTCCCGCGTGCCGTCGAGCAGTTTCTCGCGAGCGTCACCAATCGCTGCATCGTCGCGATCGTGAGTGATTTCTTTTCGCCGCTGGATGAGATCAAACTCGCGTTGTCGCGTCTGAAGCACGCCGGGCACGACGTGATCGCGTTCCAGATCCTGGACAAGCAAGAGACTCGCTTCGACTTCACCGACGCGGCCCCCTTCGAAGGCATGGAGGGTGAGCCCGTGCTGCGAGTCGATCCGCGGGCGCTCAAGAAGGCGTACCTCGAAGCGATCAACCGCCACCTCGTCGCGGTCGAGAAACTCGTGCTCAGCCTCGGGTACGACTATCAACGCCTCACTACGCACGATTGGCTCGGCCCGCCACTCGCCGCGTTCGTCTCTCGCCGCAACACCATGATCAAGAGGAGTAAGTTCGGGTAAGAAGAGGCACTGGTGACTAGGCACTGGGCACTAGTTCAGAACGTGATCTCATCGTGTTGGCGATTTCTTGCTAGTGCCTATTGCCCAGTCCCTAGTGCCTTCCTCATGACCTTCCTCAACCCCATCCTCGCCCTCGCGGCCCTCTCGTGCATCGCGATCCCCATCGTGATCCACATCCTCATGCGCAAGAGACGCCGCCCGGTGGAGTGGGGGGCCATGCGGTTCCTCATCGAGGCGTACCAGCGCCAGCGCAAACGCCTCAACCTCGAACAACTTCTTCTCCTTGCCAGCAGGTGCCTCCTTGTCGCGCTGCTTGCGATGGCCGTGGGCAAGCCGATCCTGGATGCATCTGGAGCCATCGGTCCGCGCGGGCCTCGCACGCTGTACATCCTCCTCGACAACAGCCTGACGGCCTCACTCGCCGAAGACCAGAATCCCTCGGCCCTCGAACGCCACAAGTCCACTGCGCTCAAACTCGTTGCGGAACTCGAGCAGTCACGCGGCGATCGCGTAGGGCTCATCACGCTCGCTTCCCCCGCCGACGCGACGATCCTCCCCGCGACGGGCGACCTCTCGGGCGTCGCGGGCGTGATTCGCGATCTCAAACCCACCGACTCCAAGGCCGACTTCGCGGGAGCCCTTGAGAAACTCCGAGACACGCGGGGCGATGGCTCGAACAAAGCCGACGAGGGCAACGCGTACATCGCGCTCCTCAGCGAGTTCCGCGTCGGGTCCACCGATATCGATCAGTCCCTCTCCGCTTTCTCCGGTGCCGCGACGGGAACGCGCATCATCGCCCATCGCCCCGCGAGCAAGATCGTGGGCAACGTTGCGATCACCGACGTTGCACCGCTCGAGACGGTCCTCCTTGCGGGCAGCGGCGAGCGCACACTGTTGCCGTTGCGTGTCGCTTTGCGCCGCAGTGGTGACACGGGCGCAGGCGTCTCCAAGGTCCGCATCGAAGCAATGCCCCCGCCACGCGTGAGCGGCTCAGCCACCGAGCCCACGACCACCAAGGCCGCCGAAAAGGTGGTGACGTGGAAGCCGGGCGAAGAAGTCGCTTCCGCGATGGTCACGCTGGACCTCGCCGCGGGCGAACTTGGAAGGTCTGGCGCACCCGTCGTCGTGCGTGCCACGATCGACCGCGACCCCATCCAACGCGATGGCGTCTTCCTTCGCACGATCGAGTCTCGCGATCGCCTCGCGGTCGCGCTCCTCGCCCCGCCCAGCGCCGAGGTCTCCAGTGTCTCACAGTTCAGCGCGGCGCAGTGGCTGACGCTCGCGCTCGCGCCGCTCGACGATGGCACGCTTCGCACACGCAAGGCGGGCGACATTTCCATCACGCGACTCGATCCCGTCCGTGATCTCAGCGATGGCGTTGCACAAGGCGTCGGCCCGCTCGCCGGGTTTGATGCGGTCCTCGTCCCCGAACCGCACCTGCTGAGCACTGTCGGCTGGCAACGTCTACGAGCAGCCGCCGACGCCGGTGCGGCGGTCGCCGTATTTCCTCCTGCGAAGGAAGCCTCGCACGCGTGGCTCGATACCTTCGAGTCCACTTTCGGCCTTGATCTCGATTCGCCCGCAGAAGCCAAGACGCTTGCCACGCCGCTCCGCATTCTTCCTCCACCCAGCGATACCAGTGGTCTCTTCGCGATGCTCTCCGGCGAGTTCGAAGAACTCGCCAAAGCCGTCGGCGTGTCACGCCTGCTCCCTGTGCTGCCACGCGGCGGATCGATGAGCGTGGCACTCTCCGCCGCCGATGGCACGCCCCTGGTGCTCACAGGGTTGCCCGCGCGGAGCGCCAGCGCCGATACGCTCTCAACCAACGCATCGCCAGCGGGCCGGGGCGTCATCATCCTCGTCGCGACCGCGCTCGACCTCGAATGGAGCGACTTGCCCGCCAAGCCCCTGATGGTCCCGCTCATGCAGGAACTGGTGAGGCAAGGTGTGGGCCTTGCCGCATCAGGGCGCACGGGCATCGCGGGCCAACTCGTCTCGATCCCGTCGGGAACTGTTGAGTTGTCGCCGCTTGCGTTTTCATCGGCCGAGGCGGATCAACTCGCCGCTGGATCTCCGATCGCGGTTGATTCTGTGCGAGGCCCGGCGTCACCCATTCGTCGCGCCGGGCTTTGGAAGGCCCGCGCCAGCAACGGTGCGTCGCTCGGCATCGTCGCCGCACGGGCCGATACCGCCGCGTCACGCGTCGAACCCAGAGGCGAGGCCGAGATCGCGAGTTGGATTGCGACGCTCGGCGCGAGCGTCGAATGGCTGGACGACTCCAAGTTCGGCACGCCCGACGAGAATGAAACAAACGAGTCTCGCCCCGCGGGCGGATCCATTCTCTCGGCGGGCCCACAGAAACCTCCCATCAGTTTCCCGCTCCTCATCGCCGCCATGATCGTCGCGATCGCCGAGGTCGTGATGGCGCGCCTGTTCAGCCACGCGCGCGTGGACGCGGGCGTGATCCAGGACGACGCACCCTCCAATAGCGGAGGAGCCGCCGCATGAGCGAGTTCTTCGGCAAACTCTTTGGATTGCGCGAGGTCACGCTGAGCGACCCGGGCGTCCGCCTCGAACTCGCGCGCGAGTGGGCTCCCTGGGTCTGGGCGTTCCTCCTGCTCGCCGCGACGGCGTTCGCCGCATGGAGTTACTGGCGACTCATCGGTCCGGTCGCCGCCCGGGCGAGCCTCGCGACGCTCCGCACGCTCACGATCGCCGCGCTCCTCGTCATGATCGCAGGCCCACAACTGGTGAAGCAGAGCGAGCGCATCGAGAAGGACTGGGTTGTCGTCCTTGTCGATCGCTCGGCGTCCATGAAGATCGCCGATGTGGGCGATTCACTTGGACAGCGAGAAGACCAACTCAGGCAGGCACTTATCGCGGGTGTGCCATCGTGGAACACCATCCGCGCGGACCGGAATCTACTTTTCTTGGGCTTTGACGCCGGGGCTTACGACCTCAAGGCGATCGACGTACCCGCAACAGGGCTGCCGCCCGGCGCGCTGCCCGTCACGCTTGCCGATCCCGAGGGACGGCGCACGAGCCTTGCCCGCTCGATCGATCAAGCGTTGCGTCGCGTTGCCTCTCGCCCCGTCGCGGGCCTCGTGGTCATCAGCGACGGCAAGAGCGACGAAGGACTGACACGTCCGCTCCAACGCCAGATCGAGGCACGCCAGGTACCAATTTTCCCCGTGCCGCTCGGCAGTCCGACTCCCATTCCTGACTTTGCCGTCGCCCGCGTCGAGGCCCCGCCTGCGGCGTTCAAGGACGACCTCATTCCCGTCAGCGTCGAAGTCGAAGGGCGAGGGTTGCGCGAAGGACCCGCCGAGGTGCGTGTCGAACTGGTCAACGAACTTACGGGCGAAGTGCTGGCGCAGACGTCAACCCAGGTTGTCGAAGGCAAGCCTTCGCGCGTGCTGCTGACGTCCAAGGCCGAGACGGCAGGCGCGTCCAGTTGGATCGTCCGTGTCGTGCCGCCTGCGCGAGACGTATCACCCGACAACAACTCGGCCCGTGTCGCGATCGACATCGCCGACCGCCCCATCCGCGTTGCCTATTTCGACGGCTACCCGCGTTGGGAATACCGCTACCTCAAGAACATCCTCGTGCGTGAGGCTTCGATCAAGTCCTCCGCCATGCTCCTCGCGGGTGACAAGCGGTTCATTCAGGAAGGCACGGATCCAATCGCGTCGATCCCGCGCACGCCAGAGGAGTGGGCACCGTTCGACGTCCTCATTATGGGCGACGTCCGCGCCAGCCTCTTTGGTGAGGAGCAACTCAAGCAGATCAAGGAGCACGTCGCCCGGCGCGGCGCGGGGCTCCTCTGGATTGCCGGGCCCGGTTCCACGCCGACCGGCTGGTTCGGCACGCCCCTCGCCGATCTCCTGCCGTTCGGCGCCGCCAAGCAATCCGCGGGCGGCGGGCTCGGCATGCCGATGTGGCTCAAGCCCGTGAAGATGGCCCCCGCGCCCGCCGCGGAGCGGTACGCCGTGCTGCGACTGGGGTCATCCGCCGACGACGCCTGGCCCGAGGACCTGACCAACCCCGCCATCGAGTGGTCCAATCTCCGCTGGGCCCAGCGGCTTGATCGCTCCATGCTCAAGCCCACGGCCGAGGTCCTCGCCAATGCCGTCGCGGGCGAACCGGCAGCCGCCGACAGCGAAACGCTCCCCCTCGTCGTCACGATGCGCTACGGAGCAGGTCGCATCATCTACGTCGCGACCGACGAGATCTGGCGTCTGCGATATGGTCGAGGCGAGGTTCTTCCCGAGCGGTTCTATGTGCCCCTGCTCAGGCTCTTGGCTCGCGACAGCCTGAGCCGCACTGGCAAGCCCGCGTTCATCGAGGTCAACCCGACGGCGGCCCTGGTCGATCAGCCCGTCTCGGTCACCCTTCGCGTGCTCGACGAGTCGCTGCTCGCGGGTCGGCCCGCGGCCGTGGCAATCCGCGTGACCTCACCCGCGGGCGACGGCGAAGTCGAACTGCGACCCGAGCAGGTGCCCGATGGGGAATCGCCCACGACGTTTACCGGGACCTACGTGCCTAACTCACCCGGCCAGCACACCATCGCCGTCACCGATGCAGCGTTTGCCGGGCTTGGGCTCGCGGGTGAGTTCACCGCGGCCTATGCCCAGGACGAACTCCGCGATCCCCAGACAGATCACGCCCTCCTGCAATCCCTCGCAGACGCGAGTGGCGGGAAAGTCCTCCAGCCAGCCCAACTTGCAGGCTTGAACGGCATGCTTCCCAATCGCCAGGTCCGAATCGTCGGGGCCGCGAATATCGAAACGCTCTGGGACAAACCCATCGTCTGGGTCCTTCTCATGGTGCTTCTCGGGGCTGAGTGGATCGGTCGGCGTTTGATCCGCCTGTCCTGAGCGTCTGTCACGGGTTGGAAACAGCACCCGTGCGATAGGGAACCGGAGGACGGATCGGAGCGTCTGGGTGGGCGAGGGCTCAAGGAAATTGGTGGCAGTGACCGGTTTTGCGCGCAAAGTGGTGGTCAGTCGGTCGATAACTAGCAGTCCGCCCTCAACGTCGGGCCAGTTTGGACGTACATTGATGGGCACGGAGGTTTGTATCGGGGCGTAGGTTGGACCGGGTGTCAGGTCCCCCGGCAGGGAGACGGCGGATGGACGAGAGGCCGCACAATGCCGAGATGACTGACGCGACCGACGCGCAGCGGAGCGCGTCCGCCGCGATCGCGCCCGTGGTGCGCGAACTGCGCCGCCTGCGGTCGTCGTCGCGACGTAGATTGCTGGTGTCCGCTGTCGGGCTTGTCCTCGCGGTCTACATCATCGGCGCGGTGCTCGTTGGTGGGACGGACTATGCGCTGCGCTTGCCGGCGTGGCTGCGCGTTGGGTTCTGGGTTGTCGGCCTCGCCACTCTCATCATGGTCGTGCGCAAGTGGTGGATCCCGGCGTGGCGGTTCCGCCCTTCGCTCACGGATGTCGCGCTCCGCCTCGAACAGACCGATGATGCGAAGAAGGCGGGCCTCAGTGGCGTGCTCGCGTCGGGCATCGAACTCGCCGCCCGCGCGCACGAAGAAGGCGTCACCGGAACGTTGAGCGAGGAAGTGGCGCTCGACGCGGCGCGTCGCCTCTCGCTCATCAGGCCAAAGGCCGCGCTTCTGCGCAACGGCGGCGTGCGTGTGTCCTTGGCTGCTCTTGCCCTTTCACTTGTGCCCATTGGTGTGCTTGGCGCACTTTCGCCGTCGCTGTTCTTCATCGGTACGCAGCGAGTGCTGCTCCCCTGGGCAGGTGCATCCTGGCCCAAGCGGACGGCGGTTGCGGATATCACTCGCCTCGAAGCACATCCGCTCGGCGCTGCACTCCCGCTTCGGGCGATGCTCATAAAGACCCCAAGGCCCGTCGGGCAAACCGACGTCAGTGTCAAGTACCGCCTCGAAGTCAATGGCAGTGGCGGCCTCGTTCGCTCGATGCTCTTGACATCCCAAGGCTCGCGAAGTTCAGGCCAAGGCCAGCAGGCGGACACCGGCGACGAAGGCGAACTCTTTGAGCGTCTGTTCGAGCCCTCGGCTCTTCTCGCCGCCGGCGCTTCACGCGATGCGCAACTGATCTACTGGTTCGAGACCAGCGACGACCGCACCGAGGAACGGCGCATCCTTCTCGTCGAACCCCCGGCGATCCGCAGCGCGAGCGTCGCTGTGGAGCCGCCCGCCTACGCGGTGGGAAAACTACGCGAGGGTGCGGCGTTCGTGCAGGGCTCGCGCGATGCCGGGCAAGGCGTCGATCAACGATCGATGGTGGGGCCGATCCTCGGCGGCTCTCGCGTGAAACTCACGCTCGAACTGAACAAGCCACTCGCGGGTCCCGTTGACAATCGCCCGGAATCGCTCGCGGCGTTCGTGGCCGCTGCCACGCCCGGCTTGGCGGGTGCGAAGGGACTGACTGGTTCATTTGCGCCAACGGCGTGGACGTTCGAATGGACGCTCGAATCGTCACGCCAGGTCGGCGTGAACCTGATCGACGAGCACAAGATCCGCGCGGTGGACGACGCCATCTTCCGCTTCGAAGCGACCGCGGACCGGGCCCCGACAGTGCTGGTCGTTGATCCTGCGCAAGACGAGACCGTCTTGCCCACAGCGGTCATTCCTGCCGCCGCTGAGGCACGCGACGATGTGGCACTGGCGAACGTCGAACTCTGGACGCAGCGTGCGGAGCGGGATCCGTCATCCATCGGTTCGGCGGCCGAGTCCAAGGGAGCACCGGAGCGTGCGGCAGTCGGTGCCGAGGTGCCAACCCCCGGGGAACCCGCGAGAGCGACGACCGAGTTGTTGCTCAGTGGCATGGAACTCACGCCCGGCGACGAGTTGTGGCTGACTGGTGTCGCGGTCGACGTGTTCGCGAGTGAGGGCAAGTCGCGCGAGCCGGTCGTGTCGCCGGTGCGTCGCTTGCGGATCATTTCAGAGACCGAGTTTGTCGAGCAGGTGAGGCATGATCTTGGCGCATTGCGTGACTCCGCGGTGCGATTGCAGAAGGAACAAGCACGCCTCGCGGGCGCACGCCAGGCGGCCGCGACCGATGCCGATGAGGCGGCTCGGCAGAGCCCCCAGCAGGACGCGGTGCGCGAACGTCTGGGCCCGATGGATGATTCGATCGAGCGACTGGCAAAGCGGCTCGAGCGCAATCGCCTGGACGACGACAGCCTCGCGGGCGTGCTCAAGGATGCGGGCGAACTGCTCGATCAGGCGGCGCAGTCCGCGAGCGAGGCGAAGCGTGCGCTCGATGAACTGAAGCGCCCGCCCGCGACGCAGGAGGAGAGAGATCGCGAGGCACAGGCGCTCGCCCAGGCACAGCAGCAGGTGGACGAGTCGCTGAACGAACTATCGCAGATGCTCGACAGCGGCAAGGACTCGTGGGCCGTGCGCCGCCAACTGGAGAAGTTGCTGACCGAGCAGCGTCAGGTCGCGGCGCAGACCAAGGCGGCAGGCGAGCAGACTCGTGGTAAGGCCGAGAACGAACTGTCGAGCAAGGAACGAGAGGACCTCGAACGCCTCGCGACCAAGCAACGCGAACTCGCGCAGCAGGCAGCGGCGACGATCGAGTCATTGCGCCAGCGCGCCGAACAGATGCAGCAGGCCGACCCGGGGCAGGCCGAGTCGATGAAGCAGGCCGCCCAACGTGCGCTGCAGCAGCAACTGGAAAACTCACAGCGAGAAGCGGCGAAAAAGGTCCAGGAGAACAAGACGGGCGAGGCCGAGGAACAGCAGAAGAAGGCCGAGGAAACAATCGAGGAGATGCTCGAAGACCTCGACGACGTGCAGCAGAAGCGCGACGAGGCGTTGCAGCGTGAACTCGCGGAAGTGATCGAGTCACTCCAGCAGTTGATCGAACGACAGCAGACGGAACTCACGTCGCTGGGCACCGCTGTGCTCGCCGGAAGCGACGCGATCCAGAAGTTGGACGCCGGGATGATCTCGCTTCGGCGCGACACGCTCGCGGTGGAGGATCGCGTTGAAGAACAGATGCCCGACGCCGATTACCTTCGCGAGTTGATCGTGGCGGCGGGCGAGGCCCAGTCGGTCGCGGTCTCCGCCTTGCGTGCATCGCCCTCGGATGCGGCGGAAGCGGATGAACAGGAACGAACCAGTCTCACACGCTTGAACGAGGCCCTCGCCGAGGCGCAGCGGCTTGCGGATGCGGCGGAGGATCGCGAGCAGGGTCGCAAGCGAGCGATGCTCCTCAAGAAATATCGGGAAGCGCTGGAGCAGCAGGCAGTGCTCACCGGCGAGACCAAGCCCTTGGTCGGCGCGACGCTCACGCGGAAGGATCGCGGCACGGCGAGAGCGCTTGGCGCACGCCAACTCGAACTGCGCGAGTCCCTCGCGACGCTGCGGCGGGAAACCAAGGAACTGGCCGAAGCAAAGGTCTTTGACGCGGCGCTCACGCGCCTCGATGTTGCGATGTCTGGCGCGGGGTCGTCGCTGGCGCAGGGTGAAGCGCCCGCAACCGTGGGGCGTCAGCAGCAGACGAGCGTGGACGTCCTCCGCGCGATCGTCGATGCGCTGAAGGATGCGCAGCAGGATGATGAGTTCCGCCAGGCTGGCGAGAGTGGCGGCGGGGGCGGAGGCAGCAGCGGTGGCCAGCCGCAAGGGTTGCTCCCACCGGTGGCGCAGTTGAAGTTGCTGCGCGGCATGCAGGCGGAAGCCGCGGGCCGGACTCGTGCGGCGGCCGAAGGGCAGGACGATCTTGGCGAAGTGTCGCGCCTCCAGAGCGAACTTGAGCGGCTGGGGCGCGAGGTGCTGGAGGAGTTGAAGGGTGGAGACGGGCCAACCCCGGAGTTGAACCCGGATCCTCCATCGCCGCCGACGCCTCCCAGCGCGCCGGGCGTGCAGGGAAATGAAAGTGGCTCCAGGGCTGACAAGGAGGGTGCGTGATGTTGTTGCACCACAAGTCTGGATGGATCGCGAACGCGGTGACCGGCTGGATCGTTGGTGTTGCCTTCGCGCAAACGCCGCCCGTCGAGCCTGCGAAGCCCGACGAGCCCAAGCCGGTTGAGCCGACGCCCGCTGAAGCAAAGCCTGCGGATGCCACGCCTCCCGCGAAGGAACCGACGCTTGACGAGTTGCTTGGTTTGACGCCCGCGGCGCCCAAGCCGGAAACTCCAACGGGCGTGCCGGCGACAACTGATACAGCGGCCAAAGCGCCCGAGTCGCCCGACCGTGTCGATCTCACACGCAAGTTGAATGATGAGGGTGAGCAGGATGATTTTTCACGAGCGGTCACGTTGATGGGCGATGCCGCGAAGCGTCTCGAAGACGGCAAGGATGCCGGCCTCCAAACGCAGCGCGTGCAGGAAGACGTGCTCAAAGCGTTGGACAAGATGATCAGCGACGCGCAGAAGAACCAGCAGAAGCAGAAGTCGAAGCAGAAGCAGCAGCAACCACAGCCGAGTCCTTCGCCGAGCCAGACTCAGAAGCAGCAGAAGGCGCAGGAGCAAGGCGCCAAGCCCTCGCCGGAGTCTGGCGTATCTCAGGTGCCGCGCGAGGATGGCCCGGGCAAGACGCGTGCGGGCAACACCGCGGCGTGGGGTGATCTGCCGGCACGCGTGCGTGAAGCGCTGGTCGAAGGGCTCAACGATCGATTCAGTGCGCGGTATCGCCAGAAGACGGAGGAGTACTACCGCCGCCTTGCCGAGGACAAGAGTGGGGGAAATCGATGAGGCTTGATGCGCTGCGCGTTGTCATGGTGGCGGCGATGTTCTCGTCGAGCGCCGCGGTCGCGCAGGCACCGGCCGAACCGGTGATCGCTCCATTGGAGCCGACCAAGCCCGAAGTGTCCGCATCTCCAGAAGAGGCCGAGAAGGCGGTCGAGGCGAACAGCAAGCCCGCAACGCCACATCAGTCCGCGGCGAACAACGCGATCGCCAATGAGATGACACCCGCGCTCGACTCCGGGATCGAGCGTGGCCTGGCCGCTCTCGCCCGATTGCAGAAAGAAGATGGCAGTTTCGGTGACGGCGCTTTTGGTGGCAACGTCGCGATCACGTCGCTCGCTTGCCTCGCCTTCATGGCCAACGGTGATGTGCCCGGGCGCGGCGCATACGGCGACAACATCAACAAAGGGCTCGAGTTCGTGCTGAAGTCGTGCGAAGGATCGGGGCTCATCGCGGGCCCGGCGGCCAACGGCCCCATGTACGGGCACGGGTTCGCGACGCTCTTCCTGGGCGAGGTCTATGGCATGACCGTCGGCGGCGGGGACACGCAACTTTCCGATCGCGTGCACCAGTCGCTCGTGCGTGCCGTGCGCCTGATCGAGACGACGCAGAATGACGAGGGCGGCTGGCGTTACAACCCGGTGCCCTATGACGCGGACGTGAGCGTGACGATCTGCCAGGTGATGGCGCTACGTTCTGCTCGCAACGCGGGGCTCGAAACGAACAAGAACGTCATCGATCGCGCGGTGCAGTACGTGCGTGCGTGCCAGAACGCCGATGGCGGGTTTCGGTACCAGATGAATGTGGGACAGAGCGCGTGGCCTCGGTCTGCGGCGGGCGTGGCGACGTTGTACTACGCGGGCATCTATGAGGATCGGGCCTTGGAGTCCGGGCTCACATACTTGCGTGATGTCGGCTTCCCGGGCAAGACGGTTGGGCAACAGATCCACTACTGGTACGGGCAGTACTACACGGCTCAGGCGATGTTCCTGTCGGGGGGCAATGGCTGGGCCGACTGGTGGCCACAGGGGCGGGCTGAGATCCTCAAATCGCAGTCCGTTATGGGGTTATGGGAAGACGCGAGCGTCGGGAATGCGTATGGAACATCGATGGCGTTGATTGTTCTGCAAATGCCCAAGCGTTATCTGCCGATCTTCCAGAAGTGAAACACATCGCGCTTCCAACCCGATTGGTCCTCGCCTCGCTCATGGTTGCGGCGGGCGTCGCCGGTGCGCAGGTCGTGCTGCGGGACGTCCCCAAGACGGGCGGGGGTGGAAAGGCCGAGACGCCCCGGTGGCTGGGCAAGACCAACTCGCTTTCGATCGAAGAACGTCGCGTGATCGTCGATCGCGAACTGGCGCGCATCGAGGCAACGAACGTTGAGTTTGGCCCGGATCAGACTCGCTATCGTGACAGCAGTGGCAAGGCGCAGTCGATCGCAACGGGTTCCATCCTCATGGTGCTGCCGGCGGAAGCCAAGCCGCTGGGCACCGTGAAGGGGATCGAGTGGCGCGAGATCGCGGATGTTGAGACCGGGCCACTCGGTCGTGTCGAGATGCTCGACGGTCAGGTGTTCCCAGGCAAAGTTGTGGCGGGTGCTGCGAAGACGGACGCGATCCGCTGGGAGCATTCGCTGCTTGGCGTCATGGAGTTGCCGCTGGATGGGATTTCGCGGCTGGTGTTCAAGCCCGGCACGCCGACGGTCGCCGTGAATGGCACGAGCGACGCAATCCAGTTCACGAATGGAGACGTGGCGCGTGGCACCCTCGAGAAGGTCGAGATCGCCGAGGCGAGCGCGATCGCGCAGGTGACGATGGACGTCGCGGGCAAGCCCTTCACTGCTGGCACCGATCGCGTGGTGAGCGTGACGCTTGCGAACCCGCCGTCACGGGCGCAGGGCGTGTTCATGTGGCTGCGTGACGGCACCGTTGTGGGTTCCAAGGAAGCACAGTTCGCGACGTCTGGACTGACGCTGTCGGGGAGTCTCTCGGGCTCGGACAAGCCGATGATGATTCCATGGGATGAGGTAGTCGGCGTCAACATGGACGCGGCAAAGGTCGTGGCGTTGTCGTCAATCGCGATGAGCGAAGTCAAACCGATCGAAGGCAGGGCGTGGGCGGCGGAGCCCGTCGTTGAATCGTCGGGGAGCGCGCAGGCGGGTGTTGGTGAAGTTGGTCTGTCCGGGCCGATTCGGGTCCGGTGGAGCCTTCCGGGCGGTGCTCGCATGGTGTCGATGGTCGCGATGCTGCCGCCTTCGGCTCGGACTATGGGCGACTGCGTGCTCGTGGTGGAGTGTGGCGGAAAGACTGTGAGGCAGCGTCTGCACGGCGGCGAGCCGAGCGTGTTCGTGAGGTTGGAGCCAACCGATCCCGCGAGCGCGGGCACGCTGACCGTCACCATCGAATCGGGCGAGGGCGGCTCGATTCAAGACCGCGTCGTGTTGCGGCGTGCGATCGTGCTGGTGAAGTGAGCAGAGTTGTTTTCTGCACACCCACGATGAGTCTTCGAATCGTGGCGCCAGGTTTCGCGAGAACTCGTCATGCCAGCGATTGGAACGCTTCGATCGCCGCGGCTCGCGATCTCTTGAGGTCCACGATCGGCTCGCTGGGGTAGTCGAGTTTGCCGCGAAGGAGCAGCGGGAGTTCCCAGGGCTGGTGGATGTCCTTGCCGGAAATGCCCCGAAGTTCGGGGACCCAGCGGCGGATGTAGTCGCCCGTCGGGTCGCAAGTCGCGGACTGTGATGCCGGGTTCATGATGCGGAAGTACGGAGCGGCGTCGGTGCCCGTGCTGGCGGACCACTGCCACCCGCCGTTGTTGCTCGCGAGGAATCCATCGACGAGGTGGTTCATGAAGAACCGTTCGCCCCTGCGCCAGTCGATGAAGAGGTTCTTGGCAAGGAACATCGCGGTGACCATGCGGACACGGTTGTGCATCCAGCCGATGGCGCGGAGTTGGCGCATGCCGGCATCGACGAGCGGCACGCCGGTGCGTCCCTCGCACCATGCGGCGAAGTGCGAGGCGTTCTCCTTCCAGCGAAGGCGCTCGGTCGCGGGCTTGAAGGCGCGATGCATGCAGACGCGCGGAAAGCCGACGAGGATGTGGATGTAGAACTCACGCCAGAGGAGTTCGGAGATCCACGTCGCTACGCCATCGCTTCCGGTGTCGAGGAGAGACGAGCCAGGGGTGGCGGAGGGGTTGAGTTTCGGGAAGAGTTCGCGGTTGACATCGAGAGCGGCAGCGAGGCACTGGCGTGGCGAGATCGTGCCGATCGCGAGCGCGGAGCTCAGGAGGCTCGTCGCGTCGAGCGAGGGTGTGTCGCGGCCTGCCTTGTACGCGCGGAGGCGGTCCTTGGCGAACCACGCGAGGCGCTTGGACGCTGCAGTTTCGCCGGGGGCGAGCCCGCCGTGCAGATTCGAGAGCCATGAACGCTGCTCGGCGTCGAGCGGAGCGGGGTTGTATTCAAATCCAGGAATGGTGGATGGAACGGGGTCGCTCGCGATGCCGATGAGTTCCTGCTTCTTGGGCGCGGACAGGAGTTGCGGCATGGCGGCCGAGCCGTGGTGCTTGAGCAGATTCGCATACGCGGCCTTTTTGAAGGGCGTGAAGACGGTGTACCAGCGGCCTTCGCCTGTGCGGAGCGTTCCGGGCTCGAGGATTGACTGGTCGGTATGGGCGTGGGCGGGGATGCCTTCACGCTCAAAGAGGGCGAGTGTGGCGGCGTCACGGTTTGATTCGTTGAGTTCGTATTCCTTGTTGAAGGCGAGGGCATCGCACGTGTGGCGCTTGGCGGCGGCAAGGATGAGGCCGGGGACGTCGCTTGGTTTGGCGGCCGTCGAGATGACGAGGGGAATGTTGCGCGAGGCGAGCGCGGCCGAGAGTTCGGCGAGGCTCTTGAGCCAGAAGTCGATGCGTGCCGGGGCGTAATCGTGGGCCTTCCACTCGGCGGGGGAGAGGATGAAGAGGGCGACGACGCCGCGAGTGGATTGGCGGGCGGCGTAGTGCAGCGCAGTGTTGTCGTGGAGGCGGAGGTCGGAGCGGAACCAGACGAGGGTGCGCATGAGGGGGCCCTTGGGTGGTTGGAGCGTAAGGCTGGACTGTGCGGAGGCAGATTTCGTAGAAAAGCAGGGGGAGGATTCGCAACCTGTGAGGTGATTCGGCGGAATACTTGGGTATGAGCGTCGGCACGTACGGCGAGAGCCAACTCCTCCAGTCGGATGATGTCGGGCTGGGGTGCGCGCGGGGCGGGTTCCATGTGGACCCCTGGGGGGCGTCGCCTTGCGCCGTGATTACGCACGCCCATTCGGATCATGTCCGAGGCGGCAGCGAGGTGTACTACTGCGCGTCGGACAGCCGAGCGTTGATCGAGCAGCGCGTGCCGGGGGCGAAAGTGATCGGCGTGCCCTACGGCGAGGCGGTGCGGCTCGGTGATGCCACGATCTCGTTCCACCCGGCGGGGCATTGCCTTGGCTCGGCGCAGGTGTGCGTGCAGGCGGGGCATGACGGGGCGGGAGAGGTGTGGGTCGCGACGGGGGATTACAAGCGGCAGGCGGACCCGACGTGCGACGAGTTTGAAGTGGTTCCATGCGATGTGCTGATCACGGAGGCGACGTTCGGCCTGCCGATCTATCGGTGGGAAGAAGCGGAGGATGTGATCGATGAGATCATCGCGTGGTGGCGCTCGTGCGAGGAACGCGGGAAAGTGGCGGTGCTGCTGACGTACGCGTTGGGCAAGGCACAGCGCGTGCTGGGCGAGTTGGAGCGGGCGAAGACTCGGGCCGGGAATGAATGGATGAACGATCGCGTGGTGTATGTGCATGGCGCGCTCGAAGGGATGATCGAGTCGTATCGCAAGGCCGGGAAGGCGCTGTTTCCGACGAAGCCAGTGGCGCTCGAAGCGGACAAACGGAAGAACTCGCGAGAGAGTTTCGCCGGACAATTGGTCATGGCACCACCTTCTGCGGAGTCTTCGCCCTGGATCAAGCGATTTGGACAATCGTCGCATGTCGAGATTGGCTTTGCGTCAGGGTGGATGTCGCTGCGTGGCATTCGAAGGCGCAGGTCGTGCGATCGCGGTTTTGTGATCTCGGATCATGCGGATTGGCCGGCGCTCTTGCAGACCGTTGAGGAAAGTGGATGCAAGCGTGTGCTCACGACGCACGGCTATTCGGCGACGCTCTCGCGGTATTTGCGGGAGCAAGGGATGGAGTCGAGCGTACTGCGGACGCAGTATGCGGATGAAGAGGAATGAGGAAAAGGGCAATAGGCACTGGGCACTAGGCGAAGAGAAGCATGAAGCGGTTTATCGCGCTCTATGACCGGTTGGATTCGACGACTTCCACTCATGAGAAGGTGGAGGCGATGGTCGCGTACTTCCGCGAGGCGCCTTCGGCGGATGCGGCGTGGGCGTTGTACTTCCTGACGGGGCAGCGGCTCAAGCGTGTGGTGTCGGCCGCGGCGCTGTCGGGTTGGGCAGTCGCGGAGGCGAGGATCACGCCCTGGTTGTTTGATGAGTCGTACGGCGTGGTGGGGGACTTGGCAGAGACCATCTCGCTTCTCGTCGGGCGTGAGCACACGGTGGATCGGCCCTGGCCTGTGCATGTGCCACTGTCGGTGTGGGTGGAGCAGCATCTGCTGCCGCTGCGACAGATGGACGTCGCGTCGCAGCGCGAGCATGTTGTTGGGTGGTGGCGAGACCTTGATCGCAGGGCGATCTTTGTGTTATGCAAGTTGCTCACGGGTGCGCTGCGTGTTGGCGTGTCGCGGACGCTGGTGACACGGGCGCTGGCGGAGGTCGCGGGCGTGCCGAGCGCTGTGATCGCGCATCGGCTCATGGGTGACTGGTCGCCCACGCCCGAGTTCTATAAGGGTGTGGTGTCTGGAGATACCTCGACGACATCGGCGTCGCGCCCGTATCCGTTCTTTCTCGCGAGCGGCTATGAGGGGCCACTCTCTGACATGCAGGTGACGCTGGGCGACGTCGAGGATTGGCAACTCGAGTGGAAGTACGACGGCATCCGAGCACAGGGGATCAAGCGCAACGGCGAGGTGTTCCTGTGGTCGCGTGGCGAGGAGATGATCGCGGAGCGTTTCCCAGAGATTGCAGACGCGTTTTCAAGGATGCCAGACGGAACAGTGCTCGATGGCGAGGTGGTGATCCGCAAGGACGGGAAAGTGCTGCCCTTTGCCGTGCTACAGACGAGGATCGGGCGGAAGGATGTTTCGAAGCGTGTGCTCGCGAAGACGCCGGCGGCGTTCATCGCGTACGACGTGTTGGAAGAGGCCGGGCTCGATCGGCGTGATACGGCGCTTGCGGTGCGGCGGCGCGTGCTGGAGCGGATCGTCGCGGGTTTCGAGCCACGGATTTGCCTGTCGCCGATCATCCCGGCATTGACATGGCGCGAAGCGTCGGCGGCACGCTCGCAGGCTCGGACTCGTGGCGTCGAGGGGCTCATGATGAAGCGCCTCGATTCGAAATATGGCTCTGGTCGTACGAAGGATGGCGGCTGGTGGAAGTGGAAAGTCGGGCCTTACACGCTGGACGCGGTGCTGGTGATGGCGCAGCACGGGCATGGGAAGCGGGCGAACCTGTTCACGGATTACACGTTCGCGGTGTGGGATCAGGGGAAACTGGTGCCGATCGCGAAGGCGTATTCTGGGCTCACCAACGTGGAGATCGAGGAACTGGACAAGTGGATCCGGCGGCACACGCTCTCGCGATTTGGGCCTGTGCGGGCGGTCGAGCCGGTGCATGTGTTTGAACTGGGCTTTGAAGGCGTGGCGCCGTCCTCGCGGCATAAGAGTGGGATAGCGGTAAGGTTCCCCCGGATCCTGCGGTGGCGCGTGGATAAGCCGGTGCACGAGGCCGATACGCTTGGACGCCTGCGTCGGCTGGTGGACACGGTGCGAGCGGCGGGCGGGTTTGATCTGGGAGATGAGGAGAGACATGCCCCGAGCCTCTTCGACGAGACCAAGGCGGACAGTGCCGCCGGACTCTCCCGACCCGGGAAGGATGCCCTCGAGCAAACGGGGGCCTTTGACCGCGAGGACCCAACTCGCGGCCCTGATGCGTCAAGAGGCGGGTTCTAAGGAAGAGGCCACGCAGCGCGGATCTGCGAAAGGCAAACTGGCTGGCAGATCAAAGCGAGTACGCCGCCGCCCGGGCGTGGTGCCGACAATCGATGGTGCGGCGTGCGTCGAGCGGTGGTTTGCGACGCGTGGCTGGATTCCCTGGGAGTTTCAGCGTGAGGCGTGGGATGCGTTTGCGCGGGGCGAGAGTGGGTTGATCCAAGTCGCGACCGGCGCGGGCAAGACGTACGGCGCGTACATGGGTGCTCTGGCGGCGCTCGTCGATGAGGTGCGTGAAGCGGGCACGGCGGTGAAGGGTCTGCGCGTGCTGTACGTGACGCCTCTGCGTGCGGTGTCGCGCGATATCGAACTCGCGCTCAAACAGCCGATCGAAGAAATGGATCTTCCGATCTCGGTCGAGTCACGCACGGGGGATACGGCGGCGTCGGTGCGGGCGCGGCAGCGCGAGGAACTGCCGAATGTTCTGGTGACGACGCCGGAGAGTTTGTCGCTGTTGCTGACGCGTGAGAATGCGCGAGAGTTGTTCGCGAGTGTGCGTGCGGTGATCGTGGATGAGTGGCACGAGTTGCTGAGCAGCAAGCGCGGGACGCAGGTGGAGTTGGCGATGGCGCGGCTGCGGCGGGTTTCGCCGGCGCTGCGGGCGTGGGGGTTGTCGGCGACGCTGCCGAATCTTGAAGAGGCAGCGAGCGCGCTGGTGGGCGTCGGGCGGACTCCGGCGGTCATTCGCGGCGACATGCCTCGCCCCGTGTTG
>Ga0075163_10004835_pt1 | contig 18027 bp, 19 predicted proteins | sample JI1023141ADNA_FD_71478 | JGI IMG/M metagenome (GOLD analysis project Ga0075163, IMG submission 71478) | Wastewater effluent complex algal communities from Wisconsin, to seasonally profile nutrient transformation and Carbon sequestration -... | ecosystem: Engineered > WWTP > Effluent > Algae...
CCCAGCGCGCGAATGGCGAGATCTTCCGCGAACAGGCGGGTCAGGCGCCGGGGAATGTCGGCCAGTCGCACGCGCAGTGATCGTCCTGGTGACTCGGACTGCGTGTAGGTATACGCCCAGTCGATCACATCGTATCCGGCGTCGCGCACGGTATCGAGCGCCGTATCCTTGGTGAAATAGTGCAGATGGCCGATCTCTTTGCGCGCCTTGGAGAAGGTGTAGCCGCGCAGCAGTGCCTGCGCACTGAGATCGAGCGGAATGTGAAACACCACGTACTCGGCGCGGTCGCCCAACGCGCGCGAGAAGCCGATGTAGTCTTCGACATGCTCGATGACATCGATGACGAGCAGCACTTCTGCTCGCGTGTGCATCTGCAGCAGATCGCCGAGTTCAAAGCTGGCCCGGTCCGTTGTCTTGGATCTGCACAACGCAATGGCTTGCGGGGAGACGTCAAACCCGGTGCCGCGGGCCGTCGGAAACAATTGCAGCAGCGACAGGAGTACCTCGCCCGCGCCGCATCCCACTTCGTGAATGGTGGACGGTGACAGCTTGTTCTTCACAAAAATCTTCGCGACTTGCTGAGCCTTCCATGCGGAATTCTCCGTGTGCCACGTCGGATTGTGCGCCAGATAACCACCATCTTCGTACATGGGTCCGCCTGAATCGGAATGCGATCGTGAAGGGATCTGGATAACTTATGGGCGCGTCCGACCGTATAGATGAGACAGGTGGTTGCAACCTGCAGGAGCGTGCCATGGTATTCGTGATGACGAGCGAGCGTGTATCGAACGCGCGAGTCCGCCGGATTGCAGCGGCGGTGGCGATCCTCTTTGGTATCGCATCGCTGGGCGCCGGTGGTGGCGTGCTTGCCGGACGCGATCCAGGGTATGTGGTCTATCGCCCATTGGTGATGTTCAACACGCTCATGGGCGCGCTCTACATTGGCGTGGGCGTTTTGGTGTGGCGACGAACTCGTCCGGCTCACCTCGCCACGGCGGGCATCGTTGTCGCGAATCTGCTGGTGTTGGCGTACGTAATGATCCTGTATCGCTCAGGAGGTGCCATCGCGATTGACAGTGTGCGCGCGATGGTCCTGCGGAGCGGCGTCTGGCTGGTGCTGCTGCTGATGGTCCTGTGGTCGCGATCACGCTCGCCTCAGGCGATGTGAGAGCCGGTGACAGACGATGACTCGCTGGGAAACACGCAATTCACAACCTTACGGAGGCGCCGGTGACGCCCTTGCTGCGGTTCTCTCAGGGGCTCACGAACAGCCCTGACGTCGCAACATGGTTTGCCGCACGATCGGGCGAACTCAGCACGATCGCGGAGCGGTGGTTTGCACGCATGCGCGCAGCAGGACCCGATGTGCGCGAACTCGTCCATGACGGTTGCCCCGTCGTGTGTGTGGATGCCGCGCCGTTTGCCTACGTCAACATCTTCACGACGCACGTGAACGTCGGGTTCTTTCACGGATCGGCGCTGCGCGACCCCGCGTCGCTGCTGGTGGGCACTGGCAAACACATGCGTCACGTAAAGATTCGGCCCGACGCACCGGTCGACCACGCAGCGCTGGAGGCGTTGATCGTGGACGCGTACACCGACATTACAGCGCGAATCGCGACGAGCTGATGGACCGCGGGGACTGACAACGGGTATCGCACTGACGTCTGTCCATTCCCCCTTGTCTGAGTCTGCCGATGCGTTCTGATCGTGTAGTTGTGCAGTGTTTGCTGGCTGTGCTCGCCTGCGGTGCGTGTACCACGACCGATACGGAGCGCTCGGCCGCCGTCGCCACGCGTGACTCCACGGCCGTGGCGGTTGATACGGCACGCGCGAGCGCGGCTGCCGATTCCGCGTTGCGCGATGCTCGACTGTCACGGCTGCGCACGCTGCAGCCCACCGTCGATGACCTCGCGGCCCGCGATACGTTGGATATTCGCGTGGAAGTGGACATCCAGGCTCGGCGGGTTCGCATCCTGGATGCGCGGTCTGACACACTCGCGCAGCACGCCATCGCCGTCGGGTCGAAAGAATGGCCCACGCGCACCGGTGAGTGGCGTATCAGTCAGGTCGTGCTCAACCCCGAGTGGATTCCACCCACCGACGAGTCGTGGGCAAAGGACGAGAAGAACAGCCTGCCCGGTGATCCCGACAATCCGCTGGGGCGCGCGCAACTGGTGTACGATCTGCCGCGCAGCATTCACGGCACCAACGCGCCCGCAACAATCGGGAAGGCCGTGTCGCACGGCTCCATTCGGGCCACAAATGCCACGGTGCTGGCACTGGCGGAGCTACTGCTGACGCGGACCGGCGTTGAACAGGCGACGGTGGTCGTGCAGGAGGCACAGCGTGATCGCCGCACCAAACGTGTGGTCGACCTGCCCCAGCTCGTGCCGATCCGGGTGTTCTGACGAGCCGGCGTCGCCGGAATTCGCCGCCGGTATCCGCCGCCGGCATCCACTCCCGCGGCGAACGCCGAGTACCAGGCGCGCACGTCCGTCACGAGCTCGCAACGGGAGTCGCCGAGGCGCCCGCTGCGCGCTAGCATCATCCCATGCGCGTACTCGTCTGTCTCGTTGTCGTCCTCGGCGTGGCATCGGCCTGCCGGGTGCCGTTTGCCAGGACCGCGGAGCCACCACGCAAAGCGGTATTCATTCTGCTGGACGGAATCCCTGCGGATGTCATCGAGCGTGTGCCGACACCCGCGCTCGACGAGATCGCTGCGGTTGGCGGCTACACACGTGCGCACGTCGGTGGCGAGCTGGGTGGTCGGACCGAGACACCGACCATTTCGGCGCCGGGCTATATGAGCCTGTTGACGGGGACGTGGGCCAACAAGCACAACGTGCGCGGCAACAGCAACCAGTCTCCCAACTACGCCTACTGGAATCTCTTCCGCATCGTCGAATCGGCGGATTCATCATTGAAGACGGCGTTGTTCTCCACGTGGCTCGACAACCGCACGGTGCTGGTGGGTGAGGGGCGCCCAGACGCCGGCGCGTTTCGCATTGATCACGCGGTGGACGGCTTTGAGCGGGACACGGTGGCCTTTCCCCACGATCCTGCGTCGCGATATATCATGGCGATCGACGATCGTGTGACGATGGACGCTGCGTCGTACATCGCCAGCGCAGGACCCGACCTGAGCTGGGTGTACCTTCAGCATACGGATGACGCGGGTCACGCGCACGGCGACAGCGATGCATTCTACGAAGCGGTCCGGCAAGCCGATGCACGCGTGGGTCGCATCTGGGACGCGGTCAAGCGGCGCCAGGCGCTGGGCGAGGACTGGATGATCGTCGTGACCACTGATCACGGGCGTGATGCACGCACGGGCAAGGGGCACGGCGGGCAGTCGGTGCGCGAGCGAACCACGTGGGTGGTCACCAACCGCGCACACCTCGATGCCCGGTTTGCCGGCGGTTCGCTCGCCATTGTCGATATCGCTCCCTCGATTCTCCAACACCTCGGCATCACGCCGCCTGCTGCCGTGGCGAGAGAAATGGAAGGGGTGTCGTTTCTGCGATAGGCATGACCCCGCGTTGAGCGTGGGCGTGCATCGATGCGTCGTTTCAGGCGCCCGCGTCCAATCGACGTTCCAGATGGTGATTCGAAGGTTTCGATAAACGTCGATGGAGGCCCGCGCCGGCGCCCCACGAGAGCGCCAACGGATTTGCAGCGCGGCACTTGCCTACTCGACATGGACGCGGTGTGCAAACGGATTGGACCTTGCACAGGTCGGCGTCGTCGGTCGCACTCGCGACGCGACGTCCACCTTCACCAGGGTCTCTCTCATGAGAACGTACCTCGCCTTCACGGCCGCACTGCTGGCGCTTCCCGCGTGTAGCAGCGACACCCTCCATCCGGCTGCTCCCCAGAACGTGGCGCCCGTTTTTTCGCGCGACGAGTGGGATGATCGCGACGAGCGCGATGACGACGATGATCGAGGAGCCGAAAGCGCAGGAGCGGTCTACACGCTCGGCAATCAGTCCACTGGCAACCGGGTGCTTGCCTTTCGTCGAGGCTCAGACGGTCAGCTCGCGTCGTCGGGCAACATCCCAACGGGAGGTACTGGCAGCGGCGGTGGACTCGGAAATCAGGGCGTGCTCACGTTCACGAGGGACGTGACTGAAAGCTGGCGCGTTCATATGTGCGTGGCTCAATCGACCCAATGGAATAGAACAGCGTACGAGGCGTTCGCTTGAAGCGCTCACGCGACTCGAACACGACGAAGAGTCGCAAGGTGGCATCATCCGTTTTGGCTGATCGCAAGTCGGCGCCGACTGGTGCGGTCCTCACGCGCCATGAGAACGCCAGCGGCTGAACCGCAGTCGTGGCGGACGCGGCAAGCGGTGTCGCGGGGCGATGAACAAACCAGCCGGCCGTCCCGGTGCCGGACAGACGTACAAATCCTTCGCCAGCGGAATCCATGATGAGTGACATCGGTGCGCGTTGGCCGCGCACCGGTCGCACGACCCACGATGCCGGGAGCGCCGCTCCCGTGCGCGCGGTGCGGAGCGCCAACAAGTCAGTCGGTGCAAGCGCCACAACGGCACCCGATACCAGGACCAGCGATCCGATCATGTCGAGTTCACCGTCTCAGGACACAGGGGTTCGATTTTCCATGTCAACGTTGGTCAGCAGTACACCAGGGAAGGCGCACCCACAAACGCACGACGCCGTTGAGTGCCGCGGGCCACGGAGTCTGCGAGCACCGCCGCGCGCAACCGCGACGTCAGCGCTTGGACGAACGGGCGGCGGCGGTAACGGCACGAACCAGTGCAGGGCGATCGGCCGGGATCTGGGGCGACTGAAATCGCAGTACGCCATCGCCGTCGAGCACACTGATGATGTTGGAGTGATCGAAATCGCCATTTGGCAGCTGCCGGTAGCGTACGCCGAGCAGGACGGCCAACTGCCGAACGTCGGCCGCCGGCGCGCGCAGCACCAGCCAGCGAGCGTCGAGCGCCATCTTGTCGGCGTGCGCGCGAAGCACAGCCACCGAGTCACGCGCGGGATCAAACGACGCCAGCACGAAGCGCACGTTGGCGCGAAGATCGGGCGGCAGAGCTTTCTGCACCGCAAGCATTTCACGGGTGATCAACGGGCACGTCATCGTGCACGACGTATACGCCATCGCGAGCACGACGACCTCCCCGCGCAGGCTCAACAGATCGATCGTGCGTCCTTGATGCGACGTCCATGACGCGCGAAGCATGTACAACGACGCGGCGGGAAGCGAAGCGGGCGCCGCCGGGCCGGGAGGCGTTTGTGCAGCGGATCGTGTCGGCGCCGCGATGAGGGCAGGCAGCATCAGCAGTGTCATCAGCGGCAGGCAGCGTTTCACGAGCGAGGTCATCGAGGCCTTCGTTTGGTCGTGGCCGCATCGATATCGCGCGCAACGCGAAATCCGAGGGTGGACAGCGAGTACGAACCGCGCAGGCTCCCCCGGAGCGCATAACGCATGAACGACGCGTAGTTGGAGGGATCGGCCGACAGCGCCGCTCCGCCGGCGCAGAAGAGCCCCGCATCGGGGCCGCTGTCACCTCGCGATTCACCGCTGGTGACGACCGCGTTGAAGTCGTCGACCCACTCCCAGACCAAACCGTGCAGGTCGCCGACCCCGTCGTCGCTCACGATGCCGAGACCCACCGCCGGCTGCGTGCGTGGCGTGGCGCCACCGTTCCACGCAAGCACCCGTGCACTCAGCACATCGGCATTGGCAAACGTGCGACGAAAGCGGCTGGCTGCGAGTTCCCACTCGGCGGTCGATGGCAATCGCCCGCCGGCCGCGCGCGCGTACGCGCTAGCCGCGAACCAGGACACATTCACGACAGGAGCGGTTGGCGGAGCCGTTGGCCCCAGCGTCTCATCGCCGGACCAATGGCGCAAGTACGATGAGTCCGCCGCCACGCGCGCAACTTTGGAGCGTTTCCATTCCGGATTCGCTGTGACGAATCGTAGGTAATCCGCATTCGTCACCGGGAGCGTGGCCAGCAGAAACGTGCGAACCGCCACACCGCTGTCGGAAACCCCCGCCGCAAAGATCGGGCGGTAACGTCCCGCGGCAATGTGTTGGTACAGGGCCCCCGTCGCGCGTTGCGCCCGAACGACGGAGGCCATCGCTCCGAGAAGCGCGGCCAGGAGCAGAATCGCGCGCGGGGTGTTTGTTCTGGGCATCCGGCAGGGCTTAGTGTTTGGCTGCCGAGGCTGCGCGGACCTTCTTCACGTCGTCGAGCGTCACCAGGTCCGTCGCCTTGTTACCGAACGAGGTGCGTACGTAGGAGAGTACCGCCGCCACGTCGGTGTTGGAGAGCTGTACTGCCGGCATCACTCCGTTGTACGACGCACCGTTCACGGTTACCGCACCATTGAGTCCGTTCAACACGATGCCGATCGCGCGCTCCTTGTTGGCCATCAGATAATCACTGGCAGCGAGGGGCGGAAATGCGCCGGCGATGCCTTGACCAGCGAGTTGATGACAGGCCGCACAGTTCGCGGCGAACACCTGGGCGCCTCGCGCGAGCAACTGGCCACGCGGTAACTCACGCTCCACCGACATCGCCGTATCGGGCGCAATGGACTGGATGCCGCCGCCTTCGGGCAGATACACCACATCATTCTGCTTGCCCGAGTATATGGTCTTGTTTTCCGCGCCTTCTACCGCGAGCATGCCGAGCGCGCCCTTGTTGAAGGCGCGAAAGATCGAGTGATCGACGATGATGAATGTGCCGGGCACGTCGAGCTTCATGTCCACAATGGCTGATCCGCCCGCCGGCACCAGCGTGGTCTGCACGTTGTGCTGATTGGCCAACGTGCCACCTTCGGTGTGCACGTTGTCGAAGATCTCGCCGATGACGTGGAAGCTCGATACGAGGTTGGGCCCGCCGTTGCCGACAAACATGCGGACGTTTTCGCCGACCTTTGCCTTGAGCGCATTGTCGCCCACCAGCGCACCCACGGATCCGTTGAACACCACGTACTCCGGATCCTCGTGAATGGCCTTCTGCATATCGAACGGCTGAAGGCCCGTCTCCCCGTGCCGACCCGTCGTGTAGAACTCGCTCTGGAAGACGTAGAACTCGCGATCCACTGGCGACAACCCTTCCTTCGGCTCAACAAGAATCAATCCGTACATCCCGTTGGCGATGTGCATGCCCACGGGCGCCGTGGCGCAATGATAGACGTAGAGGCCAGGATTGAGTGCTGCGAACGTGAACTGTGAACTGTGCCCCGGCGCCGTGAGCGACGACGCTGCACCGCCGCCCGGACCCGTCACGGCGTGCAAATCAATGTTGTGCGGCATCTTGCTACTGGGGTGGTTGTTCAGGTGGAACTCCACCTCGTCACCCGATCGCACGCGGAGCAACGGTCCCGGCACCGTTCCTGCAAACGTCCAGAATGTGTATTCGACGCCGTCGGCGAGCCGTTTCCGGACTTCGCGTGTCTCAAGGTTGATGATGACCTTGGCTGGCGTCTTGCGTGTGATGGCCGGCGGGACGGCGGGAGCGGACACGACCGTCAACGTCTCCACTGGCATCGCCCCGCTGGGGCGATCCGCGAGTGGGTCGCCGGCGCTCGTCTCCGATGTGCACGCGGATGTACCGGTCGCGATCGCGATCGAAAGAGCGGCGAGCAGCCAACGCCGTGTATGCACTGCAAGTGAGTTTCTTACCACGTCCACGTCCTCATACCGATTTAAGTTCCGGCGTGGCGCCGACACCGAAAGCGCGGAAAGCGCTCTATCTCTCTTGTTGCCTGACGATTGTGTCAGAGGTCAAGTTAATTCATGCGAAGCGCGTTCCCGCTCTTCATCCGACAATTCCCGTAGGCCATGCTAAACCAGACCGCCGAGTACGCGCTCCGAACGGCCGTATACCTGACCGAGCATCGAGACAGGGGCCCTCTGAAAGCCAGCGAGTTGGCCACCGAGTTGTCGATTTCGCAGAACTATCTCTCCAAGGTTCTGCACCAGTTGGCACGAGACGGTCTGCTGATTTCGCTGCGTGGAAAGGCTGGCGGCTTTCGATTGGGTCGCGCGCCGGAGCAAATCACTTTGGCCGACGTCGTTCGGGGTTTCGATTCGGTCGGCGAGGGGCGTCGGTGTCTGCTCGGGAAAGTGGCCTGCACGGATCTTGCCCCGTGCCCTGCTCACGAGCATTGGAGGGACCTCGCGGCTGGACATGCCAAGTTCTTTCACGAGACCACCCTGGCCATGCTTGTGATGCACCCGCGCCAGCACGCCACGGCGCCGCCGACCGATGGCATTGGATGACCATGTCAGGTGCGGTGCTTGGCCACCAGCATGGCGGTCAGGACTGCAAGTGCCGTGACCTGATGCAAAACGCCCATGACAACGGGCACCCCCAGCAGGAGCGTGGTGATGCCCAACGTGAGTTGCAGCACGACGGTGAGTCCGGCGGCGTTGGTTGCCTGCAGCAATCGCGGTGACACGGCCGCGCGTCGAGCGGCAAACGTGAGGGCAAGCAGCAGCGCGGCGGTGGAGAGGGCGAGGACGCGATGATGGAACTGCGCGGCTGTCGGATTCTCGAAGGCATTGCGCCAGCCTGTTTGCGGCACGAGATAGCCGGGCGGTACGACGTGTCCGCCCATCAAAGGGAACGTGTTGAAGATCTTGCCGGCATCAAGACCGGCAACAAATCCACCTGACAGCACGGTGACGATCGTCAGCACCACGCCGAGCACGATTGCTCGACGCAACGTGCGCGGTGCCGGCGCGTGGGCGGCTGGTCGCGCACCGAGATCCAAAGCGGTCCACACGCAGACCATGTAGATGATCAGGGCTATGCCCAGGTGCGCGGTCAGTCGATACGGACTGACATCGGTCCGGACCTCGAGCCCGCTCTTCACCATGTACCAGCCAAGCACGCCCTGCGCGGCCGCGAGAATCGGGAGCAGCAGCAGACGCGCCCGATGTGTCGAACGAATCTGGCCGCGCACCAGCAACCAGAAGTACGGCACCGCCAGCACCAGTCCGACCAGCCGGGCCAACAATCGGTGGACCCACTCCCACCAATACAGCGACTGAAACTGCCCAAGTGTGATGCCCTGGTGAACCGTCAACGCCTCGGGGATCGTGAGGTAGCTGGCGTACGCCTCGCGCCAGTCCGCGTCAGACATCGGCGGCAGAATGCCGGAGACCGGCTTCCACTCGGTGATGGAGAGTCCGCTTTCGGTGAGCCGGGTGATGCCGCCGATCGCCACGGCCAGCACGACCGCCACTGCCGATATCAGCAGCCAGCGCCGGACGCGGACGTCCGCATGCAGGGTCACTTGCCGGGCGTCTCCGATCGCAGTTGAAGCATGCGGCCCTCGACGTTGAACGTGACGAGGGCGACCCCGCGGGGTGCGAGCGCCACGATCGTATCCAGCGACAGCCGGGGCGGAATCGCGGCACGTGTACGCCGCGAGCGTTCGCTGACTTCCCGCTGCGCACGACCGGCGTAACGGCCGGTATCCAGACCCGCGCCTACCGTGGACGACGCTGAAACGGAATCCGTGTTGAGGGCCTCGCGTCGCGTAAGCGACATGCGAAACCGATGTGTTCCCGGCGGCACCGAATAGTCGCGCAGCAGGTACAATGGTCGATCGTGGCGCAGGCCCGCGCCGCGAATCACGGATTCATCGATCAGCGTTCCGTCCACATCGATGCGCAGGGTATAGGAGGCGAACTCGCCGACACACGACATGCGCTGCCGCATATGTTCCGCGACACGCGCCATCTCCTCGTCTGAAAGTGTCCGGCACACCTCGATGCGCTCTGGTCGGGCGCTCCACGACAGTCGCAGGCGGGCCGCTTCGCGCGCGTGATAGGGAACCGTTGTCGCCGAGAGAGCGGCCAAGAGTGCGAGGCCACCAATGCTCGCCACACCGGATGTCACGAGACGCCGTGCGCTCATGACGTGGCGTCCTCGAGCGAGACCGGCTCACAGAGACGGTCGATGTCGAGGTCCTGTTCGGGCTCCAGTGGATGAAGCGTGGAGAGATCGTGTTGGAACTGCCTGAACGCCGCAACGGTGCCAGACAAATCACCGGGCGCCAGGGTGGCGATGCGCACGCGGGCCCGATCGACACGCGGTTGCAATTCGGCCTCGCGATCGTTGAAGAGGCGTTCGTGCAACCATTTTGGACCTTCGCGCCCAACGCAATCGCGAGGCGGGCATCCGAAGACGATGACACCCGGCGCGCCGTTGCGTACAAACAGTTCGATGACTGAGGAATGCAAATTGCCGACACATGAGGCGCTGTGCACATATGCGCCGCGCTGACGCAGCGCGTCACGATGCGCGGCAGGCCCTTGCGCACAGGTGATGGCGACGATGGGCCGCGCCGCCTTGGCTGCGAATGTCGGAAATACCGTTTCACGCAGTTCACTCAGTTGGTCGCGCCCGCTTCGGCCAGCGGGCCCGACGCCCATCGGCGCGCACGACCCGGCGCATATGCCGCAGCTGACGCAGAGCAATGGATCGACGAGCGCCACGAGGCTTGGGCGATCATCGTCGCGCGCGACCATCGTAATGGCCTGCCACGGGCAGTCCTGCGGACACTGATTGCATCCCGTGCACAAGCGCGGGTCGACGGTACTGGGCGTCCAGCTCGCAACGCGCGGTCGGAGCGTCAATTGTGGCACCAGCAGCACCAGCACAGCGGCAACAATTCCCAGCGCCCAAGCCATCGCGGGCGACATGCGCTCGGAGATCGGAAGCCACCAGGCGACGATTAGGTCAGTGGGCGTGTCAAGCGCGAGGCGCAGCGGATCGGCGGCGGGACCCAGCGGCGCCGGAACGATGATGGACGCCAACGTCAAGAGTGCGACCATGCCCCACGCGAGGGGCTTGGGCGGAAGCAGGACGGGGCGGGCCAAGCGCGAGACGTGCAGCCACAGTCCAACACCTAAGCCCAAGGGTAGAGCAATGTGAATGAACAGGTTGACGAAGAAGAACGCGCTCGGCACGGGTCCATCGCCGGCGAAGATGCGACTGAGCGGCTCGGAAAAAACCGGTAGGACATCGAGCAACCGACCGCCCTCTCGTGCGAGGCGCTCGCCGAAAGTGTCCCAGACCATGACATAACCCGTCCACGCGAGCACGAGGCCAGCTCCGAACAGAAACACGCCCGACAACCAGGCAAGTGTTCGGGGTCCCCAACTGCGATCCTGCGCCAGCATGCGCAGGCCGTGGAACAACGCCGCAATCAGGAACACATCCGTCGCGTAGCGATGGAGCGTGCGAAGCCACGCGCCGAGCCAGGGGTCGGCGGCGATGCGGGCTACGGAGCTGGCCGGCGCTCCGACTCGATAGAAGAGCACTAGGTACAGGCCGGTGATCAGCAACACGAGCAGCATCAGCACCGACACGGTGCCGGCTTGATGGACGGGATTCCATTGCCACCCGAAAATTCGGGTGAAGGCGGCCTCGATTCCGGAGAGGAGGCGTCGAAGCGATCGTTTGAAAAAGTGCATATTGACGGTGAAGGGATATTATCCCATGATCATGATGTTAACAAGTTAAAGATTTCGTGGCACCCGCGCGACGCCCCCCCCACTGCCGAGGACTTGCATGCCGCATGAGCAAGCTCCACCCGACGAACCCGAGCGCCCGCCGCTCGGGCAACGCCTCTTCGACAATGTGTTTCTGCTCCTTGCCGTCGGCATGGTGATCATGCTCGTGGTCTACACGGGCTGGGGTCTCTGGGAGATCACCTCCATGCCACAGGCCACACTCCCCTGATGAGGATGCGATGCTGACCAAGGTGCATACCGGGCTGGAACCGGTGCAGGGCGTGTGGTGGAAGCCTGCGCACAAGGCGGAAAAGGTATGGGTGGCCATTGCGTTCACCTGGTGCATGGTGCTCTTCGCGATGATGCCACTGTGGCACTTCCGCGGTGGACAGAACCCGTCGGGCGTTCGTCGCAAGGTCGACCCCAAAGCCTTTTACGCCCGGACGATGGCGTTCGCCACCCAATACAAAGTCGGCGAGGATCGCGGCGTGCCGATCGTGCAAGCGCCTCCCGGATCGGATCTGTATCTCGTGGGGCTCACCTACCAGTGGTTTCCGATTCTCCAACTGGAGCAGGGCAAGGAGTACATGCTCCACATTTCCTCGCTGGACGTGAACCATGGCTTCTCGCTGTTCCCCGTCAACGTCAACTTCCAGATCATTCCCGGCTACGACTACGCGTTGCGCGTAACGCCGACGGCCTCGGGCGATTTCCGCATCATCTGCAACGAGTTCTGCGGCATCGGTCATCACACGATGGTGGGTCGGGTGATCGTGGTGGACGCGAATGGCAAGACGGTGGCTGACAACGGCCGCGCGGCCGTCAAATCGGGAGATCAGCGATGAGCGCACCCGCCCTGTCGGCCTCGCGCACCTGTCCCGCGACCGGCCGCACGATTCACCTCTCGGCGGAGCGACTGGTCAAGTGGAATGCGGTGGTGGCCATTGTGTCGCTGCTGGTCGGGACCATCGCCGCGTTGCTGCTGGTGCTGACGCGCTGGCAGGCAGTGCACCTGCTTCCAGCCACGTGGTACTACCGGCTGCTGGGCGTGCACGGCATGAACATGCTGATCTTCTTCATCATCTACTTCGAGATGGCGGTGCTGTGGTTTGCGAGCACCGTGTTGCTCAATGCGCGCCCTGCGGCTCCGCGATTTGGTTGGTTCAATTTTGGATTGATGTTGCTCGGTACGCTCATCGTGGAATGGGCGCAATGGAGCGGACGAGCGGATGTCCTCTTCACGTCATACCCGCCGCTCAAGGCCCACCCCCTGTTCTACTTGGGTGTGATCTTCTTTGCCGTGGGCGCGCTGTTGGTGACGTGCCAGTTCTTCGCGACGCTGGTGATTGCCAAGCGCGAAAGGACGTATGAAGGGTCGGTACCGCTGGTCGTCTATGGTGCCGTGACGGCGGCCATCATTGCCGTCATTACACTGGTCCATGGTGCCATGGTGTACATCCCGACCTTTTTGTGGTCGGTCGGGCTGATCAAAGAGATCGATCCGCAGATGTATCGGTTGCTGTGGTGGGCACTGGGGCACTCGTCGCAGCAGATCAACGTCGCGGCCATGGTGGCGATCTGGTACATGCTGGGTGGTCTGACCGTCGGCTCGGTTGTGTTAAACGAAAAGGTCAGCCGATCGGCCTTCGTGCTCTACATCATGTTCATTTCGATGGCGTCGGCGCACCACTTGTTGGTCGACCCGGGATTCAGTTCTGCGTGGAAAATCGTGAACACGTCGTACTTCATGTACATGGCTGTATTGGCGTCGATGGTGCATGGATTTACGGTGCCGGCCGGCATGGAACTCGGCATGCGGTTGCGCGGGTACACCGACGGCCTGTTCGGGTGGTTGCGTCACGCTCCGTGGGGTGATCCGGGCTTCTCGTCGCTGGTGTTGTCGGTGGTCGTGTTCGGATTTGTCGGTGGTATCACCGGCGTGACACTGGGCACCGAGCAGATCAACATCATCGCGCACAATACGATGCGTATTCCGGGTCACTTTCACTCGACGGTGGTGAGCGGGACGGCGCTGGCGTTCATGGGCGCGACGTACTACTTGCTGCCCTTGATCTTCCGTCGGAAAGTGGCGTTTTGGAAACTGGCCAAGATACAGCCGTACTTGTTTGCCGGCGGCCTGCTCTTTCTGGTGATGGGTATGACGTTCGCGGGGAGTTTCGGCGTGCCGCGTCGCCACTGGGATATCTCATTCTCGCAGTCGGCGTACGACGTGCAGTTCAATCCTGCCGTCGACCTCTTCCTCGCCATGATGGGCATCGGCGGCATTATCGCCGTGACAGGTGCGCTGATGTTCATCGCCATCGCGGTGGTCTCGGTGTTCTTCGGAACACCAATTACTGACATCCCGCATGGAAAGGACATTCCCGGTATTCCGCCGGGGCTTACCAACCCGCCTGTGCACGCGGCCAACGTCGATGAGTTGAATGAGGCGCTCCATGCGCCATCACGGGGGATCTTTGGCGCAACCCCGGGTACGCTCGCGTTGGTTGGGGTGTTTCTGGCGGCCTTCGTGCTGTATTACTTCGCGAACTGGAAACTGCTCACGTTCCTGTGGAAGATCGGATGATCAGCCGATGGCCGCCCCGGCCGGGCGTCGCGTCGCTGGCGCTACTGTCGATCGTGGTGATCACGGCCGCGTGGTGGGCATTGGCGCTTTGGCCGGCTGGTGCGAGTGAGCCGGAGTGGTTGCTCCGGACACGGGCAGTATGTTTTGGTTCGATGCCCGGCGGGTTGCCCGATGCGGGTGGCTGGATCGTGCTGATCGGTGAACCGCTCGGGATGCTGGTGGTGTTAACTGCGGTATGGGGCCGGGCATTACGTGATGACATGCGCCGTCTTGCTGCCGACTGGCGCTGGCGGCCCGTGTTGGCGCTGATGGCGAGCGCGTGTGTCTTCGGTCTGATAAAGACCGGAGCGCACGTCGCCTTCCTTGCCGGACTGGATCAGCGCGTCGTGGTCTCCCAGTCCGGCGCGCCGGTCGCCGTCGACATCGACATGACGCCTCATGTCTTGATTGACCAGCATGGCCAGCGCACCTCGCTGGATGATTTTCGCGGGCGCGCGGTGATTCTCGCCTTCGCGTTTGGTCACTGTGCGACGGTGTGTCCAGTGGTCGTACACGACATTCGTGCGGCGCGCGTCGCCGTCAAGCGCCCGGACGTACCGCTGGTGGTCATTACGCTGGACCCATGGCGCGACACGCCCGAGCACTTGCACATGATCGCGGCTGCATGGGACCTGGGACCCGACGATCGCGTCTTGTCTGGACCGATCGCGTCGGTGGAGCGGGCGCTGGATGCGCTCGACGTACAACGGCGTCGGGACGAGCGTACTGGCGATATCGAGCACGTGAGCGTGGTCATGGCGACCGACGTTCGCGGGCACGTGGTGCGACGCCTTGATGGTGGATGGGGGCGGGTCGGTGAGCTGATCGTCGGCATGGCGGGAGGACCGCCGCCTCGCAACGATGCGAACCGCGACGACAAACCCTGACCTGTGGCCAATGGAGCCCATGAAATCCAGCGAAAGCACACCTCCGGCGCGCGCCCGGCAGTTTGTGGCAGTGGTCGCGATCCTCTTCGGGCTCGCGTCCGTGGGAGCGGGCGGCAGCGTCCTTGCGGGACGCGATCCAGGGTACCTGGTGTATCGCCCGCTGGTCGTGTTCAACACGCTTATGGGCGTTCTCTATATCGGTGCGGGCGTCTTGGCGTGGCGACGTGCCCACACCGATCGTATGGCCGCCGCCGGCATCGCTGGCGTCAATCTGCTGGTGTTGGCGTACATCGTGTTCCTTTATCGATCTGGAGGGGCGGCGGCCATTGATAGCGTGCGCGCCATGGGACTCCGCACCGGCGTTTGGCTGCTCGTACTGCTCGTGCTGGTGTGGGCGGGCCGCGGCCCCAGCGACACAGCCTGACACGGGTCAGTTCAGCGTCATCGGTAGTCGACCTCGCGACTGACCCAGCGTTACCTCTATCGAATGCGCCGCTACTTCTTGTCTGCGGCCCGGAGAAACTCGCGCGCGTCCTTGACACTCAGCTCCGCCGCATCCCACTGCGTGATGTGCGCGGCATCTTTGTACATGATGTACTTGGCGCCGGGGATGAGTTTGGTGTGCTGCTCGATGAGCTTGGGCCCCAACTCGTCAAACTCGCCGGTGGTCATGAGCACCGGCACCGTGATGGTGGGCAGGATGTTCATGGCGCTGTACCCTTTCAAGGCACCGACGATCATCGTCTCGTTTTCGCCCTGAAAATACCGGTACTGGTCCATGCCCATCATGGCAAACATGGAGTCGACGTCTGCCTGGACCGGATGACGAAAGACGTTCTTGGCGTAGAACTCTTCGGTGGCGGCCTTGTAGGCCGGTGATTCGAGGTTCTTGTCGATGTTGTACTGGGCGAACGCCTTCTGAGCCGAGTCGGACAGTTGCGCGACGGCCTTGTTGATCTCTTTTTCTGCGGCGGCGATGTCGAAGGCTTCGCCGCTGAAGATGATTCCCGCTACGCGATCGGGGTGGGCCTTGTAATACTCGACCGCGATGATCGTGCCCCACGAACTGCCATTGAGGAAGATCTTGTCGTACTTGAGCGTGCGGCGCAGTGAATCAAGCTCCTCGACGTAGCGCGGAATGACCATGAGTGTCGTGTCGGTCATGCGATCGGACTTGCCGGCGCCGAGCTGGTCATATCTCACCACGGGTCGATCCACCCCGAGTCCTTCCATCGACTTGAGATAGAAGCTTCCCATGCCGGGGCCGCCATGAATGAGGAACACCGGCGTGCCCGTGCCCGTGCCGCTCACCTTGTACCAGATCTTGCCGCCGGTGACCGGCAGCATGGCTTCACCGGCGCCAAGGGCCGGCGCTGCCGGCGTTGCGGCGGTGGTGGCCGCTGTATCGGTCGCGGCACGCGGCTCACCACCGCAGGCTCCAAGCAGCGCGGCTGTCAGGCCGCACCAGATCGCAGAATATTTGGACATCCGGGAAGTGTGCAGCGACTGGTCGTCACGCGCCAGTTCGCCGCCGTTCACTGGCGGTGCTATGTTCGACGTCTACCACCGACCGCGTGAGGCCATCGATGTTTCGTATTCCCTCGCTGTTGCTCGCACTCGCAGCGTCGTTGCCGACGACACTGGCGGAGGGGCAGCGCTCGACCGCTGCCAAACCGAATGTCGTGCTCATGTTTGCCGACAACGTCGGGTGGGGCGAGATCGGAGCGTATGGGTCAGTGCGCGGTGTCCCGACGCCGAGCATCGACAGCATCGCGGCGCAGGGGATTCGACTCGACAATTTCAATGTGGAGTTTTCGTGCACGGTTTCGCGCGCGGCGCTCATGACAGGGCGCTATGCGGTGCGGGCGGGTGCCGCGCAGCCGACGGGAATTACCCTGTGGGAGACCACGCTCGCCGAGGGGCTCAAGTCGGTTGGCTACCAGACGGCGCTCTTCGGCAAGTGGCATCTCGGCGGCGCGACGTGGATCAGGAATCGTACGCCGATCGATCAAGGATTCGATGAATGGTACGGGATTCCCAACACCAGCAACGAGGCGCTCTGGGCCACCACTCCATCACTGGCGCCGAAACCGAACGACAGCTCGTTTGTCTGGGAACAACGCGCCGGAACGGCGCCGCAGCGCGTGAAGCTCTTTGATATGCCGGCGCGTGCGCTGGTGGATCGCGAGGCGGCGCAGAAGAGCATCGAGTTCATGGGCCGGAGCGTGAAGGCGCGTCGACCGTTCTTTGTCTACTATCCGATGACCCAGGCGCACTTTCCGGCCGTGGCGCATCCGGATTTCGCCGGGAAAACCGGCGCGGGCGATGTGGGCGACGCGATGGCCGATATCGACTACAACGTGGGTCTGGTCCTGGCTGCACTCAAGAAGCTCGGCGTCGATCGCAACACCATCGTGCTCTGGTGTACGGACAACGGACCGGAGGCGAGGCGGCCCTGGCGCGGGACATCAGGTCCGTGGCGGGGGTTCTACAACACGGTCATGGAGGGCGGGATCCGGACGCCGTGTGTGATCCGTTGGCCCGGGCGGATTCCGCGCGGACGCACATCCAACGCGCTGGTGAGCGAGATGGACCTCTTTCCCACCATCGCTGCGGCGGTGGGTGCACCGGAGATCGTGCCGACCGATCGCCCGATCGATGGTCAAAACATCCTGCCCTTTCTCGAGGGCAAGCGCGCCGATTCAGGTCGTGAAAGCCTCCTGTTCTTTACGGGATCGCAAGTGCGCGCAGTCAAATGGAAAGACTGGAAATTTCATTACGCCTTCATGCCCGAGCCTCGCGTGACTGAGCCTCCGCTCATGCGGCTGTTCAATCTGCGCGCCGATCCGCGTGAAGACTCAGATGTGAAGGACGTCAATCCGTGGGCGATCGGTCTGTTCGATGGACTGGTCGCGGGCTTCGCGGCGAGTGCCGCGCAGTTTCCAAACGTGCCCACTGGCGTTGCCGATCCGTACGTGCCGCCACGGCGGCCC
>Ga0075163_10004836_pt1 | contig 18027 bp, 9 predicted proteins | sample JI1023141ADNA_FD_71478 | JGI IMG/M metagenome (GOLD analysis project Ga0075163, IMG submission 71478) | Wastewater effluent complex algal communities from Wisconsin, to seasonally profile nutrient transformation and Carbon sequestration -... | ecosystem: Engineered > WWTP > Effluent > Algae...
TGGAAAAATATTTGCTCTTATCATTTCCCTACTTGCTCTTTGGCTTCTTATCATGTTTGTTATTTTCAAAGAACATCACAAAAAAGAATCAGAAAAAGAGCTAGAGCAAATATCCAACAAGTATGCTAGAAGTTTTAGAAAAGCTTGGTTTTTAATCCTTAGGATCACAAAGAGATTGAGAGGTTTTATGACCAAAATCATAGCCAAAGCATTTTTCTATGTATTCCCCAAAGCCAAAACAGTCTTTGAGCCCAAAGACGAACTGGCAGGGCTTGAGCATGGGCCATCATCTTATTTTCTAATGAGTATCTCTGAAAATAAAGACAAGGTAAATACCCCAGATGGTGGGAAGAAAAAAACTAGACGAAAAACAAAAAACGTGTAAAATGTAAGTCAGTTGGCTCCAAATTTTGGAGCCACAATCGCCGCTTTAGCTCAGTTGGTAGAGCAACGCTTTTGTAAAGCGAAGGTCGTCAGTTCAAGTCTGACAAGCGGCTCAGATTTTAAAAAACAGTTGGTAGAGTTCTGTCAACGCATAACTAAAGCGAGGTTTATTCAAGAATGACAGGTGACTCAAAGCTCATTTTCTATAAAAATTTCAGTAAAAAATACTTAATCCAAAGTATCTTTAAGATTATTTTCTAGCTCGTCAATATGTTCAAGTTCTTTTTTAATCATAGCTTTTGCATTTTCTAAGCTTTCTAATTTACTTTCTATCTCATTTTTATTTTTATTAAATTTTAAATTTTGAGCCAAAAGAGTTTGTATTTTCTTTAAAAAAGATAAGAAAACAGAAAAAGATAAAATAAAAAATATGATTAGTATAGATACGACTACTACAAATATCGGATTTTTAAATAAACTAGTAGGTTTTGATTTTACGATTGAGACATCTTTTAATGTAATCCATTTATCTCTCAGTGCTGATGCTTCTTGTGGAGTTATTGTACCAAGAGCAGTATCAAAAATATTTTGAAGTTCTTTATTTTTCTTTGAAATAGCAAAAGATAGATTGTAGTTGAAATTAGCTTGACCAACGACAGACACATATGAAAGCGCCTGATTATTGGTATAGTATGACAGTGATGCCAAATCCATAACGGCAGCATCTACCTCTCCGAGTAGGAGCTTTTGGAGAGCGACTTCGTCGTCCGGTAGAGAATCTAAAACTATATTAGGATAAGAACTTTTAATATATGATTCAACAGCATAATCTTTACCGACAGCAACAACCTTGCCTGACAAATCAGCCAAAGAAGTATTACCCTGTGATAAGTTGCTATCTTTTCTGGCTACAATAACTGCCGGAATGCTTATAAAAGGCTTTGTAAAGTACAAATACTCTTCTCTTTCAGCTGTTTTAGTAAGGGCAATTGCTACACCTTCTTTACCTTCTTTAAAAGAAGATATAATATTTGAAAGCTGTGTTGGTTCGAAGTATTGAACCTTAGCTCCTATCTTTTTTGTAATTAATTCCAAATAATCAACGCCCAGACCTTGAATAACATTTGAAAACCCATTTTGTACAGAAAAAACAAAAGGAGGATAGTTACGCTCTGGTCGGATCAAAATAGTATTGTTTCTTTTACTAAGCCAAGAGCTTTGCTCTTGAGTTAAAATAGAATTTTCAGCAAAAGCTACTTGGTCAAAATAGAACCCAAAACATAAAATAGCTAAAAATGTGGCTAAAAGGAAATTGCTGAGTTTAGACATGTTGATATAAGGTATTGTAGCGTGTTTAGAGCCATAAAATCAACACTTAGTTTATATGCTCTATTTTCTCCTCTACAGCTCTTTTGAGCGAGTCTATTTCTTCTAAATTTTGCTCCAAGGTATCACTAGCACCTTCCAAACGCGAAAGTTCATTTTTGAGCTCAGCAAGCTCTTGAGTTCTCTTGAGGCTAGCAAGGTGATATCTATGATGCCTTCTAGAGTGAACAATTATCAGTGTCAATAAAACGATGATGATAACTATGGCCAAGATACTGACAGAAATCCAAAGAGGACTTTGTAAAATACCAAAAACTTTTTGAGTTTTATCTTCTCTATTTTCTTCAAAAGTTATCCATCGATCAGAGATTATGATTTTTTCTGTTGGGGTTATTTCTTTAAGTCCCGCATTTAAAATAGTAACCATTTCTGGCATTGTTTTTGGGACTGCAAAAGAGAGGTTGTACTCAAAACCAGTTTGCCCACCAACAGATACATAAGAGAGCACATCCTTGCTGGTATAGTATGACAGTGATGCTAAATCCATAACGGCAGCATCTACCTCTCCGAGTAGAAGCTTTTGGAGAGCGACTTCGTCGTCAGAGACAGACTCTAAAATTATTTTTGGATAATTATCTTTTATATAATCAAAAGCTTCATAGCCACCTGTTACAGCTACTTGTTTAGCTTCAAAATCAGCCAAAGTTAGATCTTTTGAATGTTTAAAATCCTTTCTTGTCACAATAACCGCTGGTAAGGATATAAAGGGTTCAGAAAAGTACATATAGTCAGACCTATCAGCGGATTCTGATATAGCAAGTACGATACCTTCTTTGCCTGATTTTATATCAGATAAAATAGCACTTCGAGATCTTGGTTCTAAGAAAGTAGCAACTGCTCCAACCTTTTTTGCGACAAGGTCCAAGTAGTCAACAGCAAGGCCTTTGGGTCTAGCACTAGTAGAAGAAGATAAAAAAGAAAAAGGTGGGTAATTGCGCTCTGGTCTAACAAGTAAAGTGTTTTTGTGATTGGTCAACCAAGAGCGCTGATCAGGGGTAAGAACATTGGCACTTACCAGAGAAGTGAAAGAGAGAAAGATAAAAAGGGTTAGTAAAAAAGATCGAAGCATATATTTATATAAATATTGTATCACAATAAAACCCTACTATGTTTGCTCGGTTGAAGATTCTTCTTTTTTGAGTTGTTTTTCTGTAAGAGTTAGTTTCTCATCTTCAAGTTTTATCTTGTGATTAAGGATTTTCATTCTAAGTCTTGAGTACCAAGGGATAAAGTAAACAATAACACCCAAACAAACAATAGGAATAAGCAGAGCTAGAACATTTATAAGTACAACTAACCAACGTACCATTTTACTGTTATTAACTAAAAGCTGAACTCCAAAACCAGGTTTCTGGGTTTGATTATCTTCTTCAACCAAAAATGGCGTAACGTTGTAAGCTCCGGCAACCAAATTGTTGGATGATATGTACTGGAATACACCTTGATTATCGTTTTTTACAAGAGCTTCTGTTGGTTTTTGTTTTTTGGTTTGTAATGCAATGATAAACTGTTCACCTAAACTTTTAGCTGAAGTATCTTTGAAAGATAGTTTTGTTATAGCATTGGGCTCACCTCTACCTTTGATAAATGCCCGGCCAGAAGAATCAACAACCTGAGAGTATTCTGTGATAACAGGAAGAGCTGATAGTTTTGTTGGGACTAAAGGTCTATCTACAGCAATAGGAGCTCTAGGTATCTGATCAACAATAACAGGAGCACCTGCGACTATTTTTACACTCTTTGATGAAAGAGAGTCTATAATGTTGCTCCCTAAACCATCATTTGCGAGGATAGCTCCGTCTGAAAAAGAAAGTAAGGCATTACCTTCTTTGCGGGCTAAAAAGTTGATAGTAAAGAGTTTTCCGCTTTGACCTTGAAAACCTGGGTTTAAAACAACTCCTTCAAACTTAATCTGACTACCAAAGATTTGTGGTTCTATAGTCCAAAAATCAACAATACTGCTTTGTTTAGAGACACCACCAACACTTAGCCCTCCTGAGGCTTGCAAAGTACCAGAAACAGCATTCATCGCTTGAGAGTTACTACTAACAAAAACAGTGACAGGAAAACTTTCGCCAACTCTTATATCTCTATTGGGTACACTTATTATAAAATTTTCACTAGCAAAAGAGGCTTTGCATGAAGCCAAAGCTAAGCTCAGAAATAAAAATAAACTAAATCTTTTCATTGTTTATCCTCTTCTTATTATAAAATTTATAACGAATAAAGCCAAGAATTAGTATAAAAATAACTATGATACCACCAGCGCCATAAATCTTCTCTCCGGAGACCAAAATCTTTTGCTCTCTAAAATTACCCGAATAATCATAAGCTCTAACAATAAACTCATATGAGAACAATTTATACGGCAAAGGAACGGGGCTGGAAGAGATTTTAAAAGGACCCCCTGAGATAGAGACTTCATAGCGCTCTATACCGCCCCCCTCATCATTTGAAGAAAAAACGGCAAGTCTTGGAGACCTCCCAAAGATAGATCGCTCTATTATCTTTATAGAAAAAGGCTCTGGGTCAATCAAATCTTCTTGAGCATCATTTAAAGAATTTCCTTTTGTAACTGAAACAGACTTACTCTTTACTGATAGTTTAGTTGTAGTTCCGAGCCCGTCATTTTTCAAAACTACAGCATCAGAAAAAGTAAAGGTTCCATAACCTTCTTGTTTACCTGTAAAAAACAATCTCACGATAGGGATTGATCTTTGTCCTGTGTTTAGTGGATCATAGATTCTTTCTATACCTCCTGGGATAACTCCTGAAAATTTTATAGTTCCTAGTTTTTCTTGTTTTGGCTCTTCTACCCAAACAGGAATACTACTTTGCTTGGAGCTAAATCCTAAATATGTAAATAGTTCTGGATCAAAAAGAACAGATGCCCCGACTGAGTTTATACTTTGAGATTCTGGATCAACCAAAATATCTAAATAAAATTTTTCATTGACAGAGACTTTTTCCAAAGCAGAAAACTCGAGTAAAGAAGCTGTAGCGACCTTAAAAGGTAAGAGAAAAATACCTAAAGCGAGAATAACAATTAAATTTATTTTTTTGTATTTTTTCTGATTCATATTTTAACCATTCCAATAAAAAGCAACTATACTGAAGTCTATTAGATTTACTATTCTATCAGAGTTTGCGTCGACACACTTGGGAGGGTTTTGTTTACCATACCAAAAGGCCAAAACTGAAAAATCAACAAGTGTGATATTTTGATCAAAGTTACAATCCCCTGGTATGTTATTTGTAGCTTCGTTTCGCAGTATTGTAGAGTTTCCTATCGTTATTCTAAGGGCCTTACTGGTTCTTGAGTCTTTAGAATAAAAAGCTCTAACTACGTATTCTCCATTTTTTAAATCAAGAGGAACTGTAGCGCTAAAAAACCCAAGCTCATCAGAAGTAAGATAAAAAGTTTTTGATTCTTCCCCCTCAAAAGAAACTTCTACTTCTTTATTTGGTAGAGCAGACCCAGAAAACGTTATAAAGTCACCTCTTTTTACAGATATTTTATCAGTGACCAAAGTAGGGGCAAATCTTATACCTGATATATCTGTTATATAACCACTGTACAAAATAGTTGGGAAATTTAAGAGTGTTGATTTGCGACCTTTTGTATCAACAGCAAATAAGGTAAACAACTGCCAAGAAGTCTCTGGAATCAAAATAGAAAAAGCTCCTGTTTCATCTGCTACAACCGTCACAAAAGTAGTGTCTCTTTTTTGAACTGTGACCAAGGCCTTTGGATAAGCAAGTCCTGAAAAACGGACACCGCTTTGATACGTCCCACCTCCTGGGCCTGTATCTATACTAGGAATACTACCCACTATCGCTCCTATAGAAACTGTTTCTGATTCTGTTAAGGTTTGAGCATTTAAATTTTTATATAGAAAAAAAGAAGTTAGTAAAACAAATACTGAACTTAATACGATAATGTGCTTAGTTTTGAAAGGCATAACAAAATCATAAATCATTAGCGCATACCCATCTGCTTCTGTGCTCTTCTAATAACGGCTCTGTTGTACCTTTTGAGCAAAGCTCTAAGTATAAAGTAGACTGGAATAGCTAAAACTATAATTACCAAGATCAACTCCCAAGGGAAAACTACAAAATAAACAGCCTGACTTTTTGCTACCTGGTTTGCAACACCAAAACTAGCCACTACCTTGGCTCTAAAAATCCCAAAAGCAAAATTGTGCCATTGATCACCCACAGCTTTCTTAAAAGAATATGACTCGTTTCGAGAAATTTCTTGATCTCTGACTTCTACAGAGTCTCTTTTGCTCCACTCTGGTGAAAATTTTCTAGTAGTACCAGGAAGAACGTTACCATCATAAGGATTTGCATTGACTCTTTTTGCAACCCATCCAAATATACTACGGATAACAATATCGCCTTTTGGTTTTACTCTATCGTTTCCTTGGTTTGAAAATCTGTATTGAAACCCAACAGGCAACATTTTATAAAAATGTTTGTTGTTATGAAGCTCAAAATCTACAAGTCCAGCTTGTTCTCTAATATCTCCGTTAACAGTCAAAAGTATGAGGAGACCAGTTTTGGTTCCTATAGAAACTTGTCCTGGAGCATTACCTCCTGGAGATGTCCCCCAAAAAATAGCCGCAAAATACCCTCCTGGTTCTGCATCTTTTGGTATCTTAATGCTAAAAGACATTTCTTTTTGAGCACCAGGGGCAAGTGTGATAGAGGCCTGCTCTGTTGTCATCCATGTACCCAAGCCCTCTTTTGCTTCCACAAAACTAGGACTTCCTGTATCACCTTGAGCTTCAAAGTTTTCAAATGAAGCAAAGAATGTTTGAGTTTTGTTGGTCTCGTTTACGAGACCCATTTTTTGGGTAACAGTTTCTCCAGGATTTCCTGATATCTCATAACGTATAGGAGTTATGGTAAGGGCGTAAGCACTTTTAGTAGCAAAAAAACATGTTGCTAAAAGCGATACTCCAATCGTTAAAAGTATTTTTCTTACCATAAACTCTCTTTTTTTAAAATTAATAAATATTTTTAGAAGTTACCAGTAACAACCCAGTCTAGGTTTGTAGCATAACTACCAGCTGCTTGAGAAGCTGCCACGTTTGCCAAGTATCTTACTGCCACTGTATCAGAAGAAACAGGAGCTGTTGCAGCTGCTACCTGAGAAACAGTAGAAGCTACAAAGTTATAGTTGTCTGAAGCAGTTTGATAACCAGCAGAAGCTGTTCCTGTGCCTGTAACAGTCACACCAAGAGCAAATTGGCTTGATCCAGGAGTACCATCAGCATCACCAGAGATAGTTGCAGGCGCTATTGTATTTCCTCCAGAAGTTAGAGTTGGGCCGTTATAGGTAAGTGTGTATCCAGTAGGAGCATTTGTTCCTATGGTCATAGTATGAGCTGTTGTTGTAGAAGCAGATCCAGTCGCAGCACCGTTAGCCCATCTAGCAGCCCCAGAGGTAAGTGTTCCAAATCCAACAGAAGCGTCATCATTTGCAAAGGTAAGTGTAGGAGAAACAGTAGCAGTGATGTTAACTGTACCGTTAGTTTCAGCAACAACTGCGCCACTTGCAGTATCTCCGTTTGATTCTGTTATAGAGAATGTAGAAGAATCTACATCTGAAGATTTGTTGGTCATTGTTCCTGTACCAGAAGCTGTTGTTCCGTTGATAGTAAAGGTAACTGTAGCGTTAGCTGAAGAAGCTGTATAAGTACTACAAGCAGTAACTTTAAAGTTGTTTGTTGATGTGTTTATAGTAACAGCTACGTTGTTAACACCTGCTGTACATGTAGGATCAACACCACTTGAAGATGAAACTGCAGTAATTGTTCTAGATGTACCATCATTAAACGAAAAGTCTGCTGTTTGCCAAGAACCAATGGCGTTAAGGGTAAAATCAGCATCTACGAAATCGTAGGTTAGGGTTTCAGCAGCAGCAAAAGTGTCTCCACCAACAAGAGTTGCTGTTATGACGTGAGTTGCTGTTGTGTTAACCGTAACAGTAGAAAGAGTGTCTTTGACTCCAGTAAATTGAGCCGCGACTGCTGTAAAAGGGTTGTATGCCAATGTACCAAATACAAAAGCCAAAATAGAGATAGAACTAATAATTTTCTTTAACATAATTTAAAAATTTAATTTTATTTATAATAATTTAAGCACTTACCTAGTACTTACTTATAGTATAACAATATTGAAAGATCTAATCAATGAAAAACCTATAGTTATCCACAGTTTTCTAGAAATTGGCACTTATTACGTAGGTGATATCTGTGGCATAACTACCAGCTGGAGTTAGTGAGGAAATATTTGACAAATATCTGTTGCTAAAAGTCTCCGAAGAGGTTACCCCGCTCGTACTTGCTATCGGTTCTACTGTACTAGCTACAAACTTCCAATTTCCTGATCCGCTTGATTGGTTGTAAGCCGAAGTGATACTAGCACTTCCCGAAGAAGAAAGAGAAAGGGCAAATTGACTTGACCCTGGAGTACCATCAGCATCATTTGTAATAGTTGCAGGAGTTATAGTATTTGAACCACTAGTTAATGTTGGTCCAAAATAAGTTATCGTATATCCACTACCTGCATTGCTTGAAGCTGACATTGTATGAGCGACTGAGTTTGATCCGCTACCACCACTTGTGGTTGCGTATCTTGGACCGGAAGTAGACAGAGTGCCAAATCCTATAGAACTAGATGAGATAGAGAAAGTCAGAACTGTTTGTATGGTTATACACTCTTCACCTGAAGTTGCTATGACATTACTGAAAGCATCTAAAGTCTGAAGCACAAAACAGTATACCCCTGGAGTAAGTCCTGTATAAGAATAACTAGTTATAAGACCGTGTGTAGTATAGGAGTATGATCCACCAGAGGGTTTAATCCCTGTTTTATAACCAGAGACGCTCCATCCAAGTCCAGCTGTGGAAGCGCCCCAAGCAAGGTCTGCTTGAGAACCATTTGGAGTAGCTGTAAACGTACCTTGAGTTACGTAAGGAAACCATAAAAATCCATATCTACTTTCAAAACTAGCTGAAGTAGATCTGCCTATTGTGGTCATATCTCCTGAACCAAAAGCTTGAAAACTAGCAGAAGAGCCGTAAGATCCACCAGTACCAACTAATGGATCACGAATAATAAAACTAGAACTAGTCATATCAGCAGAATAAGCAAATGAAGTTATAAAAAAAACTAAAAGGAAAATAACGCCAAATATTTTTTTAACTAAATAAGGCACTCTAAACATAGATATATAATAACACGATAATCAAACCTAGTTGCCAGAGTTGGTAGTTGTTTTGTTCTCTGGTGTAGGGTTTGTCCCTGAGTTGTTACTAGTATCAAAAGGAGCAATGGCTATTATTTTGTCTATATCTGGACGATAAAGTACAGCTTTTCCTGCTTGGGTAAAGATAAGAACCTTGTCACCTTTTTTTGATTCAGAGAAAAATGCTTGATCTTTTAGTTTATCAGGGTCAGAAACAGTAGCAATAGTAGGTTCTTCTTTTGTAGATACTAAGTAGAGTCTTGAAACCTTACTTAAAAGCTCCTGAGATTCTTTTTTGACCATATCAGCACTATTTTTTTTCATTTTTTGCAGTTTATAGTAAAAAAACCCGCCTAAAGATAGGACGACTAAGATAATCACTCCCAGCGAAATATTTTTAAAACTTTTCTTAGTCATAAACAATATAAATGTTAAGTTCTAAGATTATACGTCAAATATTTTTTTTGAGCAATTAAATCTTAGGTTGGAGAACAAATGCTTGAGAAAGGAAGTTGAAAATAGTTATATTTATAGGATTATACAAAGCAAAGAATCTTCTTCTTTGATACAAAAATCCTATATCTCCCCCACCACCTCCGCCACCACTACCACCAGAAGTAGGACAGTTACTGTTGAATACTACCGTAGGAACACTAGAGTATCCAGAGCCACCGTTATCTACTGTCACACTTGAAACAGCATCACCTGTCAAAACTGCGGTACCTAAAGCACCAGAGCCACCACCACCACAAAACAGCACTGTAGGCGCAGATGTATAGCCACTACCTCCAGAATTTATAGTGACACTTTGTACAATGTTTGAAGAAACTACAGCAGTAGCTACTGCGTAACTAACTCCACCACCACCACTACCACCACTGCCTCCACCACTCACTTGCCCACTTGGAGCAGCAGAAGACTCTACAGAATCTCCTCCTCGCTTAAATCCAGGAGATATAAATGACCAACATATACCATTGTTTCCATAGTCATAAACATTTCCACTAGCTGAAACTGTATTGCCTCCACTACAACCTGAATCTTTAACCTTTAAGTATGAGACAGAAGCAGTACCTGATAGAGTCATCAACCACTGAACACCTGCGCTATCTGAGTTTATTGAGATAGGATTTCCTTCGCTACCGTTTATTGTTAGCGTATTGGCAAAAGTATAAGTGTTGTCGGATTTAAACTGAATAGTTGAGCCAGCAGTATTGTTAGTTAAATTATAAAACGCAGTATCTGAAGTACCTAAAATATTTGTGGTTAGGGTAGAGTTGGTAGGTGCTATTGTAACAGTACCATTACTATGAGTAAATGTTCCACTATTGGTTAGGTCTCCGCCCAGGGTTAGGGTCGTTGGTGCAACAAAGGTACCAGAAGATATATCCAGGTTGCCTCCTATTGTAGTAACACCTGTGATAGTTAGGGTACCAGCGCCAGTTTTTGTAAGCCCTCCTGTTGAGCCTACAGTACCAGCAATACTTACAGTATTACCGTTTGTATCAATAGTGCCACCGCCTGAGTTTAGGGTAACCGCACGAGTAGAGATAGATGTGATGTCTCCTGATGCTTGCAGGGTTCCACCGTTGAAAATCAGAGTATTGGTAGAGCTTGAATCACCGAGCGCACTGGTAGAGTTGGCTATAACTGTTCCAAAGATTATATTTGTAGCACGAGTAAAAGTATTGACTCCAGATAGTGTCAGTGTCCCGGCGCCATCTTTAGTCAAACTTCCACTTGTTGTACTGATTGCCCCAGTTATAACTGTACTACCAGCACCACCAGCTATCAAGTTGAATGTGTTACCGGAGACTGTAGGTATAGTGAGAGATCCGCTGTCTGAGTTAATTCTTACGTTGGTTGAACCAAGAGTAAGGTTTGCTCCTATCGAGTTTGTGCCACTAATATTTCTAACAGCACCAGTGTTGATCATACCAGTACCGTTGACTGTTATAGCCTTCGTACTTGGTATTACGATACCGTTTTCAAGCTCTAGAGTAGCTCCACCTAAAATAGTTGTTGTGAGTGCTGTACCAGATGCTCCTAGGGCATTGCTGTGTTGCAAATTTAGATATCCAGCGTTTACAGCGATAGATGTACTGGTGAAAGTATTGTTACCTGATAGTATAAATTTACCTGCACTGTTTTTTGTTATACCAGCAGCTACTGCACCACCTAGCACAGCGCTGATTGTTCCTTTTTCTACAGTATATGTTGCGGTTGAAGTTAAAGTCGCAGGACCACCAGTGTTTACAATTGAACCATCAATTAGGGTCACTGCCCCTATGTTTGTTTCGTTAAATCCATTTAGGTTTAGTGTACCGCCAGCCACTGTGACAGCTGGAGTAGAAAGTGCGTCATTGATACCGTACTGAAGAGTACCACCATTTATACGTACTAAACCGGTGGTTATACTTGCGGCATTTATTCTTAATAGACCTGCATCTGCTTTTGTGATGGTTGCTGATGTAGCAGTAGCTCCATAGACTCCAGATATAGTTGTAGGACCGCTGCCCGCAACCCACAGGTTAATGTTATTCGCAGCTGTGATAGTACCTCCAAACGTAACAGTACCACTACCGGAATTTGTAACTATAGAGTTTGCAGTTATCGTCATTGCACCAAAGTTATTGTTGGTAGAAGCAGAAAAAGTCATAGCCCCACCATTTTTTATCCCTGTTCCACTTATGTTCAAAGTCTCATATGTTGATGCTCCCCCTAATGAAAAGGTGGAAAAATCAAGAACTGCCCCAGAAGATACGGTCGTGCCAGCAGCACTTGTACCGAGCGGTGTATTTGTGGCACCACCATTTGCTCCTAACTGGAGGGTACCTGTACTAACTGTAACAGTTCCAGTAGTAAAACTATTTTGCCCTGCTAAAATCAAGGTGCCAGAGCCTTCTTTTATTAACCCAGTGGAAGTACCTGACCAAACACTAGAAGAAGATTGGGTCATATTACCTACAGTTACAAATGTCAGGACACGAGTAGAGCCTACAATATTACCAGTTATCGTCCATGTACCAGTTCCATAGTTACCAAGACGAGATGTCGCACCAGGAGTAATAACTCCACTATATGATATAGAATTATTAGAGCTATTTATAAATGCCCCAATACTAGCTATACCCGTTCCGTTTATAGCAACAGCTTCGGCTGTAGCCAAAGTAAAGCCATTCAAGTCAAAAACTGCGCCACTGGTTATACTTACACCTCCAGCACTTGTGCCGAGTGGTGTATTAGATCCACTACCAGCAGAACCTAGCTTCAAAGTACCAGCACTAACTGTAGTAGCCCCAGTAAAAGTACTTGCTCCTCCATATATAGTCCATTGGCCAAGACCGTTTTTTGTAAGAGTTCCGGTTGTAGTATTCAAATTACTAAACAATGCTCCATTACCTGCTCCTCCGATAGTTAGTGCAAAAGTATTTCCAGTAATATTTCCAGAATTAGTAATACTAATATCTCCATAGTTAGAAATGATAGTACTTGCTGCTCCGAGTGTGATAAGCCCTATATAGGTTACAGCAGTACTTGAAGTATTTTGTAGAGCTCCTGTTGCTAGAGCGCCACTTAAGGTCAGTGCTTCAGAGGTACCGAGAGAGTAACCATTGAGATCAAGTGCTGAACTTGCACCAGAGACGGTGGTTCCTCCTGCCGTAGTTCCAAGAGGAGTGTTTGTAGCTCCACCGGCAGCACCAAGACGAAGTGTTCCGGCACTTATAGTAGTTGTGCCACTATATGAGTTACTACCAGAGAGCTCCAGAATTCCATTACCCGCTTTTGCGAAAGTAAATCCCCCACTAATCACCGCAGAGATAACTGCGTCATTATCCATAAGTCCGTCGTTGATAGTAAATGTAGCATTGGCGCCAAGACCTAAGTTACCAGTTATTATTGAAGCAAAGTTAGCATTTGCAACAGTAGTAAATGTTCCGTTGCCAGTAAGAGTACCAGCACCTGTTGCAATAATACCAGCATTTATAGAGATACTACCGACGGTATCTGAGTTGCCATTTAGATTGTATGTTCCACCTACTAATGTCACTCCTCCACTTGATAATACGTTAGTTGCTCCAGCAAAAAGTGTTGCGCCATTTATAAATGTTGTACTTGTGTAAGCATTTGTTGCGGTGAGAGTGACGTTACCAGAGCCACTTAATGTTAGAGAGCCAGTTGTGGCAGTACCAATGGTTGCGGAAATAGTGGAACTTGCTGTAGCCAAAATAGGTAATTCAAAAGTGGTAATACCCAAAGTTGTATTTGCGCCAGCGATATTATTTGTTGAATTGATTAGAATGTTACCAGAGAGTGATGCCGAAGCCATAGGTATAGTAACTGCGCCTCCGGGGTTAGTAACACTAAAGCCATTTAGTATAAGTGAGTTGGTGTTGGTAGCAACTGCTGCACGATCAGCTGTGAGCTTGACGTTAGCATTTGCAGTTTGGAAGTCACCAGAGTATTCATTGGCAAACCCCGCACCGTTAAGTAAGCGAAGTCCTGTTCCACCTTGGTATGTAACCATATCAGAACCTGTTCCAGAAAGAGAGCTATCCCCAAAAGCACCCTTGATAATACTAACTGTCGCTGAGCCAGATGCTCCACCTGCACCAGTTAGTGTAGGAGTTGCAGTGAATACAAGCGTTGATACATTGGCTGCGGAGTTTGACCCGAGACTAGTCCCACGGAACAGTACTGTCGCTCCAGCCGTACGAGACAAGCTCGCAAAAGTCATGATAGTTGAGCCTCCAGCACCAGGAGTGACCGTGATAGTATTGTGGCCAGTAGAGAGAGTAAGAGCACCAGTTGTTTCAGATGACGCAGCAGCTCCGTTACCAATGAAGTTGAAGTTACCACCGTTCATAGTGAGAGCAAGCGCATCACCGAGACGGCTGGCAACAGCAGTAGTACTGTTGTCGAGAGTCAAAGTTCCACCCAGGTTTATTGTGATGGTTGTAGCGGTGGCTGAACCAGAGCCGCTGATAACCAGAGTGCCGGCATTGATTGTAGTTGTACTACTTATAGTATTTACCCCTGTCCAAGTAACGGTGTTGTTAGTATTTTTCGTTACAGCAACCGCTCCAGCTATAATTCCACTAATAGTTCCACTCTCTAGAGTATAGGAAGTTGTTGCCGTTAGTGCTGCTGAGTTAGTAATAGTTCCACCAATAAGTGTTACAGCACCGATAGTGTCAGCGTTTGCACCACTGTTAAAAGTACCACCAAGAACCGTAAGCGCAGTCGCCGCTAAGGTTGTAGATGCAGCATAAGCCAGTGTGCCGGATTCAACTCGAGTTGCCCCAGTATGAGTATTGGTACCAGTTAGCGTCAAAGTTCCGGCACCTTGTTTTGTTAAACTAAGTCCCGCAGTACCAGTAGCTGTACTAAATGTAGTATTGCCGGCACCACCAATATAAAGAGCAAAGGCTCCACTCACGGCGCCAGTAATAGTAAGTGTTCCAGAAGAAGATGTAATACGAGAATCAGTAGCTTGAGCAACAGTACCAGGCCAAGTCACAGCACCACCAATAAGAGCACCCCCATCGTCTATTCCACGTCCATTTATTGTAAGTGATTCAGCTATTCCTAAAGTAATACCATTTAAATCCAAGACTGCTCCACTTGAAACAGATGTGGCTCCACCTGTAGTACCTAAAACTGAGTTTGTCGGACCACCCGCACCACCACCTAATCTAAGAATTCCTCTGTTGATAGTAGTTGCCCCTGTGTAAGTATTAACCCCTGAAAGTGTCCATGTTCCTGTATCTATTTTTGTAACTGTACCAGTTGTTGTCCCTATGATACTAGATAGTGTCCCAGTACCGGCACCACCAAGAGTTAGACCAAATGTTGCTCCTGATATTGTACCCGCAGCAGTCAAGTTGATAGTACCCGAATCAGCTTTGATAGTAGAAGCAGATCCAAGTGTAATAAGACCACTATAAGTTACAGTAGATCCTGAACTATTCATAAGTGCTCCACTTGCAAAATCTCCGAGTCCATATCCGACACCGTTTAGAGTTAATGGTTCTGCTATTCCAAGACTAAATCCATTTAAATCAAGACGAGAGCCGAGTGCAACAGTAGTGGCGCCCCCAGTTGTACCAAGAGGAGAGTTTGTACCACCGACTGAGGCTGCACCAACTTTGACTGTACCTTCACTAATAGTAGTGGCTCCTGTATAAGATGAACTACCACTTGAAAGGGTTAGTGTATTTACTCCAACTTTAACTATCGTACTAGTACCAGAGCGTACTCCTGAATAAGTGATATTGGAAAATCCACCGAAGGTTAATGCAAAGTTTCCAGAAGCATTACCACTAATAGTGAGAGCTCCGGCATCAGCATTGATACGAGCCGCAGCAGTAAGAGTCAAGGCTCCACTATAGCTTGCGGGTGAAGCTGAACTATTCATAATAGCTCCCATGTTACTACTACCAGAAGGACCGAAACCTGTCCCTGCTAAAGATGTGATAGCTTCTGCTGTTCCGAGAGTATAACCATTTAGATCTAGCGCTCCTCCACTAGCAATAAGTGTGCCACCACCAGTGGTACCCAGTGGTGTATTTGTTCCACCACCGGCTGCACCGAGTTTAAGTATTCCGCTTGTGATGGTTGTTGTTCCAGTATATGTATTGTCGCGAGTCATAGTGACCACACTATCAGCAGCCGCACTTGTGGCGATACGTGTGACAGTAGCAGCTCCTCCGCCGAGAATCGCACTAACTGTTCCTTCGCGAAGACTATAAGAAGTTCCAGACAAAGTACCCGAGCCACTAGTTATAGTTCCATTTTGAAGTATGACAGCACCTACAGTATCATTGAAGTTTCCCAAGTCATATGTACCACCTACTACAGTCACCGCACCACTTGAAAGTATATTTGTTGCTCCAGCAAAAAGTGTTGAACTATTGATAAATGTTGTACCGGTGTAAAGATTAGCAGCGCTTAATGTCGCGCTTCCTGTGCCACTGATAGCAACTGATCCAGCCACCGCAGTACCAATAACAGCAGAGATCGTAGCACTCGCTGTTGTCAAAATATCAAGATGGTTAGTAGTTATACCAAGCGTTGTATTTGCCCCAGCTATACTAGTCGCTGAATTCATAATAATATTTCCAGCAAGAGATCCAGATGAGAGCGTGATAGTTTGTGCGCTCCCTGGGTTTGTAATACTAAATCCATCTAAAATAAGAGAGTTGATGCTAGATGTACTCGCTACAGTATCAGCAACAAGTTTTACATTAGCATTTGTTGCTAGTGTAAAAGCATATTCACCAGAGAAACCAGCACTGTTTAAAAGACGGAGCCCGTTGGTGTTTCCAAGATTATAAGTGACCATGTCAGAGCCTGTTCCAGAGAGAGAGCTGTCACCAAATGCGCCTTTTATAATACTTGCAGTAGTAGTACCCGCTCCACCACCTCCACCTAGTACTGCTGGAGTGGAGGTAAACATAATAGTAGAGATGTTGGGTGCGGGGTTGGAACCAAGATTTGTCCCACGAAAGAGTACTGTGGCTCCTGCCGTGCGTGACAGACTTGCAAACGTCATAGTGGTCGGCCCACCAGCGCCGGGGGTTACAGTAACAGTATTGTGCCCCGAAGCGAGAGTGAGTGCACCAACCGTTTCTGCGGTAAGGGATGATGAGTTGCCTATGAAACTTAATGATCCCCCGTTCATAGTTAGAGCTGCTGTATCACTGACACGATCGAGGATCGTTGTGGAAGTGTTATCGAGTGTAAGTTCCCCACCACTACCTATAGTAATGGTAGATCTTGGTATAGCTCCATAACTACCAAGCACAACTTCTCCACGAAGAAGGTTTGTAGCTCCGGTAAAGTTACTAAATGATTCTATGGTTAGTATTCCTGTATCGTTTTTTGTTAATGTAGCACTCGTACCATATATAGGTGCAGTAGAGGTAAAGGTTGTGTTTCCAGCACCTCCAATAGTAAGACCCAAGGTTGTCACTGATAACCCCTTACTATCTATAGTCAGAGTTGTACTGACATCAGACTCGATCATTGCAGCAGCGCCTAGGGTTAGTAGACCTGTTAGTGTATTATCGCCACCTCGGTTACGAATAGCTCCAGTATATAGATGCCCAGTTCCAGAGAAAGTAATGTACTCAGGGATAGAGAGTCCATCACCATTTATCTGTAGAGTCGCACCAGCAGACACTGTGGTGATACCATCTATCAGACCTAGTGACAAACTATCTTGAATCTCGAGTATACCTGCGCTCACTGTTGTGTTTCCTGTAAACTGGTTGGAACGAGTCAGTACCACTGTTCCTGTTGTGCTTTTTGCAATCGTTGCTGCGTTGCCGGCAATGATTGCACTAATGGTTCCTTGATACAGAGTATATGATGTACCACTAAGCATGCCAGTTGAACCAGTAATAGTACCTGAGGCAAGATCAAGTGTCCCAAGAGTCACTGCTCCTACTATGTCTGAATATGTGGCTATATCAAGAGTACCTCCAGTTACGATGACAGTACCAGAGAGGATAGCATTATCAACTCCATAAAGAATAGTTCCTGCATTTATTGTCAATGCTCCTGTATTTGTATTTGGAAAATTAAAAGTTACAGTACCAGAACCATTTTTTGTAATTGCCCCACTACCAGAAATTGGTGCAGTAGAGAAAACCATATCCCCTGATCCATCAAACACTAATGGGAAACTACCTGTTGTTCCACCAGTGATGATAAGAATTCCAGAATCTGATGCTATTTCTGCACCACCGCCAGAAGACAAGACTATAAGCCCACGATATGTGTTTGTTCCGCTAATATTTCTTAGAGCTCCGGAAGCACTCACACCATAACCACGAAGAGCTAACGATTCATAACTGATGTCTATGTTGCCTTGTAGTTCGAGTGCTGCGTTACCAACGACTTCAGTTCCTGCTGCTATGGTTCCAAGCGCAGTATTGTTTTGTGCATTGACGACACCAACATTGATTTTCAAAATTCCACCAAAAGTATTTGCT
>Ga0075163_10004837_pt1 | contig 18024 bp, 12 predicted proteins | sample JI1023141ADNA_FD_71478 | JGI IMG/M metagenome (GOLD analysis project Ga0075163, IMG submission 71478) | Wastewater effluent complex algal communities from Wisconsin, to seasonally profile nutrient transformation and Carbon sequestration -... | ecosystem: Engineered > WWTP > Effluent > Algae...
CACACGCGGGCCTCGCAGGAAAGTTTCAGCCGGGTCACGGCGACGCTCGCCGAATCGGTCGGCGGCATCCGGGTAACGCAGGGCTTTGTGCGCCAGGAAACCAACGCCGGACTGTTCCGCAATCTGCTCTTCGATCACGCGCGCTACAACATCGCGCTGGCGCGCACCTCGGCGATCCTCACGCCGTTGCTCGAGCTGAACAGCCAGTTCTTCGTCGCCACGTTGCTGATGTTCGGTGGCTGGCGCGTGTTTCATGGCGACATGACCATGGGCGGGTTGATCACGTTTTTCCTGCTCGCCAACCAGTTCTTCGCGCCGATCTCGATCATCGGGAATCAATACAACCAGGCGTTGATCGCCATGGCGGGCGCCGAACGCGTGTTCCGGCTGATTGACCTGAAGCCGGATTGGGAGGACGACCCCGCCGCGACCCCGTTGCCCGCCAACCGGGGGACCGGCGCCAAGGTGGAGTTCCGTTCGGTGACCTTTGGCTACGACCCTGCCAAGCCGGTGTTGCATGATGTCAGTTTTGCCGTCGAGCCGGGGCAGACCGTCGCCCTGGTGGGGCATACCGGCAGCGGCAAGAGCTCCATCATCAACCTGGCGGCCAAGTTCTATCTGCCGACCCAAGGGGAGGTCCTGGTGGACGGTCGGGAAATCCGTACGATCACGAGTCATTCCCTGCACCGGCAGATGGGCATGGTGCAGCAAACCAACCTGCTCTTCACCGGCACGGTGCTGGAAAACATCCGGCTGGGCCGGCCGGAGGCGACCGAGGCCGAGGTGCGCGAGGCGGCCCGGCAGCTGGATTGTCTGGATTTGCTTGATGCGCTGCCGCAAGGGTTTGCCACGGAAGTCGGGGAGCGGGGGGGCGGGCTTTCCCTCGGTCAGCGACAGCTCGTTTGCTTCACCCGGGCGCTGGTGGCCGACCCCCGGTTGGTCATCCTGGATGAAGCGACCAGCTCCATCGATGCCATCACCGAAGCCCGTTTGCAGAAGGCCTTGCTGGCGCTGCTGCGCGGTCGCACGAGCTTCGTCGTGGCGCACCGGCTCAGCACCATCCGGCATGCCGACCTCGTCCTCGTGTTGGATCAAGGGCGCGTGATCGAACGCGGCACGCACACACAACTGCTGGCCCAAGGCGGACACTATGCCGCGTTGTACCGGCAGTTCGTGCAGATGGATGAGAGGATTTGAACGCCCGCCGCGAAGTGTGCGGCTTGGAGGTCGCAAGCCAAATTTGGCGGCAATCGTCCGGTTTCTCCTCTGACAAAATGGATTCCCCCTCTAGAAAATCATTGCTTTGGGGTAGGCCGCATCTATGACGAATACCACTATGGCTAAAAAATCCACTCGTAAACCTAACGCCGCTTTCATGAAGCCGGTTACCCCTGACGCCAAGCTCGCTGCTGTCGTCGGCTCAAATCCGTTGCCCCGTACGGAAATGACGAAGAAACTCTGGGCCTACATCAAGAAGCACGGTCTCCAGGACAAGAAGAACAAGCGCATGATCAATGCCGATGACGCCCTCAAGGCCGTCTTCAATGGCAAGGCTCAGGTCAGCATGTTCGACATGACCAAGCTGGTCAGCAAGCACGTCTCCTAAATTCAGGGACTAGCAGAACTTTTCTGACCGCCGCGGAGCAATCCGCGGCGGTTTTGTTTTTGGTGCAGCCGACCGCGCACCCACGGCAGGAATCTTTTTCGCGCGCAACGATTGCGCCGGAAGGAGACGCGCGCGAAGCTGACGCTTTTCTGAATCTTTCCCCGGTGAAATCCGAACATCGACGCGCGATCCTTGGCCTGTTGGCCGCCAATTTTCTCTGGGGGCTGAGTTTTCCCCTGCTCAAGGCGCTCGCGGGCGCGCAGACACTGCTGGTGCCGGAGAGCGGGAACTGGTTCGTCACCGCCATGAGTCTGGCGCCGCGCTTTCTGCTGGCCGCGGTGATCCTGCTCGTGGTGGCGCGCCGGCAGCTCACCGGTCTGACGCGCGACGAGTGGCGGCAGGGCGGGCTGCTCGCCGTGTCGTGCGCCCTCGGCATGCTCCTGCAGGTCGACGGCCTGCAGCACACCTCCGCCTCCGTGTCGGCTTTTCTCACGCAGTTCTATGCAATCCTGATCCCGGTGTTCCTTGCCCTGCGTTACCGCAGGATGCCGTCGTGGACCTTGGCCGTCTGCGTCCTGTTGGTGGTGGCGGGGGTGGCGATTCTCGGCCGGTTTGACTTCCGCACGTTCTCGCTCGGTCGCGGTGAATGGGAAACCCTCGGCAGCTCGGTCTTTTTCATGTGGCAGATCCTGGTGCTCGGCGACGCGCGGTACGCGGCGAACCGGTTTCTGCCGGTGAGCACGATCATGTTCGGGGTGATCGGCATGTTGTTCGCCGGGCTGGCGCTCGCGACGGCGCCGCACTCCGCCGCCGATTGTCTGGTGCCCCTGACGTCGGTGTCTTGGCTGAGTTTCACGTTGCTCCTCACGGGGTGCAGCACGCTTGGGGCGTTTTTGCTGATGATCAAGTGGCAGCCCAAGATCACGGCGACCGAAGCCGGGTTGATCTACTGCTTCGAGCCGGTGTTCGCCTCGCTGATGGCGCTTTTTCTCCCAGCGCTTTTTTCGCATTGGGCCGGCCTGGACTACGCGAACGAGACGCTGACCTGGCAACTGCTGGTCGGCGGCGGCCTGATCACACTGGCGAACGTGCTGTTGCAGAATCAAACCCCGGCGAAGGCCTAGGGCTGCCGCCGGCCGCCGGGCCGCGGCGCATCGGAGCAAGGGCGATGCGTCTCAAGGTTGCGCGTGCACGAATTTTCCGGTCTGGAGAAAGTTCCGGACCTGGTCGACGACCTCGGAACGCCAGAGCATGAGCGTGTGGGAGTAGGGCACGACCAGGAAGTCGCTCATGCCTTCGAGCTTCGCGGACTCGATGGTGACAGCCCCGTCGTTCTTGCCGGCGAGCACGCGGCCGAACACGGGATTCACCGGCAGTTCGCCGGCGATGATACCGACTTCAAAATCGGCCGGGCCCAGCGTGCGGACGATGGCGTCCTCGCCGGTGCCGAGCCTGACGAGGTTGCCGCCGAGGAATTTTCGCAGCAGGTCGTTTTCCTTGGCTTGGTCCGCCGCGGTGCTCCCGTGGTTGGGCGGGCCGATCATGACGACGCGCCCGAGATTGGCCGGCCTGGACTCCTGGATGAATTTGCGCACGAGCAGGCTGCCGAGCGAGTGGGTGACAAAGTGCAGGTGCGGAGCGCTGGCGACGTCATGTTTCTGCAGTTGGGCCGGCAGATAGGTTCCAGCCAACTCCTCGAAGGCCATCGTGCGCGACGGGTAGGAGATGTTGACGACGCGGTAGCCGCTGTCGCGCAGGGCCGACTCCAGACGTTTCATCACGTAGGAACGCATGCCGATGCCGTGCAGGAGCACGACGCAGTCGCGGACGGGTGGGGTGGTGGCATTCATGGGCAGGACACTGCAGAGGATGAGCAGCAGGCAGAGCAGAGCTTTCATGTTGCCGGGCGCATGGCGCGAATCCCGGCGATGGCGCGCAGCGAGATGGCACCGAGGACGAGCGAGCCGCCGGCGATGGCGTAGATCCCGGGGCGTTCGCCGTCAGCGAGGAGCACCCAGATCGGATTCAGCAGCGGTTCCAAAACGGGGATGAGCACGGCCTCGAGGGCGGTCACGTGACGGATGGCTTTGGCGTAGAGCAGATAGGCGAGGCCGAGCTGGACCGTCCCGAGCAAGCCCAGGGCGATCCAGCCGGAAGGGGGCAGGGTCGGCGCCGACCACAGGGCCGGCAGGCCGATGCAGAAGCCGAAGAAATTCCCCAGGATAATGGACTCCATGGCCGAGGTGTCCTTCTGCTTGCGCATGAGGAGCGTCATGATTGCGAAGGCGAGGCCGCTCGCGAGGGCGACGAGCAGGCCGGCGACATTGTTGAGCTGCAGGCCTTCGTAGAAAAAGAGGGCGAGACCGCCGAACACCACCACGATGGTGAGCCAGTCGGCGCGGGTGGGTCTTTCGCCGAGGAACCAGGCGCCGAGCAGACCGATCCAGACGGGGGCGGTGTACTGCAGCAAAATCGCATTGGCCGCCGTCGTGAGTTTGTTGGCCAGGGCAAAGAGGATGGTGCAGGCCGCATAGGCGACGGCCGCGCTGATCTGGAGCCGGGACCAGGTGAAGCGCAGCGAGCGCCAGGAGACCGCGAGCAAAAACAGGGCCGCGATCAGACCGCGGCCACCGGCGGCGGCGAGCCCCGGCCACTCCACCCACTTGAACAGGATGCCCGCCAGGCTCCAGCACAGCGCCCCGCCCAGCAGGAGGCCAACGGACTTGGTGTGGGCGGGATCACGCATGCAGCGTCACACTTGCCCGGGCCACAGATCTGGTGCAAGGCGCAAGGAGACGGCAGAGGTGCCGGGCTCTGGCGGCATGCCCGAGATGAGGGGCGTGATGCAGTTGCTCGCGATCGGTGCTGAGGGACTCGCGGACCATGCGGCGGAAGATCCGGTTGGACTGGGGAGGCGACTGAGCCCACGGCAAAGACGGCTTCACTGACCCGCAGGTGCGGATTGCGCAGCATCCGATTCACCTGATCGATCCGATGCCGGGCCAGATCCCCGGTGAAGGTAGGTCCTGTGGTCGGTTTCTCCGGTGAACGTGCAGAGGGGTAGCAACGGCTGTTCACGCCCTGGGCGACATCCTGCACGCTGAGTGCCGCGGCGCATTGTCCTGTGCGGTGCTTGCCGGAGACTCGATCTGAAATTGGCGGCGCCCCGTCGCAGTATGATGGGTGGACGGCCACGCAACGCAGAGGCCCCGATCTGTTTCCCATTGCTTCGGCTTGGGCCGCGGCAAGGCCAGCCGGATGAAATGCGCCGCAGGTTGTGCTAAGGCGCGTTCGCTTGCACGAAGGCGACGGTCATGCGTTCGAGCAGGCCGCCGAGGTCGAAGGGCTTGGGCATGAACTGGACGTTGCCGAGTCCGGCCAATTCTTGCGCAGAGACGTAGCGGGCATTGCCGGAGAGGATGATGATCGGCGTGCGGTTGCCGCTCTCCCGCAGCCGGCGAATCAATTCCAGTCCAGTCATGCCGGGCATGGTGTGGTCCGTGATGATCAGTGCAAATTTCTCATGGCCGGCGGCCAAGTGGTCGAGCAGACCCTGCGCGCTATCGAAGACGACCGGTGCATAGCCCTGGCGCTTGAGGCCGCGCTCGGCCAGGAGAGTGATCGAGGGCTCATCATCGATGAAAGCGATGCGCTCGCCGCGGCCCAGGGATCTGGACGGTATTTCTTCCTCAAAGTCGTCGGGATCGGCCGGCACTGCCGGCAGCAGGACGTCGAAGGTGGTCCCGCGGCCAAGCTCGGTCTTGATATCGATCGCGCCGCCGTGGGCGAGGACGATGCCGAGAATGATGGAAAGACCGAGGCCGGTCCCTTCGCCGGTTGCCTTGGTGGTAAAGAACGGTTCAAACATGCGGGCCATGACCTGGGGCGGGATACCGGTACCAGTGTCGCTCACGCGCAGGCAGAGATAGTCGCCGGCCTCCAAGATCCCGACGTTGGCCCGGTGGATCTGGTCGAACTTCACCGCCGAAAGGCCGATATGGAGGCAGCCGCCGTGTTCGCGCATGGCGTGCGCGGCGTTGCCCCCGAGGTTGAGCACAATCTGCTGCAGGTCGGTGGGGTTGGCCAGGACCGCCAGCTCGTTGCGGTCGATCGAAAGCTCGACCTTGACGGAGGAGGGGATGCTGGCGCGGAGCAACGAGGTAACCTCGGCGATGAGGATGGAGAGGTCGACCTTCTCGCGGTGCGACGGTTCGCGGCGGCTGAAGGAGAGAATTCGCTGGACGAGATCGGCGGCCCGCTGACTGGCCTGGCGAACCTGCTGCAGGCTTTCGGCGGCCGGGTGTGGTGGCCGGGCGAGGTCGGCCGCGAGGTCGGTGTGGCCGATGATGGCGGTGAGGATGTTGTTGAAGTCGTGGGCGATGCCGCCGGCGAGGGCGCCGAGGGTCTCCATCTTTTGGATCTGCGAGAGCTGCTCCTCCATCCGCTGCTGCTCTTCGTCCGGTGTCTTGGTGGCGGTGATTTCTTCCTTGAGGGCGACGTAATGGGTGACCCGGCCCTCGCCGTCCTTCAGCGGGGCCATCGTGGCGCGCTCGCGGTAAGTGCGGCCGTCCTTCCGGCGGTTACTCAGTTCACCGTGCCAGGTCTCGCCGCGCTTCAGCGTGGCCCACATTTCGCGATAGGTGGTCTCAGGCTCGTCGACAGACTTGAGGAGGCGGGGATTTTGCCCGATGACCTCACTGGCGCTATATCCGGTGATGTCGGAGAAGAGCTGGTTGACGTATTCGATGCGGCCATCGAGGTCGGTCATCATCACCATTACGGGGCTGCGCTCGAGGGCGAGGTTGAGCTTCTTGATCTCCTGTTCGGCGAGGCAACGTTCGTGGACGTCCTGGGTGGTGCCGAGCATGCGGATCGGGCGGCCCGCGGCGTTGCGGGCGGCGACTTTACCCTTGTTGACCACCCAGCGCCACTGGCCGTCACGGGTGAGGAAGCGGTGCTGGCATTCCCAGCGGGAGACGTCCCCGCGGAGGCAGCTCTCGAGACTCTGGCGAACGCGTTCGAGGTCCTCGGCGTGAATGAGATTATGCCACTCCGCAGTCGTGGTCGTGACGGTTGAACCGGCGAAGCCCAAGATGGATTGCCCGCCAGTGTGCGTGTCGAGCACCTGGGTCACCAAGTCCCATTCCCACCAGACCATGCGGGAGAACTCCATGGCTAGGTTGAGCTTGTCCTGGATGGACTTGATGCCGGAGATGTCGGTGAAGGTGATGACAACGCCGTCGATCTTGTCCTCGGCCGTGCGGAAGGGGAGGACGCGCTGGAGGAGCCAGTTGCCCTCGCGGGTATGGATCTCCTGTTCAGTGGCGACACCGTTTTCGAGGGCCTCGCGCAGGTGCAGCTGCAGGTTGGGCTCGCCCTCGATCTGGTAGGCGAGATGGTCGATTGGCCGGCTGATGTCCTGGGGTAGGAGGTGGAAGATACGGGCGATGGCCGGGGTGAAGCGGCGGATGCGGAGGTGGCGGTCGAGGAACAGGGTGCCGATGTCGGTGCTGGCGAGAAGATTGTTAAGATCTTCGCCGACGGTCTTCAGCTCGTGGTTCTTGCGCTCGAACTCCGCGTTGACGGTGTAGAGCTCCTCGTTGACGGAGTGGAGCTCTTCGTTGGTGCTCTGCAGCTCTTCGTTGGCGGCCAGCAGTTCCTCGTTGGTCGCCTGCAGCTCCTCGTTGCTGGTCTGCAGTTCCTCGACCGTGGCCTGGAGGTTCTCCTTGGTCGTATGCAGCTCGAGTTCAAGGTCCTTGATGCGGTTGCCCAGAGCGTTCTGTGGGGCGAAGTCGTCGGCCGGTGCCTCGGCTGGGGTTGCCGCGGCCGTCCGCGGGTTGCGCAAGATGACGTGGACCAGGCTGGGGCCGTTGCGTTCGTCCGGAATGGGGCGGACGATGACATCAAGCTGATAGGTCTCGTCCCCGACACGGTGGCGGACCCCCGGGGCCTGCGCCTCGGTGCCGGTCTTGATCGCCTTGGGGATGAGGGTGGAGAGCGCCAACCGGAGATCGCCGTCGGTGCGGTTGAAGAGGTTTTCGTGGGAGCGGCCCTCCGGGGGGTGGAGGTAGCGGCTCGATTCCTGGAAATATTGCACGATCTCGCCGTTCTCGGCGGCAATGAAGCCGGCGGGCAAGGTCTGCTTCAGCAGATGGTCATAGGCCTGCAGCAGGCTCCGGTTGACCGTGATGGTGCTGGGCAGATTGCCGGGCAAAGGACCGGCCGTCAGGCGGAGAGTCCGATTGGAGGGCAGGGTGCGAATTTCCGGTGGGGCGACGAGGGTGTCGGAAGACTTTCGGTAGAGCTTAAAGCGTGAGGCGAGGGTGGCAAAACCACCCTCAACCCCACCCAGTCCCTCGCTGGAGCCGAGAAAAAGCGCGCCGCCCCGGCGCAGCGCAAAGTGAAACAGCGCCAGCACGCGTTCCTGAGTGGCAGGCTGGAAATAGATCAACATGTTCCGGCAGGTGATCAGATCCAGCTTGGTGAACGGTGGGTCGCTGATGACGTTGTGGGATGAGAAGATGATCCGCTGGCGCAACTCGGGCACGATCCGCCAGTGGCCGTTGGACTCTTCCTTGAAGTAGCGACTGATGCGTTCGGGGCCGAGATTCTCCAGGCACGCGCGGTCGTAGATGCCAGCCGAGGCGCGCGCCAGCGACTCCCGGTGCATGTCGGTGGCGAAGATCGATACCCGGCCGCGGTACCCGCAGGTGCGCACCTGCTCGTCTACCAAGATGGCCACGGAGTAGGCTTCCTCACCCGAGGCGCAGCCGGCGACCCAGACGCGAAATTCCTCGCGGCCGGGTTCCGTGATCAAGGAGGGGAGTACGTCGCGGCCCAGAGCCTCAAAGCCTTCGGGGTCGCGGAAGAACTCGGTGACGCCGATGAGCAGGTCCTTGTACAGCTCATCGAGTTCAGCAGGTTGGTCGACCAGCTGGCGGGCATAGGCATTGACATCGGCGAGGTGGAGAAAGCTCATGCGACGGTGAATGCGCCGCTGGACGGTGGGAATCTTGTATTCGCTGAAATCGATGCCGTAGGTGCGCCGGAGCTGTTCGAGAACCGGACCGAAACTGCCGGCGGCCTCGTGGGCGGACAGCGTCTGGGTGGTCTGCATCATCCGCAGCTGCGGATATCTGGCATAGGTGATGAGTGCCTCGGGCATTCGCTCCGGCGGCAGAATATAGTCGGCGAGCTGGCTGTTGATGACACTGCGCGGCATGCCGTTGAAATCGGCGGAATCCAGCGACTGTGCGATGACAAGCCCGCCCGCCTCATGGATCGCGCGAATGCCCTGGGTGCCGTCGGTGCCCGTGCCAGACAAGATGATGGCAATCGCCTGTGGGCCATAGTCGATCGCGAGGGATTCGAGAAAAACGTTGATGGGAAACTCCAACTGGCGGGCGGCCTCCCTATCGGTCAAGGCCAGCTTTCCGCCCTTAACGGTCATCAGCTTGCGGGGTGGGATCAGGTAGATGCAGTTCGGTTCGAGCACCATCCCGTCCTCGACCCGATGAATGTGCATGCGGGTATGCCGCGCCAGCAGGTCGTTCATCAGGCTCTTGAAGTCGGGAGACAGATGCTGAACGACGATGTAGGCGCACCCGGCGTCGCAGGGCATGGCCTGAAAGAACGTTTCGAGGGCGCGCAGTCCGCCCGCTGAAGCGCCAATGCCGACCACCAAATCAGGAGAAGGAGAGGACGGGCTCATGGCAGAAGTATCGGGCAAGGCGGTGGTCAGCGGAACCGAGAGACACAAACGTTACGCGATAGGCGGGCGCGGGTCGGGTAGCCGGCAATTGCGCAGCTGGCAATCGATGTTAACGATATGACTTTCGATCCAGGCCGTGGCCTCTCGATGAATGTCCACGAGCAGTGAGATCGGCTCGACGCCCGTGGACAGCAGGGTAAGCCACGCGTCGAGCCGATGGGCAAACTCCTGGTGCGCTGTACAATTTGCAACCAAGGCCGGACAATTCACGCGACGCATGTGGGCCTCTTCCCGGCTGAAGTGCCCGAGCGTGTACTTCTGGAGAATTGTAATCATGTCGATGATTCGCTCGCGGCCTTCACCGGCGTCGATGGCGGTGCGGACGGAATCAAGGCGACGGAAGAATTCCTGATGCTCCGCGTCGATGTTGGGATGGCCCGTTTCAAAGCGAGGATTCCAAGTGGACATGGCGGCGTGGGCTTATAGGTTGCGGCAAGCGACCCAAGTCCGGCCTCTGATCCGAACCGTCGCTTGCAGGCCATCCTAGACCACAAGAAGGTGGCCCGGCTGCGCATATTTTGCAGAGAGCCTCGCGGGGAATGGCAAAATATGCGATGGGGCGCGTATAGCGCCCGTAGCGGAGAGAGCGCTACTTCGCGGAGGACAAAGCCAGGGCTTCCATCACTTTGCCTGGGGTGAGCAACTCGGGCAGGACGACGGGTTCGGCCTTGCCGGGCGCGTAAACCAGATTGAACGGCACGGCGGAGCGGTTCCAGCGGGCGAGTTCGGCGGTGATCTTGGGGTCGCGGTTGGTCCAGTCGCCCCGGAGCAGGACGACATTCTTCCTGGCAAGTTCGGCCAGCACCTCGTCGTTGTGGAAAACGGTGGCCTTGTTGGTCTGGCAGGTGGCACACCAACGGGCGGTGAAATCGACATAGACCGGGCGGCCGGCCGCCTGCGCGGCCTTGATCGCTTCGGGACTCCATTTTTCCCAGACCACCTGATAACCGCCGTCAACCGAGGCCGCGGGAGCGGATTTGGGCCAACCGGTGTACAGCCCGCCCACGAACAGCAGTGCGGCGAACACGCGGCCAAAGAGCTGGCGGCGCGGTTTGCCAAAGGCCTGGCCAAAGCGGCCGTAGGCCCACGCCGCCATGGCGACGAGGACGAAGCCAAAGGCGATCAGCAGCAGGGCGTTGTCATCGTCCTTGGTCTGCCCGGCCAGCACCCAGAGCAACCAGCCGACCGTGGCGTAGAGGGGGAAAGCCATGGCCTGCTTGAAGGTTTCCATCCATGCGCCCGGACGGGGCAGCAGCTTGATGGCCTGGGGGAACATCGACAACAGCAGGTAAGGCAGGGCGAGTCCGATCGCGATGGCGGTGAAGATCAGCAGGGACTCGATCGCGGAAAGGGACAGGGCGGCGCCGAGGGCGGGAGCGAGAAACGGGGCGCTGCACGGCGTGGCGACCAGCGTGGCAAGCGCTCCGGTGAAGAAGGAGCCTCCGTAACCTTCCTTCATCTGGAGGTTGCCGCCGACGCCGGTGGCGGAGAGTCCGATCTCAAACAGCCCGCTCATGTTGAGTGCAAAGACCAGCATGAACACCGCCATCCCGAAAACGAAGGCTGGCGACTGCAGCTGGAAACCCCAGCCGAGCTGGGCCCCGCCCGCGCGGAGCATCAACAAGGCGCCGGCGAGCACCCAGAAGGAGACGAGTACGCCCAAGGCAAACACCAGGCCATGCATCGTGATTTTGCGGCGGTCGTTGCCGGCCTGGTTGACAAAACCCATGATCTTGATGCCGAGCACCGGAAAGACGCAGGGCATGAGGTTCAAAATGAGCCCGCCCACAAAGGCGAGGAGGAGGGTGCCGAGCAGGCTGCCCGAGGCAGCCGGCGGGTTCGGGCGGACGGGTTCTGGGTTCTGGGGCTTGGCGCCCGCAGCTGGTGCCGTTGCTCCGAACTCGACGTCGAACGTGGCGCCGTGACCAAGGATCTTCGCGCCCCAGCCGTTGCCCGAGGACAGGATTCCGGTGAGGTGGGTGGCGTCGGCTGGTCCGTCCTTGGCGATGGTCAACGTCAGGACGATGGCCCCATTTTCCTCGGTGGTTTTTTGGGCAGCGGCATAATCCACGACACCAGCGCTATCGAAGAGATGCAGGTCCTGTGGGCGGTGGGTGGTGCCGGCGGCAGGCGTGAGTCGCACGGTCAGGGTCTGATCAGCCCGGTCTGCGGTGAGCGTCCAACCCTGGAGTGGCCGGGGCAGTTCGCCGAAAGCGTTGTTGAAGAGCCGGGCGATGGTCGTGTCCGCGGCGGGCTCGGCCTGGCTGACATCCAGCTTCAGGGCCACCGCAGCATTGCCCGGCATGCAGACATCCTTGCACATGAGCCAGTCGGCCGTGGCGGCCAGGGTCACCGGTTGTCCCAATGGCAGATCCGCCGGCGGGGTGACCTGGACAAAGAGAAAGGTCTGACCCTCGTAGCCATGGCCGGTGACGATGCCCTTGGTGTCCTTCACGACATGGGGCGTGGGCCAGACGATCGGGCCGGTCGAGAATCCAGGAGGCAGTTTCCATTCGAGGGAAGTGGGGTAGCCAGTGCCGGGATTGATCCAGTAGCTGTGCCAGTGCGCCTCGTGATCAAGGACGAGCGCGACCCAAAAGGGTTGGCCAGGCTGGATCGACGTGACCGGAGCGACCAGGCGGGCGGTCACCGGTGCGGCGGAGACCAGGGCCGGGATGATCGCCATGCCAAGGACCAGTGACAGGAGCAAACGACGGAAGGGAACCATGGGAGTAGAGAGTAGGCAGGAGGACATTTATTTCAAAGACCGAGTGGAAAGGAAGGCTCGTGGGAGGTTGTCAGGAGCAGGCGCGGGAGTCCGGGCTCGTTGGTTTCAGCTGGATCGGGAAACGGACAAAGTATGGATGGAAGAGCTCAGCATGTTCAGGTGAAGGTCATGGGGAAATGGAGGGGAAGGCGACCTCCAACCTGGGAATGGGTTCAGGCTTTTGGGCAAAATGGAAGTGTTTCATCTCCCGTTTACGGGTTGGCCGGCCAAGGGCGCGGACGGACACCCGATGGCGGTTGCTTCACAGCCCGAGAGCAAAGGAGGCTTCCGGGGTGGAGGCCGCCGCGCTCATGGGACCGAACAGGCTGGTGGAGTAGTAGCGTTCGGCCCGGTCGCACAGGATCGTGACCACCCGCGCCTTGGGGCCGGTCTGGCGGGCAACTTCGAGGGCGGCGCAGACATTGGCTCCCGACGACGTGCCCACCAGCAGGCCAAACTCCCGCGCCAGCCGGCGGGTCATCTGGATGGCGTCGGCGCTGGCGATCTTGATCCGGTGGTCGATCGGGGCGTCGCGAAGCAGGGGAGGGACAAAGCCGCCGCTGACGCCCTCGATCGCGTGACAGCAGGGCAGCTCACCGGCGAGCATGGCGGCCTCGGCCGGCTCCATCACGTGCACCTGGATGTCCGGGTGGTGATGTTTGAGCGCCCGGCCGATGCCGGAGATGGTGCCACCGGTGCCAAAGCCGCTCACGAAGGCGTCGATCCGCCTGTCCATCTGCCGGATGATCTCCGGGCCGGTCTGCTCCTCGTGGTCGAGTGCGTTGAGCGGGTTTTCAAACTGGCAGGGGAGGAAATAGCGGGAATTGGCGGCCGCCATTTGCCGACTTAGTTCGATTCCGGTCAGGTAGCCGCGGTCGGCCTTGAAGAGCTGCAGCTCGGCCCCGAAGTGTTTCATGAGGTGACGCCGCTCCACGCTCGCGGTGTCGGACATCAGAATCTTCACGCGCAGGCCGAGGGCGGCGCCGAGCATGGCGAAGGAAATGCCGGTGTTGCCGCTGGTGCATTCGAGGATGATGGAGTCGTCCCTGAGCAACCCCCGTTCCCGGGCGTCACGGAGAATGGTCGAGGCCAGCCGGTCCTTGATGGAGCCGCTGGGGTTCACAAACTCGGCCTTGGCGTGGATCGTCAGGTTCTCCCGCACGAAGTGCAGCGTCACCATCGGCGTGTTGCCGATCAGGGAGAAAATTTCCGGAAGGGGACGGGAAGAGAGCGACGAGGGCATGTTACCTGCACAAGCATGAAGGTTCGCCGGGCGGAACGCGACACCTGACACCGGGTCAGGGCGCCGGACGGACGAGATCGCCGAAGAGGGCAGACGCCAGTGGCGGGGTGGGAGGGGTATATGCTGGCGAGGGCTTCGCCGTATCGGGCGCATTTTTGCCTGATTGCCGGGGAAGCCGAAATCAGCTACTCACCGATCATGCGAAACTTCATTCTCGGGGTGTTGGTTGCGTTGATTTTTCCGGTTGCTCCAATCCCAATGCTCGCGGTCACCCCGGGTGATCCGACGGGCCTGACAACCACGGCCTCGGGTTTGCAATATGTGATTACCCATCATGGCGACGGACCGCAACCGGTTGCCGGCCAGGTGGTGATTGCGCATTACACGGGGAGTTTCATGAACGGCACGGTGTTCGACAGTTCGCGAACGGACAACCAACCCTTTGTTTTCACGCTGGGGCGCCAGCAGGTCATTGCGGGCTGGGATGAGGCGTTTGCCCTGCTGCATGTGGGGGACCAGGCGACGTTGATTGTCCCGCCGGAGCTGGCGTATGGCAGCAAGGCGCGCGGGAACATTCCCGCGAATTCGACGCTGCGGTTCGAAGTGGAGCTGCTGGATCTGAAGAACCGGGCGCTGGCCGATCTGCTGCAGGAAACCATCGACACGACCGGATTGGCCGCCGCGCAGGCGAGCTTTGCCGATTATCAGGCGGGCAAGCTCGGGGAACTTTACCTCAGTGAATCCCAATTGAACGGCCTGGGTTACCGCTACCTCACCAGGAACAAGCTGCCCGAGGCGCTGGCGGTGCTGGGCTGGAATGTCGCTTTGTTCCCGAAGTCGGGCAACGTCTACGACAGTTATGGCGAAGTCCTGCTGAAGAACGGACAACTCGCCGAGGCGAAACAGAATTACGAGAAGGCCCTCGCTCTCGATCCGACCAACAAGAATGCGGAAAAGATGCTGGCCGAGATCAGGGCGGCGGAGGATTCGCCGGCGGCCAAGGCGCAGATGCAGGCGCGCGCGGAGCTGGAGACGGCGATGAATGCGGCGTTCGAGGCCGCCGACCACCAGCGGTTCGATGTGCCGGCGTTAAAAACAAAGCTGTCGGCCTTCCTCGAGAAATATCCCCAGGACGCGGAGGCCGGGACGATGGTCTCGAACTACTTCTATTATGTGGAAACCGCCGATCTGGCGACGGCCAAGGCCGAGTGGGCGGCGTTCGCGACCCACCCGAATGAGAAAGTGAAGGAGTTGGCGGCCCAGAAGCTGCGGCTGGCGGAGCTGATCCGGGAACCGCTCGACCTGCAGTTCACCGCGGCGGACGGCCGGGCGGTCGATCTGGCCTCGTTGCGGGGCAGGGTGGTGCTGATCGATTTCTGGGCAACGTGGTGTCCGCCGTGTCTGGAGGAAATCCCCAACGTGGTGGCCGCATACCAGCGGTACCATGATCGGGGTTTTGAGATTGTGGGCATTTCATTCGAGCAGGCGCCGGATGCAGCGAAGCCGGCCAAGCGCCAGAAGACCGCGGAACAGATGCTGGCTTTCACCCGCGAGCACGACATGCCCTGGCCGCAATTCTACGACGGCACCTACTGGCAGAATCCGTTTGGCAAGAAGTATGGCATTCGCGGCATCCCGGCCATGTTCCTGTTGAACAAGGCGGGCATGGTCGTCTCGACGAATGCGCGCGGCGCGGCGCTGGAAGCCATGGTGAGAAAGCTGCTGCAGGAGTGAGGGACGATCGGGCGGACGGAGGCGGCTCAGGATTTACTGGCACAGGCGGCAAGGGTCGTCGCGATGGATTCTGCGCTGCGTCCACGCGGACAAACCAGAGGGGATCGAGCTTACCCGTCCAGGCTCCGTGGGAACGTTGACTCAGTCAGCGTCCCGCCGCCTGGCGGTTCAGCATGTGGGCGAAGAGCATGGACCAGAAGCAGAGCACGACGTTGAAGAGGGGCATCTGCAGGGGGAGCGGCAGGGCATAGACGCAGCAGACGACGGGAATCCACAGAAACCAAACAGCCATCAGCACTGGCAGTACGCGCCGGGCGTACCACCGCCCGGCGCGGAGATCGGTGGCAACGGGTTGCCAGCGGAAACCGGCGTCCTTCCAGGCAAAGCAGAGGTTGCCGACCGGGGCCGCGTAGAAGGGATTGAAGCCGAACTGGTCGCTGAGCACCTTGCGTGCGATCGTGGAGATGTCGTGGCCGTCGCCGTAGAGCCAGGTGAGGCCGCGATACAAGAGATCCACCTCGGATCCCTTCCAGGCCCAGAACATCATGAAGAAAACGAGATGGGGCCAGGGGTGGTTGTGCCGGGTGTCGGGGTGCAGGCGGAGAAACAGAAAGGGCAGCAATCCACCGCACAAGGCGGTCGTGACGGCGGTGAAGGCCAAGCCGCCCGCCGACTGCCAAGCGGCCAGCCGGGCAAAGAAGCCGGCAGTCGCCGGCACGAAGTAATAGGCGAGGACCAGAGCCAGAGCGACCGCCTGGAGCACGAGCCCGGGGAGCAGGAGCGAGCGGATGCTGTGCAGGCCCGCCTTCCAGGGGGCCTCGTTAGGCGGTGCGTCCACCGTGGTCATGCCGGAAGCTGCCGCTTGCGGCGCGAAGCTGGGAGGTAAGTAGGCTGCCGACGTCCGCTCAAGGCAGCCGCACGTTCACCAGCGCCTCGTTATACCCCAGGACAACCTCATTGTCCCGGATCTGCACGATCCGCACGTAGTAGACGGTGTCGTTGGTGGTCCTCACCGGGACCAAGTCGCCTTCGCGATAGGTTGCGGAGTTGATCAGGAGCATGGTGACGCCGTTGCGCAGGACCTGGCCCGAGATGCGCAGGCGGGCCACGCTGTAGGCGAGAATCTGGTTATCATCCATCTGCACGTTCTGGGTCGGCAGGGGCACGACCGGAAGCGGATCGGAAGGGGTCAGGCGCTCAATTCCCGGTTGAGAGAACTGGAACGGATTGGCGGGCTTGGCCGGGAGAGGGGTGGGATTGAGGCGCGGGTTCAGGAGTTCCTCGATCTTGGGCTTGAGTCCGGCGAAGCGATCCACGGGCGCCTCGGCCGTCAGCACGGCGGCGGCGAGGGAGAAAAAAAAGATGACGGCGAGATTCTTCATGAGCGGCCGAGCATGTCGACGGTGAGGTCAAGCGAGAGGCCCTCGCTGATCCCGCCTTGGGAGAGGCGGTAGTTTTTCAGGCGGACGAGGCGCGGGCCGGTCTCCAGCGCGTGGAGATACGCCAGGATCTGGGCGTAGGAGCCTGAGATGCGCAGCGAGAAGGGAATGGCCTGGTAGGATTCCTTGTCCGTTCCCGGCTGCGAGCTGAGCTGGGAAAGACTGGCCAACTTGGTGTGGGTGTCCTTCTCGATCTGGTAGAAATAGTCGAGGTTGCCGGCGAGATCCGTCTCGAGGGCAAGGTGCCCGTCAATGTACGCGAGCGCGTGGTTGGCGTCCTTCAGCTGGGCATCGATGCGGGGGTGGCTGCTGAGTGAGAGCAGCATGGCTTCACCCTGCGCGTGAATGCGTTCGTTGTTCACGTTGAGTTCGACCCACCGTTTCCAGAGATACCAGTCGGCACCGCCGAGCACGAGCAGGAGCACGAGGCTGGTGAAGGCGACGGGGTAGTTCCGGGCGAACAAGCGCAATTGGAGGAGGTACGTGTTCATGGTTTCGCCCCCTTGAGCTTGAAGGTCAGCTCGAATTCAAACATGTCGCCCGGGTCCTTGCGGTTCATGGCGGTGAGGCTGATGCTGGCAAAACGGTTCTTGATCTGAGCATCGGCCAGCAGTTCCTGGCGGCACTGGTCGAGGGTGGTCTTGGCGCGGTCGGAGGGCTCGTGCAGGATGCCCCGCAGCACGAGGCCGGAGTCGAGTGAATCGATGCTGACTACCTGCATGCTGGCCGGACGGTTGCGACCGATCGCCATCAGGAGTTCGGTGAGGCGGTAGGGCGAGGCCATGAGGGCGTACGCCGTGTCGATCCGGGCGGCACTGGTCGCGAGCTTGCGGTTGTCCGCCTCCATGGCATCCGCCTTCGGTTTGTTGTCGGTGATCCGCTGTTGCCAGCCTGCGGTCTCGGCCTCGAGCGTGCGACCGACATAGACCAGCCAGAGGGTCGCCACGAAAGCCGCGGCGGCCAGGGTGGCGGCGATCGCATTGGTGATGAAACGCCGGCGGATGAGGTTGCCGCTGGGCAGGGCGGTGGAAATGCGGCAGTCGAGACGCCAGGGGCCCTGGTAAACCGCGTCTTCCTTGGCCGGGCGTTCGGGGAGGGCGCCCGAAGGTGCGGCGATCAGGCTGAGCGCGCCCAACCAATGCTGGCCGAGGGGGGCGACGTGATCGCCGATGGTGATGTTGACGGTGGATTGCCAGGCCGGGCAGTCGAAGGTGAAGGGAGACCGGCCGACCACCTGCGCCAGTGGCTCGGCGATCCAGCTGAGAGCCGGTGGCAGGTACGCACAGTAGATTTCGCCGACCGGCTGGCCGGTGGTCATCTCGTAGGAATCGACCAGCGGCTTAAGATCGCGGCCGATGGCCCGGACGAACTTGGAGGCGCGCAGCAAGAGTTCGTCGTCGGCGAGATGGAGGCGTTCGCGGACCTCGTCGGCCTCGGTGAGATTGAACTCCCGGCGGGCGGCCT
>Ga0075163_10004839_pt1 | contig 18022 bp, 14 predicted proteins | sample JI1023141ADNA_FD_71478 | JGI IMG/M metagenome (GOLD analysis project Ga0075163, IMG submission 71478) | Wastewater effluent complex algal communities from Wisconsin, to seasonally profile nutrient transformation and Carbon sequestration -... | ecosystem: Engineered > WWTP > Effluent > Algae...
GGCGCCGCGGCCCCGCAAGCGGCCACGACCCCGTCGCAAGAGCGCAAGGAGATGGACAAGGTCGCCGACGCCGCGCCCGTCCTCGCCGAGCCGCCGTCTCCGGCGCCGATGGAGGAGGAGCGGCCGCCGATGGACCCGAACCTCGCGGACGACGCCAAGGTCGCGCTGTCGGACGACCGCGCGGTCGCGAAGTCGAGCCCGGACGCGGGCGGGGGCGCGTCGGGCTACAAGGGCGCCAGCGGGCGTCCGGCCTCGCGGCCGCGGCCGACGGACGTCGACGAGGCGCGCAAGCCATCGCCGCCGAAGACGCCGCCGATGCCGCGGCCGATCGTGAATTCAGGGGTGGCGCGCGGGCTGCGTCTGCCGTGCTCGGACGCCGCGGCGCGGCCGCTGGCGCACCGCCGGCTGCTGTGGCAGAAGCGCCTCGCCGACGCCGGTGCGATCTTCGCGGCGCTCAACATCTACGAGGCCGCCGCGGGCAGCTGCGAGATCGCCGGGTGGAAGGACCAGCGCGTGTTTTTGCAGCTGCTGCACGAGCGCGTCAACACCGAGGCGGAGATCGCCGTGCTGCTCGGCCACTTCGCGGGTGAGAACGACGCCCGCGCCTACCTCGCGCGCGGGCTCATGCGCCGGCTCGTCGACCCCGCGCTGGTCGCCGCGGTCGAGTCCGCGATGTTCCTCGGCGGCGTCGACTGGAACGACGTCGACCGCCAGCTGCTGCTGGTGATCGAGCCCGACGCCGACGCCAAGCGCCTGGCGATCGTGCAGCAGGCGCTGCTGCGCAGCCCGGGCGACCCGCAGGGCGAGCGCCGCATGATCCGCCTGCTCACCGAGCAGGGCAAGCTCGAGGAGGCGATCGCCCGCGGCCGACGCCTGCGCGAGCAGGGCCTGATGACCCCGGTGCTCGCGCAGCAGATCGGCGAGGTCTTCGTCGCCTACGGCCAGCAGGACCAGGCCCAGCGCGTGTTCTCGGAGATCGTCGAGTTCGACCCGCGCTCGCCCGGCAGCCGCCGCCTCCTCGGCGACATCTTCTTTCGCCACCACTGGTTCGAGCGCGCCTACCGGCAGTTCCAGGACCTCGTCGAGATGACCCCCGACGACGCGCTCGCCGTCATCCGCCTCGCCCGCGCCGCCGCCGGCACCGGGCGCGTCGACGAGGCGCTCCGCATCCTCCGCAAGGTCGCCGCCGGCGAGGGCCGCCCCGGCGCCGACGACCCGCGCCGCTTCGCCCGCCTGCACGCCGCCGTCTACCTCGCGCTGCTGCTCGCCGAGCCCGAGAAGGACACCCCCGCCGCCAGCGTCGCCCGCGAGCTCGGCCGCCTGCAATTGTTCGACGCGCCGGCCGTGTGGCACCTGCTGGTCTGGGACGACCTCGGGGCGCGCCTGACCCTGACCTCCGACCCGCCGACGCCGATCGCCGGCGACGCGATCGACGCCGGCGTGACCGGCCTCTACGCCCTGCAGGCGCCCGCGGGCGCCCTGCCGCCGCTGTCGGTCCGCCACCAGGGGATCGTGCTCGACCGCGAGGTCAGCTTCATGCGCCTCACGGTCACGTGGGACGGCAAGGAGTTCAAAGTCGAGCGGTCCCACGGCTCGGTCGCCGCGGGGGCCAGCGCCGAGACGGTCCGCCCCGCCGGAGACTAAAGCCGGGGACCAAAGCCGAGGCGCCCGGGCGCGGCGCCTCACGTGCGGGGCTCCGTCGGCGCCCGCGGGGCCGCGACAGGCCTCGCGGGCGCTGTGGTATACGGGCGCCGATGGCTGAAGTGATCAAGATGACCCCGCAGGGGCTCACCGTCCCCAACCACCCCATCATCCCCTTCATCGAAGGCGACGGGATCGGGCCCGACATCTGGGCGGCCTCCGTCCGGGTGTTCGATGCCGCGGTCGAGAAGGCCTACGGCGGCGCGCGCAAGATCGAGTGGCGCGAGGTGCTGGCCGGCGAGAAGGCGTTCGAGAAGACCGGCAGCTGGCTCCCGCCGGAGACCCTGTCCGTGTTCCGCGAGCACCTGGTCGGCATCAAGGGCCCGCTGACCACGCCGGTCGGCGGCGGGATCCGCAGCCTCAACGTCGCGCTGCGCCAGGAGCTCGACCTCTACGTGTGCCTGCGCCCGGTGCGGTGGTTCGAGGGCGTGCCGAGCCCGGTCAAGCGCCCGCAGGACACCAACATGGTGATCTTCCGCGAGAACACCGAGGACATCTACGCCGGCATCGAGTTCCAGGCCGGCACCCCGGACGGCGACAAGTTCCGCGACCTGCTCAAGGAGAACTTCCCCAAGCCGTTCACCAAGGTCCGCTTCCCGGCGACCGCGGGCTTCGGCATCAAGCCCGTCTCGCAGGAGGGCACCGAGCGGCTGGTCCGCGCGGCGCTCAACTACACGATCGCGAACAAGCTCCCGAGCCTGACGCTGGTCCACAAGGGCAACATCATGAAGTTCACGGAGGGCGCCTTCCGTGACTGGGGCTACGCGCTGGCGAAGTCGGCCTACGGCGCGACGGACCTCGACGGCGGCCCGTGGCAGGTGTTCGAAAAGGACGGCCACCGCGTGGTCGTGAAGGACGCGATCGCCGACGCGTTCCTGCAGCAGATCCTGACCCGCCCGAAGGAGTACTCGGTGATCGCGACGTTGAACCTCAACGGCGACTACATCTCCGACGCGCTCGCGGCCTGCGTCGGCGGCATCGGCATCGCGCCGGGCGGCAACATCAACTACGACTCCGGCCACGCGATCTTCGAGGCCACCCACGGCACCGCCCCGAAGTACGCCGGCCAGGACAAGGTCAACCCCGGCTCGGTGATCCTCTCCGGCGAGATGATGCTGCGCTACCTCGGCTGGAACGAGGCCGCCGACCTGATCGTCCACGGCATCGAGCGCGCGATCGCGGCGAAGACCGTCACCTACGACTTCGCCCGCATGATGGAGGGCGCGCGCGAGGTGAAGTGCTCCGAGTTCGGCGACGAGATCATCAAGCACATGAACGCGAAGACGGCGGCCTGAGCCGCGGTCGCGTCGCGCGAGCACGGGCCCCCACGGCGACGTGGCGGGCCCGTGTCTCTTTTTGAAGGCGATGATGGTGCAGCGCTGGCGCGTCAGGGCAGCGCGACCTCGGCGTGGGCGCCGCGGCACTCGGGCTCGCAGCCCTCACCGTTGGGGCGCGAGGTGACGTACTGCGGCGTCAGCTCGCCGGTGTGCAGCGGCTGGTCCTCGCGCGAGATCGTCAGCTTCACGCGCGCGGGCTCGCCGGAGATCGTGATGTCCGAGAAGCCGTGCTGCTCGACCGGCAGGGCGCAGCCCGACTCGCCGATCTGGACCTTGCCCTCGACGTCGCAGCGCAGCGCGTTGCCCTGGTCGCACGGCTTGAGCGGCAGCGCGCCCTTGCACGTCACGGTCTGCGCGTCGAGCTCGAGCGTGAACACGTAGTTGCCGGCGGTCCACGGCGTCACCTTGGCGAGGTCGAGGCGCAGGCCGTTGAGGCAGCCGATCTGCGTGCACACGCGCTCGCCCGCGCCCGGACCCGCGGGGCCCGGCTGCTCCCTGGCGCAGGCCGGCAGGGCGACGAGCAGGGACCACAGGGCGACGCGGAGGCTGGTCATGCGGCCCGAGGCTCGCATGGACCGGCCCCCGCGCCAAGGGGCTGCGCGGGCCTCAGGTCGAGATCGCCACGACGAGCGCGGCCGTGTACCCGGCCGTCACGTCGCCGGAGACCTCGGCGAGCTGGCGCGTGGCGCCGTCGCTGAACACGTTGTCGGTCTCGAGGCTGGTCTGCGCGAGGTTGGTGACGCTGGCCTCGTAGCCGGCGGTGGCGAACACCTCGTCGCAGGCGGCCTTCGGCAGCGCGAGCTGCGAGGTGCGCAGCTTGTTGGCGGAGTCGGTCGCGCCGGCGAGGTTCGGGTAGACCTCGAAGTGGATGTGCGGCCAGCGGCCGCTGTAGGCCGCGGGGAAGATCGACGTGAACGTGACCTTGCCGGTCTCGTCGGTCTCCTGGACGCCGCGCAGGTAGTTCTCGTCCTTGATCGCGCTCGAGTACATCGAGTAGTCGCCGTCGCGGTTGCAGTGCCAGAGATAGACGGCGTGGCCGGCGAGCGGGGCGCAGTCCTCGTCGACGACCGTCAGCTCGATCGTCAGCGGGACGCCCTCGGCCGTGCCGGTGGCCCCGCCGAGGCTCGAGCGGATGTCGCCGCGGACGATGCCGGACAGCGTCAGCGCGTTGGCGCCGTTGGAGCCGTCGCCCGGGTACGGCCCGGCGGTCTCCTCGGGGATCGCCGGGCACACCACGCTGCCGCTGTCGTCGTCGCCGCTCGCGCCGTCGTCGCCGCAGCCGAGCGTCGAGGCGAACGCCGCGCCGGCGGTCAGGCGCAGCATCTGGCGCCGGTTCATCGTCGCGACCAGGACCGGGAGGTCGCGGCCGAGGCCCTGGTGATGGGAAGAATTCGTCATGTCTTCTCTAGCCCTTGATCGTGACGGTGAGGGTGGCGACGTAGCCGTCGTCGACGTTGCCGGTGACCTCGGCGACCTGCAACGACGAGCCGTCGCTGAACACGTTGTCGCTCTGCAGGCTGATCTGCGCGAAATTCTCGACGCTGGCCTCGTAGCCGGCGACCGCGAAGGCCTCGTCGCACGCGTCCTCCGGCAGCGCGAGCTGCGTCGTCTTGCCGGCGTTCTTGCCGCTGGTCGCGCTGGCGAGGTCCGGGAAAATTTCAAAATGGATGTGCGGCCAGCGGCCGCTGTAGCAGGCGGGGAAGATCGAGACGAAGGTGACCTTGCCCTTCGCGTCGGTCTCCTGCACGCCGCGCAGGTAGTTCTCGGCCTTGGCGGCGCCGGTGTACAGCGAGTAGTCGCTGGCGCGATCGCAGTGCCAGGCATAGATCGCGCGGCCGGCCAGCGGGGCGCAGCTCTCGTCGACCAGCTCGAGGACGAAGGTCAGCGGCACGCCCTCCGCCGTGCCCGACGCGCCGGCGATGCTCGTGCGAATGTCGCTGCGGACGATGCCCGCCAGCACCAGCGCGTTCGCGCCGTTGGTCCCGTCGCCCGGGTAGGGGCCGCCGGTCTCCGACGGGATCTCGCTGCACACGCCGTCGCCGGTGGTGTCGTCGCCCGTGGTCCCGTCGCCGGACGTCCCGTCGCCGGTGGTCGGGTCGACCGTCGTGGGACCGCCGCTCGAGCCGCCGCCGGTGGTCGGGTCGTCGCCCGAGCTCGCGCTGGTGCCGGAGCTGCCGCCGCCGGTCGAGCCGTCGTCGGAGCCGTCGTCGCTGCAGCCGAGCACCGCGAGGACGCTCGCCCCGGCGGTCAGGCGCAGCATCTGCCTGCGGTTGATCGCGGCGACCATGACCTTCAGATCGTGGCCGAGACCTCCATGCTTTGAATTGCTCATGTCGTGCTTGCTCGTCAGTGTAAGCGGGGCGCGGCGCCCCGTCGTGTCAGCGGCGGCGACCGTCACAAAAATTCGTCGCACCGTCACGATGGGTGACGCGACGAGCCTCGTGATTACAGCCGATCTTTCGCGGCGCACGGCGGACGCGGCGCCGTGAAGAAGTGTGTCGCTGCGTCATCGCGATGTCGGCGGCTCACTCGCCGAACACCCGCTCGAGCACGAAGGCCGCGCCGAGCCCGTGCAGGTGTCCGACGAGGGCGCCGCGGCGCCGTCGCCAGAACGCGGCGAGCGGCTCGCCGTCGACGTCGTCGAGGCCGCGCAGCGCGTCGGCGAGGCGGCGCAGCGGCGCGGCGAGGGCGGGGCGCTGGACCGGGTCGCGACCGAGGCGCGGCGCCAGGCAGTTGAGGTGCCAGTTGCGGCTGCGAAACAGCGTCGGCTCCGCGACCCGCCGCGGCTCGAGCAGCAGGTAGACCGCGACGGGCCCGAGCTCGCGGTCTTCTTTAAAGGTCAGGTGGAAGCAGACGAAGCCGAGCTGCTCGGGGTCGTGGGTCGCGAGGTCGTCGGCGTCGGCCTGGGCCGCCTCGCCGCGGCGGGCCGCGGCCGCCTCCGCGACTGTCTCATAGGCCAGGTTGCGCACGAGCCCGCTGGTCAGGATCAGGAACGCCTTCTGCGGGCGCAGCTCGGTGTCGGCGGCCAGCAGGATGCGCTTCGACTCCCAGAAGTAGTCGTCGCGGCTGAGGTTCTGCTGGTAGTAGAAGCGGACCATGCGCAGCAGGTCGCCGAACAGCTCGGCGTGGTGGGCCTGGTAGCGCTTCGTCAGCGCGTCCGCGTCGAGCTCACCACGCCGCTGCGCGAGCAGCAGCTCGGCCGCGTGAAAGCCGGCGTGCATCGCCAGGAACACCCCCGTCGACAGCACCGGGTCGATGAAGCCGGCCGCGTCGCCGACGAGCAGCCACCCGGGCCCGGCGACGCGGGCCATGCGGTAGCTCCAGTCGCGCTGGGTCCGGACCGGCGTGACGCGCCGCGCCTGCGCGCCGAGCACGGCCGAGAACAGCGGGCTGCCGGCGAGGTCGGCCGCGTAGCGCTCGTCGCGGGCCGCCTCGCCCTCCTCGCCGGGGTCGAGCCGGATCACGCCGACCGACGCGCGCGTCGGCGACAGCGGGAACAGCCACAGCCAGCGGTCGCGCTCCGCGACGAACAGCGCCTGGTGCTCGCGCGGCGCGGGCAGGCGACCCGCGTCTTCAAAGTGGGCCCACGCGGCCTGATGCTGCAGCCCGGCGATCGTCTCGCGCAGGCCGAGCGCGCGGGCGACGAGCGCCGCCTGACCGCTGGCGTCGACGACCCACGGCGCGCGGTCCTCGTGCGTGACGTCCTCGCCGCGTCGCCGCCAGCGCACGCCGATCAGGCGCTCGCCGGCCCACAGCAGCTCGCGCACGCCGGCGTGCTCGTGGGCGACGGCCCCGGCCCGCGCCGCGGCGGCGAACAGGATCGCGTCGAAGCGCGAGCGGTCGACGAGGTAGGCGTGGTCGTACGCGTCGGTGTCGGCGAACCACAGGTCCCAGCGCGGCGTGGCCCCCCACTGCCAGTGCGTCGTCCCCGACTTCGGCACGAAGCCCGCGGCCTCGACCTCCGCCAGCGCGCCCATGCGCTCGAGGATCGGCATGATGCCGGGCAGCAGGCTCTCGCCGACGTGCATGCGCGGGTGCGCGTCGGCCTCGAGCAGCAGCACGCGCATGCCCTCGCGCGCGGCGCAGGCCGCCACCGCGCACCCGGCCGGCCCGCCGCCCACGACGATCAGGTCCCAGGAGTCCAAGCGCGGTCACGCTACGCAGCGCGAGCGCGGGGTGTCAACCATGTTGTCAACTGCCACCGCGAGGGCCACCGGTGTTGTCGCCTTCAGACCCCAGTGCATGGTGGAGTCTCATGAAAACCAAATAGTTTCAATGCGGTATGGCGGCTGCAAGGTAACCGGCCGTCGCCCGATGAGCCCGCGCGAGTCCTGATTCGGACTCAGTGATCCGACTCACCTCGTGCGAACGCTTACAAAAAGTCGCCCCGCGACGCCGGAGACCCTCATGCGCACCGCCACCATCGCCGCCAACGCCGTTACCGCCCTGTCGCTCGCCGCCCTCACCCTCGGGTGCCTCGAGCACCCGCTCAAGGAGGTCGAGTACGACAAGGCCTCGGTCCCGAAGATCGCCATCGATATCAAGGACAACCGCGACGTCGACATCCTGTTCGTCATCGACAACTCGGGGTCGATGGCCGACGAGCAGGCCCGGCTCGCCCGCAACTTCCCGGTGTTCGTCGCGGCCCTCGACGCCATGCGCGCCGACTATCGCATCGGCATCACCACCACCGACGTCGCCCACCCCGCCTGCAAGGGCGCGACGCCCGAGGACGGCGCCCTCGTGCTGCGCAGCTGCACCGAGGCCGTCGCCGCCGGAGCCTTCGAGTTCGCCGGCACCGATGCCTCCGCCGCCTGCACCGACCAGTGCAAGCTCGGCCCAGAGGAGCTCGCGCTGGTGCCCGCGGCCGACGGCAAGGCCCACCCCTGGCTCGAGTCGACGCTCGGCCAGACCAACCTCCAGCCCGGCGTGTCGATGGCCGACGCGTTCGCCTGCTACGGCCCGCAAGGCCTCGACGGCTGCGCCTTCGAGTCGACGCTCGAGGCGATGAAGCGGGCGGTCGAGCGCGCCCGCGACGTCGACGGCCCCGGCTTCATGCGCGACGGCTCGCTGCTCTCGGTCGTGGTCGTCACCGACGAGACCGACTGCAGCTCGAACCGCGCCCACGACGACATCTTCACCAGCAACGACGCGTTCTGGAACGACGAGACCCCGCGCCTGACCAGCGCGACCTGCTGGCGCGCCGGCGTCGCCTGCACCGGCGAGGGCCCCGAGTTCAAGGAGTGCCACGCGGAGAACTACAGCGCCGACGGCAAGCCCGGCGCGACCGACCCCGAGGCCGCCGTGCTCCACCCGGTCGACCGCTACGTCGACTACCTCGCCGGCCTGCGCGAGGACGCCGACAACCAGACCGACGCCGGGCCGCGCGCCCGCGAGGTGCTCGTGTCGCTGATCGCCGGCGTGCCGATCGGCTACGACCAGGGCGCCGTCGACATCACGTACACCGCCGCGGAGCCGGGCTCCGAGCAGGACCAGCAGTTCGGCATCGCCCCGGGCTGCGTCCCGGAGGGCGGCGGCGAGGGCTTCGCGATCCCGCCGGTCCGCGAGCGCGAGGTCGCCGAGGCGTTCACCACCGACGATGTCCGCAACGTCTACTCGATCTGCCAGGACGATTACAGCCCGGCCCTCGAGCAGATCGCCGCGCAGATCAAGCAGATCCTGACCCCCGCCTGCGCCGGCGTGTGCCTCGAGGACAGCGACCCCACGACCCCCGAGCTCGAGCCGATCTGCTCGCTCGACGCGACCTTCAAGGACGGCCACAAGGAGCGCGTGGCCCCCTGCGTCGTCGAGAAGGGCGCGTGGGCGACCCCGGCGGAGGCCTCGGTGTGCTTCTACCTGCTGACCGACGCCGACGGCTCGACCAAGTCGACGCTCGACGACATGACCGTCAGCAAGGACGAGGACGGCGTCGAGTCGGTCCCGTGCCGCACGGACGACAGCAACCTCGAGTTCAAGATCCTCCGCACCGGGCCCCGCGTCGCCGGCGTGCACTACAGCGCCGACTGCGTGGCCGCCGAGGACCCGACGAGCTGCGCCCTGTGAAATCTCCCCGCGACGCCCGCCTCGCCCCGGCTATCTGTTGCCTGGGCGGGGGCGGGCGTTGCCGCGTCGACGACCCGCGATATGGTTCGCGGATGTCGACCCCGTCACGCCCGCTGCTCCTCGCCCTCGCCCTCGCCGCTTGCGGTCACAGCGGCAGCGCGCCGGCCCAGCTCGACACGATCAAGCTGCCGCCGGGCTTCACCATCGCGGTCTACGCCGACGTGCCCGCCGCGCGGTCGATGACCCTCGGCCCCGACGGCACGGTGTACGTCGGCACGCGCGCGGACGACAAGGTCTACGCGGTGCGCGACCGCGACGGCGACCACAAGGCGGAGAGCGTGACAGTGATCGCCGAGGGCCTCGACACGCCCAACGGCGTGGCCTATCGCGACGGCGCGCTGTACATCGCCGAGATCTCGCGGGTCCTGCGGATCGACGGGGTCGACGCGGTCACCAGGCCCGTCGAGCCCGCGGTGGTCCGCGACGATTTTCCGGGCGACGAGCACCACGGCTGGAAGTACCTGCGCTTCGGCCCAGACGGCAAGCTGTACGTCCCGGTCGGCGCGCCGTGCAACATCTGCGAGCGCGACGACGAGCGCTACTCGTCGATCATGCGCATGAACCCGGACGGCACCGGGCTCGAGGTGTTCGCGTCGGGCATCCGCAACACGGTCGGCTTCGACTGGCACCCGGACACGAAGGACATGTGGTTCACCGACAACGGCCGCGACGAGCTCGCCGACGACCGGCCCGGCGACGAGCTCAACCGCGCGCCGAAGCCCGGGATGCACTTCGGCTTCCCGTACTGCCACCAGGGCGACATCGTCGACCCGGAGTTCGGCGCCGGCCGCAAGTGCGACGAGTTCACGCCGCCGGTCCAGGTCCTCGGCTCGCACGTCGCGGCCCTCGGCGTGCGCTTCTACGACGGGGAGATGTTCCCCGCCGCGTACCGCGGCCACGTCTTCATCGCCGAGCACGGCTCGTGGAACCGCGCCGACCCGCTCGGCTACCGCGTGATGCTGGTCCGCCTCGACGGCGCGCGCGCGACGTCCTACGAGGTCTTCGCCGAGGGCTGGCTGCAGGGCGGCGACAGGGACGGCAACAGCAGCGGCTCCGCGGACGCGTGGGGCCGCCCCGTCGACGTGCTGGTGATGCCCGACGGCGCGCTGCTGGTCTCCGACGACGCGGCCGGCAAGCTGTACCGCATCGCCTACGCGCGCTGACGCCGGCGCAGCAGCAGGAGCAGCGCGAGCAGCGGGGTGGGGCGCGGGGCGGTGTCGCGGCAGCCGCACCCGCTGTCGCCGTCCTGTCCGCCGGTCGCGGCGTCGGTGCTCGCGTCGGTGCTCGCGTCGGTCGCCGCGGAGCCGGTGCCCGCGCCCGTGGTCGAGGCTGCGCCCTCCGTCGGCGTCGCGCCGTCGTCGTCCGACGCGGTCCCCGGCGCGCCGGTGGTGTCGGGGTCGCCGGTGACGTCGGGCGTGTCGCCGGTCTCGGGGTCGCCGGTCGCGTCCGACGTCCCGCCGGTGTCCTCGCCGCCGTCGCACGCGGGCACCGGCGTGCTCTCGTCGACGCCCTCGGGCCGCACGCCGAACAGCGGCGCCGGGCACCCGCGCTCGAGCGCGCCGAGGTCCGGGCCGGCGCCGAAGAAGTCGTCGTTGATGCCCGGCAGCGGCTGCGCGGCGTCGACGGCCGGCGAGCCGGCGGCGAGCGTCGCGTCGGGCTCGATCACCTCCTCCGTGTAGCTCGCCGGGGCCGCGAGCCCGCTCTCGAAGGTCCCCGCGGTCAGCAGCACGCCGTGCGCCTCGTAGATCCCGGCCGCCTGCATCGCCGCGAAGCCGTCCCACTTCGCGGCGCCGCCGAAGTCGAACAGGCCGTCCGGGAAGTAGCCGTTGCCGTCGATCGTGGCGAGGTCGACCGGCGCGCTCCAGTCGACGACCTTGCCGGCCTCCGGCACCGCCGGCCCGACGTAGAGGTTGCCCTGGAGGTGAAAGTCGTGGGCCGTCGCCGCGGCCTGGAGGTTGATCGCGTGGCCCGGGCTGATGAAGGTGTTGTGAAAAATTTGGGCGCCGACGGTCTCGCCCGAGTTCAGGTTCGAGTGCAGCTTGTGCTGCTCGTCGGCGACGTTGACCACCACGTTGCGCAGCGCGTACGCCGGCCCGCCGAAGATCGGCTGGAAGCTCAGCGGCGACCACGAGTTCAAGAACATGTTGCCGACCGCGCGGCTGTTGCCCGCCGTCTCGTCGAGCTCGAGCGCGTTGTCGTAGGCCGAGAGCGTCAGGTTGCCGTAGAAGTCGACCGCGCGCGCCCCCGGCTGCTCGCTCTTGATCGCGTCGCCGAAGCCGACCAGGCGGTTGTGACAGACCACGTGGCCGTCGCCCATCACGACGACGCCGTCCTCGTTGGCGAACATCCCGCCGTCGTCGCCGTAGACCTGCGGCCACTTCAGCCGGCCCTCGAGCGCGTTGTCGCAGATGTAGAAGTTCTTCTGGTCCTCGCGCGCGCCGATGCCGAGGCGGACGTCGCGGACGTACACGCGGCGCACGACGTTGCCCTCGGCGCCGGCGGTCTGGAAGCGCAGCGCCCGGTTGGCGGACTGCAGCGTCATGCGCTCGATGTGCACGTGGCTGGCGTAGACCTCGAGCACGTTGCAGTCGGGGCAGCCGCCGCCGTCGAGCACGACGCTGTCCGTGCTCGCGCCGCGCAGCACGATCGGGTCGGCCGCGGTGCCGCTCTTGTCGATCGAGAATTCGCCGGCATAAAAGCCGTCGGCGAGGGTGATCACGTGGCCCGGGGCCGCGGCCGCGAGCGCGGCCTTCAGGCCGGCGACGTCGCTGACCGCGACCTCGGTCGGGTTCTGCGGATCGGCGGGCACCGGCCGCGTCCGGGCCATGACGGTCCAGGCCTCGTCGAGGCCGTCGGGGTCCTGCGCGTGCAGCTCGACCTCATAATCGGTGTCGGGGCGCAGGCCGAACACGGTGCCCGCGAACTGGGCCGGGACCGCGAGGCCGGTGACGAGCTCGGGGCGCACGCGGTGCAGCGGCGGCCCGATCCGCCAGTCGGCCGCGCCGACCTCGCGATGGCGGACGGAGATCGCGGCGTCGCGGTCGTCGTCGTCGCTGATGCGGACCTGCACGCCGAGGTGGATCAGCGTCGGCGGGTCGACGATCGTGTCGAGCACGACCAGCGTGTCGCCGGCCCGCGCGAGCCCGGTCTGAACCACGATCACCGCCCCCAGCGCCCACGCCGACGATCGCCGCATCGGCGCAGGATACCGCGGCGACCGGCGGCCATGGGGCTCACATGAGCGCTCACATGAGGGTGGTGTCGCCCGCGGCGGCGCGCGCGGCCCAGTCGAGGCGGTCGGCGCCCCAGTACAGCAGCGGGCCGCGGTCCGGCGCGTGCACGACGAAGGTCGGCACGCCGAAGACGCCCGCCGACTGCGCGGCGGTGGTCGCCGCGAACAGCTCCGACTTCGCCGCGTGGGCGTCGGCGACCAGCTCGTCGCCCGGGAGCCCGAGCTCGTCCAGCAGCGCCGCGAGCACCGCGGGGTCGGCGATGTCGCGGTCCTCGGCCCACAGCGCGCGGGCGATGCGGACGATCGCCGCGCGGCCCGCGAGCGTCTCGGTCAGGCGCGCCTGCAGGGTCACGCGCAGCGGCAGCACGCTGTTGATCGGGAACCGCGTCGGCCACGCGAACGGCACGCCCGCGCGCGCGGCCTGGCGGTGGATGTCCTGCATGGTGTGGCGCTGCTTCTCCGGGCTCTGCGCGCGCAGCGGGACGTCGGGCGTGCCGATGCTGCGAAACAGCCCGCCGAGCAGCAGCGGCCGCCAGCGCGCCGCGGCGCCGAACACCGCCTCGGCCTGCGCGAGCGCGAGGTAGGCGAAGGGGCTCGAGTAGTCGAAGTACAGGTCGACCGGCGCGAGCGCCGTCCCGGGCGCCGGACGCAGCGACCGCGGGGCCCCGCCGAGCGCCGCCTCGACCATGTCCATGCGGTCCTGCCCCCAGTACAGATCGTCGCCGACGAAGAAGGTCGGCACGCCGAAGATGCCGCGCGCGACCGCCTCGTCGGTGCGCCGGCGCAGGTCGTCCTTGACCGCGTCGGTGGCCGCGCGCGCGAGCACGGCCTGCGCGTCGTGGCCGGCGCGCGTGAGCACGTCGACCACGACCTCGCGCTGCCCGAGGTCGCGGCCCTCGGCCCAGTACGCGCGGTAGAAGTGGTGCGCCAGCGGCATGTACGGCGGCCCGACCGCGAGCAGGCAACGCAGCGCCTCGACGGTGCGAAACGGGTGGCCCGCCGGCATGTGCAGCGGCACCCCGGCCATCTGCGCCTGGCGCCGCATGTCGTCGAGGTTGTGCGCCGCCTTGGCCGGGCTCAGCGTCGCCGACAGGTTCTGCGGGGTGCTGCGCGCGCGAAACACCCCGCCGAGCAGCATCGGCCGCGCGTCGAGCTCGGCGCCGACGCGGGCCGCGAGCGCCTCGACCCGCGTCGACGCGACGTACGCGTACGGGCACGAGAAGTCGAACCAGAACTCGAAGGACCGCGCGCTCACCCGCCCACCAGCCACTGCGCGGCCTGCCGCGCGTAGTACGTCAGGATCAGGTCCGCCCCGGCCCGGCGGATGCCGAGCAGGCTCTCGAGCGCGGCCCGCTTCTCGTCGAGCCAGCCGCGCTCGCTCGCGGCCTTGAGCATCGCGTACTCGCCGCTGACCTGATACGCCGCGATAGGAAGGTGGCTCGCCTCGCGCAGCGCGCGGATGACGTCGAGGTACGGCCCCGCCGGCTTGACCATCAGCATGTCGGCGCCCTCGGCCGCGTCGAGGCTCGCCTCGCGCAGCGCCTCGCGGCTGTTGCCGGGGTCCATCTGGTAGGTCTTCTTGTCGCCGCTCTTCGGCGCCGAGTCGAGCGCCTCGCGAAACGGCCCGTAGAACGCCGACGCGTACTTGGCCGTGTACGCCAGGATCGACACCTCGTGGAAGCCGGCCTGGTCGAGCGCGAGGCGGATCGCGCCGACGCGCCCGTCCATCATGTCGCTCGGCGCGACGACGTCGACCCCGGCGCGCGCCTGACACAGCGCCTGCCGGCACAGCACCGCGATCGTCTCGTCGTTCAAGATCCTCCCGTCCGGCGCGACGACGCCGTCGTGACCGTCGGAGTTGTACGGGTCGAGCGCGATGTCCCCGACGAGCACGATGTCCGGCCAGCGGTCCTTGAGCGCCTTGAACGTCCGCGGGATCAGCCCGTCGGGGTTGTGCGCCTCGCGCCCGTCCGGCGTCTTGAGCGCCTCGGCGACCGCGGGGAACAGCGCGAAGCTGTGGACCCCGACCGCGCGCGCCGCCTCGACCTCGCGCATCAGCCCCGCGGGCGAGAGCCGGCTGCACCCAGGCATCGCCCCGATCGGGACGTCGACGTCGCCGGCGTGGATGAACAGCGGGTACACGAGGTGCTCGGGCCCGACGTGGTGCTCGCGGACCATCGCGCGGATGGCCGGGTGCTTGCGGTTGCGGCGAGGGCGGTGCGGGAGGATCATGTTCGTGGGCATGTCTTGACGGTCATGTCGCAAGGGACAGGTCGAAAGGGACAGGTAACAAGGGACAGGTCAGGCGTCGACCAGGTGCGCGGCCCCCTGCGCGCGGAGGGCGGCGCGCAGCCGCTTCGCCGCGTCGTCGAGCGCGGGCGCGCGCGCCAGGCCGTCGGCGTTGGAAAAGTCGAGGTCCTGCATGCCGTCGATCGGGACGACGTGGACGTGGACGTGCGGGACCTCGAAGCCGGCGATCATCAGGCCGACGCGCCCGGGCTCGAACGCGACCTGCTGGGCCTTGCCGATCGTCTGCGCGACGGTCATCAGGTGGGCGACGGTCGCCGGCGGCAGGTCGATCCAGTGGTCGACCTCGGCGCGCGGCACGACCAGCGCGTGGCCCGGCCGCAGCGGCGCGATCGACAGGAACACGACGCACAGCTCGTCCTTCCACACGAAGCGGGCGGGGAGCTCCCCCAGGATGATGCGGGTGAAGATGGAGGGCATGCGGGCGATGCTACACGGGTCGCAGCGTCGCGGGGACGGAGACCCACGGGGTCCCGGCGACCGCGAAGCGCCACGGGGCCACGCGGTCGGCGGGCTGCGCGTAGTCGATGCCCACCCGCGGCCCGGCCAGCGCCGCCGTCACGGGCGGGGCGTCGTGGACGGTCAGCCCGCCGGGCACGAACAGGGGGTGGTGGCACCACAGCGAGTCGAGCCCGAGCGCCTGGCCGATCTTCCCCGGACCCGTGAGCAACACCGACCGGTCGCTGGCCATGTTGCGCCGGCGCTGGATCAGCGGCAGCCCCGCCACCGGCTCGCACGACCGGATCAGCACCGCCGCCCCCTCGCCCTCGCGGTTGGTCACCAGGTTCAACATGTTGTGCAGGCCGTAACACAGGTACACGTACGCGTGCCCCGGCGGCCCCCACATCGCCGCGTTGCGCTCGGTGCGGCCGACCCGGCAATGATTGGCCGTGTCGTCCGGGGACCGGTACGCCTCGACCTCCGTGATGCGCAGGACGACGCCGTCGCGCGCCAGCAGCTTGCCCAGGAGGTCGCGCGCGACCAGCAGCGAATCGCGCGCATAAAAGGCCTGGGGCAGCAGATCGGCCGACTTGGCCCGTGAACTTCGTTTGGCCGGCGCCATGGCGCCGACAGGATGGCTTGAACCCGCGCGTCACGCAAACGCGTGCACGCGGGCCCCAGGGCGTGCCATCATCGGCTCCCAGCGCCCCATGCTCGTCTACGTGTACCTGTTCTCCTTCGCGCTCGGCGGCCTGCTGCTGCTGGCCTCGATCCTCCTGGGCGACAAGGACAGCGGCCACGCCGACGCCGACGCCGACGCCGACGCCGGCCAGGCCAGCGGCCAGGGCCTCGACCACGGCGTCCCCGACGGCCACGGCAGCCTCGCCGGGGTGTTCACCGCGTTCCTGTCGATGCGCTTCTGGATGTTCTTCCTCGCGTTCTTCGGCCTGACCGGGCTCGTGCTCGACGGCCTCGACCTGATCGACAGCAGCGGCCTCGCTCTCGGGCTCGCGCTCGGCATGGGCCTGGCCACGGGGCAGGGGACCGTCGCGGTGTTTCGTCACCTGTCGTCGAGCGAGACCAGCACCGCCGCCGGCGCGCACGACTACGTCGGCAAGTCGGGCCGCGTGCTCGTCGGCTTCGGCCCCGGCAAGCTCGGCAAGGTCCGGCTGACGCTCAAGGGCACCACCGTCGACGTGCTGGCGACCAGCGACGAGCCCCAGGGCTTCGCGTCCGGCGACAGCGCCCTCGTGATCCAGATGAACGACACCACCGCCGTCGTCGCCCGCGAGCCTGGCCGCAGCGACGGCTGACCGACTGACTGCCCGCGCTGACCGACTCCCCGCGACCCGACCACTCACCTCCGCGCCCGCGCGCGACCGAAGCGAGGCCCCACCGATGTACCTTGACGCAGTCTCACAAACCCTGGCGCGCGGCCCGACGATCGCCGCCGGCCTCGAGATCTTGACCGAGGACATGGCCGTGGTCGCCATCGTCGGCGCCGGCGCGATCGGCCTGTTCGTGCTGCTGATGCTGCTGCTCGTCAAGAACTTCCTGCACATCGCGCGCCCGAACGAGGCGCTGATCTTCACCGGCCGCCGGCGCGTGCGCGACGGCGTCGACCTCGGGCCGCTGGTGATCCTCGGCCGCGGGCACGAGGGCCAGGCGCCGGAGCACCACGGCTGCGGCCGCGGCCGGGCCTGGCGCATGCCGCTGATCGAGCGCGTCGACCACCTCGACATGGCGGCGATGTCGATCGACGTCGCCGTCAACAACGCCTACTCGGCCGGCAACATCCCGCTGCGGATCCACGCGATCGCCAACGTCAAGATCAGCTCCGACCCGAGCCTGATCCGCAACGCCATCGAGCGGTTCTTGGGCCAGTCGGTCCAGGAGATCCAGACCGTCGCGCGCCAGACCCTCGAGGGCGCGCTGCGCGAGGTCCTGGCCCAGATGACCCCGGAGGACGTCAACGAGGACCGCCTCGCCTTCGCCAACAACCTGGTCAAGAGCGCCAAGGACGACCTCGACAAGCTCGGCCTGCAGCTCGACACCCTGAAGATCCAGCACGTCTCCGACGAGACCGGCTACCTCGACTCGCTCGGCCGCCCGCTGATCGCCCGCGTCCTGCGCGACGCCGAGAACGCCGAGAACCTCGCCTCGCAGAAGGTCTCCGAGGCCCAGGCGATGACCAACCAGATCTCCGAGGTCGCCAAGGCGTCCGCCGAGACCGCGATCCTGATGAAGCGCAACGCGCTGCAGCAGCTGCGCTCCGAGCTCGAGGGCAACGCCAGCGCCGTCGAGCGCGAGGCCGAGGCCGCCGCCAAGACCGCGCGCGCCAACGCCGAGCAGGAGCTGCAGACCGTGCGCGGCCAGCTCGAGGAGAAGCGCCTGATGGCCGAGGTCATCATCCCCGCCGAGGTCCGCCGCGCGGCCGAGGCCGTCCTGGCCAAGGGCGCCGCGGCCCCGACCATCGAGCACGGCGCCGCCGTCGCGGAGGTCCTGCAGCTGACGAGCGAGGCCTGGCGCAGCATGGGCGCGCAGGCCAAGGAGATCTACGTGATCCAGCACCTCGAGGAGCTGCTCGACGCCGTGATCGGCAGCGTGGAGAAGATCAAGGTCAGGGAGGTCAACGTGCTCGACGCCGGCGACGGCTCGGGCATCGCCAGCTACGCCGCGACCTTCCCGCACACCGTCGCCGCGGTGCTCAGCGCGCTGCGCGAGACCACCGGCGTCGACATCCCCGCGATCCTCGCGGGCAGCTCACGCGCCCCGTCGCGGGGCCCGGATCCGGCCGCGGCCGGGGGGAGGGTCGGCCAGTGAACCTCGACGTCATCTTCGCGCTCATCGGCGTCGGCGCGGTCGCCTTCATCGCCCTGCT
>Ga0075163_10004840_pt1 | contig 18022 bp, 14 predicted proteins | sample JI1023141ADNA_FD_71478 | JGI IMG/M metagenome (GOLD analysis project Ga0075163, IMG submission 71478) | Wastewater effluent complex algal communities from Wisconsin, to seasonally profile nutrient transformation and Carbon sequestration -... | ecosystem: Engineered > WWTP > Effluent > Algae...
GCACCGGGGTTGCTCGGCGCTCGACCGGGGTTGCTCGGCGCATTTCTTTGCGCACCGTGCATCGCTCGGCTGACCGTGTTGACCGCGTCCGGCGTCCGAACGAAATGCGGACAGCTCGTCCGGCCGGCGGACAAAAGGCAACGCAATGCGGCGAGATCACGTGCGCGTTGTGATGGCAAGCGGAGTGCACAACGCATCCGCGTGACGTTGCCACGCCCGATCTACCCAGGGACGGTCAGCATGATCACTCGCCGGTGTGCTCAGCGGCAGTGTCTGTTGCATCCCGATCCGGAGATGGTGAACGCGTTCATCTATTGCCTAGCCGTTGCTGCGAAGCGCTATCAGATCGACATACTCGATTTCACGCAGCTCTCGAATCACTTGCACGACATCATCTACGACCGGTTCGGTAACGCGCCTGACTTCACTCAATACTTCCATCGACTACTCGCTTGCTTCGTCAACAAGCTCCGCGGTCGGGAGGAAAGCGTCTTCGCGAGTGCCCAGCCCGATGTGGTGTTACTCGGAACGACGGAAGATCTCATTAGTCGGTTGGTCTACGTCGCCACGAATCCGATAAAGCACGGGCTCGTCGCGACCGTCGACGAATGGCCGGGGGCAAGCGGACATCGAGCTCTGCTCGAGGACAGAACGATTCACGCCACGCGTCCCAAGCACTTCTTCAGCAGCGACGGCGATCTGCCGGAAGAGGTCACGCTGCGCGTCGGTATCCCTGAAGAACTCGGAGACAGCGGCGAAATTCTCGCGGCGCTGAAGCAGCGTGTCGAGGACTACGAGCGCACAATGGCAGCCGAGAGAAAGCGCCAGAACCGACGGGTCCTAGGTCGCGCCGCGATTCTCCGGCAGCACTGGAGCTACGTGCCGAGCTCGAAGCCTCAGCGAACGCCGCGTCGAAGGTTTGCCTCGGTGTGCCGACTGACGCTCAAGAAGCTATTGGATCGTCACGCCGACTTCCTCGTTGCGCATCGGACCGCGCGTCTCGCGCTCTTCAAAGGAAGTCCGATTCCGTTTCCGTTCGGAACGTACTGGTTGCGTCGATACGTGGATGTTCCGGTTCAGACGGCAGTTTTTCCAAGCTAGTCACCGTGACTGGGATTCGTGCAGCCTGAGCAATTCGGGCCGTCGCGGCGTGGTCGCTTCGAACAGTTCTAAGCGCGGGCTCGTCGCCGGCACGACGCACGGAAACCGATGCAACCTTAGTTACCAAGGGCTCAACCCCGGTGGGCTGTGGCTCAACCCCGGTGGGCTGTGGCTCAACCCCGGTGGGCTGTGGCTCAACCCCGGTGGGCTGTGGCTCAACCCGGGTGGGCTGTGGCTTGCCGGTTCTGACGGCGCCGCCCAGTGCCGGTTGGTGGCGGGCGGATCAACCCCGGTGGGCCGTGAGGGCGCTGACCGTTGGTGGCGGGCGGATCAACCCCGGTGGGCCGTGAGGCCACCACCCCGGTGGGCCGTGAGGCGCTGACCGTTGGTGGCGGGCGGATCAACCCCGGTGGGCCGTGAGGGCGCCGCCGGTGGGCTGGGTGCCGCAGGTGGGGCGCCGAAACGAAAACAGGCCAGCTCCTCGACGGGGCTGGCCTCGGAACGCCTGACGGCCCAGTTACTGGACCGGGTGGAACTCGATGCGGCGGTTCTTCGCGCGCGCCTGCTCGAGGGCCGGGCCCTTGAGACCGGCGACCGGCGAGACCGGCTGGCTCTCGCCGAAGCCCTTCACGGTGACGCGATCGGCGGCGACGCCCTTCTTCACCATGTACTGCTTCACGGCCTCGGCGCGCGCGACCGACAGCTCCTGGTTGTCGGCGAACGGGCTGCCCTTGAGGACGATCTGGTCATCGGTGTGGCCGTGGATCTCGATCTTGAGCGCCGGGTACTCGGTGAGCACCTTGATCGCTTCGTCGAGCCGCGGGTTCGACGACGCGAGGATCGTCGACGACGACGTCTTGAAGGTGACGCCTTCGATCGTGCCCGTGAACTTCTTCATCGCGGTGACCGTGTCCGGGCAGCCGTCGTCGTCCTCGAACGAGTTGACCGTCTCGGGCTCGTTCGGACACTTGTCGGACTTGTCGGCGAGGCCGTCCTTATCGTTGTCGTTGTCCGGGCAACCATCCTCGTCCTCGAAGCCGTCCTTGTCCTCGGGATCCCGCGGGCACTTGTCGGCGGCATCGGCGATGCCGTCCTTGTCGATGTCGTCTTCGGGGCAACCGTCGGTGTCCTCGAAGCCGTCCTTGTCCTCGGGGTCGATCGGGCACTTGTCGGAGATGTCGACGATGCCATCGTTGTCGTTGTCGTTCTCCGGGCACCCGTCGGTGTCCTGGAAGTTGTCCTTGTCCTCGGGATCGGTCGGACACTTGTCGGCTGCGCCGAGGATGCCGTCGCGATCCGGATCGTTGTCGACGTCCTTCTTGCGGCCGAACTCTTTGTAGAACGACAGCATGAACTCGAAGTCCGTGGTCGCGCCGTTCTCTTCCTGGCTGCTCGGCGGGAACAGCAGGCGCGCGTCGCCGCGCAGACCCCAGTCCTTCGGCAGGCGATACTTGAGACCGACGCCACCGTACGGCGCGGCGTCGACGTCCTTGTAGATCACGCCGTTGTTATCGGTGCTCGACACGTAGAACGCGCCGATGCCGCCGACGACGAATGGATAGAACTTCTTCTCCGCGCCGAGCCCGATCTGCGCGATCAGGTGACCGCGATACGTCAGGTTGGTGGTGCCGACATCCATCTCGCGGCTCTTGGTCGGCAGAAAGCCGAACTCACCCTCGACACCGATCACGTCCTTGAAGAACAGACCCGCGCGGAGCGCGAACATCGGCGCGTTCTTCTCGGACGTGGCGGTCGGGTCATCGAAGACGCCGAGCTCGTTGTCTTCGGAGAACCCGTGAATGCCCACCGCACCGCCGATTTCGATGGTCGGATCGGCTGCGGCGGCCGACGTGCTGCCCAGCACAGCGCACACGACCGCACTAGTCGAGGATCGAAGCTTCATAGGGCCGGAGCTTATCCACAGTTCTTCGTCGAGGAAATGTCATCTAGGGACTTGTTTGAGGTCCCATTCGTTTACTACCGTCCCCCCTGGGAGTGGTCCACCTAACCCATAGAGGTCTCATGCGCTCAACTCGACTCTTGCCGCTGCTGTTCGCCCTCATCCCCGCTGCCTGCGGCGATGACATCATCTTCCCCGACCAGGTCGAAGTTCCCGACCCGGCACTCAACGGAGTGTTCCCGTCGAAAGGCTTCACCGATCGCGCGCTGCGCGTGGAGATCAGCGGTGACGGCACCGAGTTCAGCGGGACGCCCACCGTGTCGTTCGGCGCGGACATCACCGTCGTCAGCGTCGAGCTGTCGAGCCCGAGCACGCTGTTCGCGAACATCACGATCGCGGGCGCCGCGGCGGTTGGCAAGCGCGACGTCACCGTCACCAACGGCGCCGAGGCGCTGACGCTGACGGCGGCGTTCGACGTCCAGAACCCCCTCGAGGTCATCACCCTCGGCCCCTCGCTGCAGTGGGGCCGCAACCAGATGCTGATCATCAACCACGATCCCGAGAGCCCGTTCCTCGGCAACCTCGAGGCGACCGCCGGTACCGGCGTGACGATCGTGCTCGACCCGGACTTCCAGACCGAGTCGATCGCCTTCGGCGACGTCTTCATCGACGACAACGGCGCGACCGGGGCGGTCGTCCTCAACGACACCCTGCTCGACACCGTCGTGTCGCGCGGCGGCGTCCTCGAGATCACGCCGCGTACCCCGACCCCGTTGACCGCGCCCGGCAAGGGACCGGACTTCCAGGTCCTCAACGCCACCCTCACCAACACCACCGAGGTGTTCTCGTACACGACGACCGCGCCCGGCTTCTGGCGCACCACCACGTCGGTCGATGGCGCTGGCCTCGCACCGACCACGTTCCTCCTGCCGACCGGCAAGTGGGCCGCCGCCGTCGGTGGCGCACCGGACGATCTGGCGCTCCTCGCCAATGGCGCGACGGTCAACCTGGTCATCTTCGATGACTTCTCGACCGGCACCGTGTTCGATCTCGCCGCGGACCTGTTCCACGACACCACGGGCGCCGTCGCGCTCGCCGAGGTCGAGCCGAACGACGAGTTCGACAACCCCGGCGATGGCCAGGTCGTTCCCGCGGGCCAGGACGTCACGCTGTTCACCGGCGCGCTGAACGCCGACGACACGGGCTTCGACGACCTCTCCTTCACCCTCGTCGCCGGCGACCAGATCCACATCACGTCGGATACGACGGCCAACGGCGCTGACACGGTCGCGTTCGTGTTCGACTCCGAGTTCAACGTCGTCGACGGCAACAGCACCGAGACCGACTCGTTCTGCTGCGGCGACATCTCGGGGCTCGCCATCGGCGACGATATCAACGAGGCCACCGGCCTGTTCGCCTCCGATGTCACGACGGTCCAGCTCCCGGCCGGCACGTACTTCGTCGAGTTTGTCGATTCGTTCTTCTTCGCGGTCGGCTTCCAGCCGTTCAACGACGTTCCGTACAACGCGGCGATCACGGTCATCCACAACACGCCGCAATGAGGCGTCCACCGCGCGCGTGCGACGAGTGCAGGATTACCTAGCCCTTACGTAGACGCGCGAAGCACGGCGGCACGATGCCGCCATGCGAACGCTCTCCAGCTTCACCTGCGCGACGCTGCTCGTCGCGTGCGCAGTCTCCGATCAACGGATCACTCACCCCGCCGCAACACCTGGACGCACGCCGTCGGTGTTCGCGGTCACCGAGCCGGCCCCGGCTGGATCGGTGCTGCGCGTGTTCGTCGACCCCGACAAGCTGGTCGGGTGGATCGCCGGGCAGGCGTCGTACGCCGGCAAGGTCGTCCAGTTCGACGGCCATCCGACGCGCGTCGTCGTCGGCGCCGATAACTCGTTCGAGCTGCCGCTCGCGTTCGCGAAGCGGGCCGAGGCCGAGGTCCGCGTCGGCGAGCTCACGCAGGTCGTCACGATCGAGCCGCTGACCACGGCCGAGCCGGCGGCGTACGTGGTCACCGATCGCGGCGCCTATCGCCCAGGGCAGAAGCTGCAGCTGACCGCGTTCCTGCGGCGGCTCGAGGGCGGCGAGCTGCGGCCGGCGCTGACCTCGCCTGTCGAGGTTCGTCTGGTCTCGGATACCAAGGGGATTGTCGCGGCGAAGCTGATGCTCGCCGTCGATGCGAGCGGGCGCGCGTCCGGCGAGTACACGTTCTCACCCGCGGATCCGCTCGACACGTACACCGTCCAGGTCCCCGGCTTTCGCGGCACCGCGAAGGTGACGCTCGCCGAGTATCGCAAGGCGAAGGTCAAGCTCGACGTCGATGCCCAGGTCGTCGACGGCGATGCCGCGGTGTCGTTCAAGGCGCTCGACTTCCTCGATCACGGCGTCGCCGGCGGCAGCGTGTCGTTCACCGCGCAGGTCGTGCGCCAGCCCGAGGACAAGGCCCCGTTGCGCGGCTTCGCGTACGAGGGTCCCCGCGCCGAGCTGCAGCGCGACGAGGTGCTGCTGCACGCCGCCGATCCCGACAGCGCGGGGCGGTTGTGGGACGCCGGCCGTTACGTGGTCTCGCAGGTCGAAGGCAAGGTCGTGCTCGACGGCAAGGGCCACGGTTCGTACCGCGTGCCGCTCGAGGGCAGCTACCTGCGCGGTCGCCACGATCTGGTCGTCGCGTCGACCATGGTGGATCCGAACGGCTACGAGCAGCGCACCACGCGGACGATCCCGCTCGCGCGCCGCGATCATCGCGTCCAGATCGAGACCGCGCATGCGCTGGTCGCGACGGGCTCCTCGGTGGACGTCACCGTGCGCGTCACCGACGCCGCCGGTCGCCTGGTGGTGCCCGCCTCGACGAGCATCGCCGCGGTCAGGATCTCGCCGCCCCAGGACGTCGTGCTCGGCAACAGCTACCTCAACAACAGCTTCGACAACAACGTCAACAGCAACTGGGTCGGCGGTCCGAACGGCGGACACTGGATCGACAACAACCTCAACAACGCGTACCGGCCCAACGGTCCGAACGGAGCCTGGGTGGTGAACCCGTCGAGCTGCCGGTTCACCAGCTCGGGCTGTCTCGACCGGCGCCCCAGCCACAGCCCGCGCAGGGCGCAGCTGATCCCCGACGACACGCTCGCCGCGACGGCCGCGGTGATCGGCGACAGCGCGAGCCTCGAGATCCCCGATCCCGGGGCGTATCGCTTGATCGCGAGCGCGAAGCTGCTCGACGGCTCGACGGTGTGGGGCGAGGCCGGCGTCGCCGTGCGCGAGAAGACGCGGATGCCGGACGTCGTGCTCGAGCTGGATCGCAGCGAGCTCGACCACGGCGAACGGATCGCGGGCACGCTGAGCTCGCGCTACCGCGATGCCGCGGCGCTGCTGATCGTGCGCGACGCCACCGGGATCAAGTCGCACCATCGCGCGGTCGTCGCGAACGGGGTGCTGCGCTTCGACCTGCCGAGCACCGGGCTGTCCTACGGCGCGTCCGTCGAGGCCTATCTGCTCGGCAGAGATTCGATCGAGGCCGCGCAGCACTCGGTCCGCATCAACCCCACGCATCGCGAGCTGTCGATCAGGACCCAGGCGAAGGACAGCTACGGACCCGGCGAGCAGGTCGATCTCGGCATCGACGTCAGCACGCGCGAGCCCGTCGATCTCGTGGTCTCGGTCTACGACCAAGCGCTGCTCGGGATCGCGCCGGATCGCTCGGTCGATCCTCGCACCTTCTTCTTCGGGGACGATCGCGTGCACGCGCGGGCCGGGCTCGCGACGCTGCGCGCGCAGCTCGGCGATCTCACCGTCGGTGAAGTGCTCGATCTCGCGAAGCAGCGCGCCGGCCAGGCGCCGCGCACCCCCGAGGGCAACTTCGAGCGCGAGGCTGTCTCGGTCCTCGACGCGGTCTACGTCAAGGGCCAGCGGTTCAGCCTGCGCACCGCCGTGACCACGCTGCGCTATCTCGGCATCGCCGCCACCGCGAGCGAGGCCGCGCAGGGCGTGGTTCCGACGACGGCGCCGTTCACCGCCTCGATCACGCGGACGCGGCTCGTCGACCTGCTCGAGGGTCTCACCGACATCGCGTTCGTCAGGGTCGGTGATGCGATCGCGATGTTCGATCCGACCAAGGAGGTGATGAAGCCGGTGCAGGGCATCTCGTTCAGTGGAGCGGCGAGCGGCAACGCGTCGTTCTCGTCGGGCAACGCGTCGTTCTCCTCGACGCCGTCGATCAGCTACGTCCCCGCGGGGCCGCAACCACTCTCGGGTATGGAGACTTCGTCGACGATCCGCCGCGACTTCTCGGACTCCGCGTTCTGGACCGGCACCGCGCGCACCGATGCGACGGGCCACGCGCGCGTCAGCTTCAAGTTGCCCGACTCGCTGACCAACTGGCAGGTCGTCGTCACCGCGATCGGGCGCAACCGCGTCGGTCGCCAGCTCTCGAAGCTGCGGACCGTGCGCGACGTCATGATCTGGCCGCTGCTGCCTCGCCAGATGGTGGAGGGCGACACCGTCACCGTCGGGGCGAGCGTGCACAACCTGACCGATCGCGATCGCGACATCGCCGTGACGCTGCAGACCGAGAACGTCGACGTGCTGTCGCCGGCGGGATTGACCGTCCGCGTGCCGCGCAACACCTCGGTGCCGGTGTCGTGGAACGTCCGCGCGAGGAGCCCCGGCCTCGCCACCCTCCTCGCCTCTGCCGCCACGCCGGGTGCCCCTCCCGACGCGAGCCTCAAGCGGATCCCGATCGTGTCGTCGTCGGCGGAGCAGGTCGTCACCGCCTCCGGGTTCGCCACCAAGCCCCTCCAGCTCGAGCTCCCCGACGGGCTCGACCCGAAGCACACGCGCCTCGAGGTGACGTTCGCGCCGAGCCTCGCCGCCGACATGGCGAAGAGCCTCGACTACCTCGTCGAGTATCCGCACGGCTGCGCCGAGCAGACGATGAGCCGGTTCGCACCCGCGATCGAGGTCGCCGGCGTGCTCGAGAACCTCGGCATCCGCGACGGTGCGCTCGTCGCGCGGATGCCCGGCGTGGTCTCCGGCGGCCTCAAGCGCCTCACCGAGCTGCAGCAACCCGATGGTGGCTGGGGCTGGATCGGCAGCGGCACCACGCACGAGATGATCACGCCCTACGTCACCTGGGGCCTGCTGCGCGCCGAACGCGCCGGCTACAAGCTGCCCGATCCGAAGACGCTGCCGCGCGCGCTCGAGAAGATCTTCGCGTTCGCGCAGTCGCTCGACGATCGGCAGCTCAGCGATCGGATCTACCTGATGTACGTCTACGGCCAGAAGCACGCGCTGCCCGACGTGTGGTGGACGTGGCTGGTCGCGAAGGCCGACAAGATGTCGGACTACGCGCTCGCACTCGCGCTCGAGATCGCGGTGAAGCGTGGTGACCGCAGGGTCGCCGATCGGTTCGCCACGGCGCTGCGCTCGCGCGCCGTCCAGGCCGAGCAAGGGGTGCACTGGCAGACCGCGGGCTTCTCGCGCTGGATGGAGGACCCGTTCGAGGTCTCCGCGGCCGTGCTCGCGGCGCTGGTCGCGCACGACTCGACCGACCCATTGATCGCGCAGTCGATCGCCTACTTCACGGCGACCAAGCGCGGCGATCGGTGGAACTCGACGAAGGACACCGCGATGGTGCTCTACGCGATGACCGCGTACATCCGCGCGCAGCGAGTCGCCGCCAGCAAGACCGGCTGGATCGACTTCGCCGTCGACGGCGGCGCGCCTCGCCACCTCGCGTTTCCCGACGGCCTGTCGCGCACGGTGACGATCGAGGGTGCGGCGCTGTCGCGCAAGCCGACGATCACGTTCCCCAACGCCGCACCGGGAGTCACGGTTCACGCCGTGGTGCGCTATCGCCGGACTGGTCGCAACCTCGCGCCCCTCGCGCACGGGCTCGCCGTCACCCGGACCGTGTTCTTGATCGACGCGGCCGGCAAGCGCACGCAGCTCGCGTCCGGCGATCGCGTGGCGCGCGGCGCGTACGTCGAGAGCGTGGTCCGCGTCGATCACTCGCAACGAGAGGCGATGCGCTTCCTGCTGATCGAGGATCCCAAGCCCGCCGGTGCTGAGGCATTACCCGAGACCGATCGCCGGATCGTGCAGTACGGCAGACCCTGGGTGTTCCGCGAGGACCGCGAGGACCGCGTCGCCTTCCACCACGAGCAGGTGCCGACCACCACGCAGACCCACACGATCCTGCACCTCGAGTCTGCCGGCGAGCTCGCGTTCGTGCCGGCGAGTGCCGAGCTGATGTACCAGACGCAGACCCGCGGTCACTCCGGGTCGTTCACGCTGCGCGTCGAATGAAGCTTTCGGAGACGGCCCGGTTGCTCGACAGCGCCCACCGTCGCTGGGGCCACTCGAACCGTTGCGAACCGTTGTTCGAGTAGGAACGGGTGCTCGCGCGTTCTCGAGGAGAAGGAGGTTCGCTCGAATGCCGTCGTTCGACCGTAGCCGTCAGCGTCGGTCCGCGTCTCGAAAGTTACGAACCGATGTTCGAGCCTCGGTAGCATCAAGGCGGAGACGGCCGAGCGGCTGCTCGACAAGCTGCGCGAGCGCACGCCCGTTCATACACGCGATCGCAGTGGGATGTCACCGCAGCTCGATGCCCCCGAGCTCGGCTGGAGCTGGACGTGACCGGCGAAGATAGGTCGGAGGCGCGCCGCGTTGGTCTCGGGTACGAACGGGCGTCGAACCTCGAGTACGAACGGGTGTTCGTACGTTCTCGACGGCATTCGAGCGAACCTCCTTCTCGGTCGTTCGCCCGTATCACGGTGACGACCAGCTGCGCCGGTGCGCGTCAGCCTCGGTCCCCGCCTTGGAAGTCACGAACCGAGGTTCGAACCTCGAGTAAGAACGGACGTTCGACTCGAGGATGAAACAGGTGTTCGTAGTTTCGGGGGTTGGGAGATCAACGTTCGAACGGGCGACGCGAGAAGCTCGAGGACCACCGGGGTGTGCTCGGGTTTTGGGTAGGATGGCGCGATGAGCATCGTCACCCTGCGTCCGCTGGCCGAGTCCGACGTCGACTCCATCATGACGTGGGTGAATCGCCCGGAGATCGTCGGCAACCTCGCCGCGTTCTCCGGCGCGGCGATGACGCGCGAGCAAGAGCTCGCCTGGGTGAAGCACACGATCGCGGGGCCCGATCGCGTCTACAGCGTGTTCGCCACCGACGACGATCGCTACCTCGGCCAGGTCGGCCTCCACCAGATCCACGGCCGCAGCAAGGTCGGCCGGCTCGGCGCCGTGATCGCGACCAAGGGCGAGATGGGCAAGGGGTACGGCTCGGCGGCGATCACTGCGGTGATGGATCGCGCGTTCGGCGAGCACGGCCTCCACAAGCTCTGGCTCATGGTGTTCCGTGTCAACGAGCGCGGCCAGCGCCTGTACCACCGGCTCGGCTTCGTCGACGAGGGCATCCTCCGCGAGGAGTACTTCCACGAGGGCGGCTGGCACGACATGGTGCGGATGAGCAAGCTCGCGCGCGAGCACGTATGACGCCGCCGCTGTCTCGCACGCACGCGTGGGTCATCACGATCGCGGTCACGCTGGTGATGACGGTCAGCTACATCGACCGCCAGACGCTCGCCGTGCTCGGCCCGACGGTGACCAAGGCGCTCGACATGACGGATGCCGAGTACGGGCTGCTCCACAGCGCGTTCGCGTTCGCCTACCTCGTCGCCACGCCGCTGTGCGGCTGGTGGTTGTCGCGCATCGGGCCGCGGCGCGGGCTCGTGATCTCGGTGCTCGTGTGGTCGGCCGTCGCCGCGAGTCACGCGCTGGTGCCGAGCTTCGGCGTGCTGTTCCTGATGCGGATCGCGCTCGGCGTCACCGAGGGGCCGAGCTACCCGGGCTCCGCGCAGACGATCCAGAACGTGCTGCCTCCCCAGGATCGATCGCGCGGGTTTGGCGTGCTGTTCTCCGGCTCGTCGATCGGCGGCATGATCGTTCCGCCGCTGGCCGCGGCGATCTTCGCGATGTGGGGCTGGCGCGAGGCGTTCTTGATCACCGCCGCCGTGGGCCTGCTGTGGATCCCGCTGTGGATCGCCCTGACCTCCCATCCCGCGGCCAAGGCGCGCGTCGACCTCAAACGCGAGGTGGGCAAGGGCGAGTCGTTCGGCACGCTGCTCAAGAGCCCGGCGATCCACCGCGCCTTGCTCGGCGTGTTCGCCGCCGCGCCGGTGATCGGGCTGTCGCTCGCGTGGGGTGCGAAGTACCTCGACACCACCTGGCACGTCAAACAGGAGGAGGTCGGCGGCTATCTCTGGCTGCCACCGCTGCTGTTCGACGTCGGCGCGATCGGGTTCGGCGATCTGGTGTCGCGACTCAGGCGGCCGCGCTTGTTGTTCGCGATCGCGGCGGCGATGGTCGCGATGGTGATGGTCATGCCGTGGGCGCAGTCACCGTGGCAGGCGGTGATGCTGCTCTCGATCGGCATGGGCGGCGGCGGCGGTCTCTACGCGATGACCGTGTCCGATGCCTACGCGCGGGTGTCACCGACGAGCGTGGCGATGGCGGGTGGCCTGATCGCGTGCGGCCAATCGATCGTCTTCGTGACGATGAACCCGATCATCGGCAAGGTCGTCGACGCCTACGGTCACTACGACGGCATCGCGATCTTCATCGGCGCGATCACGATCCCGTTCGCGGCGATCTGGATCGCGTGGGGTCCGTCCCGGAGGACGTGAGGTTGCGGACCGGATCGCTTACCTTCGAGCGGTGAAGCAGCTCGAGGATCTCCCGTACCGATTCTGGCCGTCGTCGAAGCTGCCGGCCGGCGTGACGCACAGCAACTTCATGAACGTGAAGTCCGCCGAGTTCAAGAAGTCCTACACGAAGCGTGTGAACCCGGTGCTGAAGGCCGCGGGCTTCCAGTGCAAGAGCACCACGGCGCGACGCGACGACGCGAAGCTGTTGCGCATGGTGTGGTACGGCACCGGAAGCGCCGGGGGATCTGGCGTGGTGACGATCGCGGCGCACGTTCCCGGGCTGCCGTCGGCAGGAGGCATCCCGGTCACCGCCGACACGTTCGAGGTTCACCGTGCATGCTTCAAGCGATCACTCGAGCTGGCACCCGGACAGGCGTGGTTCGATCTCGGCAAGACGACCGAGGAGGCCCTCGAGACCGCGGACCTGATGGCCGAAGCGTTCGAGACGCAGGGACGTGCGTATCTCGAGCACCTCGAGATCGCCGAGGAGATCCTGCTCGGACTCGATCCCGGTGCGTGGGTCGAATCGATGACGGACCTCTACAATACCTTCGGCCTGCAGCTGACCCTCGGGATGGCGCGCGGCCTGGCACCGGCACGGGTGGAGACCGTGGAGCTCCTCGCGCGACTACACGCACGGGCCGGGAACACGGATCGCGTGCGCCGGTTCGTGGAGCTCGGGCGGGAAGAGATCGCGCCGGTGGAGACCGCGCATCCCCGCAGGTTTCACGAGCACATGCTCCGGTTCGACAAGCTCCTCGCGGGTGACCTGACCTTCGCGCTCGATGCGACCGAACACGCCGAGATCGACCGCCGGATCGCGCGGCAGGTGAGCTAGTCGCGATCTTCGTGCATCCGGCGCGCAAACGCCGCGATCAACAAATTCGGATCGTCGAGCGCGCGCTCGGCCGCCTTGCGACCCTCGTCGTGCTCGATCCCGTACGTCATCTCGGTGCCGTCGTCGTCGGGCATGAAGCTCGCGAACCCGCGCAGCCCGCCGGTCTGCCCCTCGCGCGGCGCCCACGACACCTCGCGCTGCTCGAGGTCGTAGTCGTAGATCAGCGCGTACGACAGATCCTTCGCGTAGATGAACTCGATCTCGTGCGGCAGCTTGTCCGCGCGCCGCGAGACCACCCTGGCCTCGCGCAGCCCCGGCACCCAGGTGACCAGCTTCGCCGCGTCGACGAACACGTCCCAGCACGCCTCGACCGATCGCGCGATCTGCGTGCTGACGATCTTCATCGCCCGATCCGCTTGGCCGCGGAGCCCTTCACCGCCTGGCGCGCCGACGGGTGCGACTGCAGCACCGAGCGCGCGAGCTTCTGCAGCTCCGGGTGGACCTTGAACTGCGGCATCACGAACTTGCCGAGGTAGTCGGGGTTCTCGTTCGCGAGCGCGTTGAGCTCGTTGCGCGCGGCGCCGCGCTGGTTGGACGCGAACCGGGCGAAGATCCGCGAGATCCGCGCCTGGACCTCGATCTGATCGCGGTTCTCCTTCGGGTACTCGATGGCCTCGAGGATCGCGAGCGCGTCCTTGGACTTGCCGGTGCGGGCCCACGCCTCGGCGACGATCGCCGACGACATCGCCTTCATCTGCGCGCGCGACGGGTTGTCGAGGTTGATCAGATCCGCGCTCTTGCGCGCTTCCTGCGTGCGACCGGTGCCGAGGCAGAGCTGGCAGCGCAGCAGCGAGACATCGTCCTGCATCATCGGCGGGTACTTGCTGAGCTCGACGCGATCGAGCAGGCGGAGCGCGGCGTCGGGATCGTCCTGCGCCTGGAGCTGCGCGCGCGCGAAGATGTTGGTGGGCGAGTCGGCGTCCTTGCCTTCACCGAGCTTCGCGAGGGCATCGCGGCGAGCCTCGGGAGAGGCGGTCGAGCCCTGGAGCAGCGAGACCACCTTCTTCTGCTTCGCGAGCATCCGGAAGCTGATGAACATCAGGGTCAGCATCGCGAGCGTGAGGACGCCGACGATGATCTGGAGGACCAGGCTGCCGGTGTAGATCGCGAAGGCCCAGGCGGCCGCCGTGACCAGCGCGATCATGATCAGCCGCTTCTTGCTCACTCCACCCGCTTGAACTACCTGCGGTTTATCGCCATCCGCAGCGGCTGCTTCGGTCATGACGGGATCAGTACCGGGTGGGCGGGTTTTTTCAAGTGGGCATGGCTGGACCCTTTCGGCGCCCAGTCGAGTAACGTCGGCAAACGCGAGTGAGTACCAACCTCCCGATAGACATCCTGCTGGTCGAGGACAGCGACGAGGACGCCGAGCTGGCGGTCCGCGCGCTCAAGAAGCAGCGCCTGGCCAACCAGCTCCACCGGGTGGCGGATGGTGCCGAAGCGCTCGAGTTCCTCCAGGGGTCCGAGCAGCTGCCGAAGCTGGTCCTGCTCGATCTCAAGCTCCCCAAGATCGATGGCCTCGAGGTCCTGCGAGCCCTCAAGGGCGATCCGCGCACGCAGTCGATGCCGATCGTCGTGCTCAGCTCGTCGCGCCAGACCAGCGATCTCGCCGAGTCGTACAAGCTCGGCGCCAACAGCTACATCGTCAAGCCGGTCGACTTCGAGACGTTCGTCGACGCGGTCCAGCAGGTCGGCCACTACTGTGCTCAACGAGCCGCGCCCGAAGACCGCTTGAACTGCACGCGCGCGCGGATCGGGCGCGCGAACAGCCGGCCCAGGTCCGCCGTCGCGACCACGGCGATCACCGGATAGCCCCCGGTCACCGGATGCTCGGGGCCGAGCACGATCGGGCGGCCATCGGGAGGCAGCTCGATCGCGCCGCGCGTCATCGGGCGCGAGGTGCCGTACCCGGCTCGGGTCGGTAGCGCGGGCCCATCGAGACGAGTGCCGACCCGGTCACTGGCCGGCGAGATCTGGAGCTCGTTGGACAGCAGCGCCTCGAGGGCGCCCGGGATCACGTCGGGCCCGGGGATCACGCGGATCGGCCCATCGTCGACGACGAACGGCACGGGCGACGAGGGCGCGCCGCCCGTGGCCGACTCGACCCGCAGCGCGTCACCCGCCCGCAGCGGTGCCCCGATCCCCGCCGACAGCTGCGTGCCTCGGCCACCGCACACCTCCGGGGCCGCGAAGCCGCCGTGCACGGCCACGTAGATCACGCGGAGCGCGCCACTCTCGATCTGCAGCTCGCCGGCCGCCTCCACCAGGTGCGCACCGAACGCGACCGTCTGCGGGGTCGCGACCCGCACGCGCATCCGTCCGAGCAGCTCGATCGCGGGGGCCTGGTCCGCGTTACCGACGGCGCGGTTCGCGGCGATCAACATCTCCGGCACCAGCGCGCCACCGACGGCGAGCCCCTCGTGCATCCGGCCGGGGCGCCCGAGATCCTGGAAGGTCGCGAGTCCCGCGACATGCTCGACGACGATCACGTGCCCTCCACGAACCGCACGCGGTCGCCGAGCTGGAGCCGCGCGCCACCGTCGAACATCTTGACGAGCACGCGCCCGATCAGGTGCCAGCCACCCGGGGACGCGAACGGATACACCGCGGTGTGCGCGCCGGCGATCGCGAGCGAGCCCGCCGGGACCCGCGTGCGCGGCGTGGCTCGCCGCGGCATCACCAGCGCGGGAGCGAGCCCGGTCAGGTATGCGAAGCCCGGCGCGAACCCCATCAGCTCGACGACGTACGTCGCGTCGCGATGCGTCCGGATCACGTCGTCGACGGAGAGCCCCGTCGCGGTCGCGACCCACGCGAGGTCCTCGCCGTCGTAGATCGCCGGCAGCTCGACCTCGCGGCTCGGTTCGTCGTCGTCGGGCAACCGCGCGAGGGCTTCGATGCTCTCGGCGAAGGTCTCCGCCGGATCGAGCTCGCGATCGAAGTACGCGGCGACCTCCTCGCGCGCGACCACCACGTCGTGGACCCCCGGCCACCCCTTGACCGCGCGCACGATCGACCGCGCCGACACGTCGGCGGGTCGTGCGAACAGCAGCACGCGATCGCCGAGCCTCACTTGATCGCCGCCCTCACCGCCCGCGCGATCGCGAGCGCGTTCGGGGTGTCCGCATGGACGCACAGCGCATCGGCGACGCTCGCCCTCGCCTGGTTCGCCGCGATCTCCGGGTCCTCGATCAGCGCTCCCGCCGCGCCGCGCGGGATCAACCGACCGTCGGGCCGGCGGCCGCGATCGGCGAAGTCCTCGCTGAGGAACGGCATGCCTTGGAACACCGCCGAGTCGCGCAGCGCGCCCGTCGGGGGCGCGATCAGGGTCACCATGCCGAGCGCGGCGATCACGCCGCTGACCACCACGTCGGCGAGCCGGCGATCTCCATTCGCATCGTGATAGAGCGCGCCGTGCGGCTTCGCGTAGTCGATCGAGACGCCCTGCGCGTCGGCGATCCGGCGCAGCGCTCGGCACTGCTCGAAGATCGAGGTCTCGAGCGCGCGATCGTCGATCGCCATCGTGGTGCGGCCGAACCCGGCGCGATCCGGATACGACGGATGCGCGCCCGCCTTGATCCCGAACACCTTGCACGCCTCGAGCACGCGCTGCATCGAGCGGTCGTCGCCGGCGTGGCCACCGCACGCGATGTTGAGGAGGTCGGCGAGCGCCCACAGCTCCTCGTCCTCGTCGTCGAGCTCGCCGGCATCCATCTCGAGCAGCACGGGAGGAGTGTACCGTCGAGACGTGGCTGTGGAGGTCCGGCGAGCGAGCTCGTCGTGACGCGCTCATGATCACAACCACGAACCGTGCGATCGGCAGCGATCACGCGTGCTGGGGGCCGCGATCGATCAAGCCGGCCGGGCCACCGTCGCCGCAATGGTCTCCACCAGGTACCGCGCCGCCAGCCATCACGCGTGCTGGGGGCCGCGATCGATCAAGCCGGCCGGGCCACCGTCGCCGCGATGGTCTCCACCAGGTACCGCGCCGCCAGCCGCGTCGTCGGGCCGATGCTGCCGCGGGGGTGCTCGAGCGCCGGCGCGACCTCCATGATGTCGCCACCGATCAGCCCGATCTCGGTGCCGAGCCGGCGGATCAGCGCGATCAACCACTCGGGGTCGAGGCCGTCGGGCTCCGGCGTGCCGGTCGCGTCCGCGAAGCTCGCATCGGTGCCGTCGATGTCGTTCGAGAAGTACACCCCGGTGACACCGAGGTGCTTGAGGTGCGCGATCACCGCGTCGAGCGAGCCCTCGGGGTTCGCCCGGCACTCGGCGGCCCACAGCTGACGCGCGCCGAGCGTGGTCTCCCAGTGACCGCGGTCCTTGCCGGAGGCGCGGACGCCGACCTGGACGAGCCGGCCGTCGCGCCCGAACAGCTCGTTCGCGTGATAGCTCCAGGTCGCGAAGCAGTACTTCACGCCGAGCCGGTGCTCGAGCAGATCGGTGTGCGCGTCGGACTGCACGATCGCCCAGCGATCTTTCCTCGCACGCGCGAGTGCCGCCGCGGCAGGCCACGCGGTCGAGTGATCGCCGCCGAGGATGAACGGCGCGATCTTCGGGTTGATCGAGAACACCAGATCGAGCGCGCGCTCGGCGATCGACAGCGGCGACACCGGCAGCCCCAGCGCGACGTGATCGGGATAGAGCGCGAGGCGCGACGCGGCGAGCTGCGCGTCCGACAGCATCTCGTCGTGGAGCAGCTGCGGCACGCAGAACACGTCGCCGAGATCGATGACGCCCATCGCGTCGCAGCGCGCCGGCCAATCGGGGTGCGCCTCGAGCAGCGCCTCGCGGATCACCTGCGGACCGAGGTTCGCGCCGCGCACGAAGCCCGCGCCGACATCCGACGGGATCCCGAGGATCACGCCCTTCGCGGTGGGGATGCGATCGAGCTGCGCGAGGAACCGCGCGCGCACCTCGTCGTCGGTGGCGACGTCGTAGAGCCGGCGCTGCAGGGCGAGCTGCGCGGCCCGCCCCGTCGACACCAGGTGGAGGCCACCACCTGCGGGTCGGAGCAGCAAGCCGAGCTCGTCGTGCCAGGACATCGTGGTTGGCCCGCTCGTCATGCTGGCAGGATGCCACGCGTCAGCGGAGCAGGCGCGTGAACAGCGCCGCCACTTGGCCGTAGCTCAGCAAAGCGAGTGCGGGATCGTAGCGGTGCCCCTCGTCGCGGAGGAACGCGTGCTGCGCGTTGTGCTCGTGCCAGCTAAACACGCAGCCGGCCTCCACGAGCCGGCGATTGATCAGCGCTCTCCCTTCGTCGGGCACGTGCGGATCTTGCCGACCCCACACCATCAGCAGCTCCCCTCGGATGTCTCCCGCGCGCGCGAGCGAGTCATCGCCCTGGCCGAGCGAGCCCTTGTGGATGTCGGTGGCGTAGAAGCACGCGGTCGCGCGGAC
>Ga0075163_10004841_pt1 | contig 18021 bp, 24 predicted proteins | sample JI1023141ADNA_FD_71478 | JGI IMG/M metagenome (GOLD analysis project Ga0075163, IMG submission 71478) | Wastewater effluent complex algal communities from Wisconsin, to seasonally profile nutrient transformation and Carbon sequestration -... | ecosystem: Engineered > WWTP > Effluent > Algae...
AGTTTACACAGAAAAAGTACTATAGTTTACAGGTAAAAAAAGGTACCATAGTTTACACGAAAAAGGTACCATAGTTTACAATGTATTACTACGTAATACAGATCAGACACGAAGTGGTCTGTATCTTGAGAGAGGTTAAGAGTATTCCGACTACTATACATTTGAATATTGTTATTTTGTTCATATTAGTTCTTCATACTCTCCTCCTCACTTAACCCCGAATTGCATTCGGGTAAGTAAGTAATTACTTACTTGTAAACTATGGTACCTTTTTCGTGTAAACTATGGTACCTTTTTTTACCTGTAAACTATAGTACTTTTTCTGTGTAAACTATAGTACCTTTTTCATTTTTGAGTCATCTGTAAGCTATGGTACCTTTTCCGTGTAAACTATAGTACCTTTTACGTACTTTGAGGCACCTGTAAACTTCGGTACCTTTTAATTGGTATACCTCTAAATTGTATCACCTGATCGAACTAGGATTTCTCTTATTACATCAACTACAGATATAGACGTAAATAAAGCCAGCAACCGTAAACACGGCTACTGGCTCGAGTGAAGACCAGAAAGTTCGTCAGACGCTAAATTTGAGCGTTTACGAGTGGGTTACTTCTTAAGTCCTTTCATACATTTAGCCTCTAATCCGTGAGCCAAGATTATGCTGACGCACTTCTTGATAGTGATATACCCCATATTAGGTATAGCTGTTAGCTCGTCCAAGCTCTTGCTAGCCAGATCACCGAGTGAGTAGATCTGGCATTGTTCGAGCGTGTTGATCGTCCGCAGAGGTAAAGCAACATTGGCTAGGCTAACTTTGCGATTCTCTTCAATCTCCTTAGCTTTAAGCTCTGCAGGTGTCCAGAACTCCATCCAAGTGAGATCTTTGATGTTTCGTCTTTTGCGTTTAGTAGGACCGCCGTGTATTTCCATAACCACCTTTCAATTGAGACAAACAACCTCCAAAGCCTTATATCAGGAGGTGAATTGTACCATATCATTCGTCATTATCGAATTCATCTTCTTGTTCTGAAGCAGCTATCTTTGCTCGCAGGATAGGGTTTCTGGTCACTTTAAGCTTTTTACTGTCAGTACGCTTTCGTGTGGGTTTCTTCTTCTTTCGTCTCTCAGCCGCATAGATATTAGCAAGATACTCTCTATCTCCATAGTATTCCGGCTCTGAATCAGAACTGTCGTCTTCCTTAAGTGGGGATAGTAGCTTACCTGTGTTAAATTTAGAAATGCGTAATTCGCCACACTCGTTCTTGACAGTACAGCCCTCTTCTGAAAATATAACTTCATCACGAGTTAAATCGAAGAACACAGATTCTCCTGACATAGCTTTTATATACTTACTTCGTTCTACAATAGGTACATGCTCCCTGATCTGGAAACCGTGGATTAGATATCTACTCTCCATGCGAACCATACCTCCATGCATATTAGGTCGAACCCATTTCAGTTCAGGATTAGGTCGGTACAGCAGAGTCACGGTTGTAAACATATCGTGAATATTTAGCAGATTTAGAGCTTTTAGGCCCAAGTCTGGATAACGATTCATTTCCTCTGCAACTGCTTTGATAATATCAAAATTAGCCTCAGAGAAGAATAACTTGCTTGCTAGCACATTAACGTATTGCTTATTCGCTAACGTATCTTGTAGATAATCTACAATAAACTGGAAACTAATTGAGTCATACTCCTTTAAATAGAAGATACGACCTGGACGGTTAAGCATGTTCGTATTAACTCGTTTCTCGTTAACCGTTAGTAGATACAGTGTCTTTCCTGTGCTCATACCATCTAGCAGTGATAGTAGTTGGTTTTGCTTACCGTCGTTATCAGAGTATAACTTTTCAAACTCATCGATCATAACGCAGCAATGCTGTAATGTCGTGACTGCCTGTTGTAACACTTGCGGCGGTACGTAATTTTGTACAAGAATCACAGGTAGTGTTTTGACTGCTTCTCTGGCAATGAGTTTAGCTTGCAAGGTTTTACCGCTACCTTTTGTACCTGCAAGCAATATACCAGTATTACCTTGTCGAGTCTCAAAGGTACGTAAGACTCTTGCTGAATCATCAACCAAATTACCGTAGATTTTTTCAGGTATCTCCTGAAGATCTGTCTTGCAGTAGTACAGTATATTATCCAAACCTACTGATAATGTATAAAACGCAGGTGGTAATGTCGGAATCGAATTATCTACAATAGTGCGGTGAACAAATACCGTACCTTCAGCATTACCTACGAAAGCTTCTTTACTTTTGATACTTAGCGAGTTAATTGTTTCTTCGTTCATTTTGATCTCTTTCCTTGTTAGTTAGTTTATTAACACCTACTCAGGTATTAATGCTCCATAGCTGATTCGTTAGTGACACGGTGAAGTTAGGTCCGCCTCCTGGTCCGTGATAAATCAACCCACCGTTGTATCCTTCTACGTAAGATACTTTGATGTTAGGCCTACCCGCGATGTAGACTTCCTCTGTAATCTGATTATCCCAATCGTTAATACCGAAAGCGAATGGCTGTGCTTTAGGATTATCTAGTTTAGTGCTGGGATAGAGAGTCACAAATGTAAAGTTGTGAAAAGTACCATCATCATGCAAAAGCACTTTTACTGCCGGTACTTTTACTTTAATAGTCTCTTTTCCTGAGATTACTTCTATTTCTGTTTTCTCGCGGTTTCGACATAAGTTATTCAGCTTAGACTTAAAACTGTGTAACATGTTTATAGCCATGCTTTCAGCGTCCTCACCGCCAGCTTGGTATAGACCGATAATATGCCCTAGAATAAATCCTAAGCGAATATTAGCTTGCGGGCTAAAGTAGATTGCGTGATTCCAAGGGTCTTTAAACCTAGAGATGTAGCTACAACTTTGACTGTAAAGTGTTTCCAACTCTTTTTCTGCTTGCTCTTTTTCTGTTGTACTAAGCACAACGCACTCCTAGCGAACTAATTGCCAATAAAAAAAGGAGCACTAAAATTAGTACTCCTAGGTTATGCCCAAACGTAGAGTCGTCTATTTCAGACCCCATTCTTCTTTTTCCTTCCAGATTCTACTAGGCTCAGGATAATGTTGCTCTTGATACTTACCGTGATACTTGTGTTGAGCATGTTCGTAGTCAGCAGTCATAAAGTAAATCTGACAGACACGTACACCCGCATAAACTTTGATTGGATGTATGACCGATACCTCAAGAGTCCAGGTACCGTCAAAACCAATATCACCAAAGCCAGCTGTAGCATGAATGTTGATGCCCATGCGACCAATAGATGAGCGACCTTCAATACAAGGAACGTACTTGTTAGTAGCTGTACGTTCCTGAGTTCGCATTAAATACAGCTTATTAGGGACTAGAAGCATACCCTCTTCAGGAATGCGGTAACGTAGTAGATTTACAGGTTTAGCTAGATCCAGAACGCAATCTGACACTACTGAGACCTCTTTAGCTAAGGTCAGATCGTAGCTATTAGGATTAACATTATTAGCGTTGAATGGATCAATACTAATATTACCTGCTTCTACTTCTTTGAAAATCTGATGTGAGAGTAGGATCATTTACCGCTCCAATCTACCTTTTTAAGAGCTTCGCTTAGTGCTTCGCTCAGTGCCTCAATGGTTGAAAAAATTACAGGTGCATCACCAGACTTTAAAATAAAACCGTTAGCAGCCTTAGTAACACGTAGACTTATGCTAACGTCATTAGCCTCTTTTGAATTAACTTTTAACTGAACAGCCATGTTGATACTCATTTAATACACTTTTGACACCACCAGTACTCGTCTTTGTCACAAGCCAAATACCAGCCTTCTTCACCAGCCTTAAGCTGTTTCTTACAAATTCCACATTGTACTCGTCTCCGAGACGGTACCTTTTTGAGAATACTGTTACCATCGTTTTCATACTTTTCATTCTTTTTAATCTTTTTGTTTTTGACCGGTTCCGGCTTAGTTTCTTGTACCTCCTGCTCTTCCTGTTCCTCTGGTAATGAAGAAACCTCAGGTGTAACACTCTGAGGTTTGCTTTTGTTAAGTTCACTCATTAAATCTTCTAGATTCATTTGTTACTTGAAGGGTGGACCCTCCATCCATATAACCAAGGAATGACGAATGCCTGCTGTTACAGGCGTTACACGATGAAGCAGAAAAGAAGGAAATACAATGACTGTACCTATGGCCCTTATGTCTTCTGCATTTGGAGCCTCTAGACAAGTCTTAGTATCTACCTCAAAGTCACCGCCAGTGTAGTCAGAAGAATCGCTAAGCTGAATTACCATGCTTAGTTTACGGCGATACAGAGCAGGGGTAGTCCAACTAGTATCTTGATGCCAAGAGTAATGCCCGCTATTAGCTGAGTCGTACTCTGTGAATTGAATCTCGTTAAAACGAGTTATGTCGAAACCGAAAGCATTCTTATTAGCGTCGTGAAATAGCTGTTCGATTGTGTTAAACAGAGACATGAAGTTCAGATCTAACCTGTTAAGCCAACGCACCTGACTAACTCGTACGTTCTTGTCTTCTATTAGATTCTTCATGCCGTGTCCAATTTTTCCTACAGAAGGTGGAAGCAATAAGGATTGCTCAACAATCTTCTTACAAGAACTTACTGGAAAGTAACCTTTCCAGTACTGCCACCATTGATTCATTTTTCCTCCAACTTATTGAACAGGTACATAGTTTCATTCAGTGTCTTTTCTTCAAATAGTTCAGCTAGGTTCTTTCTAGCATCTTTGCTAATGCGATCCACCAAGCAATTGAGTTCAACTGTTTCTCTGCGAGCCCAATGCCAGTTAAGCACTAATCCAAAAGACTGGAACACATCAAACATATGCCAGATAGCTTTATCTAGCCCGAAGTTATTGTCATCTTGCATACCCTTGCTGGCTAAGTAAGAAGAGTCTGTGATGATGTGTATTTGCTTGAATTGACTAGACTTACTTTTAACTTGCTCTCGAGCGTACCAAGTAAGTGGATGAATATACGCCATAATCTCAGCTAGGTTAGTTGAGCCTAGATTACAGGCACCATACCAGCTACGTCTGAGCTGTGTGGCTTTCTCTATCGAGACACAACCCCACCCGCTTCCCATGTTCCAAGCAGACCCAGAACCATCACCTACGAGCAAGACATCCCAGTCTTTGATGCCCAGTTCATTCAGTAGGGCTTGAAGTGTTTGACGTTTGCTCATTTACAATATCTCGACATTTCACGATAAGTTTGTTAACTTCCTCTTCTGTAGCTACCTGTCTAGCCTCGCTTATGACTGCTGCCAATCTGTTAAGAGCTTGAAGAGTATCTACAGCCTGTGTTTCTATATTATGGCGTTCCCTTAGGTTCATCTCGTGTAGTTGTTCTCTCATCTCTTTTAGAGCTAATTCAAACCGCAAAGAGGTAGTAAGAAGAACACTGAGATTAGATTCATTTTCTCCGTTCGGGAATGACAATGTAAAGAACTTATCCTTGTACCTTACAAAGCCCAGTACTGTTTTTACTTCTGGGTCTTCCTCTAACAGAGCTTTCATTTGCTCTGCTAACCTATTCATTCTTTCTTCAATTGACATTAGCGACCTCTTCTTGAAACAAGAAATAAGTAACAGGGAAACCACGCTGCATGGTTCCTGGCATAGGACTCAGTAAGTTTTTACCTTTTTGATCTGCGTCATTAATAAGTATAGCTAGTTGCTTTGGACATATTTCTGACATCTTTGTAGTATCTACACAAATGTGATATCCACTTTTAGTTCGAATGCCAAAACCGCGTACGTTAATACCTGTTAACCAATCTTGAATTTCAGGTATAGTTTCTTCTACGTCATCATAGTCTAAGACTAAGTACTTACCCAAAGTCTTAGCAGACTGTATGACATTCTCTACAGAAGAATATAAATTCAATTTAACGTTATCACCTAGGGCTCGCACTAAGTCAAAAGACAACTTAATTGTAGCATCATGCATGCATCTCGCATTTACGCTAAAATAGGCACACATACCTTCTTCAAATCCAGCATAGAAACCTTGCTCTGTAAGGATATCCAGCTTTCTAAGCTCTTTACCTACTTGAGCAGTAGTTCCGAACATTCGATCTAATAGAGTGGTATGGTTCTTTGTAGCAGTATTGTCTTTACCTCGGTAAAGTAAGTGCATGTAGTAAGGGTTAATATTAGTAAAATCATTAGCATTAGCAGCAATAAAGGACAAAAAGGAATCAAGCATTTCATTATCATGGATCAATTTCATTAGTTACCTCATTTATGTAAGAATCAGCAGTCGGAGTTAAATTCCAGATTTTAAACACATCATTGCCTAGGTTTGCGAGACGTGAAGCAGCAAAAACATAAACTATGCCTTGCGTAATAAAGCTCACAAACCCGAACTCTTGAAGACTTGCTAAACAAATCAAGGCTACCCAGGGTGACATACAGAATGGGCAGTGTAGCAATTCCCCTAACTTGTTTTGCCAACAATCTGTGATAGATCGAATAGGGGCGAATAGAAGAGAATGATGCCAGATTTCAATAATCTGCCAAGTGGCAAGAGCGGCAATGATGATATTTGTCATTAGTCACCTGCGACGTGCAATGTAATCATGCTAAGCAACAAAGATAGTAAAGCCAACAACGGGCTTCCAGCTATCATAGCAGCCACAAACAGAACTAACATAGCCAGTGCAGATAAATAACTAAGTTGCACCTTCTTCCTCCGAGGTTTCCGGAGGAGCCCAAGAATTAAATACAACTCGGTCTGGAGGAGGGTTACCTTCACCGACTATTAGTTCACCTAGTGACTTACCTTCAGGAGAAGGGTACTGGTGAATTAATAGACTCGAGGGTGAAAACCTAGACGTAGGCCAATTAAGCGAACGCAGCTGTTTTCTTCGTTGATAGGCGAAAGGGGATCGAGAAATCATAGACTCCTCCTCTATACTGAATTTATTTGACTTTCTTGTTCACTACAGCTATAACCCACTGGGCTAGGTAGTAGAAGAACTGAATAATACCTTGCACAATAACACAAACGGTTAGTGCAATCAACATAAGGGCGTGGCTAGCTTTCACGCATAAAATCCTCCTATGACTATAGAACTGGAAACTGTAATACACGAAGACTTCTTCAAAGATCTCAAATTAAGAGAAGAAGATAGTCCGGTAGTCAACCAACTTAAGACGGTTGACTATCTAATGAAAAAAGCAAATTACACGACACTCAAACCTCTGTTGCCTTTGTTACTCTCTATCAAAGGCCGACCTTACCACTTAAAAGACTATTTTGCGTTCGAGCCTTTGTTTAGAACTCGCCTAGCTAAGCAACTGCTTATAAAAAGTGGCCGTCAGTTATCCAAATCGAGTTCGTTAGCATCACAAGGTATCGTTATGAGTAACGGTATACCTTATTTCAGTACTTTATTCATAACACCTTTATTTGAACAGATTAAGCGTTTTTCTCAGAACTATGTTGGCCGTTTCATCACAGATAGTCCTGTTCAAGGACTTATGAGTGGGGTTACTACCACAAATAATGTTTTACAACGTTCATTCAAAAACAACAGTCAAATGATATTCTCTTTTGCCTACTTAGATGCGGAACGTACTCGCGGTATTAGTGCGGATAAAAATTGCTTTGTAACCGGTACTCCGATCACTTTAGCGGACGGTAGTACATTGGCTATTGAGCGATTACTGCCCGGTATGCATTTACTTTCGGCTGATAAGAATGGTGTTCTATGTGAAGATACAGTTACTGATGTTCTTGATCAGGGAAAACAACATGTCTTCGAAGTCACACTCAGCAATGGAAGCGTTATACAATGCACTGCCGATGAGCGATTCCGCAAAGCCTCAAACGGTGACTGGATATACCTCTCAGAGATCGTACCAGAAGTTAAGGAAATCACGGAGGAAGGTGGAGGTATTCTATTAGAGAAAGCGGCAATAGGACATAGCTTTAACCTACAAACAGAAACAACTTCTATTGGGTTGTTTGTTAGGCGATGCAAGGATTCAAAGATCAACACCCACAGCGAACTGGAAAGTAGGTTTTCGACACGGACCAAAACAACGAGAGAAAAATGCGACGAAGCGAAAATCACAACAGTACGCTATATAGGCATAAAACAAGTCTGGGATATTAATACGCAACGAGAACATGCTTTTTTTGCTGCAAACGTATTGAGTCACAACTGCATAGACGAGATACAGGACATCGATATTAGCTTCTTACCTATCATTCACGAAACGATGTCTGCATCGCCTTATGCTCTAACTCAGTATACAGGTACACCTAAGACGCTGGATAACACTCTAGAGAGATTATGGATTGATACCTCTATGGCAGAATGGTGTATTAAATGCACTTCAGGAGGTTGTGGTCACTGGAACATACCTGCCCTAGAGTTCGATCTCATCGACATGATTGGTCCTTATCGGGATGATATTTCAGACAAGTACCCAGGTGTAGTTTGTGCTAAATGTCGTAAGACACTTAATCCTAGACCAACAACACAAGGTGGTACCGGTCGATGGGTTCATCGCAAGCCTGAGCTAAGATGGCAATTTGCTGGGTATCACATCCCTCAAATCATTATGCCCATGCATTATGCTAATCCTGAAAAATGGATGATATTGCTGGCGAAGAAAGAAGGACGATTAAACACTCCGCTGTATACCTTCTATAACGAAGTGTTAGGAGAATCGTGGGATACCGGTAGTAAGCTAATCACCATCTCAGATTTGAAAAGAGCGGCTACATTACCTTGGGAACGAAAGTTAGACGAAGCAAAAGAACATATCGGTAATTACCTATATCGATTTGTTGCAGTTGACTGGGGTGGTGGTGGAGTAAACCAAGGTAAATCAGATCTCAAGTTGCAATCTTATACCACGATGGCCGTATGCGGATTGACTCCAAACGGTAAAGTTCATGTGCTATATGGCTTCCGTAGTATGCATCCACATGATCACGTAAGAGAAGCTAAATTGGTACTGTCGCTCATGCACCATTTCAAATGTTCTCATGTGGTACATGACTATACAGGTGCAGGTACAGTACGTGAAACGTTATTACGTCAAGCAGGTATACCGATTAACTGCATACTACCTGTCGCTTATGTCGGTTCAGCAGCTTCTGGTCTAGTTGTGTTTAAACCAGCTACAGAAGATCATCCTCGTGATCATTACACAATGGATCGTAACAGGGCTCTGAACTATACCTGTCAGTTTATCAAATCCCGGGTAATTGAGTTTTTCCGCTACGACTACAAAGGATCAGAAGACCCAGGATTGCTCCATGACTTCTTAAGTCTCATTGAAGACAAGAAAACATCAGGAGCAGGTAGAGACAGTTATAAGATTCTGCGTGATCCATCAGGACCAGACGATTTTGCTCAAGCTGTGACGATGGGAACAATGATGCTTTATCAAATGGCAGGTAATTGGCCTAACTTGGCTATGTACGAAGACATAGAAATTACAGATGAAGTAGCTTCGGTTACACGCCCTACACGTAAAGACTGGGAAGATTAAAGCAGCTTTATTCGTTTAGCCGCCAGATCTATTATTTTAGGATCTACGCTACTAAAGTAATTTTTGGTATTGGCAACAGTGTACTTTAACCATTGTTGCCAATCCCTAGGTCTCTTGTGTTGAGTTTCTGTAAACTTACGCAGGTACTGCATTACAATCTTTTCACAACTGACCGGTATAAACCTAGGTTGTAGTGTTCTACTGCTAGCAGATATCAGCATTAGCTGTTTATGACTATCTAACGTAGAAGCGTAGCCCATCGTAACAAAAAACCCGTTGGTATCTTTACGGAAAGCACTACCTGAATTATTGAAGAATCTTGGCCAATTGTGTTTCCAATCTTGACTATCACTCGCTTTGATAGAGAAGCGAGTTAGCAAGGTATGCAAGAAAACATCGCAAGACATACGAATCATGAAAATACCGTAAGTAGGCATATCTACAGCCGGTGAAGTTAGTTGAGCACATAATGCTATACCTGTTGCCCAACAGATTGACATTTCTTTAGAGCTATCATTAATTCGTTCCAAAAATTCTTCTCTCATCCGATACTCGGACTGACTGGGACCTGGAACTCCAGGAAGCATACTGAATGCAGGTATCTCTTTAGCTTCACCCTCGATTATTCTGCAGTTCTTAAATTGAAAACCCTGACCATCCCAGCCGACACGATCTATGCCCTGAACTACTGCAGGTTCATGTAAGCGTAAAGCAACTTCAAAAGGGGAGAAACGATTAGCTGAGTACATAGCAATTGGATCGGCTAAACTGATGATTGCATTATCGGATATAAACCGTTTCAGCCAAGCCGTACCTGCCTCAGCCACGTTAACATTGAACGGATACTTTGTTTCGTTATGCTCTACATAGCCTACGTAATGTTTCGCTCCACCTGGATAAGCCACTAAATACTGTATACGCATAGTAGCAGCGAATCGTATAGCTCCGGTAGAATCGAACCACTTACCGTCGCGTTCTATTATCGTAACACTACCTTTGGAACTTAAAGGATTACTCTCATTCACTAGAGAAGTGACTACCTTTTTAGCTGGTATTACATAAGCTTTACTGGTTAACTTAGACTGGACTAGGTTCAAAACAGAGCTGTCAAACTGTTCTGCATCTAAGATTAATTTTGTTTTTTCTTCCTTACTGGCTTGTTGTAGCCATGATTTAATAGCCTTTTCTACAGGAGACATACCTCGCACAATTCCCTGGTATAGGCTTATCACCGATTTATAGTTAAGCCATTCAACCCACTGATTAGATCGAGTATTGTTCCTGTCAGAGTAAGGACCTGTAAAACTGCAGAATCCATTATTGTGCATAGCGTGATAGATAACTGCAGCAGTAGGTTTTCTTTCCCAGAAGCACAACCTTTTACCAGCTAAGATATCCCATTGCGGTTTCTGTGTGGGTTTCTGTGGTAGCTTCCAGGACAGCAACGGTAAAGGTATTGTACTTGTCTGGAAGTTTCGCATCTGCATGTGAATCATATTATCGAGCATGCTAGTGACTACTATTGTGTCAGAATCAAACCTATCTAGCAGTAACAAACCAGCCAGACCTTCGTCGAGTTTAGATATTCTCTGAGAGCCGAATAAACACTCTTTGAACTGATTGAATTTAGGGGTAATGATCTGAAACCCCTTTACTCGCTGAAACGAGGAAAAGTAAGGTACAGCTATGATAGGTAATACTCGGTTAAGCTTTCTCAGCTTTAAGAACTTTTCTACCTCGGCAGAGTTAGAGACACCCAGTAGTTTACCTGGACCATTTGTAATTCGATCTTTGTCTAGGTGGCGAAAGTAGTTCCAGTGTAGACCGGTGAGCAGACCTATATGTTCCTTGCTCATGCTGTGCAGAGCGTTACTAGTTCGTTCCCAGAAGGAATAAAAGCTACGAAACTTGGCTTCTGATTTGGCAAATAGTTTGAGGTCAGACTCATTGAAGCTATAATCGTGATATTCACTTACATATCCGATAACCTCGTGCTCTGTAATACCCAACCGGTCAGCTGCCATTGCTAATACGGTTCCGGTTTTCTTACAATTTGAACAGTAATGCCACTGTTCAAGCGAGCAGTTATCTTGGTAAATTGACCAAGTGTGAGCGGCACAATAAGGGCACTTTAGTGTTCCAGATAGTTTAGAAGTAGGCTCCAGACCTAAGATTGGAGCTAGCTTTTCGTACGTAATAATCGAATGGATGTCCAGGAGACTCATATGATTCCAGACTTTGTGGAAGATAAAGCGGCAACCTTACTAGTTCAAATTGCCGAACGATATACCTTACCTGATTACGTTAAACAAGCAAATATGGAGGAAGTTAAAGCAGTAGAAAACATCGCAGTCACCGCCTTTGCCGATCCTCTACATAAGAAATTTGCTTGTCATACGCCCGCAGCAACATGGTTATCTGCTGCTTATTTCTTTGATAATTGTAAACCAGATTATCACGCATACAACAAAAATGTGATCAATCGGCTGGAGAAATTTGCAGCTTATTTTGGTATCAAGAACGACTACGATACCTTAGTAAAGGCAGCAGCAGACAAACATAATGAAGAATTGCCAGACACAGATTACGCTTATGTCTGGCAATCTAACGCAGGGTCTAAGGAACGACATTATCCTATGACCAACAATCTAGAGGTTAAGGCAGCAGCATCTTGGCTCACTAGTGTACAGGACAAGCTCATGTACCAAGAGGCTAATACGGTAGCGTTGAAAATCCTCACCAAAGCCGCTAAGTACGGAACTGCCTTAGGTGAATTTCAAGATCCAATCGAGAAGTTAGCTGGATACGGTATACCTGACGTTGAGGGTATTGTTAACGGTTTACGCTACCGAGCACAGCTAGCCAAACCAGACCTACAGAAGCAGATTGAAAAGGTAGCTGAATCTGTAGAGAAAACGCCTAAGCAAGCACTACAGCAACCTCAGTTGATTAAGCTGGCAGCTACAATTGATGAAATCGACTATACCTTGAATATCAAAGGTAAGTACGGTGAGCTACTACAACGTCCAGTTGATTTCATCTTTGCTGTTCCTCTATCCAAGGCTGCAGCAGATATGAGTGAGCTTTGCGAGCTGCAAACAGGAGCTATCTTCAACAAGACTCAGCTGTCTAAACTAGCTTTAGACGATTTGGAATCTGTACTAGGAACCGAGTTTGTACAACAAGTTAGTACAGGTCTCGAGCTAGACCCAGAGAAGATGGCTTCCGTAAGTAGTACTCTGCCTAGAGGTGACGCCGAATTAATTGAACGGTTGCTAGCTGAAGCAGGACAACATCCGCAGATGTTAGATAAACGAGCCAGCTTCAGCATGATACCAGAGACTGAGCTAGAGAAGATTGCTAGTCTTTACTCGAAATAGGTATACGCATTGACTCTTTGGGTTTACCGTTTTCATCGTAATAGCGGGTATAGTCTTCACGGACTTTACCCGCTTTTACTTGTTTAAAGAACCAACGCAAAACTGCAATTGTCAAAAGGAAACTGTGCGAGTATACGTTGATACTACTCTCCATATAGAAGTCGTTATCTAAGCCATACAACTCTGTTATACAAGTCTCAGGATCATTAGAACATAGACAACTGAACACATCTTCATAGTGTTCCTCTACCCGTTCAATGAGCTTTTTCTTCTGTTCAGCCGTAACTAAATCTGTTGATTCAAATTGCCAATTGTCTAACTCAATGGCTGTAATTTCTTGCCAGACACAGATGTCTTCCTTAGAGAAAGTTTTGCTATTATCATCTTCCTCTTCTTCTGTTTCCTCTTCTTCTGTTTCCTCTTCTTCTGTTTCCTCTTCTTCTAGTGTCTCTGTCATTTTTTCTAAGATGTAAGCGTGTACGTAGTCATACACCAACTCCATTGAGCCTTCTTCTACTTTAAACTCTCTAGGCATCTTACTAGAGATATAATGCACATCTCGAATACTTTGTTCTAGCCATGACAAAGTGTTGTATGATCGCACAAATACACAATCACCTAAATCTCCGGTAACAGTAACACAACCGGGAACACTACGTATAACTATATGGAAATGGGAAGATTGCGGAAAACCACAACGGTAAATCTGAGCCACCTCGTCAGGTTTGGTCAATACTGTGACTTCGTACTCACCATCGTATTTAGCGTAATTGTCTTTGATTACTTCCTCAAATTGTCTTTCAGCTTCTAATTCTCGTCGGGTATGAATATTCATTTTTTCCTCGGCATGTTTCTTCTAGTAAAGCACAGCTGACACTTGCTGCAAGTTGTTTCAGTGACACCATTTTCAGCAGGACAAACCAGTGAGCCGTTAATAAACTTGGCTACAGTCTTAGGTTTATCACGAAAAAATAAATCAACGTGAAACTTCGGCACGTCATCCGGATTGATTTGTAAATAGGCCCTACGTACGTTCTGTATTTTAGGTGGAGGACCTGTCTCTTTATCACAACTCCACCACAGTACCATGTTATGCAATTTGGCTAACTTTTTAAGTACTGCGTACGTAGGCGGGTCTCGCCAGCTTCGGGTATAAGCGAAAAAGGTTATATTAGGATTCGCTTTAACAATACGATACCACTTCTCTGTGTATTCAGGTGAATAAAATTCACCGCCAGCATGAATACGAATTACTCTGGGATACGCTAGTTTAATACTAGCCAACATCTGCTCTTCAAAATCTGGATTTAAAGAAGCATGGTACTTGTTATCCATGCTCTCCTGCACATTACTAAACTTATATCGCTTTCTAGCTGTATAGCACAGCAGCATACACAAGTTCGAAGCACCGATACAGACGTGCTTGACTGCAGAAGAAATAGACCAGTGATGAATTAACTTACCTAACTTTTGATTGCCTAATACCAACAAATTATTCGTCATCGTTGCACGTTTTTGGATCTACGCCTTTCAGGTCCTGTTGATTAGCAAGCCATTCAGGTATATCCATATAACCGTCATCACCGATAGCAAGACAATCTGTTTTGGTTACCTGAGATTTAGGTAGCCATACCGATACTTTCTTGTTTTTGTTATTAGTGGCTTCAACTAGAAAAGCCTTAAAGGTGATCTTCTGCAACTTACAATAAATTCTTACCATAACCATCCTCAATAAAAAACTACCGCAGAGTTACCCCTGCGGTAGTCGGTCAATCAACACAATAGAAACTTACGCAACTTTACGTTTACGTCTCACCTTCTTAACACAATTAACCATGTGTTCCAGCGAATGAAAATCTGCAAGCAGCTTCTCGAACGGATCGAAGTCTGTAATGAGATTCATCAACTTCTTAGCCGACAATTGGTTACTCAAAGACATATAATCATCATTGAGCATGTTTCGTCTTGGTTGACTATCGTAGCTTCGACAGTCCGCTTCAATACCGTTAGCTTTCTTCCACTCACCGCGTACGCTGTATACGGTAGTTTCATGAATATAACCACCGTAGAACTCTTCGGCTTTTGCCTTTAATGTTCCAATCGAGGAAAGACATCCGATAATTTCAAGTGCTTCTAATACAGATTCAATTTGAGTTAATTTCTTTACCATTTAACTGGAGCCTTGCGTTGTTTAGAAAATAAAGCATCATCTTTAGCTCGTTTCCAGCGAGCCCAATCGTCAGGGTATCCCCTTTTTTCAAAGATACCGACTGCATAATCACATTCAGCGATAATCTTGTCTTCATCCTTGGAATTAATCGCTTTAGTTAACCTACCCTTAAGTCGAACATACTCCTTCTGTGTTAGGGTGTAACACATTATCGTTTTTCCTTTATGAGATCTACCTTAACTGCAGTATTACCCGCACGCGGTTGCTTCTTAGCGTTTTTCTGAAATAAAGCCTTGGCCTTAGCTTCGTTTTCATTCCAGATAGCCTGCAGTTCTTCAGAGACTGTAGCTAGTACATTATCAGCACCTAGCTCAATTACTTTGGGCAATACAGCACTCATGATCTGAGTGAGCCATTCTGCGGGGTTTTCTAGTGTAGCTGCATACTTCAAAAGCAGCGGCTTCAAGAAGTCCGCCATATAGAAATTAGGCGTAACTTCTGTGGGAACTGCTCGTACTATGGTACCGCTTACGTGAACAAGGCAATCCACATTCGCAGTGAATGCACCTAGCTTACCATCTCGTTTCTCTAGAGCTTCTAACTCTTTCTCTGCTTTCTTAACAATAGCAATCAACTCTTGTTGTGTTAGCGGTTCAGCCTTTTCTGTTTTAGCCGCAGTAGCCACAGCAGACTCCAACGAAGACATTGCTTTACTTGCTTTCTTGACCATTACTCAACTCCATACATGTTTCGATAAAATGAATTTCTGCTTCAATAGCTTGTTTACGTGTTTTATAAGGTCCAAGTATAGGACCATCAAAAATACGAGCTTGCCACAGACAAGGCCAAAACCGTGTAAAGCTCGCTAGATGGGATTCGTCCTTAACTCGTTTTCGAATAAAGTGGAAGAGCCAGCGAAGTGTAGGACTAACTGGCTCAACATGACTAACCCGTACTTTATTCTTAAGTTTCAATAGTGAAGTTAACGAGCTGGCTATCCCAGATATCTTACCATCTGTACCTATGATAACCTTAATCCTTTGTCTCCTTATCTATTTTAATTCTACGTTTGGCTGTAAGAGGCTTCTGCAGTTTCGTTTCCAATTGTCCTTTGATTGTCGTTTCAAACTCCTTAAAAGCAGACTTGATGGTGTTACGAGCCATAGTACTAGAACGAAGTTCAGTCGCAATGCTGTCTGCAGACTTACCGCTGGACGCAAGCAATGTACTGATCTTAGTCGCCAAGTCGTTAAGATCCTTGGTTTCCTCATTATCCCCAAGCATGTTCTTAACTTTTTCGATCCTATCCGTCAGCTCCATGATATTGTTAAAGCAAGAAGCAGATAGCTTTCGATACTCATTAGTCTCGTAGGGATTGAGAGCTTTATACTCTGCTTCAGTTAACAGAATATTTTCAGGAGTACCGATATTAACAAACTTATCGTTACTCTTGGTATTAACCCCTTGCACTGTAATCAGCAGCATACCCTCAGGTACGTCTGCACTTTCTTTACTGGTAATAACTTCTTGTACTTCAGCTTGACGTAAATTAGCTCGCTCATGCGTAGGGGCAGGTAGTAAGCGAATACGCTTACCGCAGGACTTAACCACGTTACCAACCATTTCAAGCAGTTCTTGCTGTAGCTCAGCAATCGCCCCTGCAGCCGAGGCTGCTAGTTGAGCCTCAATCTGTTCCTTGATCTTGGCAGCAGTTTCAGGAGCCACATCTTTCAACTCGAAATTGACATCGAAAGGAATGATCTCCGGAATAGAGCAACGTATAGAAGACTTCAATTTTTCAGCTGAAGGGTATTTAGATTGTACGATTTTCCAATCGTCTGCTAAATCAGTTTCGTCGATTTCTCGAATGGTTGCGTAGTTTTCTTCCTTACACAGCCGATTACCCCAATTCAAGTAATTCTTACGAGCTATTTCAAAGTGCTCTAAGAAGGAATCTACTCGAGTAGCTTCAATTAAGTACTCACCATCTAGTTTCTCTGCTAGAGATTTGCTGTTGGCTGCCGTACTTACAGCGTACTTAGGAATAGTGTAAGCCTTACGGATAGAGACAAGGATGCGTTTAAGTTCAGCACCTTCTTGTAGCAGCTCATGACTTTTTGCAGACAAAATACTGTATGAGCCACGAATCTTTTTCTTAGCTACACCACGTTCTTTGGCGATAACTTCTTTTGCTTCATTAGTGAGAGCTATCGAAGTAGGAATGCTACCTACTACAAACTTAACTGTACAATACGAGACCTTAGTGGTCATATCTCAACTCCAAAAATTTCTTTGTATACCATTTTTCTTACTTTAATATATAGCCAATGATCTGTTCGTTTAGCGTGTTCATAATGACTCATAATAGATAATAAACGACAAGAAGTAGGTGGGGTCCAGTCTTCAATGAAGGTCCAATAATCACAACCTACAATCTTGTCTTCAGGGCTAAACCTCACACGAGTAGTAAGCTCGTCTGGGAAACAATTAAAGGCTACACGGTACAGCTTATGTACCTTACCCTTTTTAATTGTTGCGATCATTGCTTGGCTTTAGTGATGGTCCTTTTAACGACTTTAGTGGCTGTGACTACTGATTCTTGGACTTGTACATATTTCTGTCCTGTCGTAGCACAAATACAGCCTACTGATTCTGCCCAACGCATCAGAGCGTCCATCTGTTCAGGGCTCTTCTTGTAAGAAGGTGTAATCCACTTGGAAGCTTCAACAACAGACACGCCTTGCTGTTCAGCTAGACGACAACATGACATGATATCTGCAGGTACCCAGTAATTATCTTCTGGTAACTTCTGTTCTGTATCTAGGTCATGTTTACGTAGATACATACCCCAAGCATCTTTGCGAGAAGCTTGATCAGGGAATCCGACATAGAACAAAGCATCAACACGACCAGATCGAGTTACTTCATCCGGTAGCTTGCTGATATTGTTA
>Ga0075163_10004842_pt1 | contig 18021 bp, 9 predicted proteins | sample JI1023141ADNA_FD_71478 | JGI IMG/M metagenome (GOLD analysis project Ga0075163, IMG submission 71478) | Wastewater effluent complex algal communities from Wisconsin, to seasonally profile nutrient transformation and Carbon sequestration -... | ecosystem: Engineered > WWTP > Effluent > Algae...
GCCGCGGTCATCGGTGTTCCCGACGAACGGATGGGCCAGGTCGGCATGGCCTTCGTGGTGTTGCACCCCGGGGCGAAGGAAGCCGCGGGGGAAAGCGGCGTGAGCGGCGTGAGCGCGCCGGAACTCATTTCCTGGAGTCGGGAGCGCATGGCCGGGTATAAGGTGCCGCGGTACGTAGAGTTTCTGGATGAACTGCCCCTGAACGCCACCGGCAAAGTCATGAAGGACCGCCTTCAGGGCCTGGCGCGCTGAGCGGACGCACAGCGCGGAAATAACATTTCCGCAGGAAAACGGTCATGTCTGGACGCGCTGGCGATGCGGTATCGTCGAGGGATCAGCAAAATCTGATAATGCCATTCTCATTATTGGCACAGGAGGTCACGATGCCGACGTTCAAGCGCGGGAGAGCTACGCCGGACGCCGATGCGGCGGACGTCGCGGAGCTGTCCGCCGAGGAGGCGGAGGCGCTGGCCGCGGCGGCCGAGGCCGAGGCGGCCGCAGCGCGGGCCCGTGCCAATGTGCTGAAGGTGCAGCAGGCCAAAGCCGAACGGGAAGCCGAACGGGAACCCGAGGTACACGACGAGGTGTCCGGGGCCGAGGACGAGGTCGCCGAGAAGGACACCGGGGACGCCGGTGCCGCGGGGGACTCCGCACCGCTGACGCCCGCCGCGCCTCGCCGCAGACGACTCGCGACCGCCGCCAGATACGCCGCGGTGTGCCTGGCGGTCATCGCCATCGCGGCGTTGGCCAGTACGAGTGCCTGGATCGTGGTCAAGCACCGTCAAGCCGAACATCAGCGCGACCTCGCCGCGCAGTTCTCGGCCGCCGCACGTCAGGGTGTGGTGTCGTTGATGTCGTTGGATTTCAACCGCGCCAAGGACGATGTGCAGCGCATCGTCGACAACTCGACCGGCCAGTTCCGCGAGGATTTCCAGGCCCAGGCCGAGGAGTTCGCCAAGGTCGCCGAATCATCGAAGGTCGTCACCGAGGCGAACGTCACCGCGACCGCCGTGCAGACAATGACCGAGGACACCGCCGACGTGCTCGTCGCGGCCGCGTCGACCATTACCAACGCGCAGGGCGCGAAGGACGACCCCCGCAGCTGGCGGCTCATCGTGAGCATGGCCCGCGACGGAGACCAAATCAAGATGGCGAAAGTCGAGTTTGCGCCGTGACCGTGAAGAACGACGAAGAGCTGTTGACCGCTGAGGCAGTCGACACCGTGGACAGCCCGGACGACGCCGAGGCGAGCGCCGATCCGACGACGGTGGCGGCCACACCACCGGATCGGCCCGCCGGACCCCTGCGCCGGGTGTTGCGGGGCGCTGCACGTTTCTGGGTTGTCATCGTGTTGATCACCGCTCTGGCGGTGACCGGGGGTGTGACCGCGTGGTTGTACGTCAACCAGTACCGGCCCGACCAGGCCACCGGAAGTGCCGCTGCCGACTCGGCACTCAACGCCGCCAAGGACGGAACCGTTGCGTTGCTGTCGTATTCGCCGGAGACTCTCAACGAGGACTTCACCAACGCCAAGACACACCTGACCGGTGATTTCCTGAATTACTACAACCAGTTCACCGAGCAGATCGTCACGCCCGCGGCCACCAAGAAATCGGTCAAGACGACGGCGGCGATCGTGAACGCCGCGGTGGCCGAGCTGCATCCGGAATCGGCCGTGGTGCTGGTGTTCCTCAATCAAACCACCACCAGCACCGAGAACCCGGACGGATCCTTCTCCACCAGTGCGGTCAAGGTCGGGCTGACGAAGGTGGGCGACGCCTGGCTGATCTCGTCCTTCGACCCGGTGTAGCGGTCCCGGCGGCGGTGCCCCAGGCGACCTCGATCGGCCGTGCCGATACATTGACCGCGGTGACCATCTCAGCGATCCTGCCGCTGCCGGCCTCGGTGGCAAGCAACCGGGCTTCGGTGCTCACCCCGGTCGAGGGCGAGTCCGCACTGGTGCGGATCGTGCGCGCACTGGCCCCGGCGGTCACCGAGGTGCTGGTGACCTCCGATGATGCGCTGATCGATGATGTTCGCGCGGGCCTGGCCGGTGTGTCGGCGCGGGTCATCGCGGCCGGCGTGAACGCGAGCACCGCAGACTGTCTGACGGCAGCCACGGGTCACCTTCGGACCGGCGCCGCCACACATGTGCTGGTGGCCGACCACCGCCATCCGGTGATGTCGCGTGACCTGATCGACCGCGTCATCACCGCCCTGTCGGACGGCGCGGCGGTGGTGGTCCCGGTGCTGCCGGTCACCGACACCGTGAAACAGGTTGACGAGCAAGGGGTTATCCAGTCCACCGTGGACCGTTCGGAGCTCGCGATCACCCAGTACCCCTACGGCGCCGCGGTCCCGCGGCTGGGCGATCTGCGCACCGTTCTGAACGCCGGAGCCGAGCTGGTGCGCGTCGCCGGGGACGCCGACGCGATCCCGTTCGACCTGCCGGCAGATGCCGCGCTGCTGGCCGCGGTCATCGCCTGTCGGCGTTGACCGTCGCGGCCAGCAGATGCTCGGCCAGTCGGATGTCCGGAGGATAGGTGACTTTGAGATTGCTTGCGGCACCGCCGAACACCCGCACCTCGACATCGGTGAAATGTTGGACGCACGCCGAGGTGTCGGTGCCGTCGAAACCCTGGGCCTCGGCGCGGCGATAGGCCTCGAGCAACGGTCCGGCCCGGAAGGCCTGCGGTGTCTGGACCCGGACCAGGCGTCCGGTCAGGGGCTCCAACCCGCCGTCGGGTAGCGGCCGGGCCAGGCCCGAGGCGGGCAGCGCGGGCACGGCACCGCCATAGGCGCGGGCAGTATCCAGTGCGGTTCGCATCAGGTCCGGGCCGGCCAAGGGTCGGGCGGCGTCGTGGATGAGCACGACGTCCACGGCCCCGCTCTCGATATCGGCACACAGGTGGCCCAACACGTTGAACTCCGAATCGTGGCGACTCTCGCCGCCCTCGACGAGTTCGACCGCGATACCGGGCAGGTCCTCGTGCAGCGCGCGAGCCGCCACGTCCCGCTCACCGCGTCGGTACACCAGAATCACCCGGTCGATTCCGGCGGTCTCGGCCACTGCCCGCACCGACCAGGACAGCATCGACGCGCCGGCCAGCCTCAGGTAGGCCTTGTTGCCGTCGGCGCCGACCCGTGAGCCCATCCCGGCGGCGAGCACCACGCCGACCGCGGCGCGGGGACCGGACACAGTGGACACCCGCTCACGCTAGCCTGTGCGGTCGGTGAACCGGTGCAGGCCGGAACCATCGGGGAGAGGATGATCGGGTGAGCGTTTCCACACCACCGCCTTCGGGTCCCGCCGCGGCGCACCGCCTTCGGCGGATGTCGGGCCGTGACCCGCATGAGCCGCACCGCACCGCCACCCCGCTGGAACTGCTCTTCGATCTCACCTTCGTGGTCGCGTTCGGCGTCGCGGCATCGGAGTTCGCCCACGCGATGGCCGCCGGTCATGTCGGGGCGGGACTGGCGGGCTTCGGATTCGCGATCTTTGCGGTCTGCTGGGCCTGGATCAACTTCACCTGGTTCGCCTCCGCCTACGACACCGACGACTGGGTGTACCGGCTGATGACGATGGTCCAGATGGTGGGCGTGCTGATCCTGGCCCTCGGCGTCCCGGACCTGTACGCCTCGCTGGAGCACGGCGGGCATGTCGACAACGCGGTGATCGTGGCCGGGTACGTCGTGATGCGGGTCGCGATGGTGGGGCAGTGGCTGCGGGCGGCCCGACAGGATCCGGCCCGGCGCAGCACCTGCCTGACCTATGTCGCGGCCATCGCGGTTGCCCAGGTGGGTTGGATCGCCGCGATCTTCGTGCACACCTCGCTCGCGGTCACGTTCGGCATCGTGGTGGCGTTGATCGGTGTCGAGATGCTCGGACCCTTCCTTGCCGAGCGCCGGGCCGGCGGCACCCCGTGGCACGCCCACCACATCGCCGAACGCTACGGACTGATGGCGATCATCGCGCTGGGCGAGGGCGTGGTCGGCACGGTGGCGACCTTGTCGGCGGTGGTCCACGACCAAGGCTGGACCACCGACGCGGTCCTGGTCGCGCTGGCCGGCACCGGGCTGACCTTCGGCATGTGGTGGCTGTTCTTCATGGTGCCCTCGGCGCAGTTGCTGCATGCGCACCGCGAAACCTCGTTCTGGTTCGGCTATCTGGCGATCCTGCTGTTCGGTGCGATCGTCGCCACCGGCGCCGGTCTGCACGTGGCGGCCTACTACCTCGAGGAGCACTCGGTGCTGAGTTCGCAGGCAACGGTGCTGTCGGTGGCGATACCGGTCGGGGCCTACATCGCGGTGATCTATCTGCTGCACGCGCTGCTGCTGCGCAGCGTGAACGCGGTCCACCTCATGTTGGCCGTGCTGACCGTGGCGGTCCTGGTGGGTGCGGTGGTGCTGGCCCTGTCCGGTGTGTCGATGGCACTGTGCCTGCTGGTCGCGTCGGCGGCGCCGATGGTGGCGGTGATCGGCGATGAGTGGGTGGGTCACCGGCACACCGCGGCCAAGCTGGCCGCCCGGATCGGCTAGCCGCGCGCCGGTTCGAAGGTCTCCAGCAGGGACCGTTCCTGCTCGGCCTTCATCAGTCGCCGGGCCTTGCGCCGAGTGACCAGAATGCCGATGACGGCCAGCACCCAGACGATGTACTGCAGCGTCCAGGCGTGCCGGAACGACTCGACGGAGTAACCGCCCTCGTGGTCGAGGACCCAGCCCATCGCCTGCATCAGCAGCAGGGAGGCCAGGAAGCCGCCCATGTTGACGAAGCCCTGCGCGGTGCCCAGGGTGGCGCTCGGATTGAACGTGCGGGCGAAATCGAAGCCCACCATCGAGCCGGGTCCACCGACGGAGATGATGACGACGAGCACGACGAGCAGCCACAGCGGCGCCTGGCCGGGCAGGGCCAGCACGATCGTCCAGATCAAGGCATTGCTGCCGATGATGGCCAGGACCATCAGCGACCGCTTGTGTGGGTAGCGGCCGGTCAGGACGCCGAGCACGATGCCGGCGGAGATCGCGGTCACGACCGAGATGGTGAGCAGCATGCCGGCCACCGCACGGGTCTGACCCTGGGCGGCGGTGACGTAGGGGACACCCCACATCAGGGCGAAGGCGGTGACCGAGAACTGGGTGCCCATATGGGTGAAGAACCCGAGCCGGGTGCCCGGACGCATCCACACCGTGCGCAGGCTGGTCATGGTGTCTCGCACCGTCATGGTCTCGGTGGTCACGAGCCGGCCGGACGGCGTGTTCTGCAACAGGGCGGCCGCGAGCACCATGGTGAGCACGCCGAACGCGGTGACCGACAGGTACGCCGATGTCCAGCCGCTGACCCCCAGCAACGCCAGGAACGGCACCGCGGAAAGCACCTGCCCGAGTTGGCCGCTGATCCCGGTGAGCTGCGTGAGCAGCGGCACCCGTTTGGCGGGGAACCAGTGGGGCACCAGCCGCAGCACGGAGATGAAGGTGACGGCGTCACCGAGCCCGACGACAGCACGTGCGGCCAGGGCCATCGGCAGTGAGTCGGTGAGCGCGATGGCGAGTTGTCCGGTGACCATCAGCGCGGCGCCGGAAACGATCAGCAGCTTGGAGCCGTAGCGGTCCAGCAGCACGCCGGCGGGGACCTGGGCGCCGGCGTACACGATGATCTGCAGCACCACGAATGTCGACAGCACGCTGGGCCCCGCGTGGAAGCGGTCGCCGGCCTCCAGGCCGGACACGCCCAGAGTGGTCCGGTTGAGCACCGCCACCACGTATGCCAGGAGTCCGGTGGCCCAGATGATCCAGGGACGCACGCGGACCTCTTTCGGTGATGTCGGGAAGGGTTGCCCGGCAATCGTCCCAAATTCGTGGGATGAATCTCCAGTTATTTATGGTGAGATCCCTCACCGATATTGCTGGATGCGGTATCTGAACAGTCCGTCGCGCATCGGTCCGGTAGCTGGGCGGCGGGATCGGCCCGACGAACAACCTGATGCGGGCGGCTGTCGATCCGCCCAAGGGTCACCGCGCGGCAGGCGGGGCACCACGCAGCGGCCCGGGCGGGGAGGCTGGGCGGGGACCTCGGACCGGGGGTGGCGCACGCCGCACACCGCTGGCAACGACACGGCGCGGCCGGTGGTGCGGGCATCACCGGCCGCCGGCCCGCCCGACGGGGACCCGGTCGCGGTGGGTCGCCGCCGCACCCGGCGACGACCGGTGGGCGCGGCAGCGACCTGCGGGCGGTGCGAAACCGGATGCGCGGACCGACGCCCGTTGGTCCGAAAGGGCCCGGTGCGGTGGTATTCGTGCGTACCACCGGCGGTGCCTTCGGGCGCGCCGGCGCGCGCGGTGCTTCGGTCGGCGCCGCCGTCGGAATGGGGCCATCCGGCGCGCCCGCGGCGGTGTCGGGGTCAGGCGTCACCCGGATCTTGGCGACCGGAGTCGGCAGGCAGCTGCAAAACTTACCGATCAGTAATAATTTCCAGCAAACTAAATTGCGGCCGTCGGGCCGCTGGGTGGACACATATGGGCGATGTGTTCTCTCGTGGATGGCATTCTCGATGCCGCCGCGGGTGCCGGAGAACATGAAATTCTTAGATAACGATTTCATAACGGCATCGCGCTGATCTGGGAAGTTATAGCTACTCGACCGTAACCACCTGCATGCAGGACGTTTGTCCCGCAGAGGATTGACCCGCGTGGTGACCTTTGTTACCCAACGTATGGTTACCCGTCCGTAGAACTCGCCAGTAACCATTTAGAGGCGGAAAATTGCCCTAGCTCTTATGACACTCTTAGTGGGGTTGGGCTGCCCTCCGGGCACGTCCGGATCCGGGACCAGGTGATGCCGGATCGCCCGGACGACACCAGTCCAACGGAGATTCAAAGCCGAATCACCGCAGACCACCAGGACGACGGGACCGTCGGGGATCCCGTACGCATCCTCGCCGCGACGACGCGGCACACCGGTACGAACAGCGACAGTGCGTGAAGAAGACTGCACCGAGGGAGATACAAGACGTGACGATCAACGAGCACGACAGGGTGACAGCCGGTACCAAGAGCAGCCTGGGCGAGGGTTCGTTGTCGGGCGCGCACGCGCTCGTCGATCTGCTGAACGCCGGTGAGCCGTACGCCGTCGCGTTCGGCGGTCAGGGCGGCGCCTGGTTGGAGAGCCTGGAGGAGCTGGTCAGCTCCGCCGGCATCGAGTCCGAACTCAGCGAGCTGGTCGGCGAGGCCGCGCTGCTGCTGGAACCGGTGGCCCGCGAGCTCGTCGTCGTGCGTCCGATCGGTTTCGAGCCCCTGCAGTGGGTGCGCGCGCTGGCTGCCGAGGAACCGCTGCCCGATACCAAACAACTCACCACCGCCGCCATCTCCGGCCCCGGCATCCTGCTGACCCAGATGGCCGCCATCCGCGCACTGACGCGCCAGGGTCTGGATCTGATGGGCACCCCGCCCGTCGCGATGGCCGGCCACTCCCAGGGCATCCTGGGCGTCGAGTCGCTCAAGGCGAAAGGCACCCGCGATGCCGAGCTGCTCGCCCTGCTCCAGCTGATCGGCGCCGCCGGTTCGCTGATCTCGCGCCGCCGCGGCATGGTCGGCCGCGGGGACAAGAGCCCGATGGTCTCGGTGACCAACGTCGACCCCGCCCGGATCGCCGAGCTGCTCGAAGACTTCTCCACCGACGTGCGCACCGTGCTGCCCCCGGTGCTGTCCATCCGCAACGGCCGCCGCTCGGTCGTCATCACCGGGACCCCCGAACAACTCGGCCGCTTCGAGCTCTACTGCTCGAAGATCACCGAGAAGGAAGAAGCCGAGCGGAAGAACAAGCTGCGCGGTGGCGCGGTGTTCGCGCCGGTGTTCAATCCCATCCAGGTCGAGGTCGGATTCCACACCCCGCGCCTGGCCGACGGCGTGGCGCTCGTGGACCGCTGGGCCGCCAAGTGCGGTATCGACCCCGAGCTGGCGCACGCCATGACCGAGTCGATCTTCGTCAGCCCGATCGACTGGGTCGCCGACGTGGAAGCCCTGCACACCGCGGGTGCCCGCTGGATCATCGACCTCGGCCCCGCCGACACGCTCACCCGCCTGACCGCCCCGGTGATCCGCGGGCTGGGCATCGGCATCGTGCCGGCCGCCACCCGTTCCGGTCAGCGCAGCCTGTTCACCGTCGGCGCGGTGCCCGAGGTGCCCGCCCCGTGGACCAGCTACGCGCCGACGACGGTCGCCCTGCCCGACGGGTCGGTCAAGCTGTCCACCAAGTTCACTCGCCTCACCGGCCGGTCGCCGATCCTGCTGGCCGGGATGACCCCGACCACCGTGGATGCCAAGATCGTCGCCGCGGCCGCGAACGCCGGGCACTGGGCCGAGCTCGCCGGTGGTGGCCAGGTCACCGAGAAGATCTTCGAAGACCGCGTCGCCGAACTGACCCAGCTGCTGGAGCCGGGCCGCGCCATCCAGTTCAACTCGCTGTTCCTGGACCCGTACCTGTGGAAGCTGCAGCTCGGTGGCAAGCGCATCGTGCAGAAGGCGCGCCAGTCCGGTGCCCCCATCGACGGTGTCGTCGTCACCGCGGGCATCCCCGAGCTGGATGAGGCCGTCGCGCTCATCGAGGAACTCAACGAGATCGGCATCACCCATGTGGTGTTCAAGCCGGGCACCGTCGACCAGATCAAGTCCGTCATCAAGATTGCGGCCGAGGTTCCGGGCAAGGACGTCATCGCCCACATCGAGGGCGGCCGCGCCGGTGGTCACCACTCGTGGGAGGACCTCGACGACCTGCTGCTGGCCACCTATGCCGACCTGCGCAAACTGTCCAACATCACCATCTGCGTGGGCGGCGGCATCGGCACCCCCGAGCGGGCCGCCGACTACTTGGCCGGACGTTGGGCTCAGGACTACGGCTTCCCGCTGATGCCGGTCGACGGCATCCTGGTGGGCACCGCGGCGATGGCCACGCTGGAGGCCACCACCTCCCCGGCCGTCAAGCAACTGCTCGTCGACACCAAGGGCACCGATGTCTGGGTCGGGGCCGGAAAAGCGCAGGGCGGCATGGCCTCCGGGCGCAGCCAGCTCGGCGCCGACATCCACGAGATCGACAACACCGCCTCGCGCTGCGGGCGACTGCTCGACGAGGTCGCCGGTGACGCCGACGCGGTCGCCGAGCGCCGCGACGAGATCATCGCCGCGATGGCCGACACCGCCAAGCCGTACTTCGGCGACGTCTCCGACATGACCTACCTGCAGTGGCTGGACCGCTACGTGGAGCTGGCGATCGGCGACGGTGATTCCACCGCCGATACCAAGGCCGCCGACTCGCCGTGGCTCGACATCACCTGGCGCGATCGCTTCGAGGAGATGCTCAAGCGCGCCGAGGCCCGCCTGCACCCGGAGGACTCCGGTCCGATCGACACCCTGTTCGCCGGCACCGAGGGTGCGGCTCTGCTGGAGCATCCCGCTGCCGCGGTGGACACCCTGCTCAACCGGTACCCGGACGCCGAGAACATCAAGCTGCACCCGGCCGATGTGCCGTTCTTCACCACCCTGTGCAAGACCCCCGGTAAGCCGGTCAACTTCGTGCCGGTCATCGACAAGGACGTGCGCCGCTGGTGGCGTAGCGATTCGCTATGGCAGGCCCACGACGCCCGCTACACCGCCGACCAGGTCTGCATCATCCCCGGCACCGCGGCCGTCGCGGGTATCACCCGGGTCGACGAACCGGTCGGTGAGCTGCTGGACCGCTTCGAGCAGGCCGCCATCGACGAGGTGAGCGCAACAGGCGCGGTGCCGGTTCCTGTGGTGTCCCGCCGCCAGGCCAGCGCCGCGGTCACCGGACCCATTGCGGTGGTGCTGGATTCGCCCGACGTGTTGTGGGCCGGCCGCACCGCCATCAACCCGGTGCACCGCATCGGCGCCCCCAGCGAGTGGCAGGTCAACGAGAACCGCTCCGCGGTGCACCCGTCCACCGGTTCGCGGATCGAGCTGACCGATGCCGGTGTCACGCTGAGTGTTCCGCTGTCCGACATCTGGATCGACATCAAGTTGACGCTGCCTGCGGCCACGGTCAACGGCGGTATGCCGGTGGTCACCACCGAGGACGCCGCCGCCGCCATGCGCGCCGTGCTGGCCATCGCCGCCGGCGTCGACGGGGTGGATGCGCTGCCCACCGTCGTCGACGGCACCGCGACCGTCACCGTCGGCTGGGACCCGGAGGAGGTCGCCGACCACACCGGTGTCACCGCCACCTTCGGCGCCCCGCTGGCGCCGGGGCTGACCCTGGTGCCCGACGCCCTGGTCGGCCGCTGCTGGCCGGCGGTGTTCGCCACCATCGGATCGGCCGTCACCGATGCCGGGTTCCCGATCATCGAAGGTCTGCTGAGCCTGGTGCACCTGGATCACGCCGCGCACCTGCTGGCCCCGATGCCGAAGTCGGAGGCCGAGTTGACGGTCACCGCAACGGCTTCGGAAGCCGTCGACACCGAGGTCGGCCGGGTGGTGCCGGTCAGCGTCGTCATCAGCGATGCCGAGGGCACCGAATTGGCGCGCCTGGAAGAGCGTTTCGCCATCCGCGGCCGCACCGGGGCCGTCGAGCTGGAAGACCCGGTGCGTGCGGGCGGGGCGATGACCGACAACGCCACCGACACCCCGCGTCGTCGCCGCCGTGACGTCACCATGACCGCGCCCACCGATATGAGCGCGTTCGCCGTGGTGTCCGGCGATCACAACCCGATCCACACCGACCGTGCCGCAGCGCTTCTCGCCGGGCTCAAGGGCCCGATCGTGCACGGTATGTGGCTCTCGGCCGCCGCCCAGCACGTGGTGACCGCCACCGACGGTCGCGCCACCCCGCCGGCTCGCCTGGTGGGCTGGACCTCCCGCTTCCTGGGCATGGTGTTGCCCGGCGACGAGATCGAGTTCCGGGTCGACCGCGTCGGCATCGACCGGGGTGCGGAGATCATCGAGGTCACCGCGAAGGTCGGCGGTGACCTGGTGATGGCCGCCAGCGCGCAGCTGGCCGCCCCGAAAACCGTGTACGCCTTCCCCGGTCAGGGCATCCAGCACAAGGGCATGGGCATGGAGGTTCGCGCCCGGTCCAAGGCCGCCCGCAAGGTATGGGACACCGCCGACAAGTTCACCCGCGACACGTTGGGCTTCTCGGTGCTGCACGTGGTCAAGGACAACCCGACCAGCCTGATCGCCTCCGGTGTGCACTACCACCACCCCGAGGGCGTGCTCTACCTGACGCAGTTCACCCAGGTCGCCATGGCGACGGTGGCCGCCGCCCAGGTCGCGGAGATGCGTGAACAGGGTGCCTTCGTCGAAGGGGCCATCGCCTGCGGGCACTCCGTCGGCGAATACACCGCGCTGGCCTGTGTTTCCGGCGTCTACGAGCTCCCGGCGCTGCTGGAGGTGGTCTTCCACCGCGGCTCCAAGATGCACGACATCGTCCCGCGCGACGAGAAGGGCCGCTCCAACTACCGGCTCGCCGCGATCCGCCCGTCGCAGATCGACCTGGCCGACGATGACGTCACCGCGTTCGTCGAGGAGATCTCGCAGCGCACCGGTGAATTCCTGCAGATCGTGAACTTCAACCTGCGCGGTTCGCAGTACGCCATCGCCGGCACCGTTCGCGGCCTGGAGGCCCTGGAGGAGGAGATCGAGCGGCGTCGCGAGATCAGCGGCGGCAAGCGCTCGTTCATCCTGGTGCCCGGTATCGACGTGCCGTTCCACTCCGAGGTGCTCCGCGTCGGCGTCGCCGACTTCCGTCGCTCGCTGGAGCGGGTGATGCCCACCGATGCCGACCCGGAACTGCTGGTGGGCAAGTACATCCCCAACCTGGTGCCGCGTCCGTTCACACTGGACCGCGACTTCATCCAGGAGATCCGCGACCTGGTGCCGGCCGAGCCGCTGGACGAGGTCCTCGCCGACTACGACACCTGGCGCAACGAGCGTCCGCGTGAGCTGATGCGCAAGGTCGTCATCGAGCTGCTGGCCTGGCAGTTCGCCAGCCCGGTGCGCTGGATCGAGACCCAGGACCTGCTGTTCATCGAGGAGGCCGCCGGCGGCCTCGGTGTCGAGCGGTTCGTCGAGATCGGCGTCAAGACCGCGCCGACGGTGGCCGGCCTGGCGACCAACACGCTGAAGCTGCCCGAGTACTCGCACAACACCACCGAGGTGCTCAACGCCGAGCGGGATGCCGCGGTGCTGTTCGCCACCGACACCGACCCGGAGCCCGAGCCCGAAGAGGCCTCTGCGCCTGAGGTTTCGGCCGAGGCGGCCCCGGCCGCCGCCGCGCCTGCCGCGGCACCGGCACCGGCCGCCGCGCCGTCGGGTGGCCCGCGGCCGGACGACATCACCTTCGATGCCTCGGACGCGACACTGGTGCTCATCGCGCTGGCGTCGAAGATGCGCATCGACCAGATCGAGCCGCTGGACTCCATCGAGTCCATCACCGACGGTGCGTCCTCGCGGCGCAACCAGATGCTGGTGGACCTCGGTTCCGAGCTCAACCTGGGTGCTATCGATGGTGCCGCCGAGGCCGATCTGTCCGGCCTCAAGGCGCAGGTGACCAAGCTGGCCCGCACCTACAAGCCGTTCGGCCCGGTGCTGTCGGATTCGATCAACGATCAGCTGCGTACGGTGTTCGGTCCGTCCGGTAAGCGTCCGGCCTACATCGCCGAACGTGTCGCCAAGACATGGGAACTGGGGCCGGGCTGGGCCAAGCACGTCACCGCCGAGGTGGCGCTGGGCACCCGTGAGGGCTCCAGCGTCCGCGGTGGCAGCATGGGCGGCCTGCACGAGGGCGCCCTGGCCGACGCCGCCTCGGTCGACAAGGTCATCGACGCCGCGGTCACGGCGGTCGGTGCGCGCAAGGGCATCCCGGTCAGCCTGCCGTCCTCTGGTGCCGCCGGTGGCGGTGTCGTGGACTCGGCGGCCCTCGGTGAATTCGCCGAGCAGGTCACCGGGCCGAACGGTGTGCTGGCCAATGCGGCCCGCACCATCCTGGGTCAGCTGGGTCTGGACGACCCGGTCAACGCGGACGAGACCGTCAGCGACGCCGACCTGATCGACCTGGTCACCACCGAGCTCGGCTCGGACTGGCCGCGGCTGGTCGCCCCGGTGTTCGACGCCCGCAAGGCCGTCGTGTTCGACGACCGGTGGGCAAGCGCGCGTGAGGATCTGGCCCGGCTGTGGCTGCTGGACGAGAGTGACATCGACGCCGACTGGCAGCGGCTGTCTCAGAGCTTCGAGGGGGCCGGCAACATCGTGGCCACCCAGGCCAGCTGGTGGCAGGGCAAGGCCCTGGCGTCCGGACGCAACGTGCACGCCGCGTTGTACGGCCGGGCCGCCGCCGGTGCGGAGAACCCGGACAAGGGCGGCTACGCCAACGAAGTCGCGGTGGTGACGGGTGCTTCCAAGGGCTCCATCGCCGCATCGGTGGTCGCCCAGCTGCTGGAGGGCGGCGCGACCGTCATCGCGACCACCTCACGACTCGACGATGACCGGCTGGCGTTCTACCGCACGCTGTACCGCGATCACGCCCGGTTCAACGCCACGCTGTGGGTGGTTCCGGCCAACATGGCGTCGTACTCGGATATCGACGCGCTCGTCGAGTGGGTCGGGACCGAGCAGACCGAGAACCTGGGCCCCAAGGCCATTCACCTCAAGGACGCGCAGAACCCGACGCTGCTGTTCCCGTTCGCCGCGCCGCGGGTCGGCGGGGATCTCTCCGATGCGGGCGCGCGCTCCGAGATGGAGATGAAGGTGCTGCTGTGGGCCGTGCAGCGGCTCATCGCCGGCCTGTCGCATCTGGGTGCCGAGCGGGACATCGCCTCGCGCCTGCACGTGGTGCTGCCGGGTTCGCCCAACCGGGGCATGTTCGGCGGTGACGGCGCCTACGGCGAGGCCAAGGCGGCGCTGGACGCCGTGGTCACCCGGTGGAAGGCCGAATCCTCGTGGAGCCAGCGTGTTTCGCTGGCGCACGCGCTGATCGGCTGGACCAAGGGCACCGGCCTGATGGGTCACAACGACGCCATCGTCGGTGCCGTCGAAGAGGCCGGGCTGACGACCTACACCACCGCCGAGATGGCCGCCAAGCTGTTGGCGCTCTGCGATATCGAATCCAAGGTGGCCGCCGCGCGCCAGCCCATCGAGGTCGATATGACCGGTGGGCTCGGGGAGATCGAGATCGACATGGCCGAGCTGGCCGCCAAGGCCCGCGAGGAGATGTCGGCGGCAGCAGCCGAGGACGAGGACGACGAGGCGGAAGGCATCATCCGTGCCCTGCCCTCGCCGCCGCGCGGCTACGCCGCGGCACCGCCGCCGGCGTGGGATGACCTCGACGTCGATCCCGCCGACCTGGTGGTGATCGTCGGTGGCGCCGAGCTCGGACCGTATGGTTCCTCGCGTACCCGCTTCGAGATGGAGGTCTCCGGCGAGCTGTCTGCCGCGGGCGTCCTGGAGCTGGCCTGGACCACCGGGATGGTGAAGTGGGAAGACGATCCCAAGCCGGGCTGGTACGACACCGAGACCGGTGACCTGGTCGACGAGTCCGAACTCGTCGAGCGCTACCACGACGCCGTGGTCGCCAAGGTCGGTATCCGGGAGTTCGTCGACGATGGCGCGATCACCCCGGATCACACCGCGCCCCTGCTGGTTTCGGTGTTCCTGGACAAGGACTTCAGCTTCGTGGTGTCCTCGGAGGCCGACGCCCGCGGTTTCGCCCAGTCCGATCCGGAACACACCGTGATCGCGCCGGTCCCCGACAGTGGTGACTGGCAGGTGACCCGCAAGGCGGGCACCGAGATCCGGGTGCCGCGCAAGGCCAAGATGTCCCGCACCGTCGGCGCTCAGGTGCCGACAGGGTTCGACCCGACGGTGTACGGCGTGAGCCAGGACATGGCGAGTTCGGTGGACCGCCTCGCGCTGTGGAACCTGGTCACCACGGTGGATGCGTTCCTGACCGCGGGCTTCACCCCGGCCGAGCTGATGCGGTGGGTGCATCCGAGTCTGGTGGCCTGCACGCAGGGCACCGGTATCGGTGGGCTCACGTCCATGCAGCGGATGTTCCACGGAAACATGCTGGGTCAGAGCAAGCCGAACGACATCCTGCAGGAGGTGCTGCCGAACGTCTTCGCCGGCCATGTCGTGCAGTCCTACATCGGCAGCTATGGCTCGATGATCCACCCGGTCGCGGCTTGCGCGACGGCGGCGGTGTCGGTGGAGGAGGGCGTCGACAAGATCCAGTTGGGCAAGGCCGATTTCGTGGTCGCCGGCGGCTACGACGACCTGACGCTGGAGGCCGTCACCGGCTTCGGTGACATGTCGGCCACCGCCGACACCGAGGTCATGCGCGCCAAGGGGATCAGCGATGCGAAGTTCTCCCGCGCCAACGATCGTCGTCGCCTGGGATTCGTCGAATCCCAGGGCGGCGGAACGATTCTGCTGACCCGCGGTGACCTCGCGGTGCAGATGGGTCTGCCGGTGCTTGCGGTGGTGGCTTACGCCTCGTCCTTCGGCGACGGCGTGCACACCTCGATCCCGGCTCCCGGGCTCGGTGCGCTGGCATCCGGTCTCGGCGGCACGCAGTCCCGGTTGGCCCGTTCCCTGGCCAAGCTGGGGGTCGGTGCCGATGACATCGCCGTCATCTCCAAGCACGACACCTCGACGCTGGCCAACGATCCCAACGAGACCGAGCTGCACGAGCGGCTCGCGGCCTCGATGGGACGCTCGAAGGGTGCACCGCTGTTCGTGGTGAGCCAGAAGAGCCTCACTGGTCACGCCAAGGGCGGTGCGGCGGCCTTCCAGATGATGGGGCTGTGCCAGATCCTGCGCGACGGCGTCATCCCGCCGAACCGCAGCCTGGACTGCGTCGACGACGAGCTCAACCATGCCAAGCACTTCGTGTGGGTCCGGGAGGCACTGCATCTGGGCGAAAAGTTCCCGATCAAGGCCGGTCTGGTGACCAGCCTCGGGTTCGGCCACGTGTCGGGTCTGGTGGCGCTCGTGCACCCGCAGGCGCTGCTGGCCGCACTGCCCGCCGATCAGCGTGCCGACTACCAGGCGCGGGCCAACGCCCGTGTGCTGGAGGGGCAGCGGCGACTCGCCTCGGCGATCGCCGGTGGGCCCGCACTTTACGAGAAGCCGGCCGATCGCCGGTTCGGTCACGACACCCCGGAGAAGCGTCAGGAAGCGGCCATGCTGCTCGATCCCGACGCCCGCCTGGGTGCTGACGACCACTACTCGAAGTGACGGAAAGCGAGTCGGCTAGCGTCTCAGGGATGGGCATCGTGGGAGTAGGGATCGATCTGGTGTCGATTCCGGATTTCGCCGAGCAGGTCGACCAACCTGGCACCGTTTTCGCCGAGACCTTCACGCCGGGGGAGAGGCGCGACGCCGCGGACAAGAGTTCGTCGGCGGCGCGCCACCTCGCGGCGCGGTGGGCGGCCAAGGAAGCGGTGATCAAGGCCTGGTCGGGGTCGCGCTTCTCGAAGCGGCCGATGCTGCCGGAGGGGATCCACCGCGATATCGAGGTGGTCACCGACATGTGGGGCCGCCCGAAGGTGCGGCTGTCCGGGGCGATCGCCGAGCATCTCAAGGATGTGACCATCCACCTGTCGCTGACGCATGAGGCCGACACCGCCGCCGCGGTGGCGATACTCGAAGCCTGATTGCCGCGAGCGTGCGTGTCTGCAGCCCGACACGCCGCCCGCGGGCGGGAGTTTGCGCACGCTCGCGGGCGACGGCTGCGGACTAGCCTTGAGCCATGAGTGAACTTGCCGCGCGCGTCCGTGAGCTGCTGCCCGCCGTGCGGGCAGATCTCGAAGAGCTGGTGCGTATCGAGTCGGTGTGGGCCGACCCGGCGCGCCGGCCCGAGGTGTACCGCAGCGCCGAACTGACGGCGAAGCTGTTCTCCCAGGCCGGTTTCGGTGACGTGCGCATCCTCGAAGAGGGCGGCGCGCCCGCGGTGATCGCCCGCCACCCGGCCCCCGACGGTGCGCCGACGGTGCTGCTCTACGCCCACCACGATGTGCAGCCCGAGGGCGACAGCGCGCAGTGGCACTCACCGCCGTTCGAGCCGACCGAGCGCGACGGCCGGCTCTACGGCCGCGGCACCGCCGACGACAAGGCCGGTATCGCAACACATCTCGCCGCCATCCGGGCCTTTGACGGCAACCTGCCGGTCGGTGTCACCGTCTTCGTCGAGGGCGAGGAGGAGTCGGGTTCGCCCTCACTGCCGGCGCTGCTGGCCGCCCATCGCGAACTGCTGGCCGCCGACGTGATCGTCATCGCCGACTCGGACAACTGGGGCGTCGACATCCCGGCGCTGACGGTGTCACTGCGCGGGCTGGCCGACTGTGTGGTCGAGGTGGCAACCCTGGACCACGGCCTGCACTCGGGCCTGTGGGGCGGCGTGGTGCCCGACGCGCTGAGCGTGCTGGTGCGCCTGCTGGCCAGCCTGCACGACGACGACGGCAACGTCGCGGTGGCCGGCCTTCACGAGGGCGGCGCCGCCGACGTCGACCGCGGCCCGCAGTGGGTGCGCGAGGAGTCGGGCCTGCTCGACTGCGTCACCGAAATCGGTTCTGGCACAGTCGCACAGCGCATGTGGGCCAAGCCGGCGATCACGGTGATCGGCATCGACACCACGCCGATCGCCAAGGCGTCCAACACCTTGATCCCACGCGCCGCGGCCAAGGTCAGCATGCGCGTCGCCCCCGGCGGTGACGCTGTCGCCCATCTCGACGCGCTGCGCCGTCACCTCGAACAGCACGCCCCGTGGGGTGCCCACGTCACCGTCACCCCGGGCGACGTCGGCCAGCCCTACGTCATCGAAGCCACCGGCCCGGTGTACGACGCGGCCCGTGCCGCCTTCGTGCAGGGCTGGGGCACCGACGTCGTCGACATGGGGATGGGCGGGTCGATCCCGTTCATCGCCGAGTTCGCCGCCGCCTTCCCGGACGCGACCATCCTGGTGACCGGCGTGGAGGATCCCGGCACGCAGGCGCACAGCATCAACGAGAGCCTGCACCT
>Ga0075163_10004843_pt1 | contig 18021 bp, 12 predicted proteins | sample JI1023141ADNA_FD_71478 | JGI IMG/M metagenome (GOLD analysis project Ga0075163, IMG submission 71478) | Wastewater effluent complex algal communities from Wisconsin, to seasonally profile nutrient transformation and Carbon sequestration -... | ecosystem: Engineered > WWTP > Effluent > Algae...
GCCGCAGCCGCAGCGGGCACAGCGGCTGGCAACGGTTCGTTCACCGTCGATGGCTTGCTGCTCGATCGGCTGAGCGCCGCCTACCCGCCGGTGCCAGGCGAGCGCGGCGAGGTGCTGCTGTGGCGCGATCAGGCCGCCCCCGGCGTCGCAGCGACCTCATCTTCCCGAGCAGGCGGCAGCGCCAGCGAGGTCGCGACCCTGATGCGCGACTGGGGGTATGCCCGCCCCGAGTCCTCGCCCGCCTCCGCGTCTGCACCACCGGCCCGTCCCGCTGACGGCGGCGCGACGCCCACGCCAACCCCACCCAAGACGCCATGACTGCCCTCCGTTTGCCGCGGTTGACCGCTTTTTTCTGCCTCTTTCTGGGGGCCTGCGCCGCCGATCCCGGAGCCAGCAGCGACGGCGGCGCCAGCGACGGTCCGCCGCCCGTGAAGGGCGACCCCTGCCAGGTGGTGCCGCTGCCCACCGGCGACGACGCCCGCTGCCCGGTGACCGTGACCTACCGGCCAGCGCGCCCCGCCAAGAGCGTCGCCATTGCCGGCGAGTGGAACGACTTCAGCACCACCGCGCAGCCTCTCAGCGGCCCGGCCGGCGACGGCAGCTTCAGCGGCTCGATCAGCCTGCCGCCCGGAGTCTATGCCTACAAGGTTGTCGTCGACGGCACCGAGTGGCACCTCGACGAGGGCAACAGCTACCGCAAGTACGACGGCGGCACCGAAAACTCTGGACTGCGCGTCCCCGACTGCCACCGCCCGTCGCTGCGTCTGGTCCCCGGCACGCTCCACAGCAGCCGGCCGAGCGCGGGCCAGGGCGACTTTGCGGCGCGCGTCGAGGTGGTGCCTGCCGTCGGTGGGCCAGCTGGCCTCTGCCACGTGAGGAGCAGCCTGCGCCAGCCGGGCACGCACAAGTCGACCGGAGCCGTGCTGCCGCCGCTCGACAGCGCCGCGCTCGGCGTGACCGCGGACGGCACCGCCCTGGAGCTCCACCTTCAGAACCTGGCCGACGGCAAGTACACGATCAGCTTGCAGCCGAGCGCCGGCGGTCAGGACGGCCCGCCGCTGCTCCTGCCGTTCTGGATCGAGCCCGAGAAGTTCTCGTTTTCCGACACGCCGCTCTACATGGCCATGACCGACCGCTTCGTCGACGGCGATGCCAGCAACAACCAGCCCATGGCCGGCGTGCAGAAGGCCGCCAACTACCAGGGCGGCGACCTGGCCGGCGTTGCCCGCAAGATCGATGAAGGCTACTTCGACCAGCTCGGCGTGCGGGCGCTCTGGTTGACGCCGTTTTACAGCCAGCCCGACGCGTCGTACCTGGACCAGAGCAACACCTACGGCGTCGCGCCCTACCACGGCTACTGGCCGGTGCGGGCGCGCGCTGTCGACTCGCGGCTGGGCGGCGACGAGGCGCTGCACAGCCTGGTCGAGACCGCGCATCGCCACGGCATCCGCGTACTTATGGACTCAGTCCTAAATCACGTGCACGACCAGCACGAGTATTTCAAGGACTCGACCAAGCGCAGCTGGTTCCGCACCGGCTGCATCTGCGGCACCACCGGCTGCGACTGGACCGAAAAGCGGCTGGAGTGCCTGTTCGCATCGTACATGCCCGACATCAACTGGACCGTCACCGCCGCATCCGACCAGTTCATCAGCGATGCGCTGTGGTGGCTGGAAGAGTTCGATCTCGACGGGCTGCGCATCGACGCGGTCAAGCACGTCGAGGACCTGGCCATCCTGAACCTGGGAACGCAGGTGCGCGAGCGCTTCGAGCAGGCGGGCACGCAGTACTACCTGCTGGGCGAGACCGCGATGGGCTGGAACGATGGCACCGTCGCCAACAACCGGGAAAACTACGATACGATCAAGCGCTACATCGGGCCCGACGCGCTCGATGGGCAGTTCGACTTCGTCTGGTACCACGGCATCGCCTACCGCGTCTTTGCCTACGACGAGCATCGCTTCCTGCACCTGGACTACTGGACCCAGGCCAGCCTCCAGCAGTTTCAGGGAGCGCTGATGGTCGACTACCTGGGCAGCCACGACACGTCGCGCTTTGTGACGCTGTCGACCTATCGCGACGCAAGCGGGCCGTGGAGCCGCGACATCGCCTTCAACAAGTGGAACAACCTGCCGTCGCCGCCGCCGGATGGCGAGGCGTACGACCGGCTGTGGCTGGGCATGCTGTCGGCGATGACGCTGCCGGGAATGCCGCTGCTCTATTACGGCGACGAGTACGGCGAGTACGGCGGCGGCGATCCCGACAACCGCCACTTCATGCGCTTTGGCGACAAGCTGGCCACGCGCGAGGCCGCGCAGCAGCGGCGCATGGCCACCCTGCTTCAGGCGCGCGCGTCGTCGCGAGGTCTGCGCCGCGGGCAGCTGCTGACCGTGCTCCTGGGCGACGATGTCTATGCATATGCCCGGCTCGACGCAGCGCCGGGCGAGGTGGCGCTGGTGGTGCTGAACCGGCTGGCGACCCCATCGACGACGGCGGTGCCGATTCCGCCCGAGCTCGGCTGGAAGGCAGGCGACCGCCTGGCCGACCTGCTCGGGGGCAGCGGCTACACCGTCAGCGGCACCCTGCTCAACGTCACGGTGCCGGCGCGCTCGGGGCTCATCCTGCGACTGGATTGATGGGCGTGCGCGGGTAGTCGGCGGACTGCGACGCGGCGGCCTCGATGGCGGCCATCACCGACAGGGCCACGTCTTCGCGGTAGGGCCTGGCGATGACCTGCACGCCCAGCGGCAGCCCGGCGGCTCCGCTCAGCACCTCCGAGCAGCGACGGGCAATGAGCCGCTGCTGGCCATCGCCCGGCCCCGACCACGTGGTCTCGTCGGGCCGCACTCGCGTCACCGGTACCACGCCGGCCGGGAAGTTCAGCATCACGTAGCGGAACATGTACGACAGGGTAAGCATGAGGTCGCCCGAGGTCCCGAGCGGCATCGCCGGCAGCACATGCGGCGGACAGACCACAGCGTCAAGCTGCGCCGCGTTCCAGGCGTCAAACTCCGCCCGCCGCATCGCCGTCCGCTGGCTGGTCAGATTCCACAGCGTCGACACGGGCTTTTCGCCGATGCTGCGCAGCAGCCGCGCGATGTAGGTGTCGCCGCGCCCCTCCAGCACCGCCGCGGCCAGCTGGCGCACCGGTCCGGGCAGGCGCGCGATGAGCAGCATCGGCCGCAGCTGCCGGCAGACCGCCTCGCCGAGCATCATGCGCTCCATGTTCCTGCCGCCGTCGCTGCTGATCCCGGCCAGCCACACGAACAGCAGATCCTGGGCGCTGGGCGGCCGATAGTCGATCACCGTCGCTCCCGCTGCGCGCAGCGCCTCCACCGCCTGCCGCACGCCGCGCTGGATGGCCGGCGCCGGCGTCAGGAAGCCATCGTCGGCGAAGTAGCCGATCCGCAGCCCTTTGAGCCCCGGCAGCTCGTTCGCAAACGGCAGCGGCGGCACCGCGGGGTCGACGGAGCTCTGCTCGATCGGGCTGATGGCGCGCATCGCCAGCACCAGGTCGCGCACCGAGCGCGCCATGGGGCCAACCTGCGCCCGCACCAGCTCCTGCCCGTCGGTGGCTCCGTGGATGCCGCGATTCGACCAGCGATCCAGCGTCGGCTTGAGCCCGCAGATTCCGGCAAAGTGCGCAGGGATGCGGATCGAGCCGCCGATATCGGTGCCGATGCCGAGCGGCGTCTGACCGCTGGCCAGCGCCGCCGCCTCTCCGCCGCTGGAGCCGCCGGGAGAGCGCTGCGGGTTCCAGGGGTTGCGCGTGACGCCGAAGATCTCGTTGTCGCTCTCCTGCACCAGCAGGAGCTGCGGCACGTTGGTCTTGCCGAGGACGATGCCACCGGCCCGGCGCAGGCTGCGCACGAGCGGCGCGTCGCTGGCCGCCGGCCGACCGGTGCGCTGGCGCAGGCCCAGCGTCGCGTCGGTGCCCGCGACCTCGATGTTGTCCTTGATCGTCAGCGGCAGGCCGTGGAGCAGTCCCAGCTCCTCACCGCCGCCTTTGCGGCGGGCATCGGCATCGGCGGCGGCCTTGAGCGCCTGATCGTCCAGACGGGCGATGAAGGCGCCGACCCGGCCATCCACGGCGCCGCGCCGCGCGATCAGGGCCTGCACAACTTCAACGGACGAGGTCTCCCGTCGCTGGAGCGCATCCAGGAGCGCTGTGGCATCGAGTTCGTGTAGCTGCATTTGTGCGATCCTCGGTTCGACTCTTGGTTTTAGTTAAGCTGCCGGAAACGCCCCTCGCGTAGCAAGCGTTTCCCAGCCGGCCAAGGCTCAGTCGATTGCATAGTGATGGGTCCGCTAGATGTGCTAGGTTCGCGGGGCCATGGCCGGCCAGCGCGTCCTCATTATCGACGACAATCAGATCTTCGGCAGCCAGGTAGTGGCCGCCTTTACCGACGTCGGGCTTCCAGCCACCTGGGTGGCGCGCGGAAGTCAGGCCCTGTCGCTGCTGGAATCGGAGCCCGTGCAGCTGGTGATCGCCGATCTGGTGCGGCCCGCCTCGGGCGGACGCTGGCTGCTAGAACAGCTGATCGGCCAGCTGAGCGCGCAGCAGAACAGCCGGCTGAGCGGCAAGCGGCCGCCGCTGGCGCTGGCGCTGGTGCCGGTGATTGGCACCTTCCACGATCTGCCCGAGGGTGTTGAGGTCCAGGTAAAGCCCATCTTCCCGACCCAGGTGGTGGCCAGCGCGCGCCGCCTGCTTGGGATGGCGCCCGCCTCGTCCCCGTCGACGGGTGGGCCGCGGCTGACCCCCATGTCGGGCCCGGTGGCCACGGCCCCGGCGATCGCGCAGCACCGGCTGCCCCAGACCCTGCAACAGACCCTGCCCCAGGTTGCCAATGGCGACGGCGACCTGCCCACCACTGCGCACTCGCAGGTGGGCGCCGACTCGCTGGACGAGTTCGAGGACAGCTCTGATTTTGGTCCGGCTGACACGCTGCTCGTGCCGCTGAACATCGAGGAGCTGGCGCGGGCGATGACGCACAGCGCGCCCACGGGCGACGACCTGCTCGACAGCGCGCTCATCGACAGCAGCGAGCTGGAGCTGGCGGCAAGCTCCAGCGACGAGACCAGCCAGCTGGTGCCCGTCCGCTCGCGCACCCGGCCGCAGTTCATGGCCTTGAAGCGCCCGACCGAGCCGGCGTTCAGCGGCGTGGCCAGCTCCAGTGCCAACCCGGGTGCCAGCTCCGCCGCCGACTCCGGCGAACATCAGGCGCACCTGGCCGGCACGCTGCCGGTGCTCACGTCGCCGAGCGCCGAAGCGCTGGCCCAGCGGGCGATGCTCAGCCAGGAGACCAATCAGCTGCCGCGCCCCATCTCCTCGCCGACCCTTCCGCCCATGTCTGGAGGCCGCGGGGCGCTGCTGCCCGGCCCGATTGCCGCCGAGGCGCGCCATCTGGCGGCAGCAGCGACGGCAGTCAGTCCGGCGCTGACCGGCGATCTGGCGGTGGTGCCGCTGATCGATGTGCTGGCCCTTCTGGCCCGCCAGCGGCAGAGCGGCATGCTGCGCGTGTTTGCCGAGGTGGCGAGCCAGCCGCATCAGCTGACCTGGACCATGACCTGGACGCAGGGGCGCATCGATCAGTGCACAGCGACGGGCGTGTCCGAGCCCGGCCCCGGCTCGGGCCCGGTGGAGGATCTGCGCATCGGCCGCTTCATCCTGGAAGCAGCGGCGCTCAGCCACACGCAGATCGAAGAGATCGAGGCCCGGCGCCAGAACCAGCGCGCCCAGCGCCACCGCCCCCCGGCCGTGACCACCTCCGCCAGCCCCGAGTCGGCCGGGCCCCAGGTCGACCTGCTGGGGCTGCGCCTGTGCAAGGAGGGGCTGCTCCAGCCCGAGGAGCTGCGGCAGGCGCTCACCCGCCAGAGCACCGAGCTCCTCTACACCGCCCTGCGCATGAAGGTGGGCCGCTTTGTCTTCGACAACCGCGAGCTGCCGCCGAGCCAGGCCATAGATCCGAATCTCGGCGGACGGCTGGGGCTCGATACCGAGACGCTGCTCCTCGAAGGTTACCGCCGCGTCCATGACTATCACATGCTCGCCAAGGACGTCGAAGAGGGCGCGGTCTACGTCAGCACCACGCCGTCTAGCAGCGCCGTCGAAAAGCTCAGCCAGCTTGGCCTGAGCGAGCACGAGATCATCGTGCTGGGCCAGTGCAGCGGCCGCCTCAGCCTGGGCGAGATCGCCCGCGAGAGCCGCATCCCGCTGCTCGACGTCGCCCGCATCATCCAGCGGCTACAGGCCCTGCGCCTGTGCCGCCGCCGCCTGCCCGCCCTGCTCGCCTCCTAAACGCCTCCTAATAATAGGCCGACCAAACTGGTCGGAAATTCCCAGCTGGTTTTCGGGCCTTGCATCCTTTTGCAAAGCTACAAAAACGCCCAAAAGCCATGCGAAAAAGCGCGCTTACAACGTGCCAAGGGGGCTAGTCAGCGAGGATGATTCCGCGGTATGCTGACTAAATGGGCCCCAGGTCACTCGCATGCACGCTCTCCCAGGAGATCCTGCCGCAGATGCGTGCGCTGGCTGAAACGGTGTGGAGGTTGGTTCGGCGGGACAAGAGCCAGACAGCGGTTCATCTGATAAGCCGCGTACTTAGCGAGCTTGATCTTACCCAAAAGGAGCCGCCGCCGCAGTCCCGCGAGCAGCGCGCCTATCTGCTCAACCTGCGCGGCGTCATCTATGCCCAAAAAGGGCAAGAGGAGCTGGCGCTTGTGGATCTGGCCGCGGCGCATCAGGAGCTGCCGCACTGGCCGGTGCCGCTCTACAACCTTGGACTGTGTCATAAAAACGCGCAGCGCTGGGAGCAGGCCGCAGAGGTGCTGGGGCAGGCGCTCCAGGGCGTGCGCAAGCAGGCGGGGCGCTTTTCCAGCAGCAGCGTGCTGGCGGGCGGCTCGGGGCTGAGTCGGGCGGTGCTGTGGAACCTGGGCATCGCGCAGACGGCGCAGGGGCGCTGGACCGAAGCGCGCGAGACCTGGCAGGCGTGCGGCGTCTCGCTGCCTCGCAGCGGCAGCGTCGATCTGGGGCTGGCGCAGCTGTCGCTGCCGACGCAGGGGCCCTACTCGATCGAGCGGGTCTGGGTGCAGCGGCTGGATCCGGCGCGGGCGCGCATCCTGAGCGTGGTGCGCTACGGCGCGCCGTGCCAGTTTGGCGACGTGGTGCTCTGCGACAGCAGCGCCCAGCAGAGCAGCTTCTGCGACGGCCTGGCGACGAGCGACACCGAGGAGAGCGAGGGCGAGGAGACGCCGTCGGGGCTGGTGTTCCTGCAGTCGCTGGAGGCGGCCGGCTACGTGCTGCATGTGGTGCAGGGCGGTCCGGCGACGCCGGGACAGGCCATGGCGCTGACCGAGAAGATGCGCGAGGCGGGCCTGCACATCGAGGTGTGGTCGCTGACGATGCGGCTTCCGGGCAGCACGCCGCCCAATGGCGAGGCGGCGCCGGCCGACGAGCGCGGAGCGCCGCTGTGTGCGGGTCTGGTGCTGCCCACCGGCCCGTCGAGCACTTCATCGATGCGCTGGCCCGACAGTGAAGGCTCGCTGAGCAACCTCGATGCGCAGCACATCGCCGAGCGCGCCGTGGCCACGATCAACACGACCAGCCGCGAGCTGGGCATGCCCCTTTATGCACCGACGCTGATGGCCGCCTGCGGCGATGAGCTGGGCGCCGCCCGCCACCGCAAGGCCCTGCGCCGCGGTCAGTTCGGCTCCGTCTAGCTCCCTCCCGAAAAGTTCCGGTCCCCTCCCCTCCCGCAACAGAGCGTCTGAGGTGCTGCGTGTCTCTGGCTTCGATTGATTCACTGCCCGCGGCCCCGAGCGAGAGCCTGCTCGGCCATGTGCATCGGCTGCGCCACGATCGATTCCAGTTCATGCGCGAGATTGGCCAGACGGGGCCGCTGGTTCGCGTGCGCTTTCTGCATCGCACCGTGCTCTTTGTGAACACGCCCGAGCTCGCGCATCAGGTGCTCATCGAGCATGCAGCGTCGACTGAAAAGACGCCGCTCATGCGGCTGATCCTGCACGATGTCGCAGGAGACGGACTGTTTACCAGCGAGGGCGCTCTGTGGAAGCGCCAGCGACGGTTGATGGCGCCGCTTTTTCAGCCGGCGCAGCTGGCCAGCTACACCCGAACGATAAATGCGGAGGCGCGGCGCGCGCTCGACCGCTTTGCCGATGGGGCCCAGATCGATCTTGCGCATGAGGCGATCCGCATCGCCATGAGCGTCGTCGGATCCACACTCTTTGGAGCCGATACTTTCAACCAGGCCGAGGATCTCAGCGAAGCGCTCACAACGCTGCTCGACTGGATCAACACCCACATTGACTCTCCGCTCACGGCTGTGCAGCTCACGCTCCTTGGGGTGTGCGGTCACCTTCGAGGTCACGTTCCCCGGCAGCTGGAAAAGCTGCGCAGCCAGACCGAAGATTTTCTGCGCGATCCGGTGCTGCTGCCGGGCAGAAACTCGGCCAAGATGCGTCGCGCGATGCGCATCCTGGACCAGAGCATCCACGCCATGATTCGCGAGCGCCGCGCGCATCCGACATCGAGCAGAGATCTCCTTTCGCGCCTGCTCCTGGCGCGCGATGTCGAAACCGGAAGCAGCGCCGATGGCATGAGCGATGTGCAGGTGCGCGACGAGGCTGCGACGCTCTTTGTGGCCGGAAACGAGACCACGGCCACGGCCCTTGCGTGGTGCTTTTATTTGCTGGCGAAAAATCCCGAAGCGCGGGCCAGGGTGCAGGCCGAAGCCGATGCGTTCGGGCCCGATGGCCCCACGCAGGCCGAGCCGCAGGCGCTCGCCTACACCACGCGCGTCTTCAAAGAGGCGCTGCGCCTGTATCCGCCGATCCTCATCCTGACGCGCCGCACACTCAAGCCGATCGAGCTCGCCGGGTATGCGCTGCCCATCTATACAAATCTGTTCGTCTGTCCTTATACGATTCACCGCCAGCCCGAGCTCTGGCCCGATCCCGAGCGCTTCGATCCAGATCGCTTTCTGCCCGAGCGCGAAGCCAGGCGACCCAGGTCCGCGTGGCTTCCCTTTGGCGCGGGGCCGCGCGTGTGCATCGGGGGCTACTTCGCCCTGCTCGAAGGGCCGATCATCCTGGCCACGCTGATGCGGCGAGCGCGGTTCGAGATCGATCCCCATCGCGTGATCGAGCCCGAGAGCTTTAGCACCCCGCGACCCGCCGGAGGCGTGCCGGCCGTGGTTCGCTTCGTCCGCTAGATCAGCAAGCTTTTTCTAGCGCCCAAAGCGGCGCTGGCGGTTCGAGAAATCCAGGATGGCCTTGTCGACATCGGCGGGTGAAAAGTCAGGCCATAGCACGTCGGTCAGCATCACCTCGGCGTAGGCGGCCTGCCACAGCATGAAGTTGCTCAGGCGATGCTCGCCGCCCGTGCGCAGCACGACATCTGGATCCGGACAGCCGGGAAGATAGAGGCGCTCGGCGAGGTCCTCCTCCTTGAGCTCGGAGGGCGAGCGTCCACTCGCCTGGTACTCCTCGATGAGCGCCATGCACGCATGCAGCAGCTCCCGCCGCGCGCCGTAGTTCATCGCCACCTGGAGCACCATTCCGGAGTTGTTGCGCGTGAACTCCATCGCCTCCTTTTGCTGCTGGCGGAGCGCGGGCGAAAACTGCTCAAGCGCCCCGAAAAAGCGCAGGCGGATGCCATTTTCGTGCAGCTCCGGCAGCAGCCTGGTCAGCGAGTTCGTGAAGACCTCCATGAGCCCCGTCACTTCGCCCAGCGGGCGATTCCAGTTCTCGGTCGAGAAGGCGTAGACGCTCAGGAAGCGAAGGCCCAGACCGTTGGCGTAAAGCGCTGTGCGCCGCAGGGTCTCGGAGCCGTGGTAGTGGCCCGCCACAGGCGGAAGGTGCTGTCTGCGCGCCCACCTGCGGTTGCCATCCATGATGATGGCCAGGTGGCGCATTCCAGAGGCCTGCAAAATGTCGGCTGATGAAATACTTTCAACCACAGATACAACACTCATAATTCTTTGCTTCTGCTCCCCCGCCCTCTAGACCCCCCAAGTGGCAATTCAGGTAAAACAAAATGGCCTGCTGCCCGATTCTCGCGCACAGTGCGCGAGATGAGCGTCGGGCAGGGCCCAGTCAAGTCTTGATCTTAGCGAGCAGCCAGTTCATCGTCACGAGTCGAAGATTCTTCCATGCGCCGGGCCTTCAGGACGTTTATCGGGGTGGATCTGGGCGGCGGCAAGGGCAAGACCACCGCTCTGGCCCGCCTCCGCCTGGGACCGCCACCCGAAAAGGATGGCGGCGGCGCGACCGATGCTGAGCAGGTCGTCATCGTCGAGGACCTGTGCGCGCAGGGCCCCTGGTATGACGATCGCCTGGTCGAGTACCTGATCAAGCACGCGCAAGATGCCGTGGTCGCCATCGACGCGCCCCTGACGCTGACGGCCTGTGTTCGCTGCGTGCTGCCGACCTGCCCGGGCACCGGTGCCTGCCAGGTCCCCACCCTGGCCTGGTTTCGCGAGCGCAGCCTCGCTGCTGAATCGGCCGGGGACGAGCGCCGCGGGCCGCAGGGCAAGCCGCGCTACACGCCCTACACCCAGCGCGCCACCGAGGTGGTGCTGCACGAAGACCACGGCATCCTGCCGCGCGAGACGCTGGGGCAGGGAATGGGGCCGCTCACCGCCCGCATGGCCTATCTGCGGCACACGCTGTCGTCGCACTTTCGGCTGAACGAGAACCTGCTTGAGGTCTACCCCAAGGCCACGCTGACGCAGCTGTTTCCCGACCCCGTCGCGCCCGCTCCGACGCCTGCGGCCGATGGCCAGCGCGGCATCCGCTACAAGGATCCCAACGGCAAGCCCATCACCTTGAGCGGCAGCGGCGCGATCAAGGCCGAGTCGCAGGTCGCGCGGCTGTACAAGCGCTCGGGCCACGCGCTGCCCACCCGCACCCGCGTGCTCGACGAGCTGCCCGGCGTGCGCTTTGGCCCGGGGCAGTGGCGCGAGTTCGCCGTGCAGAGCGACCACCAGTTCGACGCGCTCATCTGCGCCTACACGGCGTTTCTGTGGGCGCGCGACGGCTGGGAGATGCCGCCGGACCCGGATCGGGTCTTTGCCGAGGATGGCTGGATCTGGTTTCCGCCCGGCGCAGGCGCGAGCTCGCGCAAGCTGGGATAGAGACCGACATCTTCAGGCTCTCTCTACATTGTAAGCTATCTAACCGTTGCGCAGCCGGGTTGTCCCGTATACTAAGGTCTTATGAACACCCTTAATCGACTCGTCTATGCGGGAGCCGCTGTGGCTCTCGCACTCTCGCTGCACTGCAACAATAGCGAAAATAACGGTAATGGCGGCAACAACCGCGACATGTCCACGACCAATCCCAGCGGGGACATGACCGGCTCGACCGGCGGCGACGGCGGCGGCGGCGGCGATGGCGGCACCACGAACCCCGACCTGCCGCCCGGCACCCCGGTGCTGACCGCCATCACGCCCGCGCTCGGACCCACAACTGGTGGCACGCCGCTGACGCTGACCGGCAACAACTTCCCCACCGACGCCCAGGTCTACATCGACGGCAAGCAGGCGACGGTCACCGGCACCACCACCGCGACCCAGATCACGGTCAACTCCCCGGCGGATCCCAATAAAAAGGGCAAGGTCCTGGTGGAAATCCGCCGGCCGGCCGTCGGCACCGTGGCGTCCAGCAGCACCCTGTTTTCCTACTACTACGGCACGCTCGGCTTCTCGCTGCCCACCACCTCGACCTTCCCGGTGGGCACAAACCCGACGGCGATCCTTCTGGCCAACATCAACGCCAACCCGGCGCTCGACGCGGTGGTCGCCAACTACGGCACCAACAACGTGAGCGTCCTCTCCGGCAACGGCGACGGCACCTTCCTCTCCACCGGCACCTACATGACAGCGCCGGCCGGAGTCTTCACCCGTCCCACCGGCATCGCCATCGCGGACTTCGACAAGGACAACATCGTCGATGTTGCCACCGTCAACCAGAACACCAGCGACGTGTCGATCCTCGTCAACAGCGGCGCCGGCGTCCTGACCTACAACGCGACGCGCGCCATGCTGCCGATGGTGGGCGGCATGTCCGCGGTGCCGCAGGGCATCGCCGCCGGCAAGCTCGGCGCCGATACGATCCCGAGCGTCGTGACCGCCAACAACGGCACCAACGATCTGAGCGTGCTCAGCGGCACGGGCATGGCGACGCTCAACACCGCGGTGTCCTACCCCAGCGAAGCTGTGACCGTGCCCACGCCCAAGCCCATCTCCGCTGCGCTCGCCGACATGGACAAGGACGGCCTCCTCGACATCGTCGTCGTCAACAACAGCAGCAGCACCGTCGGCATCATGCTGGCCAAGGCCGGCGGCGGCTTCAAGCCCCTGACGACCTACATGGCCGGCATCGGCGGCGCCCACGGCATCGCCATCGGCGACTTCAACGGCGACGGACGGCCCGATGTCGCCCTGAGCATGGATCAGGACAACCCCAAGCCCAACATGACCGTGCTGCTGAACAACGCGCTCAACCCCGGCGCGCTGCTGGCCGCAACCCAGTATCGGCTGAGCGAGATCAACGGCGACGCGCCGGTGGGCATTGCGGCCGGCGATCTCAATGGCGATGGCCTGGACGACCTGGTTGTGACCCTGTACGGCAACACCGGCGTGGCGATCATGGTTGCCAAGCAGGGCGGCGGCTTCAACACGCCCTACTTCAACCAGACTGGGAACAACCCCAAGGCCGTGGCCATCGGCGATCTGAACGGAGACGGCAAGCCCGACCTCGCCGTGGCCAACTACTCGGACAATAACGTCGCGGTTCTGCTCAACAACTTCCAGTAACCGCCTCCGGTCCGCCCCCTCGCAAGCCCCGATCTCCAACGAAATAGGGTCCGGTTGACCCGATCTGATCCCGCGCTCCCTCTATACAGGTATCATCGAGATCGCTTACATCGTGCCGGTGCCCGACAGCGACACCCAGAGCGCCCCGCCCGACCCACGGATCCAAGCCGCGGTGCGGGGCGATCGCCAGGCGGCAGCTGCCCTGCTTCAAGAGGCGCTGCCGCGGGTGCGAAACCTCGTCCGCTATCTGGTGCGCGGTGACAGTGACGCCGACGACCTCGCGCAAGAGGCGCTGATCGCGGTGCTGCGCGGTCTGCCCACCTATCGCGGCGAAGGCAGCTTCAAGTCGTGGTCGGATCGGGTGGTCGTGCGCACCACGCTCGCGCTGCTCAAAAAAAGCCGCCGCGAGCGGGCGCAAAAGAGCAGCGGCGCCGACCTCATGCTCGTCGCTGACTCGGTCGATCATCATGCGAGCTACGCCTCCCGCCGCGAGCTCGTCAAGCAGCTCGATGAGCTCGCGTACGACCAGCGCCATGCGCTGGTGCTACACCATGTATTGGGGATGAGCGTGCCCGAGATTGCCGAGCAGCTGAGCATCCCATTTGAGACCGTGCGCAGCCGCCTGCGCCTCGGCCAGACCGCCCTGCGAGCCCGTATGCAAGGCGGAGTTGAGAGGTCGTGATGGAGCCGCAAACGCCACCAGAAAATGAGCTCGGTCTGGAAAATGAGCTCAGCTTTGATCTGCTGTCCCCGCTGGATGACAAGGCGGGACCGGCGCAGCGAATCTCGTCGCGCCGCGCCGCAGAGATGGTCCAGGCCGCACTCGCCGCCGACACTGCCATGGTCAGGCGAGCCGCCGAGCTTCGCCAGGTGCTGCGGGTGGCCGCAGTGGTCGCCGTGATCCTGGCGCTGGGCGGCGCCGCCGCTGCCTACTACAGCATCGCGATGCAGCCGCGGCAGGATCCCGCGCCCGCGAAAAATCCGGCAGCCGAGCACAGCGCGACACCGGCGGTGGAGCCCGTCGCAGCACCGCCGCCCAGCGCCCCCTCCCCTGCTGAACCGCCGCCGGCGCTGCCCTCCACGATCGACCGCGAGCCGACGCGCACCACCAGCACCCCAAGCCCGCGCCGCACCGCCCCTTCACCCAAGCGCGAAGCCATCGAGCCTGCGGTTCCCGTCGAAGATCTGCTGCGGCTGGCCAATGAGCAGCGCCGCGCTCAGCACTGGCGCGAGGCCGATGCGCTCTATCAGCGCGTGCTGCGCGTGCATGCCCATACGCCCGCCGCCTACGTCGCTGGCGTGGCCTCGGCGACGCTGCATCTGGAGCGGCTTGAAGATCCGCGCGGCGCGCTGCGGCTGTATCAATCGGCCCTGAGCGCGCAGCCGCACGGCTCGCTGGCCGCTGAAGCGCGCTACGGCCTGGCCGATACCTACCACGCGCTGGGCGATCGAGCGGCCGAGGCGCAGGCGCTGCGCGACTTCATCGCTGAGCATGCCGACTCGCCGCTGCGTCCGCGAGCCGCTGCCCGGCTGGGCAAGCTCTCCCCGCCATGAAGCTGAACCGGCCTTTGACTTTGCTCGGCCTGCTGGCGGCCGGGGTGCTCGCAGCCTGCACCACCCAAGACATCGTCGCCACGCACCAGTGCACGGCGCCCACCACACCCGGCGCTTGCGAGGTGGAGCAGGCCGGCTACTGCGTGGGCTACGGCCCGCCCGCAGAGCTCAAGAACGGCGCTGGCGCCACCAGCTGCGGCGATGGCGGCCTGCTCGCAGCCCGCTCTTTTCAGAATGCGCTGTGTCTGTGCGGGAACTACCTCAACACCGACTTCCTCACAACCGACAGCTTCGACCATGAGGGCCCCAGCCCGGTGGCGGTGAACGGCAGCCTCATGACCCAGGCCGCACTTCAGGTCGGCGGGAATCTCACCGTCGCGGACGCTCAGGGAATCAACACCGGTGCGGCGCTGACCGTGCAGGGCAGCCTGCGCGACGGCGGCCGGCTGGGCGTCGCCACCGGTCAGGTCACTGTGCTCGGCGATGCCCAGGTCGGCCAGAACATCGATCTGGCCAGCCTGCAGGTGGACGGCACGCTGACCATGCCGGACCCGACCCAGATCGCGGTGTCGGGCACGAACAGCGTCGGCACAATCGCGCAGGGCCCGGTCACCATCGCTCCGCCCTGCCCCTGCACGGCCAGCGATGCATTAAATGTCGCGGCCCTCATCAGCGCGCACCAGCAGGACAACGACAACGCCGGAATCGCACTTTCTGCCGACGGCCTGGTCGGGCTCAGAAGCGACATCACGCTGGAGCTCCCTTGCGGCCGCTATTTCTTGAACGGAATCTCCGGCAGCGAAAATGTGACGCTGCGTCCGACGGGACGCGTGGCGCTGTTCATCTCATCAGGAATCAGCTTGATGAAGACCTTCAGCATCGAGATTCCCATCGGCAGCGAGCTCGATCTGTTCGTAAACGGCCCCTTCGATCTGTCCGGAGTGCCGCAGCTCGGCTCCAAAGATGCGCCCTCGCGACTGCGCATTTACGTCGCTGGGACCGCTTCGATCAACATGAGCGCCGGCGGCTTCCTGGCGGGCAATCTCTACGCTCCAAGCTCCACGCTGGCCATGAGCGATACGGTCGAAATCTTCGGTTCCCTTTTCCTCCAGAGCCTCTCCGCCACGCTTCCTTTCCAGATTCACTACGATTCCCAGTCCGCACATATCACCTCTTCCTGCCTGTAATTTAGAAATCGGATAGAGTGCGCAGGACCCTTTTCCGGGTCAAAATTTCTTCTTTTTCTCGTCTGATTTTGCCAAATGCGTGAATTCATTTGGAAAAGTTGAAAGTGTAAATAATACAAATTTCTTTAACCCGAACTTGAGGGCCCTTCGCTCTGTATGGGTTGTAGACAGCAAGACAACACAGAGTTCTCAACACCAGAGAAAAAGGAGTCCTCCCATGTCGACCATCACCAAACTCCGGAATCCTGTTTCCCGTCTCTTCCTCGGCAACGGCGCGGTGCTGCGCGCGGGTGCTTTGGCCGTCGGACTTCTCGTGGGTGGCGCCTTGACTGGGGCTGGCTGCGGAGCTCCGGAAGACAGCGATGTTCTGGACTCCACAGCGCTGGAAATTGCCTCGGTCACTGCGCCCAACTGGGCCACCAACACGGCGTACAAGGTCGGGGATCTCGTCCGCTACAATGGGCACATCTACAAGTGCCTCCAGTCGCACACCAGCCTGAGCACCTGGACTCCCAGCGCCGTGCCCGCCTTGTGGAAGGATCAGGGCACCGCCACGACTCCGGAGCCGCAGCCACAGCCGCAGCCACAGCCACAGCCACAGCCGCAGCCACAGCCGCAGCCGCAGCCACAGCCGCAGCCGCAGCCGAGCGGTGCGACGGAGTACGCCCCCTATTTTTTCACCTGGGGCTTTGGCAGCAGCGACTATGCCTTCAAGTCGCTCGCGGAGCTCAAGGCCAAGTCCGGACTGAGCTCTGTGACCCTGGCCTTCGTGCTCGGCAACAGCGCCGGCGGCAACAGCTGCACGATCACCAATGATGGCGCGACCAACGTCATGGAAAACGCAATGAAGGCGGACATCCAGAGCTTCATCGCGGGCGGCGGTCACGTGAAGGTCTCGTTCGGCGGCGCCAATGGCCTGAACCTCGATGCCGATGGCGCCTGCCGGACCGCCGATGATCTGTTCAATGTGCTCGACGGCTTCGTCGGCCGCACCGGCTTCACGGATCTCGACTTCGACGTCGAGCAGAGCGAGGTCCTGAGCGCTTCGATCAACAGCAAGCGCTCGCAGGCGCTGGCCAGACTTCAGGCCAAGCGCCCGAACGTCAAGGTCTCGTTCACGCTGGCCGCATTCCCACGCGACAAGTGGGGCACGCCCGGTGGACTTCCCGATGCGAGCCTGCAGGTCGTCAAATCAGCGGCCGCCGCCGGCGTCAAGATCACGCACGTGAACCTGATGACCATGGACTACGGCGGCTACTACAGCGACGGTAGCAAGATGGGCGACCTGGCGGTCTCGGCCGTCACCGATTGCAAGGCGCAGCTCCAGAAGATCTATCCCAGCGCCACCAGTGCGCAGCTCTGGAGCATGCTCGGAGCCACGCCGATGATCGGCCAGAACGATGTCTCGACCGAGGTTTTCTCCGTCGCAGATGCCAAGATCCTGGCCGCCTTCGCAAAGCAGAATGCGCTGGGTCTCATCGCGTTCTGGGCCATCCAGCGCGATCAGGTGTGCCCCTATAACGACCTCGGTGTGTGCAGCAAGGCGAACAGCGCCAACTTCGACTTCCACAACGTCTTCAAGACGGTTCAGTAGGTCTCAAGCGGAGCTGCCCGGCTCGCGATCGAGCTGAACCGCAGTCCCAAGGGCGAATCGGGCGGCTTGTGTCGGCTCCGTCGCAGGTGATACACTGGCCTCCTCCGGTGTAATAGCGTCGCTGTGGGGCCTGATGCGACATACCATCGGCCACACGGTGCACCCGCCCCCTGCTCGGAGCTCATAGTGCAAAATGGGTGACTCCAAACCCACACCTCCGCTCAATCAGACGATCGACGCGTCGGCGCTGGCGAAGACCTTCGAGGTGCTTTCGCCGCCAGCCGTGCCGTCCCCCGCGCCGCCTGGAGCGGGGACCGCCCCAGCAGCGCCTGCGCCTGTTGCACCCGCAGCGCCCAAAGAGCCCGCAGCCACCGAGGGCCGGCTCGGGGGATTCATCGAAGGGCTGCCGCCCAGCAGCGACCCAGCGCAGCTAAAAGGGCGCAGCGAGCACCTGCCGCACATCGGCCGCTACCTGCTCCTGCGGGCCATCGGCGAAGGCGGCATGGGCGTCGTGTACGCCGCCTACGACGAGGAGCTGGAGCGCAAGGTCGCGGTCAAGCTCATCCACCCATCGCGGCAGGGCGATGTGCAGCTGCGCACCCGCATCTTTCGCGAAGCGCAGGCGCTCGCCCGCATCTCCGCGCCCAACGTCATCCACGTCTATCAGGTCGGCGAGGTCGAGGGTCAGCTGTTCATCGCGATGGAGTTCGTGAACGGCACAACGCTGACCAAGTGGCAGAGCGAAAAGGGCCGCACCTGGCAAGAGATCATGGCCATGTACAGCAACGCCGCCCAGGGCCTGCTGGCCGCCCACCAGGCGGGCCTGGTGCACCGCGACTTCAAGCCCGAT
>Ga0075163_10004844_pt1 | contig 18021 bp, 18 predicted proteins | sample JI1023141ADNA_FD_71478 | JGI IMG/M metagenome (GOLD analysis project Ga0075163, IMG submission 71478) | Wastewater effluent complex algal communities from Wisconsin, to seasonally profile nutrient transformation and Carbon sequestration -... | ecosystem: Engineered > WWTP > Effluent > Algae...
GATATGTATCTAAAATAATACGAGGTCCGGCATCAAAAAGTTCCACCCTATGTCTCGTGTCGATCCCAATACTGTTTTCATCGAACGTCTCTCGATTGTCATTGTCTTCGTTTCTGCGAGAAATAAAACGATTCTCCACGTCTGTGGGATTCTCTGCAGACGTCGGGTCAGAACTATGCTGGACAAACATACATGGATTCGTGAATGTTCCGCCCGGTTTCAGTAGCTTCATGATTTCGACATAAAAGGCGTCGTCGTGCCATTCACAAAAATACCCGGTGCAAAAGTCGAACATAATGTGGTCGAAAGTGGATGGGAAGCTCTCTGCCAAAGCTTTCAAGTGATAATAATTATTAAAGTCGGCCAATACCAGGTCGTCCGGTATGTCATCCGGAAACTTGATTTTATCACGTCTGCCTGTGACCTGACCGACGGAACTGTTCATATACACACATGTAAATCCCTTTTCTGCAAGGCCTTTTTTGAGTCTGTCTTCGTCGCCGAAGTCACCGCCGATGACCAAAAAGAGTGGACCCTTATGTTCTGAAATGAACTGTTTCAGACCATCGCGACAGATGTGGGGATAAATATGATCATTCTCGTCGACTTCCTTGGGCGGCCAAATATATTCAATGTAAGGAGGAGGAATGAAAAGGACCTCTTCGGACATGTCGTTAGTTTCTTATCCGCGCCTTTTTTAAATATTCAATGCCAAAGAAACGATTACACATTTTTTGTTGGTTTGGCACGCTCGACTGGGTCGTTCCTATCACTGACCGTGAATTGTGCAGCATGTGGCCGACTGACTCCTTCTATTGCTACATGTTCCGTAGGAACAACAAACGAAGTTCGATTTCATCACGTCGCAAAGCAACTAATTTCGTTATCGGTTTTCTCGTTGAAATTCTTGACATGGCTCTCAAGCATGTAAAACTTTGAACACATTTCCATCGAGCCCCTCTCAACCTGCGCCCAATAAAATAAATTTACCCGTGTACATTCCGGGTTTTTTCTCAACAACGCTAATAGACATGCAACAAGTTAGTGAACAGCTCGAAGTACACGATATGTTTGTTTGGCTCGAAATACCCGTAGGACAGCCGGATACCGACTCAACAGTCATGCATTACATGAACTTTTTTGCTATAGCCAAGGCTCGCGGCGTCGGACCGTCGTATCGGATTCACAAGTCGAAACGCGGTATTCGTTTCACGTTACCCGCACCCTTTCGGTACATCGACCACTCACCGTTTATGAAAAAATGTCAATCATTAGGTGTTTACGGGTCCTTCGTCTGTGAAGATGCTAATGGATGCTTATTTATCCTCCCATCATCTGAAGTCTCGCAGGACACCGTCATCGTAGGCGATGAATGTGAAGAAGAGAATGCAGAAATGGAAGCCCGCATTGGCGATATCGTTCGTGAACATGATGCCGACTGGTCGAACGGTTTGATAGGACAACTCCATCATTGCTCATTCGGTCGTCACAATTAAACGAAGGTTCATTTAAGACAAGATTTAATTTGTCTCTTGGGTTTTTTCTACACTGGGTCATCAAAAACAGGCCAATAAAACATTACGTTTATAACATGATCTCATATTTCAATCAGTTTGAAGTGATATCTACGCGACGACAAACGAACCAGACAAACCAGACTAACAGGGATTGATACAAAACCCTTGCTTTGTTTATCAACCGCCACGACATTATCGAATCAGGTCCTTGCTATAAATCTATAAATAGCAACCAGGGCTTCGCCACATCCTTCGCTATCTCTTTGCAACGATGACGTGTCCAGCTTGTCCTCGTCTCTCTCTCTCCGCTTTCTTCGTCTTCTTCGTCTTCTTTCTTGTGTGCGCCGTTGCCTCCTCTCCATGGCCCATGATCGGCGGTGACCCCATGCACACCTTTCGTAGCAGCTACAAAGGACCATCTGGCCGTCTCAATGTCAAATGGTCGCTGCCGATTTCGCCGTTGGTTTTTGGCGGCAACGGTCCTGTTATCGGCGCCAATGGCACGGTATATGTCACAACAAACTTGGACAGAAACGGTATATCCTATCTTTACGCCTTGGACGGTAGGAACGGGAATGTACTTTGGAAAAACTCCTTTTCCGACCTTGGCTCCGTCTCACCTGCCATCGGTTTGGACGGCACCATCTACATACAAGCTGGAGGTGGTATCTACGCCTTAGCAGGGGATAACGGTCTTGTTAAATGGAATACGAGCATCTACATCGGTATTTTTAATGCCCCCTACATCTCCCAATTGACACTTGGCAATGATGGAAACATATATGTTATAAGTGAATATCATGTCCATGCCATCCATCCATCTACTGGTATTCTTCTATGGAAGAAATATGTCGACGGGGGAGGCCGGGAGGGACCGACCCTGGATACCTTTGGCTACGTATACGTCTCGGGATTCACTGATTCACTGTACTCAATCTATCGGATCTTCGGGACGTTTTCTTGGACCTTACCGGGTATTGACTCGTCACAGAGCTCTCCCGCGATTGGCACCTTCGATAACCGCAATGTGCTTTACATTGGTGGACGTCGCTTTGTTTATGCCGTTGATAGACGCGTTCCTCGTGTCGTATGGACGTATCCAGTGGGCGGCGCGGTTGCAGGAATTGCGCAGGATGGCACCGTGTTTGTCGGACTCAACACGTACGAGCTTTTTGCACTGGACGGCACCACCGGTCAACTTAAGTGGCAATTTGATCCCAAAGGCGATTTCATCACTTCGTTTATCATTGACGCAGACAACAAGATATATCTTGGCACTTACTCTTCTCACCTCTTCATTATCGACGGTTTTTCCGGTGACTTGTTGTGGACCTACGAAGGGCAACATTCGGCGTATTCGTTTTCGGCTATCGGTGAGTCCTGTATTTAACCTTATTTAAACATTTGGTTGAGAAGGATATGTGCTGATTCATACCCCTTTTACCAGGTCCCAACGCGACCCTCTACATATCGTCCTTTGACGGATATATTCATTGCCTGGTGGACGGACCGACCGATGACGATCCGGAGATTCCCGACTTTGCCGTCTGGTTTCCTGTTGGCGCAGGATCTCTTCTCGTATTGCTCGGCGTTCTCTTTCATCTTCATCGCTCGAATGAACGTAATCGTCTGTGGGCTCTGTACGTCCTATTGAGCTGGGGCGATATCGCCACCGATTACGTGTACCTCGCGAGATCTTCGTACAAAACCAATCTTCTCTTCTACCTATCCCTAGTCTTTCTCGTTCTCCCTGTCCTACCCGGTCTTCTCCTCATCTTTACCACCAAATTTGTACGAATACTTGGACCCCTGGGCCGTCGCCAACCTTGTGGTGATGCGGCTCAAGTCGACAATAAGTGCGGCAGCATTTGCTTAGCGTTGGGAAATTGGATCTTCACTGCTTCTCGCACAATCATCTATCTTTTGTTAATCGTTCCGTTTGTCTCTATCACCCTTGTGTTTTCGTACATTTCCCGTCTGTTTTCCTCTCCTCATTTGATGGGACCCTTGTCCCGTCGACTGGGCGGAAACAGCGAACTGGATAGTCAATCGTATAACACCTTCCTTCAGTACTCCCTGCTCTACGAGCTAGTCACCGAATCCGTCCCGCAACTCATCATCCAGGTCATCAACAACGGATCTGATTGGTCGCCCATTGCGATCGTATCCGTCATGTTCAGCCTGTCATTCATCGCCGGTCGCGTATTGGATCGAATCTCGTCGAGAAAAATCGGATCGGAGGAGGCGTCCGCCATTGCACTGAGCAACACGTCATCTACATCGGTCTAATCTTTCAAAACCATTAACGTTTCCGAATTTCCATACTTTTCCGTCGACATAATAAAAATTCGATGTTTTTAATGGATAAAATAGGTCTAAGCTCGTCCTACACTCGTTCCATATATACAGACATGCCGTTCCCCAGATTTCTTGTTTTCATAGACACGAAACATTTGTTGCACCGACACACGTTTCAATTCATAACAATACTCACATTGGTCACTACTGTACATAGACTCGTCCGGGATTGACCACCCGCAACAAGCGCAAGTCTTAAATTTGAGAGACGGTGGAAGCAGAGAGATTATTAACTGGCAAACATGCTGAACCTCCGAATTTGACGACTGGAAAATGGTATCCCAGTACGCGCGAAGCCATTTCACGTTTACAATGTTCCACTCGCGGTACCCGTCCTTGGTGTTGTAACCATACCTCCCATCTGAAACATGATTTGGCTGAATGGTGCACGGTAAATATCCGTGTTGCACGAGTTCGGACTCGAAGTACCGTTGAACGACTTTAGCTGATGGTCTCTGCGTTATCATCTTGCGGAGTACAGGCAAAAGGGATTCGAATGACAGTTTCATAATCTCCGCCCAGTGCCATTTATCCACGGTTTTGAGGTCAAACAAATTAAGCAGTTGAGACGGAGTCGTGTAAGGGGCCAGTGTCAATGCAAGAATACATGGTTCAATGGCGCCCGATCGAAGTTCAAGCTGAGACGGAGGGTCGAAACGAACCAGTTCTTGCATTTCTTCATCTGCCGACATGTTTGTTTGTTTTTCCTTTTTTCGATTTTTGTTTTAGTTTTTTTTGGTGTATGCGGGCACCACTTTCTTTTGTCGGTTGGAAAGTGTGAATGGTTCGACTCATTCGCACTTGCCATCTTACAGAAAAAAGGCACACCATTGAATACTCGACAATGAGCCACGAACGAAAAGATAACGACGATTACTTTATCGTCGGCTTTGATTTTGAAACAGGAGGATTTGATTTCAGCAACGGCATTTTATCCGCCTGCTTCTTTCATCCACCCGCCTTCCCGGACGATCCCTCCGCCTTCGAGGAATATTCGCTCATACAACCCCCGCCTGGAACTGTCATAAGTCCGAAAGCCCTAGAAGTCAACAAGATCGATGTAAAGGAGTTGGCGGGAAAACCCACATTTGATGAGTTCATGATTCAACAAGTCTTCCCTCGTCTGCCTCGAGGTCGTCGCATTCTCTTCGTCGGGCATAACGCATTTGATTTCGATTCCCGCTGGTTGAGACACTACATGGAACAAGTATACCCAAACATGCTTCATGCCGTACCGGATTACAACACCATGTGGTTCTTCTCCGATACACTCGACATGATCAAATCCTATAAATGCACATTGGAAAAAGAACATCAACCGCCCTCCAACAAGCTGGCCGATGTCTACCCCTACTTCTTTGACGGGGAAACGTTTGACGCCCATTGCGCCTTGGATGATACACGAGCCTGCGGACGACTGTTTTTGTGTTTGAAAGAGAAAATGGGCGATAAGTATCCCGTGAAATGCTGGTCGTCCGTCGGATGCATGATGATCATTACCGAGGAAAATGTGGATCGATTGTTGTACTCGTGATCGGTGATAGGTGATAGGTGACTGATGAAAGTCACTAATTCACTATGAGTTGATCCACTATACCGGGCTCGACCTTGAGCATGTCATCCGAACCATACAGCCGCACTTGTCCATCTTTGATCGGAGCGATGAACGATTTGCGACGAATGGACGATTAACCTGTCGCAAAATAATAAACGATCGCGTATTTTTCGGATATGAGCCTCGCAATTATAAAGAAGCCATCTCAACCTGATCCGGAAGGTCAAACCACAATCTGGATCTATTTATTCACGCCGATTGGGTGGAAACGCAAGTATACCTATGCCGACGCTCTCCTCTTGCTATGCATGTCTCTTCTCATCGCAGCCGTCGTCGGCCTATCCGTCACTGCTGTCAACAGTCGAAGGGATTGGGTCGTTGAGAAGGCACAATAATTTCACGTTTACCCTCTTGAAATAAATGGCCAGTCCAAGCACCGGCACCATTGTTGGCGCCGTCATCGGCTCCCTCCTCGGCATTCTCGCTCTCGTCTTTTTAGTAAGATATGCACTCAAACGAGACAGGTCTGGGTACCGTCGGAGTTTGAACGAAGAGACAGATGCAAGAGGCAGTGCCAGCAGTGTCGAGGAAGAACAACCGTTCCCATCAGTGCAGGAAGAAGATGAGAATAAAGAGAGTGACCGCCGGCCCCTATCCAACCCTTTACCATCGAACGAACAGCCGGATCGCGGGATCGGGAGTAAAAATGACGCTTCGCGGTCTAAAATACCTATATTTCGTCCAAGCAATTCTGCGGCCCCAATCTCGTACAATAATCCGGATTCATACCCGGTGAGAGTGGACAATATACCATCTTCACAGACTGGAATACCTCCTTGGAAGCCTAACCAAACCCAATCTACGGTCCCTCTCTCGAATACTAGCAAGCCAACTTCCGCCGGCTCTGTGTCGCGATCGGGGAACACGACTGACGATCACGTGAAAAAAGGTTTCAACTCAAGCGTATCCAAAATGAAACTTAAACGCAACACAAATGCCCCACCCAAATAAAAACCAACAAAATCGTAAAAAAAAGCCATGGACAACATCGTGGCCATAAACTCTCAACTTTGTTGAACGTACACTTTTAATCGAAGTAAACGAAGTTTCACTTAAAAAGACAACACAATCAAATGGTACGGGCAACTTGTTTGTTTTTGTTTGTCTGGTCATTCACGCGAACGAGTACTGGCGGTCTCGGTCCCCTCGAAGACGCATGGCCAGTTGCATATCCTTGGGAAAGATGGTGATCTGTTTGTCCGGTTCACATCAAATACAAAAAGTCAGCCCGAGATCTCCTAGAGATAACGAACATAACCAACGATACCATACTTACCCGCTTGGCATGAAAGGCACACAGGTTGGTATCTTCAAACAGTCCGACCAAGTACGCCTCTGCGGACTCCTGCAGAGTCAAAATCGCCGAAGACTGGAAGCGTAAATCAGGCTTGTACTCATGCGCAACCTCTCGCACCAGGCGTTGAAAGGGTAGCTTGCGAATCAGCAGATCCGTCGACTTCTGGTACCGGCGAATTTCACGCAGCGCCACCGTTCCGGGACTGTAGACCAATCCGTTCAATCGAGACGAATATGAAGACAGAAGACAGACGGACACACGTACCGGTAACGATGAGGCTTTCGCAATCCAGCGCCAAACTTTCGAGTTTTGTGGGCAGCTTTGGTCGCCAAATGCTTCCGTGGTACCTTAAGTCCCACACTCTTGCGAGGTGTTTGCTTGGTTCTGCGCATGATTAAGTAGCAAACACGTGAAATTCACAGTCTACCCTAATTTAAATCATAAACAATATATCACCTTGCCATCCAAATGAACAATGTGGAATGTTGAATTTTCTGGTTCCTATTACACAATACCGTTGTGGACCATATGGTTTCAGGACAAAAACAGTTTTGTCTTATTCAAAACCAAGGCAACGGTCATTCTCATATGACACCTGTTCACAAAATCACGCTGCACTTCACAAAATTGCCATTCGTCAAAGACAGCAGCCTTTTAAATCATCCTCCTTTGACAACATATCCTCCTTGCATCCCGGGAAACGACCTATAACAGATACAGTTTCTATTCAAGGTCCAGTAGTGAGTCCTTCGCAAACAGAGCGAACGACCCATACCCCTCGATCTATTCTTTCGCCTCCGCGATCGACAGATAATCTTCGATCACGTTCTATTGTGAAAGTCGTGCATTTCCAAGAAGACGATACAACACCAGTCTATCCTGCCCATTCAAACTCCCATCCAAGATCCCGTCCGGACACACTACGGGAAGGCGCCGAGGTATGGAAACACCTCCTCAAGTAATCTTGCTGAATATATGCTGTGGACATAAATGACCCATGCAAACCAACATATCAAAATATCTAAATATCCAGTGTGCTCGCCAACGCGACGAACTAAAGATATCGGATACCATACACGATGCCATAACTGTGTATCTGAAGGCACGCAGTCGTTTACACCAACTCGCCATCGATCCCGAGAGAATAGACATGAAAAGATATGATTTTGACAAACAGACTATGGTCAATACTATGGTGAATACGTCTCCTAGAAAGCGAGACAAGGGGTAGATCAAACGACCATGCGATTTTCTCAAACCAACGACCCATGACGTGTTAGATCAAAAGACATGATCTATCTGGTTTACTCAACGTTCCAATACATAAAAGTGCCATATTAATCCCATAGAGGATACGTAAACCACTGATTCGACTCACCAGGCCGCGTAAATCGAATGCGGTTCAAACCAATCATATGTTCCAGGTTCTTGGGCGGAATACGTTCCTTCTGCTTGGCTTTGATGCTTTCTTCCAGCGGCTTCAAAGATGCCGGTCGGGGAGGCTTGTGAGGAATTAGCCAAGGACTAATTTCCCCTGCCGAATATGGCTTCTTGTGAGGATTCAATCCACTGAACAAACGCTGAAGATCGTCCCGACCCACGGATGTTACCATCGGAGGCGGATAGGCGGTGTTGGTCATGGGGTTGGTAATACCCTTGGAAGGATGGTCCGGAAACACAAACAACTGGTTGAGGTAATACTGAGCAGCAGCTATATGCGCAGCACTCGAAGGCTGTGTATACGGGAATAGAGCCCCAATTTTAAGATCAGACATTCGAAGTACGTTTGAACTGTGACAAATGACCATGAATGGCCTTTCCGGGTCTACACTTCCACTTTCACTTTCTTTGATCGATGTTCAAGACCCGATTTCTTCTTTCGATGGACCGCAGCGGCCGACGGACACTTCGACCACCATAGTGTAGACGCCACGGCAAACGAATCCACCATGTCTTCCACCGGATGAGGCACTTGTGTATACTGATGACTGTCTCTCAGGTCAAGCGCATGAAAAAGGTCAGGCAGCTTTTGTTCACAATATACCTTGTACATACCTGCTTTATCTGCACGTCCATCCCCGCTAAACAGCTTCTTTACCGTGGTAGGTGGAAGCTCCACTACAGACAATCCTCGGCGGACCAAAGCCATGCGTATCGTTGCACCCAGCTCATACAACAATGTGGTGGCATGAGAATTGAGCGCGTTGTAGGCGTAATGTTCAATGCCTATCATATCGGACGAGGTAGCATCGGTAAAATACGACATCAGGTCTTGTATCCACGCATCGTACCTATTGAATCTATACACGGACAAAGATTGGCTGATCACAGGGCGCTCTCGTAATTCCACCCGAACCGTCCAACCTTTCTGGATGCCATTTGGAAGCCACTCAAACGTCTGATGAACAGGATTTCGCTCAGACACTCGGTTTCGATAGCCCACTATCAACACAGACTTATCAGATGACCGAATACGCGTCAACGACGGATTCTCCACGCTCAAATCCAAGCCATAAACGGTTGATGGATAAGGGTTTTCCAGCAATAGAGTCCAATCGATAGGCTTGACCTTTTTCCAATCTTGGTCAAGAAGGGATTCCAGTTTCCGACCTTTCTTGCTGGTGCATGTCGACATCATGGCACAGTCCCTTTGTTTATCTCGCAGAAATATGCCGTCTTGGAAGCGGATATGCGTTTTCTCCGATGATACATCTAAGAAAGAAACCTCAGGTGTCTAAAAAGACAATGAATGGCTCCACTCCTTATGAATGGATGCAAGGATCGATGCAAGGATCCGTCACCGGATATCAGCCAGGATATCCAGAAGGGTCCGTTACCGGATATCAGCCAGGATCCGTGACCGGATATCCACAAGGGCCCCAAGGAACTGTGATCATGTACCAGCAACCGCAATTTATAGATACCAGCAGCACCTTTCCAACAGAGGCACAGTCACAACCTTCATGGGCTCGACGGTATTGGTGGGTCATTGTCTTGGTCATCATGATGGTCATCGGAGGGATTGTTGCAGCCGTGATTTTTCTCACAAAATCGTCCAGTAGTGAGTCTGAAGTTACCACCTTAGTCGCATTGGACCCTTCATCTCGTGCAGCCCTCCCACAGTATCGCCCCGGCGACCGCGTCTTCCTCAGCATCACCAATCCGTACCCCAATACACAATGGCAATTCTCCATCGACGGAGGTCTCAGGTATGCAGTCACTACCGACATAAACCCAGAATCCGATGGAGTGGTCTATACTATCCCCACCAACGCCTTCACCACCGATTTTCGTATTCGCATGGTCAACACAGATGCCAGGAGCCAGTCCATATTCGTTTCCTTTAAGGTCTTACCTGTACCCATTCTCGTCAGTGGTCCGGGCAACCAAACACCCGAATATAGTATCGGGGATCAGGTCAACATTCAGTACGACTGGTCCTACCCGTTCAGCTCTCTGCAAGCATGGAGGTTTGATATTTGCGAAAACTCGGATTTTCAAGCGGCTGTTCGAACCGTAAGCAACACTCTGGCCCAACTCAATCGAAGCACAAAGGTCTTGACCTGGATTATCGGGGACTCTGCCAACATTCCCGCCGCGGCTGTATACTATCGATTGTCCACCACAGGGTTGTCACCAGTGGACGTCTCGGTAGTCAGTCCCGAACCCATCAAGATCAAGTTGAGCGCTGTCCCACCCACACAATTCCAGTTCACCTTGCTACAAATCACCCGGAACAACAACTCGGATACCTCCATACATCCCAATGAATCCGTTATTGTCCGTGCCACGTACAAGAACGGACCTCCTCCCACAGGCATTATCTACTCTTTATCGTACTCGTCGGATGAAAAAGGATTGAGTTTTAGCGTACCAGCCGTAACCGTTCCCTTGAATAGCAGCAACCCTTTGGAATTTAACTTCCAAGTACCGAACGTTCAAACCAACCGATTTGTCGTTCGCATAACAACGAACACAAACTTATCGTTCATCACACAGTCTGTCGTGGTGACCAACCAATTTCAATTGCGATCCATGTCCATACTTTCTTCGGCTCCTTACAACGGTGGAAGCACTGTCCAAACTTCCGTGGTGCACGAGAATGTCACCGCAGCCGAAGAATACAACAACACAAAATTCGAGGGTTCGGACAACAATGGTACATCGTGGTCCCTCATGCCGTCCACCATGGCAGCGTCTTCCATTATCAAAACTGATGGATTGACGACAGTCACATACAGTTTCACGTTGCCTTCCAGAGCCATCACCACCTACCTGATCCGCGCCAAGAACGGACTTTTGGTGACACAGTTGCCCAACCCAATCCAAGTGATTTTCTCAGGATCGACTGACGCCTTCGTGCCCAGAACTCTTGCCTTTGTCGCGAATATCCAGAATCCGATTGTCGTGGAAGGCTCAACCCAAACACTTCGATTGTCGTTTGACGGGTCATGGTCAAAGTCATTGATTTCTTCTCGAACCTGCAGCTTTTCCATCAACAACAAAGCGACATGGAACACTCTCAACACCACTTTTCCCTCGACCGCAACCGGTTCAACTGTAGATATCCTTATACCGGCAATACCGATGGTAACCAGTGACGTAAGTATGTGGTTTGGATTCAACAATCAAACCGTCGTTACAGCAGAACCCACCCTCGTCAAAAACAGATCTATTGACAAAGTGGCCTGGGCTACTGTTGATCCGAATTTAACATTCGGAAATCGAGTTGTACCGAGCAGTGCAATACGCTTGACCATAAATCACACCAATGCACCAAAAAATGATGTCAGATGCACCAGGATACTAGATGGGCAAGGCATTGAGGAAGTTGTGTCACTGACATTAAATGATTCCAGTCCGACTGAAATGACAGCCATCGTAACCGCACCTTCAACCCAAGGCTATTACTCCTATCGCGTGTATCTGGGCACTGACACGGAGTATAAGGCCACCGATTTGATTCCAGTATTCTATCCGTTATCCTTCAAAATGGATGGTATACCTGTTGACGGAGGGGATCTCCTGGGGTTCGCCAATCGTGTGAGCGCCATATACGAAGAGAAGAACACGGCGTACGGAGAGAACAATCGGAGCAAGCTCGACGACGCCATGTCCTACATCTTGCGCATCGAAAGTTCAGGGCCGTCGATATTTAATGATTGGAAGTTGGATCTTTTATTAAGGTACGGTACTGTCACAAACAGATTGCGCCAGTGTCAGCGCATACTGGATGACGGGAAAACCCTCATCCTTTTGTTCGTTCCACGGCAAACCGAACTCGTGACTGATTCAACGAGGTCAGTAAGTTCGCCAACCTTGGTAGCCGAACTCTCCAAAACGAATCCTTTAACTGGTACCACTACGAAACAGACGTATGACATCCGATCATTTAACATCCTTCACTTTCTGGCACCGGCGGATAACATTCCTAATGGAGCAGGAACTGGTCGATACTTACCTCCACTGTTTCGCTGGCAATACGCCAGTCGATCTGACCTTCTTGGACCCCGGACATCAGGAAGCTCTACGATCAAGGACAGCATGGTGCTCCGATTTTCTGTACCTCCCAGCGATTTCTATACCTATTGCATGTACGCCGACCTTTTTTTGAATCGGAATTATGGGGGCATGGCTTTTCCTCTCTTTTATTTCGCGCCCGATTACGACACGTTTCATCAAGTGGACAAGGGTATTCCTGGATTCATTTATTACGCGGCCAGTCAAAACAGAGATGTTCCCACAAACTACTACAACTCAACGTTTCGGACAGGAGATACGAAATGGTTCAATAGTGGTTGGGGATACAACCCTCCCGGAGGACAGAGTCTTGATCTAACCAAGTGGTGGGAATATCCATTGTACCCGGTGAGACGACTCAAGTTGGATGGAGATCGATCATTTGCCATACCGCCATCAAGTGTTCCGACTCTCGATGAAATGAAATCCACGTGCCGAGTCCGGTTGCGCAGGTCAACAGATGTCACGTTCGCAGACGGAACCTCTTCCCACACATTGAAATCGTTTGTAATCGGGATTGAGCAGGATGGTCAACGAATTATTGGAGTCGGGGAATCGAATACGGATGCAGACAATGTTATCAAGGGCACATGGTTTACTCAAACGTACGCATGGACTCCCCTACAAATAACTTTTTCCAAAAAAAATACATACAAAAGTCCCAAGTGGGCATTTGTACCACATTCAATCGAGAGCCCGCTACCCTTGTACACGGATTCTTTCGGCTCCCTCAACAACCCCAAGCACGGCGACGTCCTCACCTACCTATTGTTCAGGGAATCCATTGGTGGTACGGCAAACACCACTCCGATAGGCGATTATCTCAATCCTTATGACGATACACCGTTTTGATATTTATTCACCAACCCTCCGGACCTCCGGACCTTCGGACTGTTCGGACTGTTCGGACTGTTCGGACCATCGATAGCATATTGACAAAATCCTGTCTTGAGTGAGATGCACATGATTAAACTTACTACATTTCAAAATTGAAATTAGCGATTCTGCGAAGTTTTACTTGAAACGTCTTGTCATTTCTCAAACGATCTCGGTTCAACATGAATGACGTCATGATCCATGACATGGACGACATGGGACTGGGACCGCACCCTGATCCCCACGGACAAGAGCCACCGCTTGATGCAGAGGGCGACGATGAACATGGACCGGAGGATTTGAAAGATTATCTGGACGCTTATCGCGACCAAGCAATTAATTTCAATGAGGAAAATTTAACTCTCATTGCCAATACCATGCACATCGACAACGTACACGAAAACATGACGAATTTGGATCTGATTTCAGTGTACTCTATGATGTGGGGATTCTTTACACAGCCCCCTGGCTCCGACATCCATACACGGGCACATCTCATCTTTCCGACGGTGGAAGACATGGCCGGTCGTTGGAAACAATTAGCTCTCAAGTTTACGGCTGTTGAACGACAACTGGCCAGTCGAGGCTTCCTGGACAAGACAACTCCTTCAGGGCGCGATCTCCATCGACAACTAAATCAAGTTGCATTTTGCATGCGAAACTTTTACGACCTCAGCGTTTGCGCCAAAAACCTTAAGTATTCGAATGATGACGGGTATCGCCAACTCCTCAACCAACTGAACCCCCTCAATACGTTTCGACTACCGAAGGATACCGAGATGACTCCTCATCAAAAAGCCTCGGAGGTTATACTGGAATGGGCGGCCAATATGCGCCTTCGACGAGAGGGACGCTTGCTGTTTGAACCAGCCTACTATAAGGACCAGTTCACTTACAGCTACCGACCTTTAATCAAACCCAACTCCGATGGAGAGCAGATGGACATGCTGGCCTTTATCAACTACTTCCTCAGTACGGGACGATATCCCGATCTCCGACACAATCTCACTGTCAGCGGCGGAAACGTGGCCACTGTCTGCAAGCAACTGGAAGATCTCGAAGACCCTCGTTTACCCGTCCTCACACGGAATTACGATTTTTTCGCTTTTCAAAACGGTGTTTATTGCATTGCTGATGATGAATTCTACACATACAGGCGCACTGGCGACGGTGCACCCTGTATCGAAGACATCCCGTCACACAATCTCATCGCCTGTAAATATCATGATATGCACTTCCCATATCAAGAGATTCAGCATGAACAATCGACTGGAAATGGCATCATGGGAATTGACGTGGGCCCATTCGACAAGATATTGTCCTATCAAAAGTTCAGCGAAAAAGAGAAAATGTGGATTTGGGGATTCTGCGGGCGTTTACTCTATCCTACAGGACGTTTCGACTCGTGGGGCATGTGGCCTTACTTCCTTGGCGTGGCAGGCACCGGAAAATCTACCTTGGTGCGACAAATTGCTAGTCTCATGGATCGAAACAGCGTGGGCATCTTAGGCAACAATGCCCAGCGCGAATTCGGGTTTGAAGGGCTTCTTGGCAAACGACTGGTGCTCGCTCTTGATCTGGATAAGAATTTCAGCGGCGATCAAATGACTATCCAGAGCATGATCGTGGGCGAGGAAGTCAGTATCAACCGAAAAAACAAGCTCGTCGTTGAAAAACAATGGACCACACCCGCCGCTTTTTGTGCCAATCTCTTACCCAACTGGTCCGATAACAATGGCGCCATGTCCAGACGTCTATTTGTCATTGAATTTCTAGAAATTGTGAATGTTGTCGACACCACCCTTATGGAAGAGTGCAAAAAGTATTTACCTCGCTTTCTCGCTCTCATTGTCAAAGCGTATCACATGCTGCGACATGAAATTCAGTCTCGGTCGCCCAAGGAAAAAGATTTGTGTCCCCAGAAGTTTCGTGATTCAGAGGAACGAGCCGTTATGGTGCTCAATCCCATGCTCGGTTTCCTGAAAGAAGAATGCGCTTGTGAGGCAAATGCCATTACTGACAAGACGGTCTTTCTTAGCAACTATGCCATTTTCTGCAAGAAACGCGGCTTGCAAAAGTCCACTTCGGACATGGTGGTGGGACCCAGTTTATCCAAAAAGGGCATTCAACTCATTACGCCTGTCCGTCGAGACCATAACGGCATGGAGAAACCGTATTACCTCGGTGTTCGCCTGATCAACGAACCAAACGAGTGACATCTCATCAGAAAATCTTAAACAATCATTTCATTCTGTTCTAAACGTATTAAAAACTGTTTTTGCATTTATTACTTTTCTGCGCCTTCTTGTTCATGGACCGAGCCCAGCTCTAAGATTTCAGAACGTCCCTCAACTTTTACAGGCAATCCACCCTCCACTTGCTCAGACGGCGGACCTTGACCTTCCAGATCATTTGGTTTTACCGGGTTCCTATAGAAACACACAATGCATCCTGTTACCCAAACGATTCCCATACGAATTCGAGTTCGTAAGCCCTCGCAGCTACAAAACAGCTAAACGGATATCAGAACGAGCGCTTTGCGGCATCGCAACCGATCGTTCGCGTATCGATTTCAAAATTAGAATGTAAACCTGAACAAATCGTATGTTCTAAACCCGCAAAAACAAAACGCGTCAGAGAGAATCCGAATACAGCAGACGAGGTGTAATTAAAAAGTTATCATTTTTCAAACGAAGTTTGATTTTATCAAAAACAAACTTTGATTGCATCGCAAGTTATCAACAGAATTATGAGCTTCATTCCGGTTCACGACGAAATTCAGAGAGGCGACATTGCATTCGTCCGCTCCTATTTGGACGCAGGCGGTGACGTTAATTCCGACGAGTCAGGAGAGACCATGTTGACCTGGGCGGCCAGCATGGGTCAGACAGAGATTGTCAAGCTGTTGATTGCTCGCGGTGCCAACCCTGCCATTCAATCCAAGGGTTCGGGATGGACCCCATTGATGAACGCGACGATGTCTCGTCACACGGAAGTCGTTCATCTTCTGTCGAAAGATGCCCTCGACAAAGTGAACAAGGACGGCGAGACTGCGCTGATCATGGCGGCCTACCAAGGGTTTCCGGAACTCTTCCCGCACCTGGTCACCCCCACCAATGTCCAATTGGTTGACAAACGCGGTCATTCTGCTCTCAGCTATGCTATGCAGACGGCGAATGACCATGCCTATAAGGGTCATAAAGAATATATCGAGGGCGTGGCATTTCTCAATGGATACGTTCAAGCGACACGCCAGCTCACACAGAAGTAGGAAAGAAGCTCCGCCATTGTCGCCGATACGAGTGCGTTCTCGGTCGGACACCTGACACCGACTCTTTTTAAGAATAAAACATGTTTAGACGATTGTCTGCAAAACCCTGTGTGTCTCAGACATATACATCCCTGCGACCACAGCAAGTTGTCATTTCGCGTCGAGCCTACACGTCCGGCTTGTTCCAATTGACGACCGACGCTCTCGTGTATGGCGGCATATCCGTAATGTTCTTGTCCGGCTATAAGTCCTTTTTGGGTTGGCATACATACAATAATGTCTACAAGAAGATAGAGCATCCGTACAATGAACTGACATCCAAGATCCTACCTAGAAGAGCTATAAAATACGGGACTGAATGGAACCCCGTTTCGCGTACCTTCAAGTATGCCGATCAGCTAGTTTATGTAAATGAAACAATCCCGGTCATGATCAAATCAACACAAGAGAATCGGGGTCCGCAAGCAGCCCTTCGGGACCTGCAAGCAACCGTTCCAGGCATTGAAGATCGATTGGTGGTGATCGGAACGATTGATAAAAGCAGTGTTGTGAGTGATGCGCACCCATACAGTTTGAAACCGTGCGACGAACACGCTGCAATATTATCAGATCCGGACACATATGAGTCATCGGTGTATATCCGCCAGACGTTTAACGAAGCAAGCGAGTATAATTCGAAGGGGTTTTTCTTGTCAATGACTGGGTGTGGTATGCAACTGGCAGCTCTTATTCTGGAGTGCATGTTGTAAGCATTCGAGTGATCTATGACAGGCAAAATCACAAGTTTAGAACAAGCGGAAGTTTATTGAAATCAATACATGTTCGACATCAACTCATGTTACTCGGTCAAAAAGAATAGATGGTAACGAGTGCCACTGGCAAGAGGCGTGACACCATGTGAAATGCTGTTCGTGTGGATCAGCACGTCTCCACTGGTACGATTATCAATGACCGTCGGTGAGGCTTTGTCGTCCAGATAGACCATGTGACCACCTTTGTACTCGGTAGAGTCATTCAGAGCAATCGACACAGTGCGACGAGAGACATCGGTATGAAAATCGATACCGAAGGGCAGACCAACAGGGTCGGCACCGAGACCGTCGGCTGTCACGCGACGAACTTTGATGGTCGCAAAACCAAGTTCTTCGGGAGGGAGTACTTCGGTAAGCGGTCGCTGAAGGACGTCCTCCAGTCCCAAGCGATTCCATACAAACTGGCAGTCGCCTTTTTCGTCAGGCAAATTGCTGAACACAGTATCCATGTACGCCATGACTCGTTGACACTCCTCTTTGGTCAGCACAGGCTTCTTGTCCCAGGTAAAAGATGAACCAGGCTGAGTTTTGCATAGTAATTGAGGAATGGGTTGGCCCGCCAAGAAGGCAAAGAATGTCGACTGCTGGCGACGCTTTTGCCGGAATTTTCGGAGCTATTATTGCATTGTTTCTGTTGTACAAGTTTATGTATATACCATATAGAAAACGTCAATTACAACTTGATAAAGAAGCAGAAAATGTTCTGACAGAATATTTCAGTGACAAAAAAAAAGCATGAACGTGGTGTGAAACGT
>Ga0075163_10004845_pt1 | contig 18020 bp, 18 predicted proteins | sample JI1023141ADNA_FD_71478 | JGI IMG/M metagenome (GOLD analysis project Ga0075163, IMG submission 71478) | Wastewater effluent complex algal communities from Wisconsin, to seasonally profile nutrient transformation and Carbon sequestration -... | ecosystem: Engineered > WWTP > Effluent > Algae...
GACCCCGACGAGCGCTTCGTCGCCCTCCTCAACGGCGAGATGGTCCTGATCGAGGAACTCGACCAGGGCGACCGCGACTTCCTCGAGATCACGGTCGGCCGACACGTGGCCGAGACGGGCTCGGAGGTCGGCCGCAAGATCCTCGAGGACGTTCCCGCCAGCCTGGCGGCGTTCCGCAAGGTCATGCCCCGCGATTACCGCAAGGTGCTCGATGCCATCGCGCTCGCCGAGTCCGAGGGCCGCGACGTCGACGAGGCGATCATGGAATCGGCCCGCACATGACGCACATGACTCACATGACGCACCCGACGGCCCTGACCTCACCCGTTCTGTCCTGCGATTCCGCCCCTGGAGGGGCGGATCTGCAGGACAAATGCAGTGCTCTCATCGAAGGATTGACGATTCATGGGTAAGCCCACCGGATTCATCGAGCACGGCCGCGAGCTGCCCAAGCGCCGCCCCGTTCCCGTTCGCCTGCGCGACTGGAAGGAGGTCTACGAGGAGTTCCCCGATGACCACCTCCAGGTCCAGGCGAGCCGGTGCATGGACTGCGGGATTCCCTTCTGCAACAACGGCTGCCCGCTCGGCAACATCATCCCCGACTGGAACGACCTCGTGTACCGGGACCGTTGGCAGGCGGCGATCGAGCGGCTCCACGCGACGAACAACTTCCCCGAGTTCACCGGTCGGCTCTGCCCGGCACCGTGCGAAGGCGCGTGTGTCCTCGGCATCAACCAGGACCCGGTCACCATCAAGCAGGTCGAGGTCTCGATCATCGACCGTGCCTGGGAGGAGGGCTGGGTGACCCCGCTCCGTCCCAGCCAGGAGACGGGCAAGTCGGTCGCCGTCATCGGTTCCGGTCCCGCGGGCCTCGCTGCCGCTCAGCAGCTCACCCGCGCCGGGCACCATGTCGTCGTCTACGAACGCGCCGACCGCATCGGGGGGCTGCTCCGTTACGGCATCCCCGAGTTCAAGATGGAGAAGCGGCACCTCGACCGCCGCATCGCCCAGATGCGCGCCGAGGGCACCGTGTTCCTCTGCAACATGGACGTCGGCACCGACATCACCGTCGAGCAGCTGAAGGCCAAGTACGACGCGATCGTGCTGGCCGTCGGCGCGACCCAGAGCCGCGATCTGCCGATCCCCGGCCGCGAGGCCATCGGCGTCCATCTCGCGATGGAGTACCTGCCGTGGGCGAATCGCGCTCAGGAGGGCGACCTCGCCCCCGAGGACACGCCCATCAACGCGAACGGCAAGCACGTCGTCATCATCGGCGGCGGCGACACCGGCGCCGACTGCCTCGGCACCGCGCACCGGCAGGGTGCGGCGTCGGTTCGCCAGTTCGAGATCATGCCGCGCCCGGTGGACGGTCGTCCGACGGCCAACCCGTGGCCGACTTACCCGATGAGCTACAAGGTGACGTCCGCCCACGAGGAGGGCGGGGAGCGGGTCTACGCCGTCAACACCGAGCGGTTCGTCGTCGGCGACGACGGCCAGCTCGTCGGCCTCGAGTACCACGAGGTCGAGCAGAAGTTCACCGACGGCCGGATGAGCTTCGAGCGGGTCGAAGGGTCCGACACGACGCTCGACGTCGATCTCGTGTTCCTGGCCATGGGCTTCACCGGCCCCGAGCGCGGTCCGCTGCTCGACCAGCTCGGCGTCGACCTCGACGACCGCGGCAACGTCGCGCGGTCGAGCGAGTGGGCCACCAACGTCGAGGGTGTGTTCGTGGCCGGCGATGCCGGCCGCGGCCAGAGCCTCATCGTGTGGGCGATCGCCGAAGGCCGCGCGTGTGCGGCAGCCGTCGATACGTTCCTCGAGGGCCACAGCGACCTGCCCGCACCGATCGTGCCGACGGATCGCCCCCTGGTCTGAACCCCGAGGTACGTGTTGGTCAGCCGGGCTCGACGACGCCGCGGTCCAACAGGCCGGCGAGCACTGCGTAGGCGTCAGGACGCCCGAGGCCGAGGCGGTGGCCGATCTGGCCGACCGTCGACCGCTCGTCGATCTCGCTGAGCGCCGCCCAGTCGACGGCGTCGAGGATCACCGGGGTCTGGTGCGCGCCCAGACGGGGCACGCGGCGAAGGTGGGTGGCGTCGTCCCCGACCCGCTGGCGCAACTCGGGCCACGCCCGGATCTGTTCGTCGGCCGACTCCAGGAGCTCGCCGACGCCGAACGCGAACCGCTCGGCCAGGGGGTGGGGCGCTGCCTCGGTGAACGTCCACGAGGCGTCGGGGAGCGCCATCGTCTCGAACATGACGGCAACGGCCTGTGACCGGACGGCGACCCTGAGGTCCGCCGCCGGCACGGTGTCGACGAGCATCTCGATGACCTGGATCTCGTCGAGGCTGCGGGTCTGACGCTCGCCGAGACGGCTCCGGACGAGCCCGAGCAGCTCCTCGAGCTGTTCGGCCGTCACCATCCCGCACGCGAGCAGGAACCGGCCGATCGCCATCGTCGAGGACGACACGCCCAGCACGATCGCGCCGTCGGCGAGGACGAGACGCAGGGGGTTGGACGGGTTGACGAGCAGCACGCCGGTCTGGCGCCGGCTCTCGAGCAGGCGCAGCACGTCGTCGACGGCGATGTCGCCGATGGTGCCCTGCAAGGTGGTGGCTGCGTTCACCTCCGCAAAGGCTAACGAGGCGGGGGGCGGAATCACCCCTGCGCCGAGGGGATCGCTGTTTTCAAGGGCCCGCGGGGAGTGGCCGATACAGAGCCGAGGCGGTGGAACCGCCGTGGGCCGAGCCACAGGGGCACCGGCAGCGATCATCAGAGGATCACATGTTCTCCAGACTCAACGTCCGTACGAAGCTGCTGGTCATGCTCCTGCCGGCGGCGTTGGGACTGTGCGGGCTCGCCGGCCTCGGCGTGAAGACCCGGCTCGACGACCGAAATGCCGCACAGACGACCCGGGAGGCATCCGAGGTCGCTGCGACGGCGTCGGCCTACGTCCACCGGCTCCAGGTCGAACGGGTCGCCGCCGCGACCGTCGCGGCCGCCCCGTCGACCGAGCTCGAGGCGACCCTGGTCACGGAGCGGATCGCCACCGACGAGGCCGGTTCCCGGCTCGACACCGTGCTCGATCGGAGCGGCGAAACGCTCGGCGGCGATGCCGCCGTCGCGAAGGACCTCGGCGCGCTGCGTCGCGGGCGCGGTCAGCTCGACGCGACCCGGACGTCGGGCACCACTGCTGCGGCCACCACCGAGGCGTACTCGAACCTGATCGACGGCCATCTGGCGGCGGTCGGCCGGCTCGAACTCGTCGCCGACGGGGCCGCCTCGACCACGGCCAGCCGGCGGTGGCTCGCCGCCGGAATCGAGGCCGAGTCCCGATCCGCAGCGACCGCAGCAGGGCTCTTCTCCGCCGACGCCACGCCCGAGGGGCGTGCCGCCGACGCCGTCGCCGCGCGGGAGCTCGTCGAGCGGGCCCGCATGTTCTACGACACCTACGAGGACTACGCCGGCACCGAGGAGCTCGGACGCTTCGACGCCGCTCGTTCGTCGGTCGGCTCCGCTCGGACCGACGACGCATTCGCCGAGCTCGCCAACCCCGACGCCGCGTCGACCTTCGGCGCCGATGCGGACACGTGGCCGGCGTCGGTCCGCGACCGACTCGATGCCGTTGTCGGCGTCGAGCGTGCCGGCTACAACGCCGACATCGCCCGGTTCGCCGCTGCTGCCGAGGCCGCCGACTCCTCGGTGGTCTACTTCGCCGCCGGTGCCGTGGGTACGAGCATTCTCGTGCTGCTCCTGGCATTCGTCATCAGCCGCCACCTCACCGCCACGCTGCGCCGCCTCACCGACGCCGCTCGGGAGATCTCCCAGGAGCAGGTGCCGGCCCTCGTGCACAGCCTCAAGTCGGGTGCCGGCGTGCAGGGACTGCGATTCACCGAGGTCGAGACCGGTTCGCGAGACGAGCTTGCCGAGGTCGGATCGGCCCTGAACGAGCTGGGTCGCGCCATGGTCGCGGTGGCCACCGAGCAGCAGATGTCGCTGCGCAAGGGCATCAGCGACATCTTCGTGAACCTGGCGCGCCGCAACCAGACGCTGCTCGACCGGCAGATCCAGTTCATCGATCGCCTCGAGGCAAACGAGGAGGATCCCGACCAGTTGGAGAACCTGTTCCGTCTCGACCACCTTGCGACCCGGATGCGTCGGAACGCCGAGTCGTTGCTCGTGCTGGCCGGCGCCGAGGCCCCTCGGCGGCGTGCCCGCGACGTCGGGCTGTCCGACGTGATCCGCGTCGCCGTCGGCGAGGTCGAGGACTTCGCCCGCATCACGCTCGTGGCGGTCGAGGACGCCGAGGCCATCGGCGGTGCGGCCGTGGACATCGCCCATCTGCTCGCCGAGCTGATGGAGAACGGCGCCCAGTACTCGCCTCCGGAGAAGACGGTCGACATCATCGGCCATCGGGCCGTCGACGGCGGCTACGTGATCTCGATCAGCGACTACGGCGTGGGCATGGCGCCCGACCGGCTGGAGGTCGCCAACCGACTGCTCGCGAGCCCACCGCCGGTCGGTCTGGCGCTGTCGCGGTCCCTCGGGTTCGTGGTCGCCGGAACGCTGGCGAACCGGCACGGAATCACGGTGCATCTCGCTGCATCGGCGTCGGGTGGGGTGACGGCCGAGGTCACACTTCCCCCGTCCCTCGTCCGGGCCGTCGAGGTTCCGGTCGCCGAGGTTCCGGTCGCCGAGGTGTCGTCGGCCGCCGCGACGCTGCCGACCCGCCCGGTCGGTGCCACCGCGGGGTGGACCGCGGACGGTGAGTACGTCGACGGATTCTCTCCGGTCGAGGCCTCGTTCGAGCCGGCGTCGTTCGAGCCCGCGTCGTTCGAGCCCGCGTCGTTCGGGGACGGCTTTGTCCCCGGACCGCTCGGCGCCGCGTCGTTCGGGGACCAGCCCGTCGGGGAGCCGGTGTCCACCGCTCCGCCGCCCCACGACTCGGAAGACTCCGACGGTCCGGACGAGACACCGTTCACCCCGTGGGACCCGGCGGAGGCGATCACGTGGAGCGAGGAACGACTGCCGGCGGCCCCCGCACCGTCCAAGCTCGTCGACATGCTCCCCGAGGGGCACGCGTTCGAGCAGGGGCTGTACTCGCTGCTCGGGGAGAACGCTCCCGCCGCCGACCCCGGTCCCGAGGGTCCGGCCCTTCCCCCGCCCGCAGTCACGTTCGACCCGATGGCGTTCGACCCGCCGCCCCCGCCGCCGCTGCCGTCGCGGGGTGTGCCCGGTGGCGCGGCCACCACGCCTCCGACCGGCCCGGCGGCAACCACGCCGGCGGGCGTATCCAGTCCTCCTGGGCAGCCGGCCATCCCCCAACTCTGGGCAGCGCCCATCGTCCACCCCCGGCCGGCCGCTGCAGTCGTCGGTGAGCCTGCTCCGGCGGTTCCGGCACCGGCGCTCCCACAGCGCTCACCGGGTGGCGGCGGCGGTCGAGTGGACGGCGGACGTGCGGAGAACGGCCCGATGCCGGCGGATCGCAGCGCTGCACCCCAACGTGCGCCCGAGGAGGTCCGCAGCGTGCTGTCGCGGTACCGCAACGGTCTCTCGACGGGCCGGTCCGGCGGTGGCGACGCTCCGGCCGATCCGAACCTGTCCGCTCAGCACCCGGCGGATCCGACCCCGTCGGGCCAGCCTCCGGTCTACGACCCGAATCCCTTCACCGATGGAGTCGACGAACGATGAATGCCATGAGCTCAGACGCGATGAACATCAGCTTCCTCGTCCGCAACTTCGCGGAGCGGGTGACCGGCGTGCGCGACGCGATCGTCGTGTCGGCCGACGGGCTCCTGATGGCGATGTCCGCCGGGCTGACCCGTGAGTCGGCTGACCGGTTCGCCGCGGCGGCGTCCGGTCTGATCGGGCTCGCCCACGGCGCCGCCGCGCCGTTCGGCGGGGGACGGGTCACCGAGGTCATCATCGAGATGGAGTACGGCTTCATCTTCGTCACCGGCATCGGCGAGGGCTCGTCGATGGCCGTCATGACCGACGGCAACTGCGACGTCGGACTCGTCGGCTACGAGATGGCGCGCCTCGTCGAGCAGTGCGGCCCCGTCCTGACGCCCGAGCTCCGTGCGGAGCTCCAGGGGGCGCTGGCGCGGTGACACCACCCGATCCCGGCCCCGACGTCGACCGGATGATGCGCATCCGGCCGTACGCGATGACCGGTGGTCGGACGCGCCCGAACGTCGATCTCCCGCTCGAGACACTGGTTCGAACCAACGAGCGCGGTCGTTCGGTGCGCCATGAGGTCGGTGCCGAGGAGCGCCGGATTCTCGACCTCGCCTCCGAGCCGATGTCGGTTGCCGAGATCTCGGCCCACCTCGGCGTGGTGCTGGGTGTGGCCCGGGTGCTCGTCGGCGATCTCCTCATGACGGGTCGTCTGGATCGCAGCGCCCATCCGTCGGCGACCGCGTCTCCCGGATCCGACGTCTCTCTCCTGGAAAGGGTGCTCGATGGACTCAAGGCCCTCTGACGTGCCGGGCCCGCTCAAGGTCCCGATGCCGGTGAAGATCGTCGTCGCCGGCGGGTTCGGTGTGGGCAAGACCACGTTCGTCGGGTCGATCTCCGAGATCGACCCGCTGCGAACCGAAGCGGCGATGACGGGCAGGAGTGTCGGCGTCGACGTCGTCAACGACCAGACCGCCAAGACGGCCACGACGGTCGCCATGGACTTCGGGCGCATCACGCTCGGCAACGACGACCTGATCCTCTACCTGTTCGGCACACCCGGCCAGGAGCGGTTCCACTTCATGTGGGACGAGCTGGTGAAGGGCGCGATCGGCGCTGTCATCCTCGTCGACACCACGCGACTCGCCGACTCGTTCGCTGCCATCGACTACTTCGAGGCCCGAGGCCTGCCCTTCGTCGTGAGCGTGAACTGCTTCAACGGGGTCGTCACGCACAACACCGACGACGTCCGGGCCGCGCTGGCGCTCAGCGAGTCGGTGCCGCTGTTCCTGACCGATGCCCGGGAGCGGACGTCGACTCGCGACGCGCTCCTCACGCTCGTCACCCACGCGCTGTCCCTCGCTCGCGGCTAACCCCCGGTGGTCGTGGGGAACCAGGTCATCGGGTTGTTCGGGTCGACACGGCCTGCAGCTGCGCGAGGATGACCGGTCGTGCCTGTCCCCTCGAACACCGTCGCTCCGGTCACCGTCGCTCCCGTCACCGTCGTGATCGTCCACTGGAACCAACCCGACGCTGCCGCGGCGACGATCGGCGAGTTCCGGGTTCAGACAGCGGTCGCGGTGGCAGGACTGCGGTGCATCGTCGTCGACAACGACTCACGGCCAGAGCAGCGTGCCCGTCTGCACGAGCTACTCGGCCACGCGCCGGATGTCGAGATCGTCGATCGGCCCGACAACGGCGGGTTCGGCGGGGGAGCGAACACCGGCCTCCAGCGCTGGCTCGACGACGTCGACGGCTCGGAGTGGGCCTTCCTGTGCCCTCACGACGTGTCGATGGCACCCGACTGCATCGAGCTCCTCCTCGCTGCCGCTGCGGCGGAACCCATGGCCGGCCTCGCCTGCGCCGACGTCGGCGACGGCCACATCCCCTACATCGACCCCTACTTCGGCGGCATCACGATGCCGGGGTCACCCGAACCCGGCTGGCAACCCGCCGACTACCCCCACGGCACGCTCATGGCCCTCCGGCGTGAGTGCGTCGCCGAGGTCGGGCTGTTCGACGAGGCCTTCTTCGCGTACTGCGAGGAGGCCGACCTCGCCCTGCGGGCTCGTGCCGCCGGCTGGACGTGCGGGCTCGTGCGGGGAGCCCGCGTGCAGAACGTGCACCTGGGGTCGAGCGTGGCCCTCGTCGACTACCTGCAGCAGCGCAACACGCTGCGCCTGGTCCGCACGATGTCAGGCCGGTACCACGTGGCCATCCGGCTGCTCATCAGCCTCGGTCAGGTCGTTTCGGGGGTGCTCCGGCCGGCGACGGCCCCGCTGGTGTTCCATCCCCGGGCGCGCCTGCTGGGGATGCGCGACTTCCTGTTGGGCCGCTTCGGCCCACCCCCGGCCGACGTGTTCTGACCCGCCCCTCAGCTTCTGCGGGTAGTTGTGCCCAGGGGGCGAACGCAAGTACCCGCGAAACTGGAGCGTCAGCGGAAGACGGCGCGGCTCGTGGAGCGTCCGGTCGCGATCTGCAGGTCGATCGCGTCGGCGGGCTCGGCCACTCCGAAGTAGAAGCCCTGGGCGAGGTCGCACCCGAACGTGCGGGCACGTTCGAGCGACGCCGGGTCCTCGATGCCCTGGGCGATCGTGGTGAAGCCGAGGGACCGGGCGAGCGACACGACGCTGTTGGTGATGGCATCGTCGTGGGCCGTCGAGCCGCGGGCGCTGGTCAGCTGGCGGCCGAGCTTGATGTAGTCGAGCTGCAGCTTGCGGATGAGCCCGTAGGACGAGTCGTTCGATCCGAAATTGTCGAGGGCCAGCCGCACGCCGAGCGCCTTGCACTCCCGCAACAACATCCACGCCTGCGACGTCTCGGGGATCGTCGACATGTTCCCGAGTTCGAGGCACAGCTGGTTGGAATCGATGCCGTGCCGCTCGATGGCCGCCTCGAGCGACGGCAGGAACTCCGACGACAGGAGCTGGCGCGGCGAGATGTTCACGAAGACGATCGGCGGCATCCCGTGCGGGGTGGCGTCACGCCAGATGCGGGCCTGCCGGCAGGCCTCGTCGATCACCCAGTTGCCGACCTCGACGATCAGACCGGAGTCCTCGAGCGCCGGGAGGACGACATCGGGGAGGAGCGGCCCCTCGGTGGGATGGTCCCACCGCAGGAGGGCCTCGACGGCCACGACGAGGTCGCCAGACATCGTGTGGATCGGTTGGTAGACGAGGCGAAGGTCGCCGCTGTCGAGGGCGGAGCGGAGCCAGTCCACGATCGCCGCGGGGGAGACCTGGGAGTGGAGCGACTGCTCGTACACCTCGTAGCGGTAGGGCCCCTGCAGCTTGGAGCGGTACAGCGCGGTGTCGGCGCGTTTGGTGGCCGACGCCAGGTCATCGGCGCCGGGATCGACGATGGCGAACCCGAGGTTCACGCCGACGTGGACGGTGTAGGTGCTGATCTCGAACGGCATGCGCAGCGCCTCGATGACGAGCACGGCCAGGTCGTCGACGGCGTCGAGGCCGCCGGTGCACGTGGTGATCACTGCGAACTCGTCGCCGCCGAGGCGTACGAGCGGTGCGGTGCGGCCGAGCTGGTTCGACAAGCGCTGCACCACGCTGGCGAGGACGAGATCGCCGTCGTCGCGCCCGAACATCTGGTTGATTCGCTTGAAGTCGCGGAGGTCGATGAGTCCGAGCGCGACCTGGACGCCGGGGGGAGCGAGCCGTACGGCCTCCTCGAACGCGGCCACGAGGGTCCGACGTTCGGGCAGGCCCGTCAGCTCGTCGACGGGTTCGTCCTGCCGCTGCAGACGATCGGTCGGCTTGGACCGGAAGAGCGACGAGCGGGATCGCCCGTCGGTCGGATCGTCAGTTGCGCGCGGGGAAGTCGACACACTTCTCCTTCGGTGCGCGGCCGCCGAACTTGAGGATCGGAACCCTGCGGAACGAGTCCGTTCAGATGTCGAGGTGTTGCAGGCCGGCGTCGAGGAACTTCATGGACTTCGGCGTGGCGAAGTGGTCGACGTTGCGCAGCTCGACGAATCGGCAGGTGGGGAGCGCCTCGACGAGCGGATCGGCGGGACCGGCGAAGTCGTTGTCGCCCAGCACCACGAGCGTGTCGTGGGTCACACGGGAGAGGACGTCCGCGTCGACGAGCGGCGGATTGGGCCGGCGGAGCAGCGCAACCAGTGCCTCGATCGACTGGCCCGTGGATGCCGCCAACTGCTGGAAGTGATGCACCATCGGGTTGCTCTCGTCCCGCGACTCCAGTGCGTCGGCCAGGGCAGCGGACGAGCCGTCACGGCGGAACAGGTTGGCCCCGACGCCGGACACGACCAGCTTGCCGAAGCGCTCGGGGTGCGCTGCGGCCAGCACGAGGAGCGTGCGGGAGCCGAGCGAGAACCCGACGGCGTCGACCGGCTCGTCGGGTAGGCGATCGAGGACGTACTGCTCGAATGCGTCGTACTCGGCGGGATCGGTCGGCTGCGGCGCCGAGCCGTGGCCGAGGAGGTCGAACGCGAGCACCTCTCGGCCGGCATCCCCGACGAGGTCGAGCCAGCCCGTCTCACCCCAGGTGCGACGGGCGTTGGTCGCCATGCCGTGCAGGAACAGGATGGGAGCGCTCACGATCGGGCCCCCGTGCCCGCTCCGTCGCGGTGCCCGGCCGTCGCCGTGTTCGCCAGGACCTCGAACGTGCCGATCGCGGCGGCTTCCCAGGTGAGCTGCGACGCCCGCTCGATCGCGCCCTTGGAGAGCCGCTCGCGCAGGTCGGCGTCGGTGAGCACGGCGACCAGGTGGGCGACGAGCTCGTCGTCGGTGTCGCCCAGCAGGCCGGCGACACCGTCGACGGTGGCGTCGCGGTGGCCTGCGATGCGGGTCGCCACACATGGAGTGCCGCTGGCGGCGGCCTCGGTGAGCGTCATGCCCCATCCTTCGCGAATCGACGTCGAGGCGACGACCCACGCCGACTGGTAGAGGTCCATGACGTCGTCGTCGTCGAGGTGGCCGAGCAGGCGGATGTAGTCGTGCGCGCCGAGCTCGCCGATGAGGTCGTTGAGCTGCTCGCGTTCGTAGCCGTCGCCCACGATGCTGAGGTAGGCGTTCGGCACGGCCTCACGCACCCGAACCATGATGCGGATCAGGCGGGCGAAGTTCTTGACCGGTACCAGGCGGGCGACGGCCATGACATGGGGGTTCTTGGTCTTGCCGGCGCCCGGCACGAAGCGCTGGTCGACGCCGGGGTGCACCACGGTGATCTGGTCGGGGCGGAACCCCATCTCCTCGATGAGCTCGTCGCGTGACGAGTCCGACAACGTGACGATCGGGGTCGACCGGTAGAAGCGGGGGGCGATCTTCTCCTCGAGGATGCGGCCGGCCTTGGCGAGCCCCGGGGGCAGTGACATCTCCCACATGGGACCGTGCACGTGGTGCAGCCAGACGGCGTGCGGCCCCCGGCACCACAACGGGGACATGAACGGCACGCCGTTCCAGATCTCGATCAATCCGTCGCGGTGGCCGTTGCGGCCGGCCAGCTCTGCTGCGACGGTGCGAGGGAAGACCATGTAGCGCCCGGCCTTGCGGACGACGGCATAGCCGCTGCGCCTCACGTGCGCCGGATGCCCGGCGGCGAACGACGTGCGGTGCATGACCTCGATGCCGGCCTGGGCCCACAGCGAGGCGATGTTGTGGGCGTGGACCTCGGACCCGCCGGCCTCGACATCGTCGAGATCGCGCCACGCCAGCATGTGGACGCGTTCGATGCCGCTGCGCTCGACGAGCGTGTGCAGGGCGTCGATCGTCGCCTGCGAGGCCACGGGCGCGCCGGACCGGTCTCCAGGGTGTCGGGCCACGGGCGCCTATGCTACGCGCCCATGAAACTCACCGGTGAACGCCCGATCGAGGGCAAGACACCCGACTCCCTCCTGGCCCTCCACGCGGCCGGGTACCGCGAGGTGCGCGAGCGCCTCGAGCCCGGTGGTCGGTTCCTCGACCTCGGCTGTGGCCTGGCCGACGGCACGGCGACGTTTGCCGACGATGCCCGCACGCTCATCGGCATCGACTACGACGCCACCACGGCTGCCGAGGCCCGACGCGAGAAGGCGTCCATCGGCCTCATGACGGCGTGTTCCGACGGCGCCGCACTCTGCCTGGCGTCCGATGCGTTCGACTACGTGTGCTCGTCGCACCTCATCGAGCACTTCGTGGAGCCCCGGTTCCACGTGCAGGAGGTCGCCCGCGTCCTCGCCCCCGGCGGCACCGCGTTCTTCATCACGCCCAACGAGCCGGCCGACTTCGAGAACCCGTACCACGTGTACCTGTTCGATCCCGAGGATCTCCGCGAGACGCTGGGCCGGTGCTTCGCCGACGTCGAGATCATCGGCCTCGACGCCACGCCACTCGTGAAGGCCGACTTCGAGAAGCGGCGCAACATGGCCGCCAAACTGCTGCGCCTCGACCCGTTCGGCTGGCGTCACAAGCTGCCCCGCGAGTGGTTCGTGGCACTCCACGCCGCCGGCCGCCGCGTGGCCTACCGCTTCATGGCCGACGAGCAGGGTGGTGGCAACTCCGGTATCACCGACGCCGAGTTCTTCACGACGCCCGACATCGATCCGTCGACGCTCGTCCTCATCGCGGTCGCCCGAAAGCCGCTGCTGTAGTCGGGCTGCGTCGCCTGGGGCGAGTCAGTCTCGGGGCGATCAGACGTGTTCACCGTGGCCTGGTCCAGCCCGTGCTTATCCGATTACCCAGCGGTGTCCGACGATGCGGCCGGGAACGAGGTCACGCCACCGCCCGGAAGACCGATCCACTGGCGACCATCAGGCGCAACGATCTGCCAGTTCTCGTAGCGGTCGTTGGCGCCAACGTCGATCGTGGCTCCTGACTCGAACGTGATCCGCAGCTCGCCCGAGGCTGACGCTTCAATACGCTCGGCCCTCTGATTGAACAGGGGAAGGGCGGCGTCAACCTCGTAGACCTTTTCGCCGGGTGGTACCAGCACGGTCCCGGTCACAGTCGAGAGGTTGAACGGCTCTTCGATCACGATGAGCAAGCCGTCCTCGAGGAGCAAGCAGAATCCGTAGCCGACACGGAGCTGCGTCACCACACCTTCTGACAGCTCGAACTGCCAGCAACCCGCCTCGTTCTTCACGTTCACCACCACATCCTGCTCGGTCCAGCGGGAAGCTCGTCGGATGGCATTCCGCCACCGTGACCTGGTCGAGCGTCAGAACGGCCGAACTGGCCGAGAGCTACGCTCGACCCCAATGGTCAACGGCTGGATCGTGCTCTCGCTGACGGTTGCGGGCCTCTTCGGTGTCACAGTTTTTGGGGTGCTCGCCGTGATCGTCGTGCAGAACTATCGCCAGCGACACCGACAAGCTTCGGAAGACCGGTAGCTGATCAGCCGAGTCGGATGGCATTCCCACACCGTGGCCTGGCCGAGGGTGCGCTCTGAACCGTGTGAGAAAAGCGCCCGGTGAGGGCACATTCTGCACGCTTCCATCGGCGCTGCGGTGAGCCAGCTCATACGTCATTCCCGCACCGTCGGGTGGGCGAGTGAGCCCTCCGTAATCCATGCGGAATGTGGCGTCCGATGACACATCTCGCATGGATTTCGTCCGGCCGTCATGCGTGGTTCCCGCATCGTCGGGTGTGCAGCGGTGGGCTCTCGATCGCAGAAGTGCAGTCGGACTCCATCTGAGCGATCGAGAGTGCCGCCATCGACTCGGCGTCGGTTCGGATGACATTCCCGCACCGTCGCCTGGACCGGGAAACACTCAATCGCCGTCAAACACGAGGTGCGCGGTAGTCACGTTGCGGCGGGGGCATTCCGAGGCGACGGGCCGTCGCCCACGCTCCAGCGGGCGCCGACCAGCACCGGCACCACCGACGCCTCGACGACTGATCGCGCTGTCACCTGGGTTGCAGCATCCGGTGGGCGTGCTGGCGCCGGCGCAGTGCGGCGTTCATCCGGCCGAGACGTTGGCGACCCGTGCGCTGCAGCCGGCGCTGCCGAGGCAAGCCCAGCCCGGTGACGACGATCCGCCGCTGGTCGTTGAGCTGCGCGACGGCGATCTCGTTTTGCCACATGTTCACCCAGCTGTAGTCGAAGTCGAACCGCTCGACGTCGGCAACGCTGATGCGGTGGGTCCTGAAGACGTTCCGGATGGTGCAGATGTGGTCATCGAGGGTGACCCCCAGTCGGAGCGCCCGCGGAACGAGCCACACCAAAAGGACGAGCGTGGCGACGACTCCCGCCGATTCGCCAGCGGTGGCGGCGGCAACGGCGGTTGGAGCCAGGCACAACACCGCAACTGCGACAGCGTTCCCCACGTTCTGGGGCCACGACAGGAACGTGTCCCGATCCGGCGACCGGCTGCTCACGGGTTGAGGCTGCCGAACATGGCGCCGAGAGGTCACAGTTCGGATCCTCGCGCACACGTGATCAACGCCGCCTGGTCGAGTGGGTGGACCGCATGCCTTGAACAACGGATGCCCGTCACTGCGCTCACAGACCGCCTCGCGACGTGCTCCTCTGCCAGGAAATTCGTCTCCAAGCTCCGCCCACAACCCAGAACCAGAGCGCGAGCGACAAGGGCAGGCCGAGGAAGCGCCACCACTCGGTGTGTTTTACGACGTCGACAATCTGGAGGATGAACATCACCGTTGCGCTCGGCGCTACGACCATCCAGACGAGATCGCGGATGAGAGAGAACTCCTGCCGCAGGGAGGATCTGTTCACAGGAAGTCCCCATCCCTCGAATGCTCCCAGCAGTCCCATACGACATTCCGTCACCGTTGCCTGGCGGACACCTCAGTCGGCGGAAGCCAGCCCTTCATCGAACTCTTTGAGCATCGAGGCACCGATCGTCGTCGGCGGTGCCGCCCTGAGAGCTGCCGCCAGGCTCTCGACGGTGTCGCGGTCCATGTGCAGCGTCAGCATGTGATGATGATCAACCACACTCCGACCGACTATTCCGGGGAGGGTCGCTCTCACGTCGACGATGGCGATAGCACCGGCCTCGTCGAGCCCCCCCCGTGCCGATCGCCGGGTTCGTGGCATCGCTCATCGAGTCGTGACCGCGAGCGCTGCTGGTCCGAATCCGCGAAACGGCTTCCACCTGGGCTCGTAGACCTCAAGGTCGACAGTGCGACCGGCGGCGACTCGAGCTTCTGTCGTCAGGAGAACCTTCGGTCCGGCCCGGACTTCGAATGAGTGGTGGCCGGGTGAAACGTCGAGAACGAAGGGCTTTCGCCGTTCGTAGCGGGTGAGGTTCGCGACGATTCGGCCATCCAGGTAGACAGCGACGGTGATCCAATCGTGATGCTCTGGCCACGTCCTCTGACGGACGAACCTATTGACGACCCGAACCGTTGACACGCGACTACCTCGGCCACCCGTGGTACGCCCCTCGGGTGTCCTTGCGGGCCTTGGTCTTGTTGATCGATCGACGCCACGCCCTTGGTCGAGTCACCTGGACAAGTATCTCACGACGAACTGCCACCTAACCTCCAGCTTCGCTCAGGCGTCATTCCGGAACCGTCGCCTGGGCGGCGGCGGACTCTCGATCGCTGAAGTGCAGTCGGACTCCATCTGAGCGATCGAGAATGCCGCCATCGACTCGGCGTCGGTTCGGATGACATTCCGACACCGTGGCGTGGCGGGCTATCCCTACGCAGGAGGCTCCGTCTGCGGGAGCGCAGCGGCGATCAGAGCTTCCAACGCCTCTGCACCTTCCTCGCGAGCGAAACACTCCGGATGCGTAACGACGAACGGCGTCCAACCATGGATTTCGGTGTGGGGAGCTACCCATCGCCTGGCCTTGGGCGCTTCGGGGTCGTTCCAATTCGTCGGCCCGACGTTCACGAACGCACCGTTCGCCTCGACGATTCGCCCGCACAGAGCGCAGGGACCGACGGAGCCTTGCCCACTCATCTGAGTGAGCCTACGCCGAGTCAACCCCCGGCCTCATACGTGGTTCCGACACCGCCGCCTAGATGATTGGTTCCAAGGGGTTCAGTGGTCGTAGGCGGTGAGTGATCGGGCGGGTCCGTCACGCCCGGTGGTTTCGTTGTGCCAGATCGCGGCGGTGAGCGCGAGGAGTCGTTGCAACACGCGGGCGCACACGCCGGGCTTCTTTCGACCTCCGTGGCGCTCGAGGTCGAGTTGGCCTTTCAGGGTTTCGTTGACCGACTCGATGGTCTGGCGGAACGCCTTGAGGTAGCGGCCCCCGGGCCGCTGCTTCTCGGACTTGAGGTTCGGTCGGATCAGCGTGATGCCAGCCTGGTTGAGTTGATGTTCGAAGCTGGCGCGCCGGTAGCCCTTGTCGGCGATCAGTGTGCATCCGGCGGTGTCCAGGTCGCCGAAGGCGATCATGTCGAGCGCGGTGTCGCGTTCGTCGGCCTTCGCGCCGGCGAGCGCGTACGCGACGGGCAAGCCCGAGGGTGTGCAGATGAGGTGCAGTCGCAGGCCCCAGAACCAGCGGGAGTGCGACGCGCAGTATCCGTAGCTGGCCCACCCGGCGAGGTCGGAACGTTTCACCGTTTCGCGGGAACGGCCGCATTCGACGGGTGTCGAGTCGACGAGCCACAGGTCGTCATTCCACGACGGGCACTGGCGGGCGAGGTGTGCGATGACGTGTTGGAACAGTTCGCCGGAGTGGCGGAGGCGTTTGTTGTAGCCGGGTCGTTCGGGCAGATACGGGAACCAGGGGCGGAGGTGCGCGTGGGCGTGGCGGATGAACCGGGCTTCGGACGTGTAGCCGAGCAGGGCTTGGATGACGGCGAGGGTGAGGAGTTCGGCATCGCTGAGTCTGGGGACGATCCCGACGGCCGGTCGTTCTGGTGCCCACTGTGGGTGGTCGATGAGGAGATCATCGATGGTGACGTAGAGTCGGGTCGCGAGGGTGTCCAGGTCAGAGTTCATGCGCTGCGTCCTCCGGGATCAGGGTTTGTTAGGCCCTCTGATCGTGGACACCTTCGCCACTCAGCTGGTGGATGATCGCGCGGAGCGCGCGAATCCCTTGGAACTACTCGTCTAGTCGACGGACGACTCAACGACCGCCTGAAGTAGCCGCTGCGCTGACGTTGACACCGAGAGGGTCAGCCCGCCAAGGTCGCTCGATGGGTCTCTTGCTGATTGTCATCGCGGCTACTCCCCTCGCAGGGGGAGCTGTCTGTGCGGCCGTCGTCGGAGGACCGCTTCTGTCGAGATTCCTCGCGTTTGTGCTCGGCATTCTGCTCACAGGTGCAGTCACGTGGTTCGCCGGTCGAGTTGACGAGCGGCCTGTCGAGGGCGTTGTCGCCGGAACCCTGATCCTGATCGATCTCGGACTGCTCGCCTCCTTGCGACGGCACTATCGCTCGACAACGTCGGCGCGTGGCGAGCCTCAGCCCCGCCGATGAGCAAACACCTGGCCCAAGTAGGTCATATGACATTCAGACACCGTGGCCTGGGCGACGCTGATCCCAACCTCGGGCTCAGGCGTCGCCATGTGAGTGGGTCAGCCCGAGGTTCGTCGATCAGTCCAGCTCGAGGTCGGCGCTGCGGCGCCAGCCGGCGCGGAGGACCTCGATCGTGCACTCCACGCCCAACAGGGCGTAGGCGAACATGCCGAGCGAGTGGACGGCCTCGAAGTGCTGGGGCCAGTCGAAGTCGAGTGGGTAGTCGTTGCGCCACTGCTTGGCGACCACGTATGCCGCAGCGAGACCGAGCGCGCCCAGGGCGGCGAACCGGACGGCACGCCAGCCGAGGTCGGTCCGGAGGCCGACGAGCATCGCGACGACACCGGGAATCGCCCAGACCGGGCCGACGAACACACCACAGCCGACGGCGGCGACGCCGCAGGCCACAGCGGTCTGCCTCCACGCAACGGGGCGCCCGAACGTGTCGAGCAGGCCGAGCCCGTCGGGGTGCATGGGGGCGCCGGCGCCGCGGATCTGCGCCTTCGCGGGGCGGAACGCCAGCACCAGGCAGATGAGGAAGCCCAGTCCGGAGAGGAGGAGCGCGATCCAGACGGGCCGTTGTGGGGTCCAGTCGAGGTGGAACGTGGGCTGGGCACCGACCTTCGCCGGGTCGATGCGCCACCCGTTGGCGTAGCCGTTGACGAGGGTGGGCTCGCCGAGGTCCTGATCTCCGACGGTGAGGTGCCATCCGGCGTTGTTCGACTGGCCGAGGACCAGCCAATAGGGCTCGGTCGCCGTCTTCGTCGGTGTCACGGTGTAGCTGACGGGACTGGTGGTGGTGACGTCGAGACCGACCGAGGTCGCGGCCGGGCCCGACGAGGCGCCGGTCGGGTCGGAGGTGAGGACCAGCTGGTCGACATCGAGGCCGCTCGCCCGGCCGTCGGCCGTGTCGACACGCGTCGAGCCCTTGGCGACGTCGAAGCTGTTGATGCC